>Ga0116147_1000019_pt1 | contig 177848 bp, 147 predicted proteins | sample AD_JPNHG3_MetaG_FD_89749 | JGI IMG/M metagenome (GOLD analysis project Ga0116147, IMG submission 89749) | Active sludge microbial communities of municipal wastewater-treating anaerobic digesters from Japan - AD_JPNHG3_MetaG | ecosystem: Engineered > Bioreactor > Anaerobic > Digestate | place...
CGAGACCCAGGGGATGGCCGGCCCGTCGGCGGCGAGCGGCGGAGCGAGGAAGAGCGCCAGCAGGAACGCCAGCGGGAACAGGGCGAGTACCTTCTTTCTCATGTCGTCACGACTCCTTCTGTCGTCTGTCCGGGAGTCCCAGCGTTCAGGACGGATCATCGTTGTGAGCCGCCTTCGCCTTCGCGGGCGCGGCCTCGGCGGGAGCGGGTGCCGCAGCGGCTGGCGCCCCGATGGCCGGCGTCGCGGCGATTCCGATCGGCTTGTCGGTGCTCGGCATTGCCGGAGCGCCCGGCAGCACGACGAGATGCGGACGGCTCTTCTTCGCCGGGTCGTCGTACTGGACTTCCGGGCTGTTCTCGTACCCCGCGCGGATGTCGACGGGCGAGTACTCGAGGAGGTAGAGAGCCGGTCCCCAGGCGATGCCGTTCGTGTCGACGACGCTCCGGATGAGGTTCACGGCGTTGACGAACTGCTGCGGCGTCCGGTCCTTGTTGTGCTTGCTGTACCGGCCCGACTTGTTGTTGACGGTGTAGGTCTTCGTGCCCTTGTCGTAGTTGATCTCGCCGCTGATCCGTCCCGGGCCGCCGGCGAGCGACGAGACGTGCCCGTAGTTCTCGCGGGTGCCGGGCTTGCGCTTGGAATTGTCCTCCGGACGGACGAAGCCGTTCGCGTAGGTCCGGCCGAGCGGATGGGCCGCCTCGGGAACGATCGTCACCCGGCCGTCAAGGTCGATGGCCCAGTTGAACGGCGCCATCGACACGTCGAGGATCGCGGGATACTCCCTGGTGGCGACCTGGAGATAGGGGCTGGTCAGTACCCGGCCGTCGAGATCCGCCTCGTAATGCTTGATGTAGGCGGGCGGCGAAGCGACCCCGTAGAGCTCGTCGAGCGGATCGACCGCCGGTCCGAAGGTCTTGACGGCGCTGAGGGGCCGGTTCATCAGCTTCCGGACCTTCGAGCCTCCCCACTTCTCGCTCTCGGGCATGGCGATCCCGGCGAGCTCGCCATGGAGGACCTTCATCATGAACTTCTCGCCCGCGGCGTGGATCTCGGGGATGTTGTAGAAGTCGAGGTCACCGTAGCCGAAGGAGAAGTCGTAGAGATACGGAACGCCGCCTTCCTTGTCGGCGAACGCCTCCATCGAGACCCCGCAGGGCGCGGTGCCCGGCAGGACGACCGCTCCCGGCTTCATCCGCGTGGAATAGGCCTTCTTGCCGACGAGAGGCGTGTTCGCGGGGATGCCGAGCGAAAGCAGCTGCGGCACGAAACGGCCGACGTCGGCGAGGGTCACCGTGGCGCCGAACGTGTCGGCGGGCAGGGTGATCGTCACGCCCTTCTCGATGTACTCGTGCAGGGTGCCGTCGGGTCCGAGGCCGACGTTGCCTTCCGCCTCGACCTTGGTCTTCTCGCCGCCCTGGGAAAACAGGGGATCGGCAAGGACGACCCGGGCGTCGGCCTTGAGGTTCTTGACGTTGAGGGTGACGTTCTTCGAAGGCCGGTCGTCGTCACCGTACTTGTTCGCGATCCGAATCTGGTAGCCGGCCTGCCAGAGGAGCTGGTCAGCGGTGTCGAAATACTCCTTGGTGCCGTGCTCGATCGCGAAGGGGTTCTTCTCCTTCTCGGTGACGGTGAAGCCGTTCTTCGCTGCGGCCACCTTCACCCGCTTCCAGATCTCCTTGAGGCCGTCGTCGGTCTTGCCCTTGACCTTCGCGGGGTCGATCAGGAATTTGTACTCCCGCCCACCCACGTCGAAGAGCACCGGCGACCGGTACTTCTCGATGGTCTGGACGTAGAGCGGCTTGGCCTCGTCGGCGGCGGCGGCGATGCCGAGGCTGCCGAAGACGAGGGCCAGAACCACCAGGCCCGTGATCACTCGCTTGTGCATTCGAAACCCTCCTCGAGACTCGCTCCCGGTTTCCCGGGGGGCCGGGTGCATCCCGGCTCCGGGTATCCGGGCCGCTTCAGGTAAGTGCAATGGCCGGGCCACCAGCCCGGGAAGAGGTGGGATCAAGCTGGATGGGGGGCCGGGCGACCCTGACGGTCACCGCCCGCCGCCGGCTGTGCGGGATCCCGCACGAACCGTGCGGGCTCCTGCTCACTCCCCGCCGACGCCGAGCCCGAGTCTCTTCATCCGGTCGTAAAGAGTCCGGCGGGCGATTCCCAGGATCTCCGCCGCCTCGGTCACGTTCCCGCCCGTCCGGGCCAGGACCCGTTCGACGTGCTGCCGTTCCATCTCCCGCATCGTCAGGAGCCGGCCGTCTTCAGGTGGAGGCGCCGGCATCGCGGTTTCGAGACCGAGGCCGGCGGCGTCGAGGGTATCCCCCTTGATCAGGATCATCGAGCGCTCGAGGACGTTCGCGAGCTCGCGGATGTTGCCGGGCCAGGGGTAGCGCCGGAGGACCTCCTCGGCGTCGGGAGTGAGGTCGGGCACGGCGCGCCCGATCCGGCCGCAGACGCTCGCGAGGATCGAACGCCCGAGCACGAGGACGTCGTCGGGCCGCTCGCGCAGCGACGGGATCCGGAGCGTGAGCGTCGAGATCCGGTAGTAGAGATCGTCGCGGAACCGCTTGCTGCGAACCGCCTCCTCGAGGTCGAGGTTGGTGCTCGCCACGAGCCGGATGTCGACGTGCCGGTCGCGGACGTCCCCGAGGCGCCGGAAGGTCTTCTCCTCGAGCGCCTTGAGGAGCTTGGGCTGGATCGCGGGATCCATGTCGCCGATCTCGTCGAGGAAGACGATCCCCCGGTGGCCGACCTCCAGGAGGCCCGGCTTCGGGTTCACCGCGCCCGTGAAGGCGCCGCGCTCGTGGCCGAAGAGCTCCGATTCGAGGAGCTCGCGGGTGAGCCCGGCGCAGTTGAGGTTGACGAACGCCTCCTCCCGGCGCGGGCCGTTGGCGTGGATCCAGCGGGCGAGCACCCCCTTGCCCGACCCCGTCTCGCCGAGGATGAGCAGGGGGCTGTCCCAGTCGAGCATGAGCCGGGCGCGTTCCTCGAGCTGGCGGATCTGCAGGCTCCGGCCGACGAACGGGTCGAGCAGCCCGGGCTGGGTCCGCGCGACGATCTCCTGCCGCTTGCGCAGCCGCTGCTGCTGGAGCAGGCGCCGGACGAGGACGAGGAGCGCCTTCGACTCCACCGGCTTGGTGAGGAACTGCTCGGCGCCGTCCTTGATCGCGCGCACCGCGAGGTCGATCGAGCCGTGCGCGGTGAGGATGACGAACGGCGTCGCCTCGGCGAGCTTCTTGACCTGCGGCAGGATGTCGAGCGAGGTGCCGTCGGGCAGGCTGTAATCCGCCACGACCACGTCGTGGATCACCGCCCGGAACCGCTCCATCGCCTGCTGACAGGTCTCGGCCTCGTCGACGGCGAGCCCGTTGGCGCGCAGGTACGCCGCGATGCCGTGCCGGACGGCGGAGTCGTCCTCGACGAGCAGTACCGTCGGTTCAGACACGGGCTCCCTCTCCCGCCCCGAGCGGCTGATAAGGGGCCGGCAGGTGGACCGAGACGCGCGCGCCGCCCGCGGGGCGGTTCCCGACCCCGACCGTGCCGCCATGCTCCTCGACCACCCGCTTGACGATCGAAAGACCCAGCCCGGTCCCGCCCTTGCGCCGCGTGAAGAACGGCTCGAAGCCCCGGGCGAGGGTCTCGGCGTCGAAGCCGGTGCCGGCATCCTCGATCTCGAAGGTCCACCAGGAGAAGCCGTCCTCCTGGGTCTTGCGTGCCGAAAGCCGAACCCGCCCTCCCTCGGGCGAATGCAACAGCGCGTTTTCGAGGAGGTTGCGGAAGACCTGGTGCATCCGCCGCGCGTTGAGGGGCAGGACGAGCGCGGGATCTTCGAGCTCCACGCTCACCTCGCACCGCCGGTCGGTCGCCAGCTTCTCGCAGGCCCGCACCGCGTTCTCCACGAGATCGCGCACGAGGAACGGTTCGGGATTGAGCGTCCGCGGCTCGCCGTAGTCGCGCAGATCGTTCACGAGGCTCGCGATCCGCTCGGCGCTCTCCCGGAGCGCGGCGACGAAGGAGACGTAGCGGGGATCCTCGCCGAAGGTCGCCTCGAGCGCATCGAGGTTGATGAGGATGCCGTAGACCGGGTTGCGGATCTCGTGGACGACGCCGACGACCAGGGCCCGCAGCGCCTCCTCGGCCCGCCGCCGTTCGGTGATCTCGGTGCAGAGCCCGGCGACGCGCGTCGGGCGGCTCCCCTCCCGCGCGACGACCTTGCCCGCATCGAAGACCCAGATCCACTCGCCGGTGCGTGTCCGCAGGCGGTACTCCGCCTCGAAGCGTGGCACCCGGCCCTCGAGGTGGGCGCTCATCGCCGCCTCGATCTGCCGGCGATCGTCCGGGTGGACCAGCTTCAGCCCCGCTTCGAAGCTCTCCTCGATCCCACCGGGCGGCAGCCCGACCATCGCGAACCAGCGCGGGCCGCGGTAGAAACGGCCGGTCGTGATCTCCCAGTCCCAGAGCCCCTGCTGCGTGCCTTCGAGCGCGTGATTCAACCGCTCCTCGCTCGCCCGCAGCGCCGAGAGGGCCTCCCGGAGCGCGGTGACATCGCGCGAGACGCCGGCGATCCGGTGGATCCGGCCCCACTTGTTCCGGACCGGGGTCAGGAGGGTCTGGAACGAACGCTCCTTGCCCTCGATCTGGTAGGGCTCTTCGAACTGGAGCGGCTGGCCGCTCGCCTGGACCCGCTCCAGGTAGCCGAGGAGACGGGCTCCGTCCGGGGCGTCGAGGCAGTGCCGGGCAGGCCGTCCGGCGAAGGATGGATCGAGGAAGCCGCGATCCGCGTTCAGGGGCGGGTTCACGGTTTCGAAGGTCATCAGGCCATCCTCGGCGATGCCGACGACCCAGATCCAGTCGAAGACGTTCGGCACGACGTTCGCGAGCGGGCTACCCGTCTCGCTGGGCTCCGGGCCGGGAACGATCTCGGCCTGCACCCGGGGCGGTGCGGCATGACGCGCCCGCGCCCGGCGGAGTGCCTCGCCGAAGTCGGTGGCGCCGGAGAATGCCTCCTCGAACCCGGCCCGGAGGATCTCGGCCACCTCCTCACCCTGCAGGTGCTTCGCCCGCGCGAGCGCCGGAACCCCGGGGTGCCGGGCGCGGAGAGTACAGGCACGGGCCCAGAGGTCGTGGTCGTTCGTCCCGCTCGCCACGATCACGTCCGCGGGGCCGCAGCGCAGCGCCTCCAACTCGGGCTGTCCCCAGCCGGAGGCATCGATCACCGCCGGCTCCTCCCCTTCCGCCGCCGCGACCACCCTGGCGAGCGCGCCGCTGATGCGCGGCCCGAGCCCCACGGTCAGCAGGCGTGCTCTCCTACGCTCGTCGTTCGTCTCTCGCATCCTGCCCTCTCCCGGCACTGTTCCAGCCGGCCCGGTCCGAAGTCAAGCAACTCCCGGACCAGCCGTGACGTCCGGAGAGGCCACGGCCGGAGCCTCCGCGGACGGGCCCGGGGATCCCGCCCGGAAGGGAGCCTCGCGCCCTCCCGAAACGGTCCGTTTCAGGCCGAGCCGATGCGACCACGCAGGGCGACGGCGACGCCGGCGAGGACGAGCCCGCCGCCGGCGACCACCCGGAGGGTGACGGTCTCCCCGAGCCAGAGCGCGCCCACCGCCACCGCCACCACCGGCACGCTGTAGCCGACGAGCCCGGCGAACTGCGCCGAGGTCCGCCGGATCAGCCAGTAGTAGAGCGTGAAGGTGAGGGCGGTACCCGCGAAGGCGAGGTAGAGGAGCGCGAGCCACGGCCCGGCGGGGACGGTTCGCGGCTCCCACTCCCGTTCGCAGAGGCGGGCGAGCGGGGCGAGCGCCGCGGCGCCGACGAGCGAGGGGACGGAGGCGAGCGACAGGGGCGAGACCTCCCGGCCCCACCTGCGGGTCGCCACCGCGCCGATCGCCGACAGGAGGGGCGAGAGGAGGAAGATGGCCGCCGGCCCGAGCGCCTCGGGGCTCGCGAGCCGGCCGAAATCCTCCGAGAAGAGGAGGACCACGCCCGCGAATCCGATCAGGATCCCCACGAGCCGCCCCGCCGAGAGCCGCTCCTCGGGCAGCCAGAGGTGCGCGAGGAGGGCGATGAAGAGCGGCATCGTCGCGAAGAGGACGGAAGCGAGGCCGGAGGGCACCCACTGTTCGGCCCAGTAGACGACCCCGTACGAGCCGCCGAAGGTGCAGAGGCCGTTGACCAGCCAGAGGCGCTGCTCGTGCCGGGCCCGCCCCAGACGGAGGCGGAGGAAAGGCACGGCGAGCAGAAGGAGCGAACCGGAGAGCGCGAAGCGCAGCACGACCCCGGTGAACGGCGGGATCGCCACGAGACTCACCCGGATCGCCGCCCAGGTGGTCCCCCAGATCAGCGTCAGGACGCCGAAGACGAGGGCGATCAGCCAGCGCGGCGCGGCTCGCTCGACGGTGGTCACGTCACGGATGGAGAGACACGGCCGCGGGCGGTCGCGGCCGCGTCGTCAGGGATAGATCTTGTAGAGCATCCGCGGGTAGGGAATCGTCTCCCGCAGATGGTCGAGGCGGCAGATCCAGGCCACGAACCGCTCGAGCCCCATCCCGAAGCCGGCGTGCGGGCAGCTCCCGTACTTGCGCACGTCGAGGTACCACTGGAACGCCTCGACCGGCAGGTCGTGGGCGCGGATCCGCTCGGCGAGCAGGTCGTGGTCGTGGATCCGCTGGCTGCCGCCGATGATCTCGCCGTACCCCTCCGGGGCGATCATGTCGAGGCCGAGCACCACCTGCGGATCCTCCGGGTCCGGCTCCATGTAGAACGCCTTGAACGAGGCCGGGAAGCGGGAGACGAGCAGCGGCCGGTCGAGCCCCTCGGAGAGGAGCGTCTCCTCGTCGGCGCCGAAGTCGTCCCCCCAGCGGATCGGGTTGCCCCGCTCGTTGAGCCGGGCGACCGCCTCGGTGTAGGTGATCCGCGGGAACGGCCGCTGGATCGCCTCGAGGGGTGCGAGGTTGCGCTCGAGCACCTTCAGCTCTTCGCGGCAGCGGTCGAGCACCCGGGCGACGAGCGCCGCGACGAACTCCTCGGCGAGCTCGCAGAGCCCCTCGAACTCGAGGAAGGCGACCTCCGGCTCCACCATCCAGAACTCCATCAGGTGGCGCCGGGTCTTCGACTTCTCCGCCCGGAAGGTGGGGCCGAAGCAGTAGACCTTGCCGAAGGCGGAGAGCGCCGGCTCGAGATAGAGCTGGCCCGACTGCGAGAGATACGCCTGGTCGCCGAAGTAGTCGGTCGCGAAGAGCGTCGAGGTCCCCTCGCACGCCGCGGGGGTGAGGATCGGCGAGTCGATCCGGACGAAGTCGCGCTCGTGGTAGAAGTCGTGGATTCCCTGCTCGATCTCGCTGCGCACCCGCAGCGCCGCCCGCTGCCGGCTCGAACGGAGCCAGAGGTGGCGGTTCTCCATCAGGAAGGCGACGCCATGCTCCTTCGGGGTGATCGGGAAGTCGTGCGTGAGGTGATCGACCCGGAAGTCGGAGAGGAGCAGCTCGAAGCCGCCCGGGGCGCGGCGGTCGGCCCGCACCGTGCCCACGGCGCGGATCGTCGACTCCTGCGTCACCCGCTCCACCTCGCCCCAGGCCTCGGGCGAGAGATCCTGCCGGCTGGCGACCGCCTGGACGACGCCGGTGCCGTCGCGGAGCTGGAGGAAGGCGATCTTGCCGCTCGAGCGCTTCTGGACGAGCCAGCCGCGCAGGGTGACCGCCTCGCCCTCGTGGGCGCGGTATCTCGAGATCGAAACCACCGGAGGAGTCGAGTCGCTCATCGCCGCGGCATCATAGAGGCCGCCTCTTCGGACGGTCAAGGCGAGTCGCCGAGCGCCGCGAGCGCCGCGGCCGCGGCCGCCTGCTCGGCGGTCTTCTTCGTCCGCCCGGAGCCGACCCCCTCCACCTCCGCCCCGGCCCGGCAGCGGATCGTGAACCGCTTCGCGTGATCCGGACCCTCCTCGGCCACGGTCTCGTAGACGGGCAGCTCCCAGCCGCGCGCCTGGGCCGCCTCCTGGAGGGCGGTCTTCGGATCGCGGGCCGCGACGTGGCGCTCCCAGCCGGCGGCCGCGGCGAGGAGCCGGCTCCCGGGCCCGCGGACGGCGTCGAGGCCGCCGTCGAGGTAGAGCGCCCCGAGCAGCGCCTCGACCGCGTCGGCGAGGAGCGACGGCTTGTTCCGCCCCCCGGAGCGCTCCTCCCCCACCCCGAGCCGGAGCAGCGGGCCGAGGCCGGCCTCGGCCCCGTGCCGGGCGAGCACCGGCTCGCTGATCAGGTACGCCTTCTCGAGCGAGAGCTCCCCCTCGTTCCGGAAGCGCGGCTGCCGGAAGAGCCATTCGGCGGCGAGGAGCCCGAGCACCGCGTCGCCCAGGAACTCGAGACGCTCGTACTGCGCCTCCTCGCCGTGCTCGTTCGCCCACGAGCGGTGGGTCAGGGCGGCATCGAGGAGCGCCCGATCGCGGAAGCGCCAGCCGAGCCACGTTTCGAGACGGGCGAGCCCCGCTTCCCGGGCGGCTTCCAGCTCGGCGTGGTTCGGCATCCCGGCCTCAGCGCCGCCCGAACCGCCGTTCGAGCTCGGCGTCGCCGAGCACCATGACGATCGGCCGGCCGTGCGGGCAGGCGTACGGCTGCTCGCAGGCGAAGAGCTCGCCGAGCAGCCGTTCGAGCTCCGCGGGAGCGAGCGGTTCGTGCATCTTCACCGCCGCCCGGCAGGCGAGGCTCGCGGCGAACGCCTCGAGGAGCCGCTCGCCGAGTCCCGAGGGCCCCTCGCCCCCGCCGGCGGCGACCTCGCCGAGGAGGGCTGCAGCCTGGGTAACCGGCACCGCCGCCGGGATCGCGGTCACCCCGACCTGTCCGCCGGGCAGCTCGCGGAGCTCGAAGCCGGCCCGGGAGAGCTCGTCGGCGAGCTCGAGGAGCCGCGCCGCCTCGCTCGCCGGCAGCTCGAGGAGGAGCGGTTCGAGAAGCCCCTGGGACGGGGGGAGCGCTCCCGCCAGGTCCCGCCGGAGGCGCTCGAAGAGGATCCGCTCGTGGGCCACGTGCTGATCGACCAGGTAGAGGCCGTCCGGGCCTTCCAGGAGGATCAGCGCCCCCTTGTACTGCCCGAGGAGGCGGAACGGCCGCACCTCGCCGTCACGCCCCGAGAGCGGCACCGGCGCCCGTTCGAGCGGCGCGAGGAGGAGCTCGGCGATCCGCCGGCCGGCGCCGCCCGCCTCCTCTCCGGCGTGCCGCGCGGCGGGCTCGGCGATCGTCCCGGCCGGGGCCGCCGCCGGGCGGCTCCACCCCCCCAGCCCCTCGCCCGCGAACGGCAGCGCGGTCCCGGCGGCGGGCGGCCGGAGCGGCGCCGGCACCTCGCCCCGCGCGAGCGCGAGCGCCGGGCGCAGGCGGGCGACGAGGCGGTCGAGGAAGCCGCTGTCGCGGAACCGGACCTCGGCCTTCTGCGGGTGGACGTTCACGTCCACGCTCTCGGGCGGCAGCGTGAGGAAGAGGACGAGCGGCGGAATCTCGTCGCCCCGCCACTCTTCGCGCACGGCGCGGTAGAAGGCGGCGTTGAGCAGCCGGTCGCGCACGAGGCGGCGGTTGATCCAGGTGAAGAGCCGCCGCCCGCCGCCGCTCCCCGGCTGGCCGACGAACCCCCGGCACCACTCCGGCTCCCGCTCGTCCGGAGCGGGCGGGATCGCGACCAGCTGCCCGGCGAGCGCCCCGCCGAGCACCTCGGCCACCCGGGCCTCCGGGCTCGCGCCCGGCGCGAGCGCCGCCGCCTCGAGCAGCGTCCGCCCCTCATGGCGGAGCGCGAACCGGACCTCCGGCCAGGCGAGGGCGTACCCCTCGACCACCTCGAGGCAGCGGCGCAGCTCGGTCGTCGTCGCCTTGAGGAACTTCCGCCGGGCCGGGACGTTGAAGAAGAGCGACCGGACCTCGATCGCGGTGCCGCGGGGGACCGAGACCGGCTCGACGCCGAGGATCCGCCCCCCTTCGATCCGCACCCGGGTGCCGAGGCCGGGCTCCTCGGCGGTGGCCAGCTCGAGGCGGGCGACGGCGGCGATCGCCGCGAGCGCCTCGCCCCGGAAGCCGAGGCTGCCGACCCGTTCGAGGTCGGCGAAGCTGGCGATCTTGCTCGTGGCGTGGCGGTCGAAGGCGAGGAGCGCGTCGTCGCCCCCCATCCCGCAGCCGTCGTCGCGGACGGCGATCCGCCCCTTGCCACCGCTCTCGAGCTCGATCTCGATCGCCCGCGCCCCGGCGTCGAGGGCGTTCTCGACGAGCTCCTTGAGCACCGAGGCGGGGCGCTCGACGACCTCGCCGGCGGCGATCTGGCTGACGAGCTGATCCGGCAGAAGGCGGATGCGGGACATCGGCCCGATCCTATCCGGCGCCGCCGGCACGACGGGCCTCAGCCCGCCGGCAGCTCCACCCGCCGCAGCCGGATGCCGGACTCCTCGACGAGGCGCTGATAGACCTCCTCGAGCTCCCCGTCGTAGGCGAACGGCTCGGCGAAGACGATCTCCCGGATCCCCGCCTGGATCGACTCCTTCAGGCAGCCGAAGCAGGGGCGGAGCGTGGTGTAGAGCGTCCCGCCCTGGGTCGCGTTGCCGTGCCGGGCCGCGAAGACGATCGCGTTCTGCTCGGCGTGGACGCAGATGCACGAGTCGTACGCCGCCCCCGGCGGCGCCTCCGAGGCGCAGCGCGGGCAGCCGCCGTCACAGCAGTTGCGCACCCCCACCGGGGTGCCGTTGTAGCCGGTGGCGATGATCGCGTTGTCGACCACGATCACCGCCCCCACCTGCCGCCGGAGACAGTTCGCACGCACCGCGACGGCCCGCGCGATCCCCAGGTAGTACTCATCCCAGCCCGGTCGTTTCACGGCCCCCGAGCATACCAAGCGTACCCGAGTACCCGACGCTCCAAAGACTCCAGATCGGAGCTTCGAGCCCCGTCGCCGCGACGCCCCCGGTGCACTGTTCCGCACAGTCGAGTATCGTGCCCGCGATTTCCTGGTGTAGCGCCCGCGATTTCCTGGACAGCCTCGTGACTGTGTATTCAAGCTGCGGTCGCGAGTGCCATGAAGGCGGCACGGACCTCGGCTGGGGCCCGGTAGTCATGCCGCTCGAGTCGCCAGCGATGGTGGTAGCGCCCGCGGAAGTCGGCGAGCGCAGCGCCCGCTGGCGATTCGGCCACCGATCCCGACGAGGTCGAGAGCCGCCGGCGGCGGCTCACCTGGTCCCGGCTCATCCGCAAGGTCTACGAGCTCGACCCGCTGCTCTGCCCTTGCTGCGGATCGCAGCTCGAGATCGTCGCCTTCGTGGTCGACTGGGTCTCTCTCCGGCGCCTGCTGACCCACCTGGGCTTCGCGCCCCAACAGCCGGAGCCCTTCGCCCACGCGCCGCCCCACGACACGGAACCCCGCCGCGCTCACGCCTGATCCGCCCGACACGCTCCGGGTTCGCTCGAGCTCTTGCCCCCCTACGCGAGAAGAGCCGGGCAGCGGTCGTCACTCACCCGGCGCTCGACGAGTCTCACTCCTCTTCGGCGCCCCGGGTCCTCTCAAGCCCGGGGACCTCCGTCCAGGCGGGCTCCAACTCGTCCCAGGCGAGAAGGAAGAGGCCGTCCCGCGCGCGCGCCGCGGCCAGCACGAGCCCGTCGGCCGTCGCCGCCATGGTGCGAATCCTCTCCGGCTGGTCGATCGTGACGCGCACCCGCCGGACGTCGCCCGAGCTGCCGTCGATGCGGTCGAGGGCCCAGTCCCCGCCTCCCCGCAGCTGCAGCAGGAGGAAGGCGTCGCCCGCCCACGTGGTCATTGCTCGCACCAGTGGGCTCGGCATCGCGATCGCGTCCGTGATGCGCTCGGGCCGCACCCCCGTCGCCACGAGCTGGTCCTCCAGCCGCTTCTGAGCCTCGGCGCTCGCCTCGGCCGGCTCACGCACTTGCGGATCGATCACCTCTATCACCTTGCTGCCGGCGGGCGACAGCTTGCGAACGGCGTAGGCGAATTCGTCGGCCACCCAGACTCGGCCCTTCGCGTCGGCGGCGATCACGACACTCGACGTGAGGGCGAGCTCCGTGTCCGTGCGGCTCGCCTCTTCCGCTTCCGGAAGGTTCAGCAGCGGCCGCCACTCCGAGCCCGAGAGGGTCCACAGGAGCGGAGGCTCGTCTCGCTCTCGCTCGGGGAACATGTCGAGCATCGCAGCAGACAGGACCGTCCCGACGAGCGGATCGTCTCCCGCGAGGAGAACCAGGTCGGCCGGCACGGGAGGTTTCGGAAGCAGCTTCCCTTCCTCGCCCTCGAAGAGCACGAGCGCGCCGGAAGAGGTGTTCACCAGCCAGCAGCAGCCGTCGCTCGAGAGCGCCGGCAGAAACGGTGGTCGCGTCGTCTCGACGGTCTTCAGGGCACCGGCCTCGTGCAGACCCGAGGTCCCCTCCAGCGCGAAGAGCTCGAGACGTTGGGTGAGCACCCGTGCCCGGCCCTTGGCATCCGCACGCACCGCCTGTGCGCCGTCCCCGGGCACGACAAACGGCAGCCGCACGGCGCGGATGGCCGGCCTTTCGTCGCTTGCCGCCGGAGGCGGTGGCGTCGCCGCGGCCGCGGAAGCGACGAAGAGCACGACCAGAAAAGCCTGCGCGATTCGTCTCATGTCCACCCTCGTCAACACTGGTAGTAGAGCCGCCCAGTCACTCGACCGGTCTCGTCGTCCACGTACACGCATACGCCGTGGCAGCTGTAGGCATCCGTGATCTCCACGCAGTAGTACCAAGCGGGCGCCGGCCCAGGAAGAGCACCGAGTGCGGCGGCGAGGAACAACAGGGCAAACAAGGTCTTTCGCACGCTTTCCTCCTTCATGTAGTCGTGATATCGGCATTCTACCCCCCCCCCGGAACTCGTCAAGGCACGAATCGCGTTGACGATCACTTACTCAGCTTGACCCCGGCGCAGCCCTCCCGGGAGGCCGATTGCGGCGCCAGCGCTCTCCAGGGCGCGATCTCTGCGGTCACGCGCCCCTCACCCCTGCCGCCGCACCATCTCCGCGATCCAGACCGGGGCGAAGGGGGTAGTGCAGCCCTTCGAGACCGGGTAGTCGGGGTAAACCCCGAGCCGCTCGCCGATCGCGACCACGCGCTCGCGCAGCACCGGGACGTGGATGCCGATCCCGGCGAGGCAGAAGTCCATCGTCCGCCGGCACGCTCCGGGTTCGCTCGACTCTGGCCCCCCCCCCTACGCGAGAAGAGCCGGGCAGCTGCCGTTCCGAGCCTGTCCTCGGCTACTCCTCCCGGCTCGGTTCACCAGGACGCCGCGCACCGCGAACCCTTTGGCGCGTCCTACGCTCGCGCCAGAAAGCAATTTCCTACACGGCTACCATCGCCTGCATCGAAGCCGATCGCGACCACCTGCGGTACGTGGTGCAGGAGTGGGTGGAACAACCGGGCACGAACTACGGCCTGGTGTTGGTCGGCGCCGATGAGACCATGAACTGCGACCACGGCAAGAAGGGCATCCGCGTGCTGTGCGACCTCAAGCTGGAGGTGGAGACGCGGCCGTAAGTGGCGGATTGGGAGTCTCGACCGCTATTTCGTGACGCCCCTGAAGGCCGCCGGTGACGGGGTGACGCGTGAAAGAGAGCAGAGCGGCTATTCAGGGTGAGGAGCAGAAGGTAAAGCGGAGCTGATGGTGAACTCGTCCTGCTCTACCCCGGCGTCGGCGAGGAGGCGATCTTCGAGCGTTCCATCGGGCCAACAGCCGAAGACGTAGACGTGAATTCGCTCATCCCCTTCGGGTCGCGGTGCGATCGTGATCGTCGCCTGTCCACCTGCGAGCGGTTCGACCGTGAGAAGGGCTGCGTCCGGTGATCCCTGGAGCACGGAGCTCTCCCAGGCCGCTCCTTCCTGGGTGGAGCGGAACGCCGAGTCGAGAGCGACCACCAGGAGCGAGTGGCTCGGCTCCGAGTAGATCCGAATCGCCCGCGTCGCGATGGGGCCCGCCTCGAGAGAGAGCTTCAGGTATCCAGCCGGGGTCTTCGTGCCCGACAGCTGGTAGCCGAGGATGAGCTCCCCGGGCTGAGCGGAGTCCAGGTACGGAGCACACGACTCGCCGCGTGCTGCCGAACCGCAGAGCACGAAAACGCACGACAACGCCAGCGCCGACCACCACGCTCGCCTCATATGTGCCTCCCTTCAAGCTGCGATTTTCCGCGCGTCCGAGTTGGATCATTCCTCTCGAGGCCACGTCCGGTCAAGTGGTCAACCGTCCACCGAAGCGGGGCAAGTCTCCGAATGAAGAAAGCGGCCGGAAAGGTCGTCCTTTCCGGCCGCGGGTGGTGCGGGGGGAGGGTGGCGTCTACTTCGCGGTGAAGCCCTGCTCGCGCAGTGCCGCCTGGGCGGCGGCGAGGCGGGCGATCGGGACGCGGAAGGGGGAGCAGGAGACGTAGTTGAGGCCGATGCGGTGGCAGAAGTCGATCGACTTCGGATCGCCGCCGTGCTCGCCGCAGATGCCGATCTCCATCCCCGGCCGCTGCCGGCGGCCGAGCTCGACGCCCATCGCCATCAGCTTGCCGACCCCCTCCTCGTCGATCGAGGCGAACGGGTTCTCGGCGAGGATGCCGCGCTCGAGGTACTCCATGAGGAACCCCTTCTCGGCGTCGTCGCGGGAGATCGCGTAGGTGGTCTGCGTCAGGTCGTTGGTGCCGTAGGAGAAGAACTGCGCGAAGCGCGCGAGCTGGTCGGCAGTGAGCGCGGCACGCGGGATCTCGACCATCGTCCCGAACTTGTACGCCACCTCGATCCCCTGCTCGGCCATCACCTTCCGCCCCTCCTCCTCGAGCGCCGCCTGCTGCATCTCGAGCTCGCGCCAGTGGCCCGCGAGCGGGATCATGATCTCCGGGTGGACGTCGACGCCGTCCCTGGCGCACTGGCAGGCGGCCTCGAAGATCGCCCGCACCTGCATCCGGGTGAGCGCCGCGAGGTGGATGCCGAGCCGCACGCCGCGCAGGCCGAGCATCGGGTTCGCCTCGTGGAGCCGCTCGACCGCCGCGAGGAGCTGCTTCTTCTCGGCGATCTTCGCCGGGTCGGCGCCGTCGCGCTCGAGCGCCGCGACCTCGAGCGCCAGCTCGAGCTGTCCGGGCAGGAACTCGTGCAGCGGCGGATCGATCAGGCGCACGATCACCGGCAGTCCGTCCATCGCCCGGAAGAGGCCGTCGAAGTCGGCCCGCTGGTACGGCAGGAGCTCGTCGAGGCAGGCGGCGACCACCTCCGGATCCTGCTTGTGGAGGATCATCCGCTGCACGTGCGGCAGCCGCTGGGTGTCGAAGAACATGTGCTCGGTGCGGCAGAGGCCGATCCCCTGCGCCCCGTACTCCCGCGCCCGCGTCGCGTCGGCCGGGTAGTCGGCGTTGGCCCAGACCTGGAGGCGCCGCTTCTCGTCGGCCCAGCCGAGCAGCCGGCTCAGGTACGGATCGTTGATGTCCGGCACCACGGTGTCGAGTTTCGTCGCGAAGACCTCGCCGGTGTTGCCGTCGATCGAGACCCAGTCCCCCTCGACGAGCTGCCGCTCGCCGACCCGGATCGTGCGCTTCTCGAGATCGATCTCGAGCGCCGCCACGCCGACCACCGCCGGCTTGCCGAACTGCCGGGCGACGAGCGCCGCGTGGCTCGTGCGGCCGCCGCGGCTGGTGAGGATCCCCTTCGCCGCGAGCATGCCGTGGACGTCGTCCGGCTTCGTCTCCGGACGCACCATGATCACCGCCCGCCCCTCCTTCGCCCACTGCTCGGTGCGGTCGGCGTCGAGCACGATCTGCCCCACCGCGGCGCCGGGGGAGACGTTGAGCCCGATCGCCAGCCGGTCGCCGGCCCTGATCGCCCGCTCCACCTGCACCCGGTCGTACTGCGGGTGGAGGAAGAAATCGACCTGCTCGGGGGTGATGCGGAGCACCGCCTGCTCGGGCGTGATCAACCCCTCGTCGACCATGTCGACGGCGATCCGGACCGCCGCCTGCGCGGTGCGCTTCGCGTCCCGCGTCTGAAGCATCCAGAGCTTGCCGCGCTCGATCGTGAACTCCACGTCCTGCATCTCGCGGTAATGCTGCTCGAGCCGCTCGCAGACCTGCTCGAACTCCGCCCACGACCCCGGCATCTCCTCCTTGAGGAGCTCGATCGGCTTCGTCTGCCGGATCCCGGCGACCACGTCCTCGCCCTGCGCGTTGATGAGATAGTCGCCCTCGATCTGGTTCTCGCCGGTGGCGCCGGAACGGGTCATCGCCACGCCGGTGGCCGAGTCGTTGCCGAGGTTGCCGAAGACCATCGTGCAGATGTTCACCGCGGTGCCGAGGTCGTGCGCGATCTTCGCCGCCTTCCGGTAGTCGAAGGCGCGCTTGCCGTTCCAGCTCCTGAAGACCGCCTCGGTGGCGAGCCGGATCTGCGTGATCGGATCCTGCGGGAACTCCTCGCCGGCATGCTTCCGCACGATCTCCTTGAACTCGGCCGTGACCGCCTTCCAGGCCGCGGCGTCGAGCTCGGAGTCGGTCTCGACTCCGGCCTTCTTCCGGGCCGCGGTGAGGACCTCCTCGAACGGCTCGTCGGGCACCCCCATCACGACCGAGCCGAACATCTGGATCAGGCGCCGGTAGCTGTCGTAGGCGAACCGCTCGTCGCCGGTGAGCTTCGCCATCCCCTCGACGACCGCGTCGTTCATGCCGATGTTGAGGACGGTGTCCATCATCCCCGGCATCGAGAACTTCGCGCCGGAGCGGCAGGAGACGAGGAGCGGGTTGGCCGGATCGCCGAACCGCTTGCCGGTCTGCCCCTCGAGCCGCGCGAGCGCCGCGGCCTCCTCCTCCCAGAGGCCCGGCGGGAAGCTCTCGCCAGCCGCGAGATAGGCGTTGCAGGCGGCGGTCGTGACCGTGAAGCCCGGCGGCACCGGCACCCCGATCCGCGTCATGTCGGCGAGGTTCGCCCCCTTGCCCCCGAGCAGCCCCCGCAGCCCGTCCCAGCTCCCCCCGGCCGCGGCCTCGGCGGCCGGCAACTCGTCGAACCCATAGACCCACTTCTCGCTCATCTCACTCTCCTGATTCGGGCCACGGCGGAGCGTCACGAAGCCGCCGGGCAGCTGCCATCGTTGCTCGGGTTGTTGAACCGTCCGCCGCGGAAGATCCTCTCCGGGTCGGAGGCGGACGTCCGATTATTCTATGCCGGTCGCGGCCCGCCGGCCAACCCGAAAGCGCCCGTGTCGCGCTCAGGCGCTCCGCGACTCCCCCTTCTCCACCACCATCTCCGTGAGCACCGCCACCCGCGCGAGCTGCTCGCCCAGGCCGCGCAGGAGGGCGAGGCGGTTGGCGCGGATCTCCGGATCGGGATCCATCACCAGGACCTCGACGAAGAACCGCTCGAGGAGATCCGCGAGCCGGGAGATCCGCTGGAGGCTCCGGCCGTAGTCGCCGGCCGCGAGGTCGGCGTCGAGCCCCGCGGCGAGCTCCTCGCTCGCCCGGCCAAGCTCGGACTCCACGCCCGGGGCGAGCCGGTCGGCCCGGAGCGGCGCCGCCGCGGTGCCGCGGGTGATGTTGGCGATCCGCTTCGCGGCGAGGACCACGGCGAGGAAGCCGGGCTGCTCGCGGCCCGCCTGCAGGGCCGCGACCCGCCGGCGCAGATCGGGCAGGCTCGCCCAGCCGGCCGCGAGCCCCGCCTCGATCTCGTCGTAGGCGTGACCGGCGAGCGCGAGCTGATGCCGGATCCGTTCCGCGAAGAAGGTCGTGAGCGTCTCCATCCGGCCCGCCGCGGCGGCCGGCAGGAGGTCGCCGTAGAGCGCGACCGCCTCGGGCAGGAGCGGCTGGATGGCGAGCGGGATCTCCCCTTCCAGCAGGATCCGCACCACCCCCTGCGCCGCGCGGCGGAGGCCGAACGGGTCGCGGCTGCCGGTCGGCACCAGCCCGAGCCCGAAGAAGCCGACGAGGGTGTCGAGCCGGTCGGCCAGCCCGACGAGGCGGCCGGCGCGCCCGCGCGGGATCGCCTCCTCCGGCGAGGCGGGGCGGTACTGGTCGTAGATCGCCTGCCAGACCGCCCCGGGATGCCCCTGCTCCCGGGCGTAGATGCCGCCGACGACCCCCTGCAGGTCGGTGAGCTCCTTGACCATCTCGGTGGTGAGGTCGGTCTTGAGCAGCCGCGCCGCGGCGAGGGCGGCCGGCCGTTCCTCCGTCCAGCCGAGGAGCTCGGCGAGGCGGCCGGCGAGGCGCTCGAGGCGCTCGCTCTTCGCCGCGTAGCTGCCGAGCCGCTCGTGGAAGGCGAGGCTCCGGAGGCGCTCCGTTCGCCCGGCGAGCGGGGTCTCGGCATCCTTCCGGGCGAAGAACTCGGCGTCGGCGAGCCGTGCCGCGACCACCCACTCGTTGCCGGCGCGCACCCGCCCCACCGGATCGTCCGGGCGGTCCATGACGGTGAGGAAGAGGGGCAGCAGCGCGCCTTCGCGCTCCACGGTGAGCGCGCTCTGGTGGTCGCGGAGGCTCGCGGTGAGCACCTCCCGCGGCAGGGCGAGGAAGCGGGGGTCGAAGGCGCCTTCGAGCACGCCGGGGATCTCGCAGATCGCGGCGAGCTTGTCGAGGAGCGGCTCGTCGGTGACGAGCTCCCCGCCCGCCGCCGCCGCCCGCTCCCGCATCCCGGCGAGCAGCCGCTCGCGGCGCTCGGCGACCTCGACGACCACCCCGCGGGCGGCGAGCTCGCGGCGGTAGCTCTCCCAGCCGCCCACCCGGAACGGCTCCGGGCTGAGCGTCGCGTGCCCCACGGTCGTGTCGCCCGCGGCCACGTCGAAGAGGGAGAACGGCACCACGGCGCCGTCGAGGAGGGCCACGATCCCGTGCACCGGGCGGACCCAGGGACCCGTCCCCTCCCCCCAGCGCATCGTCTTCGCCCACGCGAGGCCGGTGAGCAGCCGCGGCAGGAGCTCGGCGAGCACCTCGGCGACCGGCCGGCCGGGCAGGTGCCGGGTGGCCGCGAGGTACTCCCCCTTCTCCGTCTCGCGCCGGCGGAGCGCGCCGACCTCGACGCCGCAGCGGCGGGCGAACCCCTCGGCCGCCGGGCTCGGGGAGCCGTCGGGGCGGAAGGCGGCCTTCACCGGCGGCCCGAGCAGCTCCTCGTCGCGGTCCGGCTCCCGCGCGCTCAGCCCGGTGAGCACGAGCACGAGCCGGCGCGGGGTGAAGGTGGAGAGCACCGACGCCGGCGGGAGCCGGCGGGCCATCAGCTCCTCGAAGAGCCGGCTCGCGAGCTCCTGGGTGGCCGGCGGCAGCATCCGGGCCGGGATCTCCTCGGTCCGGACCTCGAGCAGGAACTCACCGCTCCCCATCGTGCACCTCCCCGGCGGCGAGCAGGGGGAACCCGAGCCGCTCCCGGCTCGCCAGGTATTCGGCGGCGCAGGCGACCGCGAGATCGCGCACCCGCTTCATCAGCCCCACCCGCTCGGTCACCGACACCGCGCCACGGGCGTCGAGGAGGTTGAACAGGTGGGAGCACTTGAGCGCGCATTCGTAGGCCGGCAGGACGAGCGCCGCCTCGAGGCAGCGGCGCGCCTCCCGCTCCCAGCCTTCGAACTGCTGCTGGAGGAGGGCGATGTCGGCGACCTCGAAGGCGTAGCGCGACGCCTCCACCTCCTCCTGGTGGCGCACCTGCCGGTAGGTCGGCCCGCCGGGGACCCAGCGGATGTCGTAGATCGAGCGCTCGAGCCCGAGAAACATCGTGATCCGCTCGAGCCCGTAGGTGATCTCGCAGGAGATCGGCGCGAGGTCGATCCCGCCAGCCTGCTGGAAGTAGGTGAACTGGGTGATCTCCATCCCGTCGAGCATCACCTGCCAGCCGACGCCCCAGGCGCCGAGGGTGGGGGCCTCCCAGTTGTCCTCCTCGAAGCGCAGGTCGTGGACGGCGAGGTCGATCCCCATCGCCTCGAGGCTCCTGACGTAGAGCTGCTGCACGTCGGCGGGGGCCGGCTTCAGGATCACCTGGAACTGGTAATGCTTGTGGAGGCGGAACGGGTTGTCGCCGTACCGCCCGTCGGCGGGGCGCCGGGAGGGCTGGACGTACGCCACCCGCCACGGCTCCGGACCGAGCACCCGCAGGAAGGTGTCCGGCGCCATCGTGCCCGCGCCCACCTCCAGGTCGAGCGGCTGCTGCAGGACGCAGCCGGCATCGGCCCAGAAGCGGGACAGGGCGAGGATCAACTCCTGGAAACTCCGCATGCCTCCCTCCGTTGCCCCCATCTCAGACCTCCCCGAGCGTGCGCATCATCACCTCGTAGCTGCGCAGCTCGTGCTGGAGGAAAAACCGTCGCACCGCCGCCGCCAGCCGCTCGACGGCGGCGAGGTCGGCCTCCGTGACCCCCTCCCCCGCCAGCTGACCGAGAGGGGACCGCGCCGCCGCCGCGAGGAAACGCAGCGCCCCCGGCGCCACCGCCTCCCCCTCCTCGCCGCCGCAGGAGGCGCAGACCAGCGACTCGCCGCCCCCTACCAGCCGGGACCCGGCGGCGAGCGCGCCGCCGCAGCCGGGACAGGGGGACGCGAACGGGAAGACCCCCGCCAGCCGCAGCAGCCAGACCTCGAAGTACCGCGTCGCGAGCGCCGGCTCGACGCCGGAGAGGAGCGCCGCCACCGTCGAGTCGAGCAGCCGGAAGAGGAGCTCCTGCGGCTCGCCCTCCGGGGCGAAGGCGCGTACCGACTCGGCAAGGTAGCTCGCCGCGAGCACCCCTTCCAGGGAGGCCAGGAGCGCGTCGGCCGCCCGGAGCGTCTCCACGCTCGTGATCCGCACCAGCTCGCGGCCCTCCTTCTCGAGCCACTGCAGATCGACCCGCGAGAGCAGCTGGAGCTGACCGGCGTGGCGACTGTAGCGGCGCCGCGCACCCCGCGCAACCCCCCGCAGCACCCCCGCCTCGCGGGTGAGAAAGGCGACGATCCGGTCGGCGTCGCCGAGCGGCTGGACGTCGAGGATCAGCGCCTCGGCCCGCCGGAAGCGCACCGGAACCCCCTCGCCACGGCGCGGCGCACTAGCGGCCGCCGCCGGCCAGATGTCCGGCCAGCCAGGTGGCGAGGCCGAAGTAGATCAGGATGCCGGAGATGTCGGTGGCGGCGCCGAGCAGCGGCCCCGAGGCGACGACCGGATCGACGCCGAGGCGCCGCAGCAGCGGCGGCAGCAGCGCGCCGAGAACCGCCGCCACGGTGAGCGCGAGGAAGAGCGCGAGCCCGACGACGAGGCCGAAGAGGGGGCTGCGCTCGAGCAGCGCCGCGAGCGCCCCGAGCAGGAGCGCGCAGCCGGCGCCGAGGATCGCCCCCACCCCCGCCTGCCCGAGCACGAACGCCCCCACCCCCCGGTCGCCGTCGGCGTACCGGCCCGAGACGAGCCGGCGCACGGCGACCGTCGAGGTCTGGGCGCCGATCGCTCCCCCGAGCCCCATGATCACCGGCACGAAGGCGAGCAAGGAGAGCAGCTCCACGAGCCCGGCCTGGAACCGGGCGAGCAGGAGACCGGTCGCGAGCAGGAGGACCGTGGCGACGAGGAGCGCCGGCAGCCGGTAGCGGGCGATCCGCAGCGGGTGGCGCTCGTAGAGCAGCTCCTCCTCCGACGTTCCCGCCATCCGCAGGAGGTCCTCGGTGGCCTCCTCCTTGACGACGTCCACGATGTCGTCGACGGTGACGATCCCCACCAGGTGGTTGCCGTCGTCGGTCACCGGGATCGCGAGCAGGTTGTACCGCGCCGCGAGCTGCGCGACCTCCTCCTGGTCGGTGTCGACGTGCACCTTGATCAGCGCCCGGGTCATGATCTCGGCGAGCCGCTTGTCCGGCGCCGAGAGGAGCAGCTGCCGGAGCGAGGTCACCCCGACGAGGTGCCCCTCGTCGTCGACCACGTAGAGGTAGTAGACGATCTCGACGTCGGCCTGCTCCTGGATCGCCGCGATCGCCTCCCGCACCGTTACCCCCTCGGGGAGCGAGAAGAAATCGGGATCCATGATCCGGCCCGCGGTGTCGGCCCGGTAGGCGAGGTGCGTCTGGACGTCGCGCAGATCGCGCAGGTCGACGAGCGAGACGACCTCCTCGCGGAGGCTCTCCGGCAGCGCGTCGACGACGAAGACCGCGTCGTCGACCGGCAGCAGCCCGAGGACGGCGGCGATCTCCTCGGGAGCGAGGCTGGCGAGCAGCGCGTGCCGGTGCGGCGTCGCCATCTCGGTGAGGACCTCCCCCGCCGCGTCGGGATAGTCCTTGCGCAGCAGCCGGAAGAGCGCGAGCTGCTCGGAGGCGTCGAGCTGGTGCATGAGGCCGGCCACGTCGACCGGCCGGACGCGCCGGAGGAGGTTCGAGACGTTCGCCTGCGCCCCGCGCAGCAGCAGCTTGCGCACCGTCTCGAGGAGGATCTCCCGGCGCCGGGAAGCGGCCGTGTCACTCATACCGGCGGGGATGGTAGCACGCGGCCGGCGCCCCTCCGGCGGGGGTTCTCAGAGCCCGGAGTCGCGTCCCAGCGCGGTGAGATGGCGGGGGTTCTCGCGCCATCCCGGCTCGCAGCGCACGTGCAGGCCGAGGAAGACCTTCCGGCCGAGATACTCCTCCAGATCGAGACGGGCGGCGGTGCCGATCGCCCGGATCATCGCCCCCTGCCGCCCGACCACGATCCGCTTCTGGCTCTCGCTCTCGACCAGGACCACCGCCCCGAGCCGGAGCAGCCCCGGCGGCGGGGACTCCTCCTCCCAGCTCTCGAGGAGCACCGCCGAGGTGAACGGGATCTCGTTCCGGGTCAGCTCGAGGAGCTTCTCCCGGATCCGTTCCGCCACCAGGAACCGCTCGGGGTGGATCGTCAGCAGCTCGGGATCGTAGAGCGGCTCGCCCTCGGGCAGATGCCGCCAGAGACAGTCGAGGAGGCGGTCGCAGCCGTCGCCGTCGAGCGCCGAGACCGGCACGATCTCGGCGAACTGCCGCCCGGCGCCGTACCGCTCCATCAGCGGCAGGAGGCGGGGCTTGGCCACGAGGTCGATCTTGTTGAGCACGGCGATCCGGGGCGCCCGCGCGCGGGCGACGAGCTCGAGCAGGTAGGCGTCGCCGCGGCCGAACGGGCTCGAGGCGTCCACCAGCAGGCAGACGAGATCCGCCTCCTGGAGGGCCTCCTCGGCCACCCGCATCATCTCCCGGTTCATCCGGTGCAGCGGCCGGTGGACGCCGGGGGTGTCGAAGAAGACGATCTGGCCCCGGTCGCCGGAGAGGATCCCGACCATCCGGGTCCGGGTGGTCTGCGGCTTGTCGGAGACGATGGCGAGCTTCTCGCCGAGCAGCCGGTTGAGGAGCGTCGACTTGCCCGCGTTCGGGCGCCCGATGAGCGTGACCCGGCCGGCCCTAGCCATCGCTCGCCTCCGCCGGCGGGAGCCGTTCCACCCGGACCGCCAGCACCCGCCGCTCGTCGGCCCGCTCGACGGTGAGGCGAACCGTCTCGATCTCGATCGCCTCGCCGGCCTTCGGAACGTAGCCGAGCCGGCTCGACACGAGGCCGCCGACCGTCTCGAACGGCGGGTCGGCGAAGCGCAGACCGTACTCCTCTTCGAGCTCCTCGATATGGGTCCGGCCGTCGTAGATCGCGCTGCCATCGGGGAGCAGCTCCCGCGCCGGGGTCTCCTCGTCGTGCTCGTCGGCGATCTCGCCGACGATCTCCTCGATCAGGTCCTCGATCGTCACCAGCCCCGCGGTGCCGCCGTACTCGTCGACCACGATCGCCATCTGCTGCCGCCGGGCCTGGAGCTCGCGCAGCAGCTCGCCGAGCGGCTTGGTCTCCGGCACGAAGAGGGGCGCCTGGGCGAGCGCCGCCGGCTCGCCGACCGGCTCCGGCGAACGGAGCGCCGAGAGCACGTCGCGGATGTGGAGGATGCCGACGATCCGGTCGATCGAATCGACGAAGAGCGGGATGCGGGAGTGCGAAGAGCTGACGAACCGGTTGGCGAGGGCCTCGAGCGATTCGCCGGCGGGAGCGCAGACCATGTCGATCCGCGGCGTCATCACGCTGCGCACCTGCGTGTCGCCGAAGTCGACGACCCCCCAGACCAGCTCGCGCTCCTCGGCGTCGAGGATCCCCTCCCGGGTCCCCACCTCGAGGAACGCCTCGATCTCCTCCTCGCTCGCCTCCTCGTCTTCCGCCTCCTCCCCCTCGCCCTCCTCCGGCGGCGGGCGCCGGAAGAGCGGCGCGAGCAGCGGCAGGAAGGGGGCGAGCAGCACGCGCAGGCCCCGGTACGGCCAGGTGAGGCGTTCGAGGAACTCCTCCGGCCCCGCGAGGAGGATCGAGCGCGCCGCCAGCTCGGTGAGCGCGAGCAGGAGGACGACCACCCCCGCCGCCCAGAGCACCGGCCGGCCGCCGCCGAGGCTGCCGGCGAGCGCGGCGACGGCGAGGAAGAGCCCGAGCGGGAGGAGCTTCGCCAGCAGGCTCGTGAGGAAGCGGAACGCCTCGAACCGCGCCGGCTGGCCGTGCAGCAGCCGGAGCGCGCCCCCGGCCCCCTCGGCCCAGTGCCGGAGCCGGATCGGTCCGGAGCGCTCGACGAGGGCCGAGAGGAGGAAGACCAGCGCCGTGAGCGGCAGGAGCAGCAGTACCGCCCAGAGCGCCGCGACGGAGAGCCCTTCACTCACGATCGAGCCACCTCAGTCGAAGGCGCCGTTCGAGCCGGGTCATCTCGCCGCGGTCGGTCTCGTGATCGTGGCCGAGGCAGTGCAGGAGGCCGTGGAGCGCGAGCAGCCGCAGCTCGCGCGCGACCGGGTGCGCCGCCGCCGCGGCCTGCCGGCGCGCCGCGGGCACGCTGATGACGACGTCGCCGAGATGCCGGCCCTCCGGCCCCTCCCCGCCGGGGAAGGAGAGGACGTCGGTGACCGCGTCGCGGCCCCGGAAGTCGCGGTTGAGCCGGCGGAGGGTCCGGTCCCCGGCGAGCCGCAGCGCGAAGCTCCCGCCTGCCGGCGCCAGCTCGTCGAGCAGCGGCCGCAGCCAGGGGCCGAGGCGAGCCGCTCCCGCTTCCGGGTAGCGGGACGGGTTGAGCACCAGCACCTCCCGCCGTTGGCCGCTCGCGGCGCTCACACCCCCTCCGCGGAGCCGCCGGCCTCCCGCGCCTCCCGCGCCCGCTCGTGCCGGTCGTAGGCGGTGATGATCTTCTGCACCAGCGCGTGGCGCACCACGTCGCGTTCGTCGAAATGGACGAACTTGAGCCCTTCGATCCCGGTGAGCACCTCCTGCGCCTCGCGCAAGCCGGACATCGTGGCCCGCGGCAGGTCGACCTGGGTGATGTCGCCGTTGATCACCGCCTTGGAGTTGAAACCGACGCGGGTGAGGAGCATCTTCATCTGCTCGGTGGTGGTGTTCTGCGCCTCGTCGAGGATGATGAAACTGTCGTTGAGCGTCCGCCCGCGCATGAAGGCGAGGGGAGCGACCTCGATCATCCCCCGCTCCATCATCCGCCCGACCTTCTCGAAGCCGACGATGTCGTAGAGGGCGTCGTAGAGAGGGCGGAGATACGGATTGATCTTCTCGGCGAGATCGCCCGGGAGGAAGCCGAGCCGTTCGCCCGCCTCCACCGCCGGGCGGGTGAGGATCAGCCGCCGCACCCGCTTCTCCGACAGCATCACCGCCGCGACCGCCACCGCGAGGTAGGTCTTCCCCGTGCCGGCGGGACCGATCGAGATGACCATGTCGTGCTCGAGCATCGCCTTGACGTAGAGCTGCTGCCGGAGGGTGCGCGGCGAGATGAGGCGGCGCACCGAGGCCATCAGGCCGTCAGCGGCGAAGAAGTCGGCGAGCGCGGTCGCGGGCTCGGTCGCGAGCACCCGGATGGCGGCGACGACGTCCTCGCCGCGCACCCGGTAGCCGCGGGAGATGAGCTCCGCGAGCTGGGTGAAGAGCGTCTCGACGGTCCGGCGGGAACCGTCCTCCCCCTCGATCACGATCTGCTGGCCGCGGACCGAGAGGCGAACCCCGAAGGTCGCCTCGATCCGCCGCAGGTGTTCGTCGCGGGTGCCGTAGAGCGCCTCGACCCCCTCTTCGGCGAGGGTGATCACGGTGCGGCACCCCGCGCCGGAGGCTTCGGCGGCGGCGTGGTCCGGAACCGGACCGGCGCTGCCGGCGGGTTCGTCAGCGGCTCTGGCGGCCATGGTCGTAGAAGCCCCGGCCGCTCTTGCGGCCCAGGTGGCCCGCCTGCACCATCTGCTTGAGCAGCGGCGGGGGCGCGAACCGGCGCTCCCGGTACTCCTCGAACATGATGTTGGCGATCGCGTAGGTCGTGTCGAGCCCCACGAAGTCGAGGAGCGTGAACGGCCCCATCGGGTAGCCGCAGCCGAGCTGCATCCCCTTGTCGATCTCCTCGACCGTGCCCACCCCCTCCTCGAGGGCCCGGATCGCATCGAGGAGGTACGGCACGAGGAGGCGGTTGACGATGAACCCGGAGTTGTCCCGGCAGGCGATCGGCTCCTTGCCGAGCGCCCGGCAGAACTCCGTGGCCGCGGCCACGACCGTCTCGTCGGAAAGGATGGTGCGCACCACCTCGACGAGCTGCATCACCGGCACCGGGTTGAAGAAGTGGAGGCCGATCGTCCGCCCGGGGCGTCCCGAAGCCGCCGCGAGCTGGGTGATCGTCAGCGACGAGGTGTTCGACGCGAAGATCGCCTCCGGCCGCACGACCTTCGCCAGCGCGGCGAACGTCCGCAGCTTCTCCTCGAGGTTCTCGACGATCGCCTCGATCACCAGATCGCAGCCGGCGAGCGCATCGAAGTCGGTCGCCGTCTGCAGGCGCCCGAGCGCGGCCTCGCGCGCCGCCGCCTCCAGCTTCCCCTTCGCCACCGCCCGGTCCAGCGAGCCCCGGATCCGGTCCATCCCGCGCGCGAGAGCGGCGTCGTCCACCTCGCGGACGACGGTCTCGAAACCGGCCCGCGCACAGACCTCGGCGATGCCCGATCCCATCAGCCCGCAGCCGAGCACCCCGACCCTGCGAATCTCCATCCCTATCCCCTCCGTTCCTCCGCCATGGCGGCCGCAAGCTCCCGCACCCGCCGCTCCCGAGGCGTCTCCCCGACCTCGATCCGCAGCCTCCGCGCCCCGGGCACCGGGAACAGGAGCCGCTCGGCCCACTCGACGGCCTTCACTCCCGGTCCCGCGAGCAGCTCCTCGAACCCTTCGCTCTCCACCTGTCCCGGTTCGAGACGGTAGAGATCGAAGTGCAGCAGCCGCCCGCGACTCCCCTCGTGGAGCCGCAGCAGGGTGAAGGTCGGTGACTGCACCTCGCCGGGGTCGATGCCGAGGCCCCGGGCGAGTCCCTGCACGAGAACCGTCTTGCCCGCGCCGAGATCCCCTTCGAGCAGCAGCGCTCCGTCGGGAGCGAGCTCGGCGGCGAGCGCTTCGCCGAGGTTCCGGGTCTCTTCCGGGCGGCGGGTGGTCCAGCTCCTCAAGCCCGGCTCAGCTCCGCGAAGGCTCGCGGCAGGTGGTCGACGAGCGCGGCCGCGGGGACCGCGGGCCCGCCGAGCGCTGCGGCGGCGAGGTCGCCGGCGAGGCCGTGCCAGTGTACCCCGAGCGTGGCCGCGGCCTCGGGTTCGAACCCCTGCGCGAGCAGCGCGCCGACGAGCCCGGTGAGCACGTCACCGCTCCCGCCGGAGGCCATCGCCGGGCCGCCGGTCGGGTTCACGAAGATCTCCCCCTCCGGGGTCCCGACGAGGCTGAGATGGCCCTTGAGGACGACCACCCCGCCGGTCAGCTCGACGCCCCGCGCGAGCGCCGCGCGCCGGTCGGCGCTCACCTCGGCGGCGCTCGTGCCGAGCAGCCGGCCGAGCTCGCCGGGGTGCGGGGTGAGCACCGTCGCGGCACGCCGCTCCCGCAGCCGGCCGGCCTCGCCGGCCCAGGCGTTGAGCCCGTCGGCGTCGAGCAGGAGGGGGCGTGAGCAGGCCAGCGAGAGCCGCCGCACCACCTCCCATGATTCGGGCTCGTCGCCGAGGCCCGGACCGACGGCGACCGCATCGCGCGCCTCGGCCGCGGCGAGCAGCGTTTCGAAACCGGCGAGCGCAAGCCCGCCGCGCGCGGTCGCCGGGAGCGGCAGCGTCATCGACTCGATCGAACCGCCCTCGACGTTCGCCGCGGCCGGCTCCGGGGTGGCGACCGTCACGAGGCCGGCGCCGCCGGCGACCGCCGCCCGCGCCGCCAGGATGGCCGCCCCCGCCTTCCCCGGCGAGCCGGCCACCACCAGGAGGTGTCCGTAGCTCCCCTTGTGGCTCTCCCGGGAGCGGGGTACGAGCGCGGCCGCGAGCTCTTCGCCGCACAGGAGGTGGAGCCTGCCGGGGGCCTCCGCCACGAGCCAGTCGGGGATCCCCAGGTCGGCGACGACGAGCTCGCCCACGAGCTCGGCGGCCGGGGGAAAGATCTGCGCCACCTTCGGCGCCGCGAAGGTGACCGTGAGGTCGGCGCGGAGCGCCGGCCCCGGGATCTCCGGCCGGTCGCCGTCGAGCCCGCTCGGCAGATCGACCGCGAGGCGCGGCAACGGCAGCCGGTCGAGCGCGGCGACCAGACGGGCGGCCTGCCCCGCGAGCGGCCGCCCGAGCCCCGTGCCGAAGAGCGCGTCGACCAGGAGCTCGGTCCCGCCGAGCCAGCCGGCCGCTTCGTCCGGCTCCGCCTCCGGAGCGAGCCGGACCGGGTCCACGCCCGCGGCCCGGAGGATCCGCAGCTGGAGGGCGGCATCGGCAGAGAGCGTCCGCCCGCCGTCGGCGAGCAGCACCCGCACTTCGCACCCCCGCACGAAGAGATGCCGGGCGATGGCAAGACCGTCGCCGCCGTTGTTGCCGGGACCGCAGACGATCCCCACCCTCTCGACCCGGGGGAAGCGGGCCATCAGGGCGTCGAGCACACCGAGGGCGGCGTTCTCCATCAGGACCGGGCCGGGCACGCCGAGCTCTTCGATCGCCCGGCGATCGACCTCCCGCATGGCGGCAGCTGTCAGGATCCGCACACCGCCTCCGGAACATGATCGGGAACCGCTGAGAGCGCGGAGGCGGGGGCACCCGCCACGGCACCGGCCACGCCGTTCCTGCCGGCGGGTGGCTGGGCGAAGGCGGCCACGCACGAACCTCCCACGTCTGGCATTCTAGCGCCATGCGGACGATCACCCTGCTTACCGACTTCGGAACCGGCGACTACTACGTCGGGGCGGTCAAGGGGACGCTGCTCCGCCTCGCGCCGGAGGCCCGGATCGTCGACCTCAGCCACGACCTCCCGCCCGGCGACGTGGAGACCGCGGCGTTCGTCCTCGCGGCCGCGGCCCCGGCTTTTCCGGCCGGGACCGTGCATCTCGCGGTCGTCGATCCCGGGGTCGGCAGTGCCCGGCGCCGGCTCGTCCTGAGCGCTCACGGCCAGCGGTTCGTGGCCCCCGACAACGGGCTGCTCACCCATCTGCTCGCGGCCGGTACCGTGCACGCGGTCGCGCGCGACGATCTCGACCTGCCGGCGCCCGGCGAGACCTTTCACGGCCGGGACCGGTTCGCGCCGGTGGCGGCGGCGCTCGCTGGCGGCCTCGACCCCGCCACGTTCGGCCCGGAGATCACCGACGCGCTCCGGCTGCCGATCCCGGCCCCTCGCTGCGAGGGCGAGGTCGCCATCGGCCGGGTCGCGCACATCGACCGGTTCGGCAACCTCGTGACCGATCTGCCGAGCGGATGGCTCCCCGCCGGTCGCGCTTTCACCCTCACCTGCGGCGACCTCGTCGTGGTCCGCCGGGCGCGCTGGTACGAGGAGATCCCCGCCGGCGAACCGGCGGCCGTACCCGGCTCGCTCGGCACCCTCGAGCTCTCGCTGCGGGATGATTCCCTCGCCGCCCGGAGCGGCGCGCTGCGGGGCACGGAGGTCCGTTTGCGGCTCGGCTAGAATCGAACCAGCCGGACCGGTCGAGGCCGCGGAGGAGGGGCGATGGGCAAGTGGGAGTACCGCATCATCAACGTCCGCAGCGAGAACTACCGTCTCGATCCCGCGGCCGCCAAGGATCTCGATGCGCTCGGCGAGGAAGGCTGGGAGCTCGTCTCGATCGCTTCGGTGAACTTCAAGACCGGCGCGACCGACAACATCGCCCTGGTCTTCAAGCGCCCGAAAGACGCCTGAAGCTCCGCCGCCGGGGGCGGCGCAGGCCGAGGGCGAAGCCGATCGCCCCGGCCGCGAGCGCGAGGAGCCACGGGGTCGCGCGCGGCCAGTGGCCCCACTCCGACTCGACCTTCTCCCTGAGCGCCGTCAGGCTGGCTTCGACACGGGCCCGTTCGGATTCGACCTGGTTCATTTCCGTTTCTCCGGAGACTCGGGAGGCAGCTCGCTCCTGCCGGGAGCGGTGGTGAGGGTGTCGGTGGTGCCACTTCGCAGGAGCCGTCCCTGCCACCAGGCGAGATGGCTCTCCAGGTGCCGGCTCGCGGTGGCGAGCGGCGGTTCGATCGCCAGCAGCCGCCGCCAGCCCCACCAGCCGAGGAGGGCGGCCCCGAGCAAGAGCAGTCCGCAGAGCACGGCGGCCGCTCCCCACCGGGGCAACACGCCGGCGAGCAGCTCGAATCCCAGGAGCCCGAGGGCGCCGAGGGCCCAGAAGCCGGCCCCGGCGGCGAGGGCGAGCAGCAGGAGGGCGCCGCCGAACCGGCGGGTCGAGCGCCGGTAGTCGGCACGGAGCGCGGCGAGCTCGGCGCGCAGGACGCCTGCCATCGCCTCGCCGAGCTCGCGCACGAGCTCGCGGAAGCCCGGATCGCCCTGCCTCTTCACCGCCCCACCGTGAAGTAGTGGAGGGCGAACGAGGAGCTCGCCGCGAGGTCGTCCCGCAGGCCGATCGCCAGCTTGTGCGGTCCCGGCCGCATCATGAGCGGCATGGTGTAGGTGAAGTGCTGCTTCTTGGCACTCTCCGCCTCGGCGAGCGGCACCGAGATCGGCACCGGCACCTCCTGCACCTCCGAGGTGTCGCCCCGCTCGTCCATGGCGCCGACGAAGAGCCGAACGCGAGCGACCTCGCGATCTCCCTCCGGAATCATCACGAGGTTGCCGATCGGGATCAGCACCGCGATGCTGACCATGTAGTTGCCGTCGTTGCGGGGCACCTGCTGATCGGTCTTCACCACGAGGTCCAGCGGGTTGTGCGCGACGCCGAAGAAGAGCGCGGACTGGACGCCGTCGGCCAGCCGGGCATAGACGGGCTTGTCGCGGTATCCCTCCCGGTGCCGGACCTCGAGCCCTTTCGTCTTGTTCCGGAGCCGGACGGTGATCTTGTGGTAGCGGCCGGAACCCTCCTGCCCGGGGGAGTAGCCGAGCGAGTAGTAGGTCTGGAAGTCCTCGGCGATGCGGTTGAGCGCCGGCGTGGGATCGTTCGTGTTGATGATCGCCCGGCCCCCGGTGGCGTCGGCGAGCATCTGCAGCGGCTGCTGGATGTTGGAGAAGTGGATCGAATCGACGAGCCCCGAGGCGAACGGGTCGCGCTCCGCCGCCGAGATCGAGGTCGCGGTCCGCAGCCCGGCGGCGTCGAGGGTGTAGAAGGTCACGCGGCTCGCGTTCGCCTGGTTGGTGAGCTCCTGGAAGCGGCGGCTGGCGTCGAAGGTGCGCGATTCGAGGATCGCCATCGACCGGTCCTTGAACTTCTGCTCGATGGCGTAGAAGACGTCCTCGCCCGCCACCAGCGGCAGGCCGTCGCTCACGTAGAGGATCGCCTTGCGGCCGGGCAGGCCCGCGAGCACGCCGACCATCTCCTTGAGGGCGCGGATGCTGAACTCGAGGTCGTTCATCACCGACTCGGCGTACTGCCGCGCCCGCGTCACCGCGGTCATCGAATCCCGCAGATCGTCCACCTCGTTGAGCGCGTCACGCCGTTCGTTGTCGGCGTGGGTTCCGAACGCCGAGGCCTTCTCCAGCTCGAAGAGCGCCGAGGCGATCGTGAGCGGATCGCTGCTGAAGCCCCGGCGCACGTGCAGGCTGCGGTCGTAGGAGACCAGCATCGCCCGGTCGCCCGGCCGCAGCTTCGTCGTGAGGAACTCGCGCAGCGAGCGGAAGACCCGGTTCCGGTTCTGCGGCCGGAGGTTGAAGTTGTCGACGTAGACGACGAGATGCAGCCGCTGGTCTTCCGGGGTCGCGGCTTCGATCTCCTCCGGGAGGGGTGGCCGCTCGGGCACGGGGAGCTCCGCGATCGCCGCCGGCAGCTCGGGGCCGGTCACCTTCCCCTCCTCGACCGCGTAGAAGTTCGTGATCCGCACCGGGCGATTGTCCTGGAGCAGCTCGAAGTCGTCTTTCGTGAGCCCCGTCACCCGCTTCCCCTGCTTGTCGGTGACGTAGACCTCGACGTTGACGACGTTGACCTCCACCGCGTCGAAGTAGATGGACTGGGGCAGGCTCTCTTCCGCGGCGGGCGGCGCCGTCTCCTGCGCGATCGCCGCCGTGGCGAGGAGGAGGCCGAGGATCGGCACGGCGAGCCGGCACAGGATGCGAATGCGATGCGTTCTCTTCATGGTGCGAAAAGCCTTTCGCGCGCGAGTCTACAGGAGCGCCGGAGCGTCACGGCCGGATCTCCCGCTCGGCCACGAAGAGGCGGCCGGTCATGGGGTCGTGGATCGCCACCAGGAGGCGGTGCTCGAGCCGGCGCAGCTCCATCTCGCTCGCGAACCGGATCGCCGCTCCCGCCTTGCCCGCCTCGCCCCGGATCACCAGCGGCATGACCGGAACCTCGGAGCGGCCCCCGTTCTCGTCGAGGGCGGCCACCCGCAGCTCGACGGTCGCCGCCGGCACGCCGTCGCCCCCCGGCAGGAGCACGAGCTGTTCCGGGGCGAGGGTGAGCGTGAACGGCACCCTCATCCTTCCGGGCCTGACCCGCTGCGGGCGGCCGACCTCGAGCGTGAGCGGCTCGGCGCCCGGGACCTCGCCGAGCAGCAGCCCGCTCTCGAGCCGGAGGCTCACCTCGCGGTTGACGGAGAAGTCGACGAAACCGCTGCGGCTCCGCACCCGCACCCCTTCCCGGCGCACCCGCAGCGCCACCTCGTGGTCCCGGTCGTCCCCCTTCCAGACGGGCGTGAAGCCGAGCCAGTAGTAGCTGCGGGTGTCGGCGGCCACGGCGGCGAGCGCGTCGAGCCGCTGGGCGCTGAGCAACGCCTTCCCGCCCGTCTCCCCGGCCAGCCGGTAGAGCGTCTGGCGAAGGCTGTGCTCCCGCCAGGCCGCGATGCCCTCCATGGGAGCCTCGCTCGAACCGGCATCGACATCGGGTCCGCTGAAGCCGGGGACGTCCACGGTGTAGAGGGTGTAGCCGATCTGGTTCGCCGCGGCGAGCACCGGCGCGTAGACCTCCTCGCCCCGGCGAAGCCCGCCGTCCGGATCACCGAGCAGGAGGGGCTCCCCGGCGGCATACTCCGCCGGATCCTCGGGCCAGCCGCCGGAGAGCAGCAGCATCACCTTCCGGCCGGGAGGCTGGGCGAAGCTCTGCAGCGCCCCCACCGCCGCGAAGACCACCCCCTCGAGCCGGTCCTGGAGGCGCTGTGCGAAGGCCAGCTCGTGCGCTTCGAGACGGCTCCGCGGCAGACTCCCCTGCCGCGTCGGCAGGCCGCGGAAATAGCGCTGGTCGGTCTGGAGGGTGCGCAGCTCGCTGAGCCGCTGCTGGCCGAACGCCGGCCGGGCCTGCGCCTCCCGCAGCGCCCGGTCGAGGACGGTGGGCGAGCTCGACCAGCTCGTGAGCATGGTGAGCTTCCGGCCATCGAAGGCGACGATCGCCATCCGGTCCTCCGGCCCGAGCCGGCCGAGATCGGAACGGAGCCGGTCGAGCACCCGGTTCCGGTCGCGTGGGATCGAGAAAACCTCATCGATGAAGACGAGGTAGCTCGTGTCCACCGGCTCGCCCGGCGCGAGCGCCGGGACCCCCGGCACCGCCGGCGCCTCTCCCGGCTCCCCGGTACCGGCGATCGCCGTCCCGCCCCGGACCTCGGTGAAAAAGCCGATCGGCACCTCCGCGCCGTCGACCCGGAGCTCGAAATCACCGGCTTCGAGCCCCGAGACCGGCAGCCCGGCCCGGTCGGTCACGACCACCTCGAGGTTGACGACCCGGACCTCGAGCGTCTCTCCGAAGACCGGCGTGGGCGCGGTCTGTCCTGCCGCGAGGGCGGGAAAGAGGAGGAAGAGGACACTGCTTGCGAGCAGCCGGATCGTACGCATGACGACGCTCCTTCTCGCCGCGGGTATGCGGCGCTGGGCTTCAGTCCGAATCACCAAGCAAAAACCGGGCCCGGCCGCTCAGGCCCGGCCGAGACGGCGGACGAGATGGGCGACCAGCCGGGGGGCGTGTTCCCGGGAGTTCTCGATGAAGATCCGGTTGGTCGCGTAGCCCGCCTGCAGGGAGCCGGCGACGTAGAGGCCGGGGATCTCCGTCTCGAAGCTCTCGGGGTCGCAGACCGGGATCCCGGTCGCGGGATCCACCGCGACGCCGCAGGCGCGCACGAAGGCGAGATCCGGGTCGTAGCCGAGCAGCACGTAGGTGCAGTCGGCGGGGATCGCCTCCTCCCCCCCGGGCCCGGTGACCCGCACGCGCCCCGGTTCGAACCGGCTGACCCGGGTCTCGTACCGGGCCTCGATCTCCCCGGCCGCGACCCGGTTCTCGAAGTCGGGACGGAGCCAGTATTTGACCGTCTCCTTGAGCGCCCTTCCCCGGTGCACGAGCAGTACCCGGGCGCCGGCCCGCCAGAGATCGAGCGCCGCCTCGGCCGCCGAGTTCCCCCCGCCGACGACGACCACCCGCTCCCGGTAGTGCGCATACGGCTCCCGGTACCGGTGCCGGACCGCCGGCGGCTCCTCGCCGGGCACGCCGAGGCGGCGCGGGGTATCGAAGTAGCCGATGGCGATCGCCACGGCCCGGCTGCGCCGCACCCGGTCGCCTCCCCGGCCGCGGGTCGTGACCGCGAACCCCTCCCCGTCCTTCCGGATCGCCGTGACCTCCTCGTGGAGCGCCAGCGGGATCCGGAGCGCCTCGGCGACGCTCCGGTAGTAGGCGAGCGCCTGCCGTCGCGTCGGCCGCTCCTCGGGGATCGAGAACGGGATCCCGGCGATCGCGAGCCGTTCGCGGGTGCTGAAGAAGGTCATGTCGGTGGGGAACTCCTGGAGCGCCTGGGTGATCGCCCCGCGATCGACGACCAGGGTCGTCAGACCGGCTCGCAACGCCTCGGCGCCGATCGCGAGCCCGGTGGGTCCCGCTCCGACGACGAGCAGGTCGACGCTGGCAGCCGGCGAGCCCGTGTCGTTCACGGAGCGGGCCGGGGCCGGCGCCGGAGGCGGGCGATCAGGAAGAGGCAGAGGGCCAGCACCCCGACCGCCACGGCCTGGGCCACCGTGAAGGAGCCGAGGATCCGGTCGTCCTTGGCCCGGACGAACTCGATCAGGAATCGCTCCAGGGAGAGGAGGGAGAGGACCCAGAGCCCCGCCTCGCCGGCCCGCAGACGGCCGAGCAGGCGCCGCCCGACGAGCCAGATCGCCACTCCCGCCGCGAGCTCGTAGAGCTGGGTGGGGTGCACCGCGAGGAGCGCGCTGTCCGGAACGCTCGCCGGCAGCTCGACGCCGAACTCCGAGCGCAGGAAGCCGGCGGTGGTGGGCGGCAGGCCGTTCGGATAGGTGATCCCCCAGGGCAGGTCGGTCGGGCGGCCGTAGTCGTCCCCGACCAGGAAGCAGCCGATCCGGCCGAGCCCGTAGCCGAGGGCGAGGGCCGGCGCCATGGCGTCCACCAGCCGCGGCAGGGAGAGCCGGCGGCGACGTGCCACCCAGAGCACCGCGACCACGCCGGCGAGGAACCCCCCGTACCAGACGAGCCCCGAGCGCTCCAGGAGCAGCCGCGCGTCCCGGTAGAGGATCGCGTAGTAGACCTTGGCCCCGATGATCCCGGCCAGCCCGGCGGCGAAGACGAGCGAGCTGGCGTCGTCGTCGTTTCCGGCCCCGGTGCGCACGAGGTTCCGGCGCAGCTCCAGGTAGGCCAGGGTGAAGGCGATCACCATCATGACGCCGAACGGGCTGATCGCGAGCGGACCGATGCGGAAGAGTTCCTGGATCATGGCGGGCCGCGGCAGCTTATCATCGGCCCCATGGCCGCTCCCGCCGTTCCGCCCCCCGAGCCCCTCGCGCGTGGTCAGCGCCAGCGCCTCCTGCTGCGCCTCCTGCGCCACCCGGGGCAACGTCAGGCGAAGCGTCTCCTCCTTCGCCTCCACCCGGCCGACATCGCCGAGCTGTTCGCCCTGCTGACCCCGGGCGAACAGCAGGCGCTGCTCGGGGTGCTGCTCGAGCTGCGGCTGGCCGCGCGCACGCTCCGCGAGCTCGGCAGCGAGACCCAGCGCCAGGTGCTCGCCCTCACTCCCGATGCCCAGCTCGCCGACATGCTGGCGAGGCTCCCGCCCCCGGACGTCGTCGATCTCCTCCGCGAGCTGCACGAAGAGCGGCGGGAGGCGGTGCTGGCGCTCTTCGAGCCGAGCCTCGCCGCGCGGGTGCGCAACCTCCTCCGGTACGGCGAGGCCACCGCCGGCGGCCTCATGAACCCGGACGTCTCCTCCTTCTCCGGCGAGCTGACCGCCGGCGAGGCGGTCGTGCGGCTCCGGCAGCTCGCCGAGGAGCGCCGCCTCTTCTACCTCTACGTCACCGACGAGCGGCGGCACCTGCTCGGGATCGTGAGCCTCTGGGCGCTGGTCACCGCCGCCTCGGAGAGCACCCTGCGCGAGCTGATGACGCGCGACGTCGTCACCGTGCGGGTGGACCTCCCCGAGGAGGACGTGGCGCAGGTCTTCGGACGCTACGACCTGCTCGTGGTGCCGGTGATCGACGAGGACGGCCGGCTGGTCGGCTCGATCTCGGTCGACGACGTCCTCGACGTGGTCGAGGAGGCCGCCACCGAGGACCTCTACCGCCTCGTCAACCTCAACACCCACGAGACCCTGGCGACGCCGCCGCCGCAGTCGGTGCGGCTGCGCCTCCCCTGGCTGTTCGTCAACCTCACCACGGCGCTCGCCGGCGCGAGCGTGGTCGGCCTCTTCCTCGGAACGATCGAGAAGTACGCGGTGCTCGCCATGTTCCTGCCGATCGTGGCCGGGCTCGGGGGCAACGCCGGCACCCAGACCCTCACCCTCATGGTGCGCGGCTTCGCGCTCGGCGAGCTCGACCTGCACGAGGGTTCGCGGGTGCTGCGGCGGCAGACGCTCATCGGCACGATGAACGGCTTCGTCGCCGGCGCCGCCCTGGCGCTGATCTCCTGGGTCTGGGAGCAGAACCTCCTGATCTCGGCGAGCCTCTGGATCGCCGGCACCGTGAACTTCACGGTCGCGGGCCTGATGGGCGCCGCGGTGCCGCTGCTGCTGCGGCGGCTCAAGCTCGATCCCGCTCTCGGCAGCTCGATCTTCGTGACCACCGCCACCGACGTCGGCGGCTTCCTCTCCTTCCTGGGCACCGCCACCCTCCTGCTCGGCAGCTTCTCGTGAACGCCCTCCCGCCCCCGCTCGACCCGGCGGCCCTCGGGCTCGTCCGCCCGGACGCGGCGGGGCTCGGCGCCCTGGCCGCGGTCGTCGGCCCGGACGGGGTGCGCACCGACGAGGCAGCCCGGGCGGCGTTCGGCCGCGACGAGACCGAGGATCTCTGCTTCCTCCCCGACGCGGTCGTCGTCCCGGCGAGCACCGAGGAGGTCGCCCGTCTCCTCGCGCTCGCCAACGCCCGGCGCTGGCCCGTCGTGCCGAGAGGAGCCGGCACCGGGCTTTCGGGGGGCGCGCTCCCGGTGGCGGGCGGGATCGTCCTCTCGCTCGCACGGCTCGACCGGATCCGGGAGCTCGACCTCGAGAACCTCACGGTCACCGCCGAGGCCGGAGTGGTCCTGGCCGACCTCCAGGCGCGGGTGGCCGAGCACGGCCTGCGCTACCCGCCCGATCCGGCGAGCCGCGACTCCTGCCAGCTCGGCGGCACGCTCGCGGAGAACTCCGCCGGTCCCCGCACCTGCAAGTACGGCGCGACCCGCCACTGGGTCCTCGGTCTCGAGGCGGTCCTGGCCGATGGCACCCGGCTCGTCACCGGGGGGAAGAACCGGAAGGACGTCGCGGGCTACGACCTCACCGGTCTGCTCGTCGGCTCGGAGGGGACCCTCGCGGTGCTCACGGCGGCGACGCTGCGCCTCGTCGCGGCCCCGCGGACGAGCCTCACCCTCATCCTCCCCTTCCCCACCCTCGACGGGGCCGCGGCGGCGGTGGCGGCGCTCTTCCGGGCCGGCCACCAGCCGACCGCCTGCGAGCTGGTCGAGGAGCGGGCGCTCGCGGCCGTCGGCAGGCTGCTGCCGCTGCCCGGGACGCTCGTTGGCCGCGCGGCGATGCTCCTGGTCGAGCTCGAGGGCGACGACGACGAGACGCTGCTCGGCGAGGCCGCCGCGCTCGAGGAGCTGGTCCGCGACCTCGGCGGCGACGAGGCGCTCGCCGCGAGCGACCCGGCCGAGCAGCGGCGGCTCTGGGCGATCCGCAGCAAGGTCGGCGAGGCGGTCAAGGGCGGCTCGATCTACAAGGAGGCCGACACCGTGGTCCCCCGCTCCGCCCTCGCCGAGCTGGTGCGGGCCGCCCGCGCCGCCGCCGAGCGGCACGGCCTGCAGGCCGTCTGCTACGGTCACGCCGGCGACGGCAACCTCCACGTGAACCTGCTCAAGGGCGACCTTCCGGCGGCGCTCTGGCGGGAACGGCGGGACGCCGCCGAAGCGGAGCTCTTCCGCGCGGTGATCGGCCTCGGCGGCTCGATCACCGGCGAACATGGGGTGGGCTGGACCCAGCGGCGCTATCTGCCCCTGCGCCATCCGGCGGCCGCGATCGGCCTCCAGCGGGAGCTCAAGCGCGCCTTCGATCCCCGCGGGATCCTGAACCCCGGCAAGATCTTCCCGGGGGACGCCGAGACCGCTCCGGGCGAGCCTTGCTAAGATCCCCCCCGGCCGCATGAACGACGACCTCACCCGCCTGCGCTACGAGGCCTTCGGCCAGTTCGTCCACGGCACCCCGAGCCGAGCGGCCTGGCTGATCCTCACCCACGACAACCCCGACCCGGACGCTCTCGTCTCGATGGCGCTGCTCGCGCGGCTGCTCCGGCAGGTCTTCCGCCGCCACGCCACGATCGCCTACGGCGGGATGATCGGGCGCGCCGAGAACCGGGAGATGGTCCGGGTCCTCGGCCTCGAGATGGTCCACATGCGGGAGATCTCCTGGCGCACCTTCGACCTCTTCGCCCTGGTCGACAGCCAGCCGCGCACCGGCAACAACCAGCTCCCCGCCGACCTGACGCCGCACGTGGTGATCGATCATCACCCGCCGCGCAAGGCGAGCCTCTCCTGCCCCTTCGTCGACATCCGCCGCGACTACGGCGCCACCGCGACGATCCTCGCCGAGTACCTGCAGGCGAGCGGCCACGAGCCGACGCGGCGGCAGGCGACGGCGCTCCTCTACGCGATCAAGGCGGAGACGCAGGATTTCGGGCGCGAATCGGCCGGCCCCGATCATCGGGTCTACGACCGCCTCCTGCCCCGGATCGATCGGCGACTGATGGCGCGGATCCAGCACGCCCGGCTGCCGCTCTCCTACTTCCGCAATCTCCACCGGGCGCTCGAGAGCCTCGAGACGGTGAGCAGCCTCGTCGTCTCCCATCTCGGCGAGGTGGATCAGCCCGACATCGTCCCGGAGATCGCCGATCTGCTGCTGCGGCTCGAAGGGAAGACCTGGTCGCTCTGCACCGGAGCCTACGGGGATCGCGTCTACCTCTCGCTGCGCACCACCAACCCGAGAGCCGATGCGGGCAACCTGATGCGCCGCCTCCTGCGCCGCCGCGGCAAGGGGGGCGGTCACGGCATGATCGCCGGCGGCTGGATCCAGATCCCCCGGCCCGGTGTCCCCGACGCTCACGTCGCCATCGAGCGCCAGCTGGCGCGCGAGCTGGCCATCGCCCTGAAGAAGAACCCGGAGCGGCTCCTGCCGCTCCCCCTCGCCCCCGGTGGCGAGCGCTCCGAGATCCCCGGCGAGCGGGCAGCGAAAGACGGCTCCTGAGGACGATCCCGACTCCGGTCATCACCCTGCGCCCGAGCGGTGAGCCACCCGGCTCCACCGGCTCCGGCCCTTCATGAGGACGCCCATGCAGATCCCCTGTCTCCATATCTCCGGCATCGAGCTCCCGATCGAGTTCCGGCGGCTCTACGACATGGCCTACAACTACTGGTGGTCGTGGACCCCCCGCGCCCGCCGCCTCTTCGCCGCGATCGATTCGCGGGCCTGGGCGATCTACCGCAATCCGCTCCAGATGCTGATCAACCTCGACCCCAGCCTCTGGTCCGAGCTGCACGAGGACTCGACCTTCGTCCAGCTCTACGAGAGCGTGGCCGCGGAGTTCGAGCGCTATCTCGACCCCGCCGCCGACACCTGGTTCCGGCGGGCGCACCCCGGCCACGCCGGCGGGCCGTTCGCCTACTTCGCGATGGAGTACGGCCTCCATCAGAGCCTCGCCCTCTACTCCGGCGGGCTCGGGGTGCTCTGCGGCGATCACCTCAAGAGCGCGAGCGACCTCGGAGTACCCCTCGTCGGCATCGGCCTGCTCTACAAGCACGGCTACTTCATCCAGAACATCGACGCCGACGGCCGCCAGCAGCACATCTACCCCGCCTACGACTTCAGCCGGCTCGCGGTGCGGCCCGCCGCCGGGCACACCGGCCGCGAGGTGCTCGTCACGGTGCCGTTCCCCGGCCGCGAGGTCACCGCCAAGGTCTGGATCGCCCAGGTCGGCCGGGTGCCGCTCCTCCTGCTCGACACCGACGTCCCGCAGAACGACCCGGCCGACCGGCCGATCGGCAGCATCCTCTACACCCCGGGACGCGAGATGCGGCTCGCGCAGGAGCTGCTCCTCGGGGTGGGTGGGGTGCGGGCCCTCCACGCGCTCGGGATCGAACCCTCCGTCTGGCACCTCAACGAGGGACACAGCGTCCTGCTCGTCCTCGAACGGCTGCGGGAGCTGCTCAGCCGGGGGGGGGCGCCCCTCGCCGAGGCCGTCGACCGCGTCCGCCGCCGGACCGTCTTCACCACCCACACCCCGGTGCCGGCCGGCAACGAGCAGTTCGAGCCCCACGTCGCCCGGAAATACCTCGAACCGTGGTCCGGGCTGCTCGGGCTGCCGGTCGAGGAGCTGCTCGCGCTCGGCAACGCCGATCACGGCGAACCGGAGCAGAACTTCAACCTCACCGCGATGTCGGTACGGGCGAGCAGCTTCGTCAACGGCGTGAGCCGGATCAACGCCGAGGTCGCGAACGGCATGTGGTGGCACCTGTTCGCCGAGAAAGCCACCCTCGCGCCGAAGGTCGAGGCGGTCACCAACGGCGTCCACCCCCCGACCTGGCTCGGTACCGAGATGCAGCGGCTCTTCACCGGCCGCCTCGGCGCGGACTGGAACGCCCAGATCAACGCCCCCGAGGAGTTCGCGGCGAAGATCGCGGCGCTCCCCGACGCGGAGCTCTGGGAGACCCACCAGGCGCAGAAGGCCCGGCTCGCCCGCTTCACCCGCTCCCGGCTGCGGACGCAGCAGGCCCGCTACGGTGTCGCCCCCGAGGAGCTGCGGGCGCTCGAAGGCTACTTCGACGTCGACGCCCTGACGATCGGCTTCGCCCGGCGGTTCGCCACCTACAAGCGGGCGGCCCTGCTCTTCTCCGACCTCCATCGCCTCCGGGCCCTGGTCAACCATCCCGAACGGCCGGTGCAGATCCTCCTCGCCGGCAAGGCGCACTCGGCCGACCGCGCCGGCCAGGAGCTGATCCAGCACCTCTACCAGCTGAGCTGCTCGCCGGAGCTCAGGGGGCGGGTCTTCTTCCTCGAGGATTACGACATGCGGGTCGGGCGGATGCTCGTCTGCGGCGTCGACGTCTGGCTCAACACCCCGCGTCCGCCGCAGGAGGCGAGCGGCACGAGCGGCATGAAGGCGGCGATGAACGGCGCCCTCAACTGCAGCATCGCCGACGGCTGGTGGCCCGAGGCGGCGGACGGCACCAACGGCTGGGTGATCGACTCCGGCGGCCGTGCGGACGACGAAGGGCAGCAGGACCGCGACGACGCGCTCGCCCTCTACCGTCTGCTCGAAGAGGAGATCGTGCCCCTCTACTACGCCCGCGACGCGGCCGGTCTTCCCGGCGGGTGGATCGCGCGGATGAAGCGGTCGATCGCCACCATCACCCCGGCCTTCTCCTCCCTCCGGATGGTGCGCGACTACTGCGACCGGGCCTACGTGCCCGCCGCCGCGCGCGACTGAAAACGGGCGGGCGGGGTACCGTCCGGCGCCCCGCCCGTCTCTCTCCGTCGCCGCTCCGACCGCCTACTCGGCGACCGTCTCTCCGGTCCAGCGATCGAGCCAGTCGAGCACGGTGTCGTGCCACTGGATCGAGTTGTGCGGCTTGAGGACCCAGTGGTTCTCGTCCGGAAAGTAGAGGAGCTGCGAAGGGATCCCCAGGCGCTGCGCGGCGGTGAACGAGGCGAGGCCACCGGTGTCCACGACCCGGAAATCCTGCCCGCCATGGACGATCAGCATCGGCGTCTTCCAGTTGCCGACCAGATCGACCGGGTTGTGCTTCTGGTACCCCTCCGGGTTCGTCCACGGCGTGCCGCCGTGCTCCCACTCGGGGAACCAGAGCTCCTCGGTGGCGTAGTAGGCGAAGCGCTCGTCGAGGTTCCCGTCGTGCGTCACGAGGCAGCGGAAACGATCCGGCCACGCGCCGGCGATCCAGTTGATCAGATAGCCGCCGTACGACGCCCCGAGCGCGCAGACCCGGTCGCCGTCGAGCCACGGGTACGCCTCGATGGCGGCCGCCAGCCCCTTCTGGAGATCGACGAGCGGCTTGCCCCCCCAGTCGCCCCGGATCGCGTCGGTGAACGCCTGGCCGTAGCCGGTCGAGCCGTGGAAGTCGACCATCACCACCGCGTAGCCGCGCCCCGCGTAGACCTGCGGGCTCCAGCGGTAGTGCCACTGGTTGCTGAACGAACCCTGCGGGCCGCCATGGACCAGGAACGCCACCGGATACTTCCGCGCCGGATCGAAATCGGCCGGCTTGACGACGTAGGCATAGACGGTGTCCCCCTCGGCGCCGGCGAAGCTCATCTGCTCGCCATCCCCCATCCGCACCTCGGCGAGCCGGGCGTCGTTGATCCGGGTCACCCGGACCGGGTCGGAGCCGTCGGTGCGGACCGAGACGAGCTCGGCCGGGCTCCGGAGGTGGTCGAGGAGGAAGAGGAGGCGTCCGCCGGCGGCGAGCGCCGGGGAGTTGACCATCCCTTCGTTGACGATCGTACGCACCTTGCCGGTGGCCACGTCGATCGCGAAGAGGCTCTTCTGGCCGACGTCCTGGGCCGTCGCGTAGAGCGTCTTGCCGTCGCGCGACCAGACGAGCGCGTCGGGTGAGCGATCCCAGCCCGGCGCCACCTCCCTGTCCGCACCGTCGAGCCCTTCGCGGAGCATGATCCGGAAGCGGTCGGCTTCGAACCCCGGACGCGTCATCGCGAGGTAGGCGAGCCGGCGGCCGTCGGGGGAGAAGACCGGCTGCGTGTCCCACGCCGGGTTGCCGGCGGTCAAACGTCGCGGCGCGGCCGAGCCGTCGAGCGGCACCACCCAGAGGTCGTAGTTCGTCGACCACGCCTCCTCCCGCCCGGCGTCCTTGGCGGTGAAGACGAGCGCCTTGCCGTCGGGCGTGAACGCCAGCTCCTCGACCCCGCCGAACGGCTTGGTCGGAGCGTCGACATCCATCTCCGGCATCAGCAGCCGGGGCGTGCCGCTGGCCGCGGGCTGCACGAAGAGGTGCGAGCGGCGGCCGTCCTTCCAGGTGTCCCAGTGGCGGACGAAGAGCTGCTCGTAGAGCCGCCCGGTCGCCGGCCGGGCCTCCCGCTCGGCCAGGCGGTCGGCGGTGCAGGAGAGATCCCGGCAGTCCGGAAAGACCTCCAGGCTGTAGACGAGCCGGGAGCCGTCCGGGGAGACGATCAGGTTCGCGACGTCGAGCGGCAGGTCGGTGACCTGCTGCGGCTCGCCGCCGGCGACCGGCAGGCGCCAGACCTGGGAGGAGCCCGAACGCGTCGAAAGGAAGTAGATCGTCTTGCCGTCCGGGCTCCAGCGGGCGCCGAAGTCGCCCGCCGGATCGGTGGTCAGCTGCCGCAGCCCCTGCCCGTCGGTGCCGACGAGCCAGAGATCGGTGCGGCCGCGGTTCGCCTCGAGGTCGGTCGAGCGAACCGTGAAGACGACCTGCGTCCCGTCCGGGCTCACCTGCGGCTCGGAGAGCCGCTCCATGGCGAGCAGGTCGTGGACCGTGAGCGTATGGCTGTCGGCTCCGGCCAGCGCCGGCGCGAAGAGCAGCAGCGGGAGTACGAGGGCGATACGGACTCGGAGCGGCATGGGTCTCCTCCAGAGAGTGGGCGGGAGCTCGGCCGGCATCCCCCGGTACGAGCCGCCCGATTCTAGCAACCGGCCCGGTGCGCTATCCTGCCGCCGTGCCGCTCGTCCCCTCGCCGGCGCTGCGACCGCATCTGCGCCCGACCACGGTCGTGCACGCTCCCCGTCTTGCCCGGCACCTGGGGGTCGACCTCTTCCTCGTCACCGAGACCTTCCAGGAGACCGGCAGCTTCAAGTTCCGGGCCGGGGCGAACGTGGCGCTCTCGGTCCCCCACCCGGTCGTGGTCACGGCCTCCTCCGGGAACTTCGGGCAGGCGCTCGCGGCCGGCTGCGCGCTCGCCGGCAAACGGGCGATCGTGGTGATGCCCGAGAGCTCGGCGCGGGTGAAGATCGAGGCGGTGCGCGCCCGGGGCGCGGAGGTCGTCTTCGTCGACACCCGCGTTCGCACCCGCGCCTCCCGGGCGGCCGAGGTGATGTCGGCCCACCCGGAGGCGTATCTCGCGAGCGCCTACGACGACGATCTCGTGATCGCCGGCAACTCGACGCTCGGCGAGGAGCTCGCCGCGCTCGCCGCGCCGTTCGACACGGTGATCGCGCCGGTCGGCGGCGGCGGCCTCACGGCGGGGATCGCCACCGGCCTCGCCCGCGCCGGCCATCCGGCCGCGCTCTGGGGTGCCGAGCCGCAGCTCGCCAACGATGCCGCCCGGTCGCTCGCCGCGGGGCGGCTCATCGCCGCGGCGACGGAGGCTCCGACCCTGGCCGACGGCGCCCGCACCCTCTCGCTCGGGCGGCGCAACTGGGAGCTGCTCCGCGAGGCGCTGGCGGGGATCGTCGAGGTGCCGGAAGCGGCGATCGCGGAGGCGGTCGGCCTCCTCTTCCACCTCGCCAACCTCAAGGCCGAGCCGACCGGCGCGCTCGCGGTCGGCGCCCTGCTCGCCCGCCCCGAGCCGTTCCGGGGGCGGCGCGTCGGCGTGGTGATCTCGGGCGGGAACGTCGACCCCGCGCTCTACTGCCGGCTCCTCGCGCCGGAAGCCGCGGACGCGAACGGACGGACGGCCTCATGACCTGGGAGATCGGGCTCGTCCTCGCGATCCTCGCCGGCGCGGTCGTGCTCTTCGCCTCGGAGAGGTATCCGATCGATCTCACCGCGATGCTGGTGCTCGGCAGCCTCCTCCTCTTCCGCCTCGTCTCGCCCGAGGAGGGGGTCTCGGGGTTCGCCAACCCGGCGACGGTGACGGTGGCGGCGATGTTCGTCCTCACCGCGGGGCTGCAGAAGACGGGGAGCGTGGCGTTCTTCGGCCGCCTGCTGGTGCGCTTCGGCCGGAACCGCTTCCTCGCCCTCCTGATCGTGATGCTCGCGACCGCCGCGCTCTCGGCGTTCGTCAACAACACCGCGGCGGTGGCGATCTTCATCCCGCTGGTGATGACGCTCTCGCAGCGGCGGCGCCTCGCCGCCTCGAAACTGCTGATCCCGCTCTCGTACGCCTCGCAGTTCGGCGGCGTCTGCACGCTGATCGGCACCTCCACCAACCTGCTCGTCAGCGCGATCTCGCACGGCGCCGGCCACGGCGCCTTCTCGATGTTCGAGCTCACCCGGATGGGCCTCGTCTTCTTCGTCGCCGGCACCCTCTACTTCCTCTTCCTCGGGCAGTGGCTGCTCCCGGAGCGGGCGGCGCGGCAGCTCTCCGAGCAGTACGGCCTCGGCGACTTCATCACCGAGCTGCGCGTCGGGGCCGGCTCTCCCCTGCTCGGCAAGACGGTGCTCGAGAGCCGGCTCGGCGAGGAGCACGACGTCACGGTGCTGCGTCTCCTCCACGGCGCCCAGAAGACCTGGGCCCCGCTGCGCCAGCCGCTCCAGGAAGGGTACGTGCTCCTCGTGCGCGGCGGGGTGAAGGAGCTGATGGGGCTGCGGGGCGCCGCGGGGCTCGAGCTCAACGTCGAGTTCAAGCTGCGCGACGACACGCTCGAAACGGAAGACCAGCGGCTGGTCCAGGCCCTCGTCGCCCCGCACTCCCCGCTCATCGGCCAGACGCTCAAGACGATCGACTTCCGCGCCCGCTACAAGGCGCTCGTGCTCGCCATCCAGCGCCGCGGGGTCACGCTGCAGGAGAAGCTCAACCGGGTGCGCTTCGAGCTCGGCGACACCCTGCTCATCCAGGCGCCGCGGGCCGAGCTCGAGCGGCTGCGCACCGACGAGGCGTTCATCGTGCTGGAAGGGTGGGAGGACGGTCCCGGGCGCCGCCACAAGGCGCCGCTCGCGCTCCTGATCCTCGGCACCGTGGTCGGCCTCGCCGCCTTCGACCTGATGCCGATCCTCGCCGCCGCGCTCCTCGGGGTGCTGGCCCTCGTCCTCACCCGTTGCCTGTCGACCGAGGAGGTCTACACCGCGATCGACTGGCAGGTGATCTTCCTCCTTGCCGGCATCCTGCCGCTCGGGATCGCCCTCCAGAAGAGCGGCGCCGCGCTGCTGATCGCCGACACCGCGGTCGGTCTGGTGGGCAGCCGGGGGCCGGTCGCGGTGCTCGCGGTCTTCTACCTGCTCACGGCGATCCTCACCGAGTTCATGAGCAACAACGCCTCGGCGGTGCTGCTGGCGCCGATCGCGATCACCACCGCCGAGCGGATGGGGATCGATCCACGGCCGCTCCTGATGGCGGTCACCTTCGCCGCCTCCACCAGCTTCTGCACCCCGATCGGCTACCAGACCAACGCGATGATCTACAACCCCGGCGGCTACCGGTATACCGACTTCCTGCGCGCGGGGCTGCCGCTCAACTTCCTCTTCTGGCTCCTCGCCGTCTACTACATCCCCCGCTTCTGGAGCTTCTGAGGCGGCGGCCCCGCCGGCCGTCAGAGGTACGGGGTGAGCAGCCGGGCCACGCCGTCGCGCAGGCGGAGCGGAAGCGGCCGGGAGTCCATCTCGGCGAGGGTGACCTCGCGGGCCCCGGCGCGCTTCGCGGCGACGATCGCCGCGAGCCGGCGGCCGAGCTCCGGTTCGTAGCACTCGATCCCGACCTCGAAGTTCAGCCGCAGGCTCCGCGGATCCCAGTTCGCCGAGCCGACGAGCGCCCAGCCGTCGTCGACGAGCAGAAGCTTCGTGTGGTCGAACGGCGGCGGGGTGAGCCAGACCCGGCAGCCCCGCTCGAGCACCTGCCAGAGCTGCGCCTGCATCGCCCACTGCACGAGCCGCAGGTTGTTCCTCGCGGGGAGGAGGATCTCGATCTCCACCCCGCGCAGTGCCGCCACGCCGAGCGCGGTGATCAGCGCCTGATCCGGCAGGAAGTAGGGCGTGACCAGCCGCACCGAGCGGGTGGCCACGGCGAGCGCGCCGAGCAGCATCCAGCGAAGCCGCTCGAAATCCTCGTCGGGGCCGTCGGCGATCACCCGGGCCGTGACCGGCCCGCGCTCGGGCAGCGGCGGGAACCAGCTCGGCCCGCCGAGCGCCTCCCGGGTGGTGAACTGCCAGTCGCGCACGAAGAGCCCCTGCAGCTCCGCCACCACCGGCCCCTCGAAGCGGAAGTGGAGGTCCTGCACCGGGCTGGCCGGGCTCTCCGAGAGGAGGTGCCCATGGCGCAGGTTCAGGCCGCCGGCGAACGCGACGATCCCATCCGCGGTGAGGATCTTGCGGTGGTTGCGCAGGTTCGCGTACGGCAGCTTCCAGGGCAGCCGGGAGGGGAGGAAACGGGCGACCGGCACCCCGGCGCGGCGCAGCTCCCGGTCCATCGCAGGCCACGAGTAGCGGAGGCCCACCGAGTCGGCGAGCACCCGCACCTCGACGCCCCGCTTCACCGCCCGGGCCAGTGCCTCGAGGAAGCGCAGCCCCAGCGGATCCCGGTCGAAGATGTAGGTCGCCAGCCCGATCGTCCGCTCGGCGCCATCGATCGCGGCGAGCATCGCCGGGTAGGCCTCGTCGCCATCGCGGAGGGGCAGCACCTGGTTGCCCGCGAGCAGCGGCAGCGGGTTGACCCTCTCCCCCAGCCGGGCAAGCGCCCCGTACGGCTCCGGCAGCTCCTCGAGCCGGGCCCGGTGCCGCCCGGCGCTCGCCGCGCGGAGCCGCTCGCGCGGCTGCTCGAGCGCCCGCCGCCGGATCCGGTTCACCCCGAACGCGAGGTAGAGCAGGCTGCCGCCGACCGGGACCAGCAGGATGAGCCCCACCCAGCCGATCGCCGCCCGCACGTCGCGCTTGTAGAGGAGGGCGTGACCGCCGGCACCGAGCGCCAGGACCAGCGACGCGAGCGCAGCGACGAGCTGCCACCAGGCGGTTCCCACGATCCGTATCCTAAGCGCCCCGCGAACGCCGGCGCGCGGCCGCGCTCCGGACGCGGCCGGATAGACTCGGTTCCGGGAGCCACCGCGGCGGGTTGCTGCCTGCGGACGCCGACGCGCGGCTCCCGGGGAGAGAGATCATGACGATTCGTCTGCGTACGCTCCGCTCGGCCGTCCTCGCGACCGCCGGCCTGCTCGTGCTCGAGAGCTGTTCGGTCAACCCCGCCACCGGGCAGCGGCAGCTCGCGATGATGAGCGAGGCCCAGGAGGTCGAGACCGGCCGCCAGGCCGACCGGGAGATCAGCGCCGCCTACGGGCTCTACGACGACCCGGAGCTCCAGGCGTACGTCGAGCGGGTCGGCCTCGCCATCGCCCGGCAGACCGAGCGCCCGAATCTCCCCTGGCAGATCCGGGTGGTGGACGACCCCGTCGTCAACGCCTTCGCGCTGCCCGGCGGCTTCCTCTACGTGACGCGGGGGATCCTGGGCCACTTCAACTCCGAAGCCGAGCTCGCCTCGGTGCTCGGACACGAGATCGGGCACGTCACCGGGCGGCACTCGGTCGAACAGATGAGCAAGGCGCAGCTCGCCTCGGTCGGCTTCGGCGTGGCGATGATCGCGAGCGAGGGGATGCGCCGCTTCGGCGACCTCGCCCAGCTCGGCCTCAATCTCCTCTTCCTCAAGTTCAGCCGGACGCACGAGAAGGAGGCGGACGACCTCGGGCTGCGCTACCTCGTCAACGCCGGCTACGACCCCCGGCCGATGCTCGACGTCTTCACGACCCTCGACCGGGTGAGCGCCGCCGCCGGCGCCGGCCGCCTTCCGAACTGGCTCTCCACGCACCCGAACCCGGAGGACCGGGGGCGGCGCCTCGCAGCCCAGATCGCCCAGCTCCCCGCCGAACGGCAGACGACCGGCCGGGTGGAGCGCGATCCGTACCTGCGCCGGCTCGAGGGGCTCGTCTTCGGCGAGAACCCCCGCGACGGCTTCTTCGTGGAGAACCGCTTCTACCACCCGGAGATGGCGTTCCAGCTCACGATGCCCGCCGGCTGGCAGCAGGAGAACCAGCGGCAGGCGGTGATCTCGCTCCGCCCGGAGAACGACGCCGCCGTGATCCTGACCCTCGCCGCGGAGGGCTCCCCGCAGGAGGCGGCCCGGGCCTTCTTCTCCCAGCAGGGGATCGAGCGGGGCAACGCCTGGCGGACGAACTTCCACCACTTCCGCACCGCCCCGGCGGTCGACGCCGCCGGGCAGGCGCAGCAGCAGCTGCGCGGGATCGTCGGTTTCGTCTCCCACCAGGGCCGGGTGCTGCGCCTCCTCGGGATGAGCGTCGCGGAGCGCTGGCCGCAGGCCGAGCGTGAGCTCGCCGCCGCGCTCGCCTCCTTCGGGCCGCTCACCGACCGGCGCTACCTCGACGTGCAGCCGGCCCGCATCCGGCTGGTCGCGCTCGACCGGCCCACGACGCTCGCCGAGCTCGCCCGGCGCGAGGGAGCGACCGCCGACCTCCAGCAGCTCGCGATCCTCAACGGCATCGCCCCGGAGACGCCGCTCGCAGCCGGGCGTCTGGTGAAGCTCGTCCATGGCGGCGAGCTTCCCGGTGGGGCCCGGCCCGCGGGCTCGCGCTGAGGACCGGCGGCGAAAGCCGCATCCCGCTCCTCGGCAGCGGCGCCGCGCCCTTGAATCGGCGCTGGGCTTCTGCAACCATCTTCCTGCGTGAAGGTCGCGGCTGCCGGGAAGCACCCGTCACGGCCGCCTTTTCGTGAAAGGAGGAGACATGTCGGAACTCCCCGCCGGATGCGCTCGCCCCACCGGGGCGGTCATCGGTGCGGCCCCCTCCGAACCCACGTCCAACCCCGAGAAGCCGGAACCGAAGGAGGCCCTCATGACGGCTCGCGTCGGCCAGAAAGCCCCCGATTTCACCGCCCCCGCCTACTACCAGGGGAAGTTCACCAACGTCTCGCTCTCCGACTTTCTCGGCAAGTGGGTGCTCCTCTGCTTCTATCCGGGGGACTTCACCTTCGTTTGAGCGACCGAAGTGTCGGCGGTCGCCGACAATTACCCCGAGTTGCAGAAGCTGGGCGTGGAAGTGCTCTCCGTGAGCGTCGACAGCCATTTCGTCCACAAGATGTGGAACGACTACGAGCTGTGCAAGATGGTCGACGGCGGCGTGCCTTTCCACATGGTTGCCGATCAGGCCGGCAACCTGGGCCGCGCCTACGGGGTCTACGATGAGGGCCAGGGCGTCGAGCAGCGTGGCCGCTTCATCATCGACCCGGACGGCGTCATCCAGGCGATGGAGATCCTGACCCCGCCGGTGGGCCGGCGCGTCGCCGAAACCGTGCGTCAGGTGCAGGCGTTCCAGCGGGTGCGCGAGAGCAAGGGGAGCGAAGCCACCCCCGCCGGCTGGATGCCGGGCGACCCGACGCTCAAGCCCGGACCGGACCTCGTGGGCAACGTCTGGAAGGTCTGGAAGCCGAGCATGGAGAAGAAGTAGCGAGCCCGATCTCACCGGGGATGGCGCCCGCCATCCCCGGTCCCCTTCCCTCCCCGACCTGTCTCTTCAGCGATCCGCTCAGGCGCCGCCGGACACGATCCGGAGGAGGATCTCGCGCCGGCGCGGGCGGTTGTCGAAATCGCAGAGGACGATCTGCTGCCAGGTGCCGAGCAGTGGCCGGCCGCCGCTGACCGGCACCGTGAGCGAAGGACCGAGCAGCGCCGCCCGCACGTGGGCGTAGCCGTTGCCATCCCCCCAGCGCCGGTCGTGGGCGTAGCCGGCGCCGCGCGGGGCGAGTCGTTCGATCGCCTGCCGCAGATCCTCCACCGCCCCGCTCTCGAACTCGATCGTCGTCACCCCGGCCGTCGAGCCCGGAACGAAGACCACGAGCAGCCCCTCCGTAACCCCGCTCGCGGCGACGAACGCCTCCACCTCGGCGGTGAGGTCGACGATGTCCGTCCCGTCCGTGGTCGGGACCGCAAGCCGGAAGAAGCGTTTCGGTTCCATCGTTCGTCTCATTCCGTCTCGAGATCGACGAGCAGCTGCTCGATCGCGCTGGCCACCTTCCGGAGCTGCTCGTCGCTCAGGCCGTCGACGAGGCGGCGGACGAAGAGCCCGATGCCGGCCTGCGCCGATTTCAGGCCGACCGACACCGTTCCGCTGGCGACGACGCCCAGGCGCAACGCCTCCACCGGCCGGAGGAAGTAGGCCGCCATCCCCGCCTCGGTGAGCCGGAGCACCATCTCGGCCCCCTCCCGCCGCAGCTCCCGGGGACGCTCGGCCGTCCGCAGCCGCCGGGCGAGGTCACGCGCGGCGCGGGCCAGCTCGGGCTCGATCTCGGCGATCAGGTGGGGACGGGCGTCCATCGCTGCCTCAGCGCCCGAGCGGTATCCGGCACTCGCGGCGAAGCGCCGGCAACAGGGAGTCCTCGTCGAGGAGCGTGACCACCGCCACCCCCTCCTCGCGCACCACGCGCACCCGGCTCGTGTACGGCTGATGCAGCACTTCGCCGTGCCAGACGATCGTGGCGACGAAGCTGTTCCGGCCTTCGGACTGGACCGGGCCCGTGCTTTCGAAGATCCCGCGCGGGTGGAGACAGGCGAGCGCCTCGCGGGCCACCTCGTGCTCGAAGAGCCGGGCCTGCCGCTGCGCGGTACAGCCTGCCAGCAGCGGCAGGGCCAGCAGCAGGAGCAGGGCGGGAAGGGAGTGCCGGGACGGACGCCAGAGCTCGTTCATCGGATTCCTCGCGACGAAACCGGAACGGCCATGCGCGAACGCCGTCCCGTTCCCGCATTCTAGACGCTCCACCGGGCGCCCTCCGTGGTACTTTTCCGGGCGTCGTCGCGATGAGCCCCGGCAACGCCCGCCTCTCGATCCTGCTCGCCGCCCTCCTCTTCTCCACCGGCGGGGCGGCGATCAAGGCGACCACGCTCGGGCCGTGGGCGGTGGCGGGCCTGCGCTCCGGCCTCGCCTGCCTCTTCCTGCTCGTCGCCCTCCCCGAGGCGCGGCGGCGCTGGAGCCTCGGCACCCTCGCCCTCGGGGTCGCCTACGGCGCCACGATGGTCCTCTTCGTCGCCGGCAACAAGTTCACGACCGCCGCGAACACGATCTTCCTGCAGTCGACCGCGCCCCTCTATCTCCTCCTCGCCGGTCCCTGGCTGCTCGCCGAGCCGGTCCGGCGCCGCGATCTCGGCTTCATGGCCGCGCTCGCGGTGGGCATGTTCCTCTTCTTCGCCGGCGAACCCCCGGCGGCGGCGAGCGCGCCGAACCCGGCTCTCGGCAACTGGATCGCGCTCGCGGCCGGCGTGACCTGGGCGGCGACGATCGGCGGCCTGCGCTGGGCGGAGAAGCACGGAGCCCGGGGAGAGGCAGCCCGGGCGCTCGCGGCCGGCAACCTCCTCGCCTTCTTCGCCTGCCTGCCCGCTTTCCTGCCCCTCCCCCCGGTCAGCGGTCTCGACTGGGCGGCCGTCGGCTACCTCGGAATCGTCCAGATCGGGGTCGCCTACCTCTTCTTCACCCGCGGCCTGCGGCGGCTGCCGGCGCTCGAGGTCTCGCTGCTCGTCCTCATCGAACCGGTGCTCAACCCGATCTGGGCCTGGCTGCTGCAGGGAGAGCGGCCGGGCGGCTGGGCGATCGCGGGCGGTGCCACGATCCTCGCCGCCACCGCGATCCGGGCCATCACCAACCGCGCCACGGGCGACCGGGCGGCGGACTGAAGCGCCGTGCCGGCCTCAGATCGAGATCGAGCCCTTGCGGAAGTCGCTCGGCGCGAGGTGGGCGTTGACGAGCACCGGCTGCCCCTGCCGCGCCAGCGCCTTGGCCGCCGAGAGGGTGCCGGCGATGCCGACCGACTTGTCGAGCGTCAGCCCCCGGGCGCCGAGTCCCTCGGCGGCCCGTTCGTAGGTGGTCCGGGCGAGGACGGTACCCACCGGATCGCCGAGGATCGGCACCTGGTCGCGGGCGATCTGGGTCCAGGAGGCGTCGTTGCCGACCACCGCCACCAGCGGGAGCCGGTGCCGGACGAAGGTGTCGAGCTCGATCAGCCCGTAGCCGCAGGAGCCGTCCCCCCAGAGGAGGAAGACATCGGCCTCCGGCCGCACCAGCCGGGCGGCGAGCGCGAACCCGGCTCCCACGCCGAGGGTGCCGAACGGCCCGGGATCGAGCCAGGAGAGCGGCCCGCGCGGCCGGGTCACGTAGGCGGCGGTCGCCACGAAGTCGCCGCCGTCGGCCACCATGACCGACTCCTCCTCGAGGATCCGGTCGACCTCGCGCAGGAGGCGCAGCGGGTTCACCCCCGCGGCGGAGTCGGCCGCCGCCTCGGCTTCGATCTCCCGCTCGCGCTCGGCATCCCGGCTCGCCAGCCGCTCGCGCCATTCGCCGGTGGCCGCCCGCTCGCCGCCGCCGGCGAGGGCGGCCGCGAGCGCGGTGAGGAAGCGCGCCGGCGAGGCGGCGACGGCGAGCGCGGGGCGGCGGTTGCGCCGGAGCGCCGCGCGATCGAGATTCACCGCGACGAGCCGCGTCCGGCGGCCGAGCGGCCGGCCGTAATCGAGCCGGAAGTCGAGGGGGACCCCGGCGAGGATGACCAGATCCGCCTCGCGCAGCGCCTCGCGCCGCCGGTGGCGGCAGAGGAGCGGGTCGCGGCCGCCGAGCAGGCCGCGCGCCATCCCGGAGAGGAAGACCGGCAGACCGGCGGCCCGGATCGCCGCGGCGCTGGCGATCGCCGCCTCCGGGCTGCCGGCGGCCTGGCTACCCACGACGAGAAGCGGGCGGGTCGCCCGCCGCAGCCAGCGGACCGCCGTCGCCACCTCGGCAGTGGACGGCGCGGGCTCGGGAGGGACGGTCGCCGGCGCGTCCCCTCCCCCGGCGGCGAAGAGGCGGCGCAGGTGCCGGCCGAGGTAGGCGCGTTCGACGGCTCCCGCGAAGCCGCCCCCGCGGGCGCCGAGCCCGTACCACTCGCGTACCGTGGCTTCGGGGTAGAGGAGATCGACCGGGACCTCCAGGAAGACCGGGCCGGGCACCCCTTCGCGCGCCCGGTAGAGGCCCTCGGCCACCGCGGGAGCGAGGTCCCGCACCCGGCGTACGGCGTGATACCACTTCACCTCGCTCGCCACGAGCCCCCGCTGGTCGATGTCCTGGAGCGCCCCGCGCCCCTTGAGCACCGTGGCGGTGGCGCCACCGAGCAGGAGGAGCGGCGACTGGGCCAGCCGGGCGTTGACGAGCGCCGTGAGGCTGTTGGCGACCCCCGGCCCGGCCGTGACCGCGGCCACCCCGACGGTGCCGGTCAGGCGCGAGACGGCATCGGCGGCGAAGACCGCTGTCGCCTCGTGGCGGGTGTCCACGACCCGGATCCCGCGCGCGCGCGCCCCCACCAGGATCGGGGAGATGTGCCCCCCGCAGAGGGTGAAGAGGAAACGTACCCCATGCCGCTCGAGTACCGCCGCGATCGCCTCGCCACCGTGCATCCGCTCGCCTCCTCTTCCGCTTCCGGCGCCGGCCGGCGGCAGCCTATCCGAACCGCTTCACCGCCGCCGGGCCAGCGTTCCCCGCAGCGCCTCGACGAAGCTCGACAGGCGGGCGAGATGCGGCGGGAAGAGCGACTGCAGCTCGCCCGGGCTCGGCGCGGGCACGAGGAGGGCCGTGCAGCTCGCCTCGATCTGGGTGAGCACCGCCGCGGTGACGCCCAGCTCGCGGGCCGAGAGCCGCAGCGACGGCAGCAGCTCCGCCTGGACCCGCACGACCGCGGGGCGCACCGCCTCGAGCATCGTCTCCGGGATCCGGGTGCGCTTGCCCAGGAGCTGCTGGAAGAGACGGAACGAACGCCAGCCCGGGCTGCCGGCCGCGAGCGGGCCGGTGAGGAGCGAGCGCACCCGGTCGATCGCCGCCCGGATCTCCGCCGCCGTCGCCTGCGCGGGGACCAGGTCCGGTTCCGAGGCTGCCGCCGCGGCCCCCCGGACCCGGCCGCTCGGCGCCGGCCGGGCGAGCGACGAGCGGCGCCGGACCGCTCCGAAGAGCATCTCGAGAAAGAGCCGCAGATCGTCCTGCGCGACGAGCGGCGCCCACTCCTCGGCATCCGCTCCGGGCTGGAACGGCACCGGCGTGCGGCGCAGCGCCGCGATCTGCGCCTCGCCCACGAGCGCGCGCAGGAGCTGGGTGTCGAGCACCGCGGCGACGCCGAAGAGGAGGTTTTCGAGGCGCGTCCGGTGGGAGCGCAGCTGTACCGCCGCCTCCCGCTCGGTACGGCCCCAGCTCTCCCGGTGCAGGCGTTCGAGCTCCCCCAGGCGCGCCGCGAGCAGGCCCTCCCGCTGCCGCACCTGGAAGTAGTCGCCGGTGTAGAACGCCCGGCGCCGCTCGCCGATCAACAGCGACCCGAGCTGCCCGCGGAGCGTGACGAGATCGGAGAGGGCGTACGGGTCGGCGCGCAGGCCGAGGCGCCAGCGGGTGAGCAGATCCTGGAAGAGCGCCGGATCGGCGGCGCGGCGCAGCTGCGCGAGCACCTCGGGCAGCGCCGCGGCGAGGGCGCTCGTGAGCCGGAACTCCTCGGCCCGTTCCGGGAAGAGCTGCTCCTCGACCTCGAAGCCGGAGCTCGCGCCGGGGCAGACGAGATAGGCCGTGGCCGACATCAGGGAGCTCGCGAACTTCCCCTTCAGGTCGGCGCTGACCTCCGTGAGCCGCTCGCGGTTCGCGCCTCGCAACCGTCCCTCCCCTTCCGGACCGATGAGATCGCGCAGGAGGCCGAGCTCGTGCTGCACCATCTCGTCGATCCCGGCGAGGGCGAAGGCGACGTCGTCGCCCGCCGGCGCCGGCTCTCCCGACGCCGCCGCCTCCCGGCAGAGGGCGAGCGCCGGCGCCATCCGGTCGCCGAGGCCGGCGATGATCGTCGCCATCTCGCCCAGCCTGGGGGCGAGCTCGGCGAGGTCGTCAGGAGGGTGGTAGAGGAGGTGCCAGGGGGCCACGCGCTCCAGCTCGGCGAGGCAGGAGCGCGCGGTCTCGTAGAGGGCGCGGCCGGCGAGCGAGGCGTTGGCGAGCGGCGGCGGGTCGGCCACGGGAACCGGCGGGGGGCCGGTATCGGCCCTCGCTTCGTCCCGCGGCGCCCCGCCTGCCTGTTTCACCACCCGTCTGGCCTCCAGCCGGAGGAGATCACTCCTCTCCCTGGTGAGGGTAGCGGAAATCGCGCGGCGGCACGAACGTCTCCTTCACCGACCGGGCGCTCACCCACCGCAGCAGGTTCATCGCCGAGCCGGCCTTGTCGTTGGTGCCCGAGGCTCGCGCCCCGCCGAACGGCTGCTGCCCCACCACCGCGCCGGTGGGCTTGTCGTTGATGTAGAAGTTCCCCGCCGCGTGGCGCAGCCGGCGGAAGATCGAGAGCACCGCCGACCGGTCCTGCGCGAAGACCGCGCCGGTGAGCGCGTACGGGCTCGTGGTGTCGCAGAGCGCGAGCGTCTCGTCGAGCTCCCGGTCGGGGTAGACGTAGATCGTCAGCACCGGCGCGAAGATCTCCTCCTGCATCAGCTTGAAGCGCGGGTCGGTGGTGCGCACCACCGTCGGCTGCACGAAGTAGCCGGTCGCGTCGTCCCCTTCGCCGCCGAAGACGATCTCCGCGTCGTTCGACGCCTTGGCGTGGGCGATGTACGACATCGTGTTGTCGAAGCTCGCCTTGTCGATCACCGCCGCCATGAAGTTCCGGAAGTCGAGCGGCGAACCCATCTTCACCTCGGCGAGCAGCTCCTTGAGCCGCCGCTCGAGCGCCGGCCAGAGGGAGGCCGGAACGTAGGCGCGCGACGCCGCCGAGCACTTCTGTCCCTGGTACTCGAACGCGCCGCGCACCAGCGCCACGGCGAGCGCCTCGAGATCGGCCGAGGCATGGGCGAAGACGAAGTCCTTGCCGCCGGTCTCCCCGACGATGCGCGGATAGGAGCGGTAGTTCGGCAGCCCCTGGGCGATCGAGTTCCACATCGCCTGGAAGGTGCCGGTCGAGCCGGTGAAGTGGAGCCCCGCGAAATCCGGGCTGGCGACGGCCGGGTTGCCGACCTTGCCGCCCGGTCCGGGCAGGAAGTTGATCACGCCCGGGGGCAGCCCCGCCTCCTCGAGCAGACGGGCGATGTAGTAGCCGGAGAGGACCGCCGTCGAGGCGGGTTTCCAGAGCACCACGTTGCCCATCAGCGCCGGCGAGGTCGGCAGGTTGCCGGCGATCGAGGTGAAGTTGAACGGGGTGACCGCGAAGACGAACCCTTCGAGCGGCCGGTAATCGACGTAATCCCAGAGACCGCGGACCGAGAGCGGCTGGTCGCGGTAGATCTGCTGCATGTAGTACGGGTTGAAGCGCCAGAAGTCGATCAGCTCGGCGGCCGAGTCGATCTCCGCCTGGAAGGCGGTCTTCGACTGGTTGAGCATGGTCGCGGCGTTGAGGGTGTCGCGCCAGGGGCCCGCGAGCAGCTCCGCGGCCTTCAGGAAGACCCCGGCCCGGGCCTCCCACGGCCACTCCGACCACTCCCGCCAGGCGGCGCGGGCCGCCGCCACCGCCTGCGCGACCTCCGCCTCACCCGCCTGGTGATAGGTGGCCAGCACGTGGCCATGATCGTGCGGGCAGACCACCTTGCCGGTGCGCCCGGTGCGCACCTCCTTGCCGCCGATCAGCAGCGGGATCTCGGGCGTCTCGCCGAGCATCGCGGCGAGACGCGCCTTGAGCGAGGCCTTCTCCGGCGAGCCCGGAGCGTACATCCGCACGGGTTCGTTGACCGGCGAAGGGATGGGGATGATGCCGTTGAGCATGGATGGAGCTCCTTCTCCCCGCGGGCGGTCCGGTCGCTCCGGCACCGCCGCTGCGAAAGGGTTCAGTGCCGCCGGACCGTCCCCGAAGGGACGAATGAACCGGAGATCGTCGCGGTGCCGTCCAGCGGCATGACGGCACCCGGCCGGTGGAAACCGCTACGGTTGGGAGTGAGACCCGGAGCGCGACCGCCGGGGGCGGGCCCGACAGCGGATCGCAATCCGCCAGCGCCCCGCGGGGCGCCGGCGAAATCGGGTCGATGCGGCCCGGGACCCACGTTCGCTCAGGCGTCCGGCGCCGCGCAGTGCCGCGCGAAGGCCGCGATGAGCTCGCTCGCCACGCCGAGCGCGTCCCGCCCCTCGATCCGGTGGCGGGGCAGGAAGAAGACCAGCTCGCCATCACGAAACAGCGCCATCGAGGGGGACGACGGGGGCACGTCCGGGAAATGGGCGCGCAGCCGGGCGGTCGCTTCCAGGTCCTGGCCGGCGAAGACCGTCGCCAGCCGGTCGGGGCGAGGCCCCTCCTGCAGCGCGAGACGCACCCCGGGACGGGCCATCCCCGCGGCGCAGCCACAAACCGAGTTGATCACCACCAGCGCGCTCCCGGACGCATCGGCCAGGAACCGCTCGACTTCTTCCGGGGTGGTCAACTCTTCGAAGCCAGCCGCGGTGAGCTCGTCACGCATCGGCTGAACGAGAGTCGGATCGTAGGGCATCCAGCTTTCCTCCGGAATCGGGTACGGCCGCGCGGCCGCGCGGCCGCCGCGATTATCTCACAGCCGGTGCGGAGGCGGTTTCAGAAACGCGCGAGGATCGACTGGAGCGCGTGCAGCGCCGCCGCGGCGTCGTCGAGCACCAGACCCATGCCGGCCGGACCGCTGCCGGGTGAGGTCGCCGGGCGGCTGTGGACCACCTCGGCACGGGTGCAGAGCGGCTGCACCTCCGGCAACGGCAGGTGGACCTCGAGCGTGCAGACAGTGCCGACCGGGAGCGGCTCGTCACCCGGAATGAAGATCCCTCCGTAGGCGAGATCCTGCTCGACGATCCGGCGCAGCTCAGCGAGCGCCCGGATCGTGAGACGGACGAGGCTGCCGGGCTCCAGGCTCACCTCGAACCGTGCGGGCAGAGGCTCTTCGGGATTCCCGGGCTCTTCGAGCTCTTCGAGATCTTCGAGCTCTTCGAGAACTTCTGGCTCTTCCGGAAGCGGGTCGGGGACGGCTTCGGAAGCCGGTGACGGCTCCGGGAACGCCTCGGCCTCCTCTTCCGGCAGGAGAGCGGTCGCGGCGGGAATCGTGGCGCTCGTGGGGAAGAGCTCGCTCACCAGCTCCACGGGGGAGAGGAAGCGCACCCCCACGCCTTGCGGACGGACCTGACGCAGCTGGAGCGGGACCCGCACGAGCCGCGCCACCTGCCCCTCGATCACGACCTCCCGCTCCCGGTGGGAGATCTCGAGGCGCAGCCGCTCGCCCCGCTCGAGCGCCACGTTGGTGCTCAGGAAGAGACCGCTGAACGAGACGTTCATCGTGAACCCCTGATGAACCGTTCTCGTGGCCAGACGGTTGAACTTCACCGTGAGGCGACGCGGGTAGCGCCGGTTCTCTCTGCGTTCCACTGGAGGTGGATTATACCCACCCGTCGGGGTAGGTCCAGAGGGCGACTCCGCGGGGGGAGACCCACTCTCCCGGCGGCTCAGCGCAGCGGCGAGGGCAGCGGGAAGCGTTGAGCGGGAGGGGTCCGCACGATCTCGAAGAGCCCCTCTTCCTCGTCCCAGACCCGGTCGAGGACGTGCAGCCGGGGATCGACCGGACGCGGATCCCTCCCCACCCCTTCCCGGATCTCGTAGTGCAGGTGCTGGGTCGTGGTCCAGCCGGTCCCGCCCACGGTCGCGATCGGCTGGCCCCGCCTGACCCGCTCCCCCCGCCGCACCAGCAGCTGATCGCAATGGCCGAAGAGGGTCAGGAAACGCTCGCCGTGGCGCAGCGCCACCAGCCGGCCAAGCCGCCACCACTCCCCTTCCCGGCGATCGAAGACCCCGGCGAAGACCACGTTCCCGTCGGCGGGAGCGAGCACCGGAGTGCCCAGAGGCGCCGCGAGATCGAGCCCGGCGTGGAAGTCGAGCTCCTGGGTGTACGGGTTGCGCCGAGGTCCGAAGCCGGCCACGAGGACCGATTCGGCGCGCCCGAGGGGCGAGATGCTGGGCACCTGCGCGAGCCACGGCGGCCGCTGCCGGTCGATCCCCTCGATCTCGTCGAGCATCCGCTCCGTGCGGGTGAGGACGCTCGCCACCTCGGCCTCGAGCCGCAGACCGCGGCGGGCCACGGCGGCGAATACCGTCTCGACCTCTTCCCGGGCCGGCGGCGGGGTCGTCATGGGGTGGTTCGGCAGCGCCAGGAGCCGATGCGCCTTCTCCACCTGCCGGGCGGCGGCCGCCGCCAGCCGGGCGCTCTCCTCGAGCTCCCCGGTGAGCGCCTTGAGCCGCTCGCCGAGCTGCGTCCGCCGCTCGCTCTGGACCGCCGCCGTGCGTTCCGCGCGGGGAACTCCGAGGGTCCACGGCAGCGTCGCCCAGCCCGCGGCGCTCCCGGCCACCGCGAGCAGCACGAAGAGCCCGAACAGCCGGGCGGTCCAGGGGCCGAGGTGGAGGCGCAGCGCCCGCCGGCGCGGGTTCTCGGGCACGATCTGGAGCTCGAGCCCCCGACGCCGGACGAGCTGGGCACCGGTGGGGGGGGTGGGTCGGAACTGCGGGGGCTGACTCACCGCGCCAGCCGGGCGACCCGCTCCTCGCTCGCATGGCCGTGGATCAGCGCGAGCAGCTCGCGGTGCACCGGGATCCCGCCCGCGAGCACGTTGCCGCTCGCGAGATAGCCGTCACCACCGTCGAAGTCGCTCACCGCCCCGCCGGCCTCCTCGACGAGCAGGGCGCCGGCGGCGATGTCCCAGGCCGAGAGGCGCAGCTCGAAGAAGCCGTCGTAGACGCCGGCGGCCGTGTAGGCGAGGTCGAGGGCGGCGGCGCCGCAGCGCCGGATCGCCCGGGCCTGTCGCAGCGCGTCGCGGAAGATGCCGAGGTAGAGATCGAGGGCGCCGAGGGCGCGGAACGGATAGCCGGTGGCGAGAAACGAGCCATCGAGGCCGCGCCGGGCGGAGACCGCGAGCCGCTCGCCATCGAGGAACGCGCCGCCTCCCCGGGTGGCGCGGAAGAGGTGCCGGCCCACCGGGTCGAGGATCACGCCGGCCACCGGCCGGTTCCCTTCGAGGCAGGCGATCGAGACCGCGAAGATCGGCAGCCCCTGCACGAAGTTCGTGGTGCCGTCGAGCGGATCGATGAGCCAGGTCAGCTCGCCCGCCGCGCCCCGTCCGCCGCTGGAGCCGCCCTCCTCGCCGACGATCCGGTGATCCGGGAAACGGCTGCGCAGCTCGCTGGTCACCGTCCGCTCGCTCTCGCGGTCCGCCTCGGTCACGTAGTCGTTCTTCGCCTTCTCTTCCACCAGGAGACCGGCGCGGCGGAAATGATGCCGCAGCACCGCCGCTCCGGCTTCGGCGGCGGCGGTGGCGGCGGCGAGCAGCTCGACGTACGGCATCCGGTCTCAGGGCAGGCGGACGGGCACGCCACCCAGGATCGTACCCACCGGCGCCCCCCGCAGCTTCCAGCCGGCGAACGGCGTGTTGCGCCCCTTGCTCCGGAAGGTCGCCGGATCGACCGTGACCTCGCGGTCGAGAGCGAGCAGCGTGAGATCGCCCGGCCGCCCGGGAGCGAGGGTGCCGGTCTCGAGCCCGAGGATCCGGGCCGGCCCCGCGGTGAGCAGCTCGACGAACCGGCCGAGACCGATCACCCCCGGCCGGACCAGCCGGTCGAGCCCCAGGCTCACCATCGTCTCGAGCCCGACGATGCCGAACGGCGCGGCGCTGAACTCCACGTCCTTCTCGTCGGCATGGTGCGGCGCGTGGTCGCTCGCGAGCGCGTCCACGGTGCCGTCGGCGAGCCCGGCGAGGAGCGCCTGCCGGTCGGCTTCGGAGCGGAGCGGCGGGTTCATCTTCACGTTCGTCGAGAACGTGGTGTCCGCCACCGCCTGGTCGGTGAGGAGCAGATGATGGGGCGTCACCTCGCAGGTCACGCCGAGCCCGCGGCGCTTGCCCTCACGGACCAGCTCGAGACAGCGCGCGGTCGAGAGGTGCATGACGTGGTACCGGCCGCCGGTCTCGGCGAGCAGGAGCAGGTCGCGGGCGACCATCACCTCCTCGGCGAGCCCCGGGATCCCGGGCAGCCCGAGCCGGGTCGACCACTCCCCCTCGTGCATCACCCCGTTGCCCGAAAGGAAGAGATCCTGGGCGTGCTGGAGGATCGGCCGGCCGAAGTGCTGGGCGTAGAGGAGCGCCCGGCGCATCAGCTCGGTGTCGACCACCGGGCGGCCGTCGTCGGAGAAGGCGACGGCGCCGGCGGCGGCCATCTCCCCCATCTCGGTCAGCTGCTCGCCGGCCATCCCCTTGCTGATCGCGCCGACCGGATGCACCCGCGCGAAGCCGTGGCGGGCGGCCTCGGTGACGATGAACTCGGTCACCGCGCGCTCGTCGTTCACCGGCGCGGTGTTGGCCATGCACGCCACGGAGGTGAAGCCGCCGGCCGCCGCGGCCGCGGTCCCGGTCCGGATCGTCTCCTTGTACTCGTGTCCGGGCTCGCGCAGGTGCACGTGCATGTCGATCAGCCCCGGGGTGACCACCAGCCCGGTGGCGTCTACCACCTCGCAACCCGCCGGCGGCGCGATCTCCGCGGCCACCGAAGCCACGACGCCCCCTTCGATCAGGACATCGAACCGGCCATCCCGGCCGGCGGCGGGATCGACCAGCCGCCCGCCCCGTACCAGCAGCTTCATCCCTCTTCCTCCCGTACCCCGGAGAGCAGGTAGAGCACCGCCATGCGCACCGCCACCCCGGCCGCGACCTGCTCGAGGATCACCGACTGCGGCCCGTCGGCGACGTCGCTGGCGATCTCCACGCCGCGGTTCATCGGCCCGGGGTGCATGACGATGGCGTCTTCGCGCGCCGCGCCGAGCCGCTCCCGGGTGAGGGCGAAGCGCTGGAAGTACTCCCGCGAGCTCGGGAAGAGCTTCCGGTTCATCCGCTCGAGCTGGATGCGCAGCATCATCACCACGTCGGCGCCGGCGATCGCCGGCTCGAGCTCGGTGTGGACCTCGACCCCGAGCGCTTCGAGCGCCGGCGGCAGCATCGTGCGCGGGCCGGCCACCCGCACCCGCGAGCCCATCTTGGTGAGCAGGTGGATGTTCGACCGCACCACCCGGCTGTGCTCGATGTCGCCCACGATCGTCACCGTGAGCCCGTCGAGCCGCCCCTTGTGCCGCCGGATCGTGAAGGCGTCGAGCAGCGCCTGGGTGGGGTGCTCGTGCGCGCCGTCGCCCGCGTTGATCACGCCCGAACGCAGACGCGCCGCCAGCAGGTGCGGCACCCCGGGCGCCCGGTGGCGGATCACCACCAGGTCGGGGCTCATCGCCTCGAGGTTGAGCGCGGTGTCGACGAGCGACTCCCCCTTCTCGAGCGCCGAGCCGCTGGTCGAGAAGTTCATGTTGTCGGCCGAGAGCCGCTTCTCGGCGATCTCGAAGCTCGACCGGGTGCGGGTCGACGATTCGAAGAAGAGGTTGATCACCGTCTTGCCGCGCAGCGTCGGCACCTTCTTGATCGGCCGCTCCGCCACCTCCCGGAACGACTCGGCGGTGTCGAGGATCAGCCGGATCTCCTCCGGCGAGAGGTCGGCGATCCCGAGCAGGTCCTTCCGGTGCCAGCTCTCGGCGTTCATGCCGGCTCCTCGCGGCCGAGGATCTCGACCTTGTCCACGCCGTCGGTGGCCTCGAAGCTCACCCGGATCTCCTCCTGGGTCGAGGTCGGAACCCGCCGCCCGACGATGTCCGCCTGGACCGGGAGCTCCCGGTGGCCGCGGTCGATGAGCACCGCCAGCTCCACCCGCCGGGGCCGGCCGTAGTCGCGCAGCGCGTCGAGCGCCGCCCGCACCGTGCGTCCGGTGTAGAGCACGTCGTCGCAGAGCACCAGCACCCGCCCGTCCACCGGTCCCGGGATATGGCTCGACCGGACCACCGGGTGCGGCCCGATCGTCGAGAGATCGTCGCGGTAGAGGGTGATGTCGAGGCTGCCGATCGGCACCTGGCGCCCCTCCATCTGCTCGAGCTCGCGCGCCAGCGCTTCGGCCAGGGGCACCCCGCGGGTGCGGATCCCGACCAGGATCAGATCGGCGCTGCCTCCGGTGTGTTCGAGGATCTCGCCCGCCATCCGGCGGACGACACGGCGCATCTGGGCGCCGTCGAGAATCGTCACCTTCGGAATCAGTTGCAAGGGGGCCCCCGTCGAACGGGCGGCAGGATAGCGACGCCCCGGAAGGGGTGTCAAACGGCCGAAGGTTGATAGACTGTTCGCTTCCGCCGGCGCCGGTGCCGGCGGGTTGACCCGGACCCGAACCCCGAGACCGCGATGACCGACCCGACCTCCACGCCGCCCGCCACGGGCTGGCGCGCCCACCGCCAGGAGATCAAGTTCCTGGCGCTTTTCCTCGCCCTGCTGCTGGGCAGCTTCACCGTGATCGCCTTCAAGCCCGTCAACGACCACGTCATCGAGCCGTTCACCGCCGGTGTCGCGAAGGCGAGCGGCTTCGTGCTCGCGGCGATCGGACAGGGGACGGAGATGTCGGGCACCATCATCCGCAACCAGCGCTTCGCGGTGAACATCCGCAACGGCTGCAACGGCGTCGAAGCGATGCTGATCTACGGCGCCGCGGTGCTCGCCTTCCCCGCCGCCTGGCGCACCCGCATCCGGGGCTTCCTGCTCGGCATGGTGGCGATCCAGATCGTCAACCTCGTGCGGGTGGTGGCCCTCTTCCTGACCGGCGCCTACCTCCCCTCGCTCTTCGACAGCTCGCACACGGTGATCTGGCAGACGATCGTCATCCTCTCCAGCGTGGTGCTCTGGATCTACTGGGCGCAGCGCATCGTGCCGCGGGCGCAAGCCGCGTCATGAAGAGCCGTGACGGCGAGCGCGCCGAACGCTCCTGGGCCAGCCGCTTCCTGCGCAACCTGCTGCTCTGGGCGGTGCCCGTCACCCTCGTCTGGATCCTGCTCACGCCGTACTACAACCGCTTCCTCACCGTCAGCGCCGAGCGGCTCCTCCGCCTCACGGAGTCGCCGGCGGCGACCGGTCTGACCCTCAGCGACCGGCATTTCGCCGTCGTCACCCGGGCCGACCTCTCGGCTGCGCGCGGCTACCTCTACCGGATCCGGGTCAGCGACATCCATTTCAACTGGCTGATGCTCGGGACCTTCTTCCTGGCGGTCCCCGGGGTCACCTTCCGGCGGCGGCTCGGCAACCTCGGGTGGGCGGCGCTCGCCACGGTCTGCTTCCACATCGTCTCCCTCTTCCTCTTCGTGAAGTTCGTCTACGCCACCCAGCTCGCGAGCTGGAGCCTCGCCCAGTACGGGGCGGCAGCGCGGGAGACCTGGGGGATGGCCAAGCACGTCTTCGACCTGCCCCTGAAGTTCGCCTGGCCGTTCCTCCTCTGGGCCGGCTTCTATCTCCGGGCGTTCTTCGCCCCGTCCGACCCCTCCCGGTAGGCCGGCGACCCCCAGATCTGGCGGCGCCGCCGCGCACCGCCACAAGCTCTTGTGGGGCACACCCCTCCTCTGGTAGTTTCGCCGGCCGAGGTCGTCATGCTCAAGCTGCAGAGTCTGGAGCTGTCGGGGTTCAAGTCGTTCGTCGATCCAGCCACCGTGCGGTTCGCCGGCGGGGTGACGGCGATCGTCGGCCCGAACGGCTGCGGCAAGAGCAACCTCACCGAAGCGCTCACCTGGGTCCTCGGCGAGCAGAGCGCCAAGTCGGTGCGCGGCGACACGATGGAGGACGTCATCTTCAACGGCACCGAGCAGCGCCATCCGCTCGGCATGGCCGAGGTGACCGTCACCTTCGCCTGCGACCCCTCCTTCGAGCGGGCCGAGGAGGGACGGCTGACGATCTCCCGCCGCGTCTTCCGCTCGGGCGAGAGCCAGTACCGGATCAACGGCCGGGTCGTGCGCCTGCGCGACGTGAAGGACCTGTTCATGGACACCGGCCTCGGGATCCGGGCCTACTCCGTGATCGAACAGGGGCGGATCGGGATGATCCTCTCGGGCAAGCCGCAGGAGCGGCGCCGCCTGATCGAGGAGGCCGCCGGCATCACCCGGTACAAGGTACGCAAGCATCAGGCCGAGCTGAAGCTCCAGGAGGCGACGGGCAACCTGATGCGCCTCGACGACATCCTCGCCGAGGTGGAACGCAACCTCCGGGTGCTCAAGCGGCAGGCAGCGGCGGCGCGCCGCTACGAGGAGCGGCGCGCCGAGCTGCGCACCCGCCAGCGCGAGCTGCTGCTCGGTCGGCACGCCGAGCTCGCCGGCAGCCTCGCCGGCCAGCGCCACGGCCTCGACGCCGCGGTGGCGGCCGAGGCGGCCTCGACGGCCGAGGTCGCCCGCGAGGAGGCCGCGCTCGCGGCCCGGCGCGAGGAGGTCGAGCGGCAGGCCACGGCCCTCGCCGAGGAGGCGCGGCAGCAGGCGGCGCTCGTCGGCACCATCGAAGGGCGGCAGGAGTTCCTGCGCGGGGCGCTGCGCACCGGCGACGACCTGCGCGCTCGCGCCCGGGCCGGCGCCGAACAGGCCCAGCGGCGTGATGGCGAGATCGCCAACCGCGAGCGGCGGCTCGCCGAGCTCGCCACCCAGCGCGCGGAGCTCGCCGACCTCGTCGCGCGGGCGGCCGCCGCCGTCGCCGACGAGGAGCAGGCGCTCGCCACCGCCCGGCAGGCCGCGGCGCTCGCCGAACGCCAGCTCGAGAGCCGCCGCGAGGAGCTGCTCGTCTCGCTCGGCGGCCTCGACACGCTGCGCAGCCGCTCCCATCGCGAGCAGATCGAGATCGAGAAGGCCGACCTCCGGCTCCGCCACCTCGGCGCGGAACAGGAGGCCCGGGAGCGGGACCGGAGCGAGGCGCAGGCGGAGGCCACGGCCGCCGCCACCCGCCTCGACGCGCTGGAGGCGCGCGCCCGGGAGGGCGAGCTCGCGCTCTCCCGCGCCGAAGGCTCGGTCGCCGAGGCGCTGGCGCTGGAGGCCGCGGTGACCGAACGGCTGCGCGGCTTCGAGACCGATCTCGCCGCCCGCCGGGAGCGGCAGCGTTTCCTCGGCGAGCTCGCCGCCGCCGAGGCGGCGGGACGGCAGGAGCTCACCGACCGCCTCGCGGCCGCCGGAGTCGGCGAGGCCGGCTTCCTGGGCGACCACCTGCAGTCGCGGCGGCGGGGTTGGGAGCGGAGCCTCGACCGCTACCTCGGCGAGCTCGTCGACGCCGTGCTCCTGCCGCCCGGGGCCGATCCGCTCGCGGTGGCCGAGGCGCTCGCGGCGACCGGCGACAACGGCGCCATCGTGCTCCAGCCGGCGGCTCCGGAGACCCCGGCGAGCCCGCCGCCTCCCGCCGATCCGGCGATCCTTGGCCCGCTCGCCGACGCGGTCGGCCTGCCGCCGCCGATCGCCGCCTGCCTGCCGCCCGCCTTCCTGGTGGCGAACCGCGAAGCCGCCGTCGAGCTCGCGCGGCGTCATCCCGGAATCGCCTTCCTCACCCGCGACCGCCTCTGGGCCAGCTCCGGCCTGCTGCGCCTGCTCGGCAACGGCGCTCAGCCGGGCCTTCTCGCCCGCACCAGCGAGCTCGCCGATCTCGAGGCGCTCCTCGCCCGGCTCGAAACGGAGCGGCAGGCGGCCGCCGCCGAGCTCGAGCTGCGACTCGCGGCCCGCTCCGCGGCGGCGCAGGCGCTCGGCCGGGAGCGCGACGAGCTGGCGGCCGTCCGCCAGGATCTCGCCGTGGCCCGCGCCCGGCGCGAGGAGACGTCCGTGCGGGTGCGCCGGTCCGAAGAGGCGCTCGCCGCGGTGGCAGCCGAGGCCGCCGAGCTCGCGGCCAGCCGCCAGCGGATCGAGGAACGGTGCCAGCTGCTCTCCCGCGAGCTCGCCGAGGCCACGGCCGCCCACGCCGTCCGGGAGGCGGCCTTCGACGCCGCCCAGCAGGAGGTCACGGCGGCTCGCGAGACGCGGGAAAACCGGCGTTCGAGCGGCGCCGGCCAGCGCGGACAGCTCGAGGTCCTCGGCGAACGCCTCCGCTCCCTCGACTTCGAGGCCTCCCGGCTCCGGGAGGAGGCGCGGGACCTCGCAGCCCAGAGCACCGGCTGGCGGCAGGAGGCCGCCGAGATCGAGAACCGCCTCGCCGAGCTCGCCGCCGCCACGGCCGCGGCCGAACGGGAGCTCGCCGCCGCCGTCGCCCGGCAGGAGCGGGAAGGGGAGCTCCTGCAGGCCGGCCAGGAGGCGCTCGACTCCGCCCGCGCCGAGCTGCGGCGGCGCGAACAGGAGCTCGCGCAGCTGCGCGCCCGGCGGGAAGAGGAGCGGAGCGCCGTGGAGGGCGTCCGCGTCGCGCTCGTCGGCCTCGAGCACGATCTCGCCCACCTCGACGCGAGCTACCGGGAGGAGTTCCGGGAGCCGCTGCCCGAGATCCCGGGCGAGGTCCCGCCCAACCTCCCCGAGCTGGGGGCCGAGGTCGAACGCCTCCGCTCGCTGCTCGAGGCGATGGGTCCGGTCAACGTCCTCGCCGCCGAGGAGTACACCGAGCAGGAGGAGCGCCAGCGCTTCCTGAGCGCGCAGCGGGCGGACGTGGCGAGCTCGATGGAGAGCCTGCGCCGCACGATCCGGGAGATCAACGAGACCTCCGTGACCCGCTTCTCGCAGGCGTTCGCCGAGGTCAACCGGCATTTCGCCGCGACCTTCGTCGAGCTCTTCCGCGGCGGCGAGGCGGAGATGCGGCTGCTCGACGAGGAGGACCTCCTCGAGAGCGGCATCGAGATCGTCGCCCGCCCTCCGGGCAAGCGCCTCCAGAACCTGATGCTCCTCTCGGGAGGCGAGAAGGCGCTGACCGCCATCGCGCTCCTCTTCGCCCTCTTCCGCACCAAGCCCTCGCCGCTCTGCATCCTCGACGAGGTGGACGCCCCGCTCGACGACGTCAACACCCTCCGTTTCGTCGGGATGCTGCGGCAGCTCGCCCGCGAGACGCAGTGCATCGTCGTCACCCACAACAAGCTGACGATGGAGATCGCCGGCACCCTCTATGGCGTCACCATGGAGGAACGCGGGGTTTCGAAACTGGTCGAGGTGCGTCTCGAAGAGGTCCAGCCGGAGAGCGAAGCCGCGAGCGCCTGAACCGCTCCGGACGGATTGCGCCGCCCGGCCCCCTGCTCTAGAATCCCCCCGCTGCCCGGGCGCTCCCCGCGCCCCGCATTCGCCGATGTAGCTCAGAGGCAGAGCAGCCGATTCGTAATCGGCAGGTCGTCGGTTCGACTCCGACCATCGGCTCCATCCCCTCCTTTCAGCCCCCCGACAGCGTGTCGCGACGTTGGGCGGCGGTCTGTCTATTCGTACCGGAGGGCTTCGATCGGATCCTGGCCGGCCGCCTTGAGCGCCGGCCAGATGCCGAAGAGGAGGCCGACGGCGGTCGAGACGCCGAAGCCGAGGAGGATCGACCAGAGCGGCGCGGCCGCCTGGAAGTCGAGGGTGAAGCGGACCAGGAAGGCGGCCCCGAGGCCGAAGGCGATCCCGAGCGCGCCGCCGAAGCCGGTGAGCGTCACCGCCTCCATCAGGAACTGCTGCGCCACGTCGCGCCGGGTGGCGCCGAGCGCCTTGCGCAGACCGATCTCGCGGGTGCGCTGGGTGACGTTGACGAGCATGATGTTCATCACCCCGACGCCGCCGACGAGGAGGGCGATGCCGGCGATCACGAGCATCGCCGCCGCCACGCCGCTGGTGATCTGCCGGAACGACTTCAGCTGCCCTACGGTGGTGGTGACCGCGAAGTCGTTCGGCTGCCCCGGCCGCAGGCCGCGCCGGGCCCGCAGGATCGCCGTCCCCTCCTCGATGAGGGCGTCGTAGACCGCGGTGCTGCGGGGAACGGTGCTGATGTAGAGCACCTCGCCGCTGCGGTACTTCACTTCCGGGAACTGCTCGTCGAAGGCGCTGATCGGGATCGCGAGGTAGTTGTCGTTGCTGCCGCCGAAGGCCGAGCCCTTCTTCTCGAACACCCCCACCACCCGGTAGGCGCGGCCGGCGACGAGGACCTCGCGGTCGATCGGGTCCTGGAGCGGGAAGAGCGCGTCGACCAGGTCGGTGCCGATGACGCAGACGCGCGCGTGCTTGCGCACGTCGGCCTCGGAGAGGAACCGGCCGTCGTTCACGTACCGCTCGTTGGCCACCGCGAAGTCGGCGTTCGTGCCCACGACCGTCACGTCGTTCGTCTCCCGGCTGCCGGCCTTGGCCGCGCCGTTGTAATACCGCTCCGGAGAGACCGCGGCGGCGTGGCGCGAGAACCGTTTGAGCGCCTCGGCGTCGGCGAGCGTGAGGTTCGGCCGGTTGCGCTCCTCTTCGGGAGGCGGGCCGCCCGTGAAGCGCGGCTCGAACTTCTGGAACTGGATCAGGTTCGTGCCGAACGAGGCGAACCCCTCGGCGATCCGCCGGTCGAAGCCGACCACGAAGCTCACCATCATGATGACGGTCGCGACCCCGGCCATGACCCCGATCAGGGTCAGGAAGCTCCGCAGCTTCTGGGCCCGCATCGCGTTGAAGGCGAAGCGGATGTTCTCCCACCAGCGGGCGGCGAACTGGCTCATGTCTCGTCTCTCAGGGCGTCGACGACCACGAGCCCCGCGGCCCGGCGCGCCGGGAAATAGCCCGCGAGCATCCCCACGATCACCGCGAGCACGAGACCGGCTGAAAGCAATGCCGGAGTGAGACGGGCCGGAAAGTTCAACGCTCCCTTCACGGCCGCCGCCGCGATCGCCCCGAGAGCGATGCCGATGAGCCCGCCGACGCCGGCGAGCATCGCCGCCTCGAGCAGGAACTGCCGGCGGATGTCGCGCTGCCGGGCGCCGAGCGCCCGCCGCAGCCCGATCTCCCGGGTGCGCTCGGCGACGCCGACCAGCATGATGTTCATGATCACGATGCCGCCCACCCCGAGCGAGACCGAGGAGATCAGGAGCGTGAGCAGGAAGGTGGCGGTCGAGATCTGGCGCCAGAGATCCTGGAGGCTGTCGGCGGTCACGATCCCGAACGGATCGGGGGCGCGGAAGTCGGTGTGCCGGCGGGCCCGCAGCACCGCGCGGACCTCGTCCATCGCCGTGGGGAGGCCGGGGACCCCGCCCCGGGCCTTGACGAGGAGGGAGAGCGAGCGCCGGGCCCCCCAGCTCTTGCGGAAGGTGGTGATCGGGACCCAGACGACGTTGTCCTGGCTCTGCCCGAGGGTCTTGCCCCGCTCGGCAAGGACCCCGATGATCCGGAAGCGGTGATCGCCGACCAGCAGATCGCGGCCGATCGGATCGACGCCGGGGAAGAGCTCGTCGCGGACGTCCCAGCCGATCACCGCCACCCGGGCGGCGGCGGCGTTCTCGGCTTCGGTGGAGAGCCGGCCGCCATCGAGATCGAAATCCCAGACCGAGCCGATGTTGGGGGTTCCCCCCTGGACCTGGACGCCGGCGAGCCGTTTCCCCTGATAGCGCACCGTCGCCCGCGTCTCGAGCGTCGCGGCGATGGTCGTCGCCCGGGTGAGCCGCTCCTCGAGCAGCTCGTAGTCGCGGATGTCGAGGTTCGGCCGTTTGATCGCCTCGAAGAACTCCTCACGGCTCTTGATGATCCCGAACTTCGTGACGACGAAGACGTCCGGCGAGAGGAGGATGATCTTCTCCTGCACGTACCGGTCGAGGCCGTTGATCACCGCCGCCACGCCGACGATCGCCGTGACGCCGATGATCACCCCGAGCAGCGTCAGGAAGCTGCGCAGCTTGTGCGCCCGGATCGAGGCCAGGGCTACGCGCGCCAGCTCGCCGAACCCCATCTCACCCTCGCGCCGGTGCCTTCTCGTCCTCGACCGGCTTCTCCTCGCGCACCGGATCCCCTTCCTTCAGGCTCCGCAGCGCCCGGAACGGGCCGGTGACGATCCGCTCGCCGCCCGTGAGCCCCTCGAGCACCTCGAGGTTCATCTCGCCGAGGATGCCGGTCTTGACCGGCTGGAAGCGCACCGTCCCGCGCTCCTTCGTCCCCTCCACCAGCCAGACGCCCTCTTCGTCGCGGTCCGCGCCATGGACAGGGGCCTCCCCTTCGGGCCGCTCCTTCTCCCGCAGCACGAGCGCCTGGATCGGGATCGTCAGCGCCTGCGGCCGGAAATCGGTGCGGATGTCGGCCTGCACCGACAGCCCGGGGCGGATCCCCTCGGGCGGATCCTCGATCCGGACCTTCACCTTGAACTTGATCGCGTCGGCCTGGGCCGCGGAGGCGAGGAGCGGCGAGCTGCCGACCTCGGTGACGGTCCCCCGGAACGTCTTGTTCGGATAGGCGTCGATCCGCACGTCCGCCTCCTGGCCGACGGCGACCGACGGGATCGAGGTCTCGTCGACCTCCATCTCCGACTCGACGACCGACATGTCGGAGATCGTCAGCAGCACGGTGCCGGGGCTGTTCTGCACCCCGATCACCGCCACCTCCCCCTCCTCCACCCGGCGGGCGGTGACGATCCCGTCCATCGGCGAGCGCACGGTGGTCTTGGCGAGCGTGTCCTCGGCCCCTTCGAGCGTGGCGCGCGCCTGCTCGACCCGCCGCTCGGCGGCGAGCACCGTCGCCTCGGCGGTGGCGGCCATCGTCCGGGTCCGGTCGACCTCGGCCTGCGGCACGATCCCGGCGGCGAAGTTCCGCTCCGCCCGCTCCGCGTCGAGACGGGCCTGCTCGCGCTGGTGGCGCGCCGAGTCGAGATCCTTGCGCAGCGCCTCCATCGAGAAGGCGCTCGACCGCGCCGCCGCCCGCGGATTCGTGGCGTCGATCTGGAGGAGGAACTGCCCCTTGGTCACCTCGTCCCCCTCGCGCACCGCGAGCTGGACGATCTGTCCGGGGATGGTCGCGGAGATGTCGACCTTCCGCTGCGCCTGCACCTTGCCGTTGGCGGTCACCCGGGCCTGGAGATCCTCCCGTCCGACCTCGGCCAGCTGCACCGGCGTCGCCTTCGGCTGGCGCTGGGCGAAGATGCTGCCGCCCACGATCGCCGCCAGCCCCACCACTCCCAACGTGATCCAGAGTCCCTTCCGCTGCATGGCGTTCCTTTCGCTGCGGGGCCGAGGCCCTTCCGAGATACGACCGCGCCAGGGCAAGGTTTCGCGGCGCCCCCGGCGAGCGAGCCGAGCCTAGCCGAGATCGCCCGGCACCGGCGGCCGGGGATGTCATAATCCGGCGCCACGAAGGGGAGGTGCACGTGGCAGGGAACGATCGGTACGGGATGAAGATCGCGATCAATACCGGCGGCGGCGACGCCCCCGGGCTCAACGCGGTGATCCGCGCCGCTACCCTCACCGCCCTGCGTCGTGACTGGCGCTGCTACGGGATCCGTGACGGCTACAACGGCCTGCTCCTGCCCGAGGAGTACGTCGGCGGCGGCCTCGTTCCGCTCACCGCCGAATCGGTCGCGGGGATCACCGCCCTCGGCGGCACGATCCTCGGCACCACGAACCGCGGCAACCCGCTCCGCTTCCCCGTCCGCCGGCCCGACGGCAGCTGGGAGGAGGTCGACCGGAGCGACGAGCTCGTCCGCCTCTTCGCGCTCCACGGCATCGAGGCCCTGATCGCCGTCGGCGGCGACGGCTCGCTCGAGATCGCCAACGTCCTCGCCGAGAAGGGGCTGCGGGTGGTCGGCGTGCCGAAGACGATCGACAACGACCTCGACCGCACGGTGGCGACCTTCGGCTTCGAGACCGCGGTCGAGTTCGCCACCGAGGCGATCGACCGCCTCCACTCCACCGCCGCCGCCCACGGCCGGGTCATGGTGGTCGAGGTGATGGGCCGATATGCGGGCTGGATCGCGCTGAGCGCGGGGATCGCCGGCTCGGCCGACGCGATCCTGATCCCCGAGATCCCCTACGACCTCGAGCGGGTGGTGACGAAGATCCGCGAGGTCGAGGCGCACGGCAAGCGATACGCGCTCGTGGTGGTGGCCGAAGGGGCGCGGCCGGTGGGCGGCGATCTCGCCCGCCGTGCCGCGGCGCAGCCGGGACAGGCCGAGCGGCTCGGCGGCGCCGGCGAGCGGGTGGCGGCGGAGATCGCCGAACGCACCGGCCGCGAGGTCCGGACGGTGGTGCTCGGACACCTCCAGCGCGGCGGCACCCCGACGCCCTACGACCGGCTCCTCGCCCTGCGCTTCGGTGCCGCGGCGGTGCGGGCGCTCGATCAGGGGGAGAGCGGGGTCATGGTGGCGCTCGATCCGCCAACCGTCCACCACGTCCCGCTCGTGGAGGCGACCCGGCGGATGAAGACGGTGCCGCTCGACGCGGACACCGTCCTCACCGCCCGCGATCTCGGGATCTCCTTCGGGGACTGACGCCCCCGCGAACCGCCCCTACTTCAGGGCGGCGAGCCGCTGCACGAGCTCGGCGTGCAGCGCCGTGATCGCCTCGATCTCCTTCTTGTTCAGGCGCAGCTTGTCCGGGCAGTCCTTGCACAGCACCCGGTTCTGATCCCACTCCTGCACGAGCGAGATCGCCTCGCCGACCTGCTCGCCCACCGCCTCGCGCTGGGTGCGCAGGGCGGTCACCTCGGCGATCAGATCCTCGCGGGCGCCGCTGACGTCGCTCGCGACGGTGGCGAGCGTGTCCTGCTGCTTTTCGAGCGCCGCGGCCATCCGCGCGTTCTCGGTGGCGAGGGCGCCGAAGCCGGCCTCGAGCTGCCGCACGAGCTTGTTGAGCTGCGCCTCGACCTCGGCCCGCACCTGCGCGGGCAGCTTCTCCTCGACCTGGAGCTTCCACTCCTTGACCCCGGCGATCACGTCCTGGGTGCGCGCGTGCTCGCCGCCGAACGCCTTCATCGCCTCCTGCCACTGGGTGTTGCAGGCGGCGAGGTCGGCCTCCTTCTGGGTCAGCGTGGCGCGGACCGAGGCGAGCTCCTGCTGCGCCGCCGCGAGGTCGGCGGCGAGCGCGTCGTATTCACTCTTCTTCACGCAGGCGGTACTGAACAGCAGCAGCGTGGCCAGGCAGACGAGCACGAAACGGTTCATGGAACGCTCCTTTCTGGGCCGTGCCTGCCGGACGGCAGGCGCGGTGGGAGGGTGGTGTCTGGGCCGGGAAAGTATAGCCAACCCGGCCCGGCAGCCGGGACGAACCCCTCGCGAAGCGAGGCGACGAAGCCGCGCCGGGCGCTCCCCCTTCGCCGGGGCGCTGCGCTAGGCTCGGCTCCGTGTCGGGGAGCGAACGCAGCGAACGGCTGGCCATCTGGGCGGCGATCGCGCTCGGCCTGCTCGGCTTCGCCGGCAGCCTCGGGCGGCCGGTGCTGCCCCCGCTCCCGGCGGCCTGGGGCTGGCCGCTGCAGGCGCTCGTCGTCCTCCTCGGCTGGCTCGCCGCCCGGCTCGCCCGGCGGCGGATCCGCGAGATCGAGCAAGCCCGCTGGGCCGCGGTCGAGGATCCTCTGCGCACCGGCCCCGAGCGGGAGTGGGCGCACAAGGAGGCCGAGCGGGCCCGGCGGGCCTGCAACTTCGCCTTCCTGCTCGCCCCGCTGATGCTCGGCTACTTCCTCGCCCACCAGTTCGGCGATAACGCCACCGCCGCCGTCCGCGCGCTCGCCGGCACCCCGCTGCTCGGCTACGTCGCCGGCCTGTTCTGGGGGCGCGAAACCGCACCTTTCTGAGGTTCGCGCCCCGATTGCCGCATTGCGGCGTTCCGATGCCGCAGTTTGACGTCCCCCCGCCGGGCATGCGATCCTGAAGGGCATGACCGACCCGCTGGCCAACGCCGCCGGGCCCGGTGCACCCCCCGTGGCCCCCCACCCTCGCCTCCGTCCCGATGGCCTGGCCGAACGCCTCGCGGCGCTCGCGGGCCGGGTCGCCATCAGCAGCGGCTCCGAGCCGCCCGATCCCGTCGTCTCGCCGCTCGACGGCTCCCCCCTTGGCGCCGTCCCGCGCTGCGGGATCGACGATGTCGGCCGGGCGGCAGCAGCGGCCCGGATCGTCCAGGAGGACTGGTCCCGCCGCGCGTGGGCAGAGCGCGCCGAGCCGTTCCTCCGCTTCCACGATCTCCTGCTCGAGCGGCAGGACGAGATCCTCGACATCATCCAGCTCGAGACCGCCAAGGCGCGCAAGCACGCCTTCGAGGAGGTCGCCGACGCCGCGATCGTGGCGCGCCATTACGCGCACCACGGCGAGGAGATCCTCGCCCCCCGGCGGCGCAAGGGAGCGCTCCCCGGGCTCACGACCGCCTGGGAGTACCGCCACCCCAAGGGAGTCGTCGGGCTGATCGCGCCGTGGAACTACCCGCTCTCGCTCTCCGTCTCCGATGCGATCCCGGCGCTGCTCGCCGGCAACGCGGTGCTCGTCAAGCCCGACCGCCAGACGCCGTTCACCGCGCTCTGGGCGTTCGCCCTGCTCGCGGAGGCGGGTCTGCCCGCAGGGCTCGTGCAGATGGTCACGGGCGCCGGCAGCGAGCTCGGCCCGGCGCTGGTGGCCGCCTGCGACTACCTGAGCTTCACCGGCTCGACCGCCACCGGCCGCCGGGTCGCCCGCCAGGCCGGCGAGCGGCTCATCGGCTGCTCGCTCGAGCTCGGCGGCAAGAACCCGATGCTCGTCCTCCCCGACGCCGATCTCGACGCCGCGGTGGAGGGGGCGGTGCGCGGGGCGTTCAGCAACTCCGGCCAGCTCTGCATCTCGATCGAACGGATCTACGTCCACGACGAGCTCTTCCGGCAGTTTACCGACCGCTTCGTCTGCCGCACCCGCGGCCTGCGGCTCGGCGTCTCGCTCGACTACGAGAGCGACATGGGCGGGCTCGCCTCGGCCGACCAGCTCGCGAAGGTCGACGCCCACGTGCGCGACGCGGTGGCCGAGGGGGCCGAGGTCCGCTGCGGCGGCCGCGCCCGGCCCGACCTCGCGCCCTTCTACTACGAACCGACGATCCTCACCGGCGTCACCCCGGCGATGGCGCTCTACGCCGAGGAGACCTTCGGGCCGGTGGTCTCGCTCTACCCGTACGCCTCGCTCCACGACGCCATCGAGCGTGCCAACGCGAGCCAGTACGGCCTCAACGCCAGCATCTGGACCGCCGACCTCGACCTCGCGATGCGGGTTGCGACGCGCCTCGAATGCGGCACCGTGAACGTCAACGAGGCGTACGCCGCCGCCTGGGCCTCCGTGGATTCGCCGATGGGCGGCTTCAAGGACTCCGGGCTCGGCCGGCGCCATGGCGTCGAGGGGATGCTCAAGTTCACCGAGGCGCAGACGGTGGCGGTGCAGCGCGGCCTGCCGATCGGCGCGCCGCCGGGGGTCGCCGACGAGCTGTTCAGTCGCGCCATGAGCCAGGCGCTCAGGGTGCTGAACCGGGTTCCCGGGCTGCGCTGAGGAGCCCGGGCCGAGAGAGGGGGATGTCATGGCCAAGGTCTTCTTCACCGGCTTTCCGGGCTTCCTCGGCTCCGAGCTCGTGCCGCGCGTCCTCGCGCGGAGCGACGCCCACGAGGTGGTCTGCCTCGTGCAACCGAAGTTCGCGCCGCTCGCCCAGAAGCGGGCCGCGGAGATCGCCGCCGCCGAACCGCGCTTCGCGGACCGGATCTCCCTCGTCGAGGGGGACATCACCCAGCCGAGCCTCGGCCTGCCGGTCGATCAGTACACCCGCCTCGCCGGCGAGGTGAGCGAGATCTTCCATCTCGCCGCGGTCTACGACCTCTCGGTGAAGCGGGAGCTGGCGATGAAGGTCAACGTCCAGGGCACCCGCCAGATCCTCGATTTCGCGGGGCGCTGCACCCGTTTCGACCGGCTCCAGTACGTCTCGACCTGCTACGTCTCCGGCCGCTACCCCGGCATCTTCGCCGAGGAGGACCTGGTCAAGGGGCAGACGTTCAACAACTTCTACGAGGAGACGAAGTACCTCGCCGAGGTCGAGGTGCAGGAGCGGATGCGGCGCGGGCTGCCGGCGACGATCTACCGGCCGGCGATCGTGGTCGGCGACAGCCGCACCGGCGCCACCCAGAAGTACGACGGCCCCTACTACGTGATCCGCTGGCTGCTACGCCAGCCCGGGCTCGCCCTGATGCCGGTGATCGGCGACAGCCGCCGCACCCGGCTCAACGTGGTGCCGCGGGAGTTCGTGATCGACGCGATCGCCCACCTCTCGACCGCGCCGGTCGCGAGCGGACGGGTCTATCAGCTCGCCGACCCCGAGCCGCTCACGATCGACGAGCTGCTCGACGCGCTCGGCAGGGCGACGCACCGCGTGATGCTGCGCCTGCCGTTGCCGCTCGGGCTGGCGAAGGCCGCGATCGACCACCTGCCCGGGGTCTATGCCCTGATGCGGATCCCGGCGAGTGCGATCGACTACTTCGTCCACCCGACCTACTACGCGACGACCCACACCCGAACCGATCTCGCCGGCACGGGGATCGAGGTGCCGCCGCTCGCCTCCTATCTCGGCAACCTCGTCGCCTTCGTCCGGGCCCACCCGGAGATCGCCTCCGACGCGATGGTCTGAGCCGGAGTCGCCCGGTTCAGTCGGCGACGTCCGGAACCCGGTCGAGAAGCGGGTCGTTCGCGATCCAGCGGTTGCCCCCCGCCGCCTTCGCGGCGTAGAGCGCCGCGTCCGCCGCCGCGATCAGGGTCTCGGCGCGATCCTCCCGCCGGGGCTGGTACGCCGCGACCCCGATGCTCACCGTGCCGCCTTCGATGCCGTTCGCGGAGGCGGCGGCCGCGATCTCCCGGCGGAGGCGGTCGGCGACCGCTGCGGCGCCCTCCCGGTCGGTGCCCGGCAGGAGGATCGCGAACTCGTCGCCGCCGTAGCGGGCCGCGAAGTCCGAGTGGCGCAGCAGGGCGTTCTCGAGAACCTCCGCCACCCGCCGCAGCCACGCGTCGCCGGCGAGGTGCCCCTGCCGGTCGTTGAGCGGCTTGAGGCCATCGAGGTCCATCATGAGCAGCGCCACCGGCAGCCGCTTGCGCTGGGCGAGCCGCCAGGCCTGCCGGAGCTGCCGATCGAAGCCCCGCCGGTTGGCGATGCCGGTGAGCGCATCCACGCTCGCCAGCCGGGCGAGGCGGGCGTTGGCCTCCTCGAGCTCGGCCCGGGCCGCCATCAGCTGCTCGTAGAGCTCGGCCTTCTCGATCAGCGTCGAGACGTGACCGGCGATGAAGAGGCAGAACGCGATGTGCCGGCGCTTGTAGGCGTACGGCCGGAAGCTCGAGAAGAAGAGGAAGCCGAGCGCCCGCCCCCGGGAGCGCAGCGGGCAGGTCAGGCTCGAGCGGACCCCTTCCTCGATCATGTCGCGGGTCGAGGCCGACTCCGGATGCGTGCGCAGGTACTCCTCGAGGTCTTCGAGGATGCGGGGCTCGCCGGTCGCGAGGAGCCGTTCGAGGCTGCTGCCCGCGAGCTCCGCCGAATACCCCCGTCCGATCTTCACCACCGTCCCCAGCGTGCGGGCCCAGGCGGCTTCGACGCGGTACCGCTCCGCGCCGCCGCCGCGCACGAGCGCGCAGCCCATCCGGTCGAACGGGATCAGCGGGCGCAGCGCCTCGAAGAGGAAGTCGAGCGCCTCCTCGAACCGCACCGTCGCGTGGAGGCGTTCGGTCAGCTCGTTGAGCCGCTCCAGCTCGTCGAACCGCCGGGTGAGCGACCGGCCCAGCTCGGTGAGGGCCTGGCCGAGCGCGTCGAGCTCGCCCCCGGCGCCCTCCTCGGGCAGCTCGGCGTCGAACTGCCCCTGCGCCATCCTCGCGACCGCCTGCCGGAAGCGCGTGAGGACGGCCTCGCGCTCGCTCCGGCTCCGGAGCGCCGGGGTGCTCCCGGCCCGCCCTTCCGCCCGGCTCGCCTGCTTCCGGGTGCGGCGCGTCATCGTCCGAGCAGGCCGGCCAGGATCTCGACGCCGCGCAGCGCGCGCTCCGGCTCGACCGAGGTGTAGCAGAGGCGCACCCAGGTCGGGTACGGGCCGAAGCTCGCCCCCGGCGCCACCAGCAGGCCGCGATCGGCGGCGCGCTCGAGCAGCCCCGCGAGACCGCGCTCGTCGAGCGCGGGGGCGACGTCGAAGAAGAGGAAGGTCGAGCCCTCCGGCGCCGGCAGCCCGAGGCGCGCCGCGGCGCGCCGGGCGGTCGCGCCGTAGAGCTCGCGGGCCGTGGCGGCCCAGGCCTCGCCCGGGCCGGCGAGGGCGCGCGCCGCCGCCAGCTGCGCCGCGGTCGGCGCCGCGTAGAAGGCGTGGGTCGAGACCTTGCGGACCTCCGTCATCACCTCCCGCGGGCCGACGATGTAGCCGCACCGGTTGCCGGCCATCCCGTACCCCTTCGAGAAGGTCTGCGCGAGGAAGGTCCGCTCCGGCGCGAGCGGCAGCGCCGGCACGTGCTCGCCCGCGTAGACGAACCGGTCGTACGCCTCGTCGGTGATCACCCAGAGGCCGTGTTCGCCCGCCCAGGCGACGAGCGCCTCGATCCAGTCGCGCGGCAGGAGCCGGCCCGAGGGGTTGTTCGGGGACGAGAGGTAGAGCGCCACGGTGCGCCGGCTCAGCCCCCGCGCCGCCGCTGCCACCGCCTCCGCCGCCGAGCCGGCCTCGCCGGCGAGCACCGGCACCGCGACCGGCCGGCCGTGGAAGGCGCGCACGATCCCCTCGATCAGCGGCCAGTACGGCGCGAGGATCAGCACCTCGTCCCCGGGCTCGACGAGCGCCCCGATCACCGCGGCGAGGCCGCCGGTGGCGCCGGCGGTGATGAGCACCTGCTCGCGCTCGAGCGGGAGGCCGGTCAGCCCCCGCTCGCGCTCGAGGACGGCGTCCACGAGCGCCGGCAGGCCCTGCACCGGGGCGTACCGGTGCATTCCCGGGTGCGCGGCGACCGTGAGGTCCTCCATCCGGCACCGTTCGGCCGGCTCCATCCAGGTGTCGCCGACGTGGAGGGGGTAGGTCTCCCCCGGATGACGCGCCAGCCGCCCCGCGAACGCGGAGTAGGCCGCCGCCGGGATGGCGTGCAGATGCGAAGCGGAATCGGGAAATCTCGGCATGATCGTGGAGAGGACCGGCGGGGACGTTTCAGCGCCGGGGCCAGAGCATGCCACGAGACGGCCGCGGCCGCCAGCTCAGGCGAGCGCCCCGGCCGCCGGCACGAGCTCGCCGTCCTCGATGCCCACCCGTTCCCCCGCTCCGGCGGCCCGTTCGACGATCTCCGCCCGCGCGCACGCCTCCCGCGCCGGCCCGGCGAGGTCGCCGTCCTCGACCAGCGCCTGGGCGGGGCAGCGGCCGCAGTAGTCGTAGCGCGCGCAGCCCGCGCAGCCGTTCAGGTCGCGGCGGCGGAGGGAGCGGACCCGCCGCAGCCAGTGCGAGCCCTCCCAGACCTCCCGGAACGGCCGCTCCCGCACGTCGCCGTCGGCGCCGGGCAGGATGCTGCAGGCCATCACCTCCCCCGCCGCGGTGATGCAGGCGTAGCGGGTCGCGGCGGCGCAGAGCGGCGCCTCCGGATCGAGCCTCCGCTCGCGGTCGAAGCAGCCGAGCACCGACCCGCCGAGCTCGCGCGCCAGTTCCGCCTGCGGCACCCGCAGGGCGAGGGGGGCGGGATCGCCATCCTTCCGGGCGGTGATCGTCGGCGAGATCCGCACCTCGCAGCCGCGCGCCTCTCCCCAGGCGGTGATCGCCCGCGCCTCCCGGTAGTTGAAGGTCATCAGCGGCACCTTGAGGAGCGTCCGCACCCCGGCGGAGCGCAGGTGACCGATGCCGGCGACGACCCGCGAGAAGGTGCCCTGACGGCGGACGAAAGCGTCGAAGACGGCCGCGTCGAGGGTGTAGAACGAGACGTGCACCGTGGCGTCGAGGCCGGCGAGCGCCGCGGCCGCCGCCGTGTCCACCCGCGTGCCGTTGGTGAAGAGGTGGAGGTCGAAGTCGAGCGCGCGCGCCCGGCGGGCGATTTCGAGCCAGTCGGGGCGGAGGAGCGGCTCGCCGCCCGAGAGCGCCACCACCAGCGTGCCCATCGCCGCCAGCTCGTCGAGCAGCGCGAGCAGGCGGGCGGCCGAGAGGCGGTCGGGACTGCCGAAGTCGGGGATGTAGCAGTGCCCGCACCGGAGGTTGCAGTGGTGCGTCAGCTCGATCATCACCTCGATCGGGATCGTCCGCGCCGCCGCCTCCCTCCAGAGCCGGTCCCGCTGGCCGCTCACGCCGCCACCTCCCCGGCGAGCGCCGACCAGACGCCGGCATCGGGCCGGAACCGCAGCTCGGCCACCGGCACCTCGACGAGGAGCCGGGCGAGGAGGTCGAGGGCGCGCTCCGCCGCCTCCGGCGCGAAGGTCGGCCAGACGACCTCGGCGGCGAGGCGGCGGCGCGCCGCTTCCGGCGGGAGCCGCCGCAGCTCGTGATCCGGTCCGTGGGCGAGCAGGCGGACGCCGGCGAGCCGGCCGCCTCCGGGCCGGCCGTGCCAGTAAGGGAGCGCATGGGCCGTCCAACCCTCCTCGCCGCGCCGGAGCAGGCAGAGCTCGTCGCAGAGCCCCCGCTCGCCGAGGAGGGCGGCCAGCGTCGACTTCCCCGCCCCCGACGGCCCGGCACAGACGAAGGCGCGGCCATCCGCGGCGGCGAGCGCGCCGTGGAGGAGGAGCGACTCCGGCGTGGTGAGCGCGAGGAGGGCGCGGAGCAGGGAGTCCACACCGTGCCGATGGACGGGGGCGCTGAGCTCGCCTTGCCCGGTCGTCAGATCCACGGCCGCCGCGACCGACGCCGAACGCAGGGTGAGCCGGCCGCCGGCCGCGACGATGTCGAGCGGCTCGGCCATGAGGCGGGCCAGGGCCGCGGCGTCCCGCACCTCGCCGGCGCCGGTGAGACGGATCACGAAGCGGGGCGCGCGGCGGGTGGCGAAGGCGCCGTAGCGCGGCGCGAGCGCCGCCGGCCACGCCTCATCCGCCGCCTCGAAGGCGACGGCGAGCCCGGCGAGATCGACGGTGAAGCGCCTCAGAACTGGCACTGCGGGTTGCCGGGATGCTGGGACGGCGAGATCTGGTTCGTCGCCCGCGCCACCTCCTCCCGCCAGAGCAGGCGCGGGGCGTTCCCGGAGCGGACCGGGAACGCCTCCCCGCCCGCGCCCTCCTCGGCGGCCACCACCAGCCCGAGCGCGACGAGCTCGGCGAGGAAATCGCAGAGCGCCGTCTCCTCCCCGGTCTGGCGCGCCGCCGCGCGGAGCGCCGCCGTCTCCGCTCCCTCCTTGAGCGCCAGGAGCAGCTCTCCCCCCTCCGGGTTGAAGCCGTAGATCCGGCTCTCGCGCAGGTCGAGAACGACCGTCTCCTCCCCTACCTGCCGCTGCGCCAGATGGGTGGCACGGCGCAGTATCGGCGGCAACACGACCGTCTCTCCGCGCATCGTCAGGGCTCCAGATGGAAGAGGGCGGGAGCCGCGCACGGCTCGTCCGCGCCGTCGAGATGGACCGTGACCTGCCAGCTCCCCCAGAGCGCGGCGTCCACGATCGCGGTTCCGGCCACCGGCAGGGGTGAGGTGACCCGCAGCGCCGGCGCCTCTCCGGCCAGCGTCGTCCGGGCGACGAGCCCGAGCGGGACGGGGAACGGGTAGCCGGCTACCCTCCGGGCCGCCCCCGGCGGCGCCTCGCCCGCCGTGAACGGCACCGCCACGCTCTGGTAGAGCTCGCCCCCCTCGGCGAGCGTCCAGCGCAGCTCGAGCAGATGCTCGCCGGTGAGCGCCGGATCGAGATCGACCAGCGCCAGCAGGTCGTCGTTGGCGGCCGTCGAGAAGGCCGGCACCGGCGCCCGCCCCCACGCCGAGGTGTCGCCGCTCTCGAAGCCGTCCGAGAGCAGCGCCGTGCCGGCGGCGTTGCCGACCACGCTCACGCCGAGGCAGAGCTCCGCGGCGGCGAGCGGCGCGGCGCCGAGCAGCAGGAGGCCGAGCAGCAGCGCGCCGCCGGCCAGGAGGGGCCCACGCGAAAGGTACGGGGTGCGCATCGTCGTCTCCTCCCTCACGGCAGCGGCAGCTCCACGGCGACGACCCGGCCCGAGCGCGAGCCGGCATGGAGCATCGCCGGGCTCTGGGTGCGGTCGATCGTCACGGGGCCGAGCCCGCCGACGCCGGCGAGATCGTAGGTCTTCGGGGTGGCCCAGGCGTTCGCGCCGTCGAGCTCGATCACCCGGCCGTTCGTGCAGGCGGCGTTGGCGCAGGCACCGAGGTAGACGCGCGCGGTGCCGTAATGGAGCAGCGGCCGGGTCGGCGAGACGAGCCCGCCGACCGACCAGTCGCTCCCCGTGGCGCCGCTCGCGGGGATCGCCCAGACCGTCGTGTTGGTGGTGAAGTAGAGGCGCGCGAGCGCCGGATCGAAGTAGATCCAGGTGCGGATGGCGCCGTCGCCGAAGGCGCGCGACCAGGCGGTCGCCCCGGTGGCGGGCACGAGCGCGTGGACGCTGCCCGCGTTCGTGCCGACGACGATCCGGCCGTTCGTCCAGTCGTGGGTCGGGGAACCGTCGATGTCGCCCAGGTCGCGTGCCCAGGCGAGCGTCGCGCTGCCGGCGGTGAAGTCGAGCGCCCAGAGCGAGTGCGCGCTGCCGCCGGTGCGGGTGCGGCTCGCGAAGTAGGCGCGCGAGCCGAGGACGAGCGCCGGACCGCTCACCAGCCCCATCGCCTGCCCGTCGCCTCCCTGCGTCGCGCTGTTGGTGAACGCCCAGGCGGTGGCGCCCGTCTGCGCGTCGACGGCGTAGAAGCCGTTCGCGCCGCTCGCGTTGCGCGACCCGAAGAGGACCCGGCGGTTGCCGACATCGAAGATCGGCTGCGCCTGCACCATGCCGAAGCCCTGGACGCTCCGCCCGCCCGCCGGCCAGCCGGTGCAGCCGGCGCCGGTGGCGGCGTCGAAGCAGTAGAGGTAGCCGTCCTGCGCGGCGACGTAGGCCGCGTCGTGCGGCAGCCCCGCCTGCGCGGCGAGGACGACGAGCGGCGCGTCCTGCGCCGGGCCGTTCATCGCCGCCGGGCGGTAGCCGCTCTTCCAGAGGCCACCCGCGGCACCGCCGCCGAGGGCGTAGAAGGCGCGGTCGTTCGACGGCACATAGATACCGAGCCCCCAGCCCTGGATCGGCGGCGCGAGCGCCGCGGCCGGGGTCGCGAAGTTCCACTTCCAGTTGCCGGCGGTCGCCTGCGGCAGGGCGGCGATCGTGCGCCGCGCCGAGAAGGTGCCGGCACCCGAGTTGGCAAAGGCGGCGTCGTAGACCGGCGTGCCGTTGCTGAGGCCGGTCTGTGTATAGCTCGCCTTCTGCCCGGTCGTGCCCGCGAGATCGACCACCAGCGTGCCGGCGGCCGGATCGGCCGGGTAGGAGGCGAGCGAGGAGCGCAGCCGGGTCGAGGCGAACGGGCCGGTGGCCGGGTTCAGCCACTCGAGTGTCGCCTGCGTGCTCTTGCCCGTCGCGGTCAGGAACTCCACCGGCTGCGGCGCGGCGGTGCAGCCGGCCACCGGATCCCGGGTGATCGCGACGTCGTCGATGAACCAGCCGTCGCCGGTACCGGTAACAAGACTACAGAAGAATCCGCCCGTGGGTGTGATCGCAATCCAGGCGACATGGAGCGTGTGCCCGGCACAGCCGCCGCTCACCCCGGGGATGGCGTTGCAGACGGCGTCGAGAGCGATCGTCGTCGTCTGCATCGTGGCCGATGCGTACCCGCTGCTGGTGCCGCTCCAGACCGAGTCTCCGCTGCCACCCGGGGTGCAGCTCGACGAGAGGGTGTCCGTGTAGCCGGCGCCGCTGATGGCGGACGCCGGCACGAGGGTGTAGGTCGTCGAGTCGTCGAGCGCGACGCCGACAAGCCCGCCGCTGACCGCCCCGTACAAGAGGGAGGTCGGGAACTCCCAGCGGTGCCGGAAGGTGAGGCGGAGGTTGGTGCTCCCCGGGGCGATCACGATCCCGGTGCCGCCGCCCGGCTCCCGCCCCCGGAGCGTTCCGCGACCGTAATCATCGTTGCAGCCAGCGCCGCCGAAACGGAAGATGTTGCCGCTGCAGTTCTGCCGGCCCCGCCATTGGAGATTGGTGCCGCCGAAGTCCACGTCGACCCAGTCGAAGAACGGAGCGCTCGTCGCGCTCTCGAAGTCGTGGGCGTAGACCGTGCCGCTGAGCGCCGTGCCGTTGACGTAACCCGACAGCTCCGCGTCGTTGGCGTCCACGTTGCCGCCGTTGCACGGACCGTCCCCCGCGGCGCCGCCATCCTCGGCGCGGACGACGTAGTAGAGGTCGGTGTCGAGCGGCATCGTGGTGTCGTCCCAGGCGGTGCCGCTCAGGCAGGCGGCGATCCGGTTCGCCGGCCCGGGGGTGAAGCCGGGGGTCGGGGAGCGGTAGACCGCGTAGGTCACCGGTCCCTCGCACTGCGCTGTCGCCGGGTTCCAGGCGAGGCGCAGGCCGCAGCCCTGGCCGCCGCCGAGGTCGCTCACCGAGGCGAGGCCGGCGAAGAGCGGCGGCAGGAGGCAGTCGCCCGTCGCGGTGGCCGACGCCACGTTCGAATCGGCCGACTCGCAGGCGGAGCCGTTGCTGCCGTAGCTCCGGACGACGTAGTAGTAGGTCGTGCCCCCGGAGACCTGGGTGTCGGTGTAGGCGGTCGCCGGCACCGGCACGGTGGCGAGCGGCGCGTACGGCCCGCCGGCGCTCACGCTCCGGTAGAGGCGGTACTCGGTGGCGCCCGCGACCCCGTTCCAGGAGAGGTCGATCCGGTTGGCGGCGGTCGCGCTGGCCACGAGCCCGGTCGGAACCGGGGGCGGCGTGCACCGCCGCAGGTCGCCCGAGACGACGAGCGCGAAATCCTGCCCGGCGAGGTTCGGCGGGTTCACCGCGACGTTCGCAGCTCGCACCTCGATCGTCCAGTCGCCCGTCGCGGGCGTCTGCACGAAGACGTTCTCCACGTTGTTGGCGCTGTCCCTGGCCGTGCCGGGGTCGGGAGTGGACCAGGCGCCGGTGAACCGGTTGCCCCGGTAGGTCACCCCCGCGGGGGAGGTGACGATCAGATCGAGATCGTTGCGCAACGGCGATGAGGAGTTGACGGCCCCCGGCGGGTCGGTCCAGACGAGGGTGATCTTGAGCCGGGTCGAGCTGTCGGCGACCGGCTGCGTCAGCGTGTAGGAGCGGCCGGTGGTGAGCAGACGGGAGGACGACTGGTCGAGGAACTCGATCTGGCCGGTCGGCGGGCCTTCGATCGCCTGCCGCAGGTCGATCCGGCCCCAGCCCTGGGCATAGGAGGGGTAGCCGAGGCCGATGTCCACCGCGCCGTTGATGAGCGCCGCCTTCGCGAGCGCCGGCGACGGGTCGGCGAAGAAGCTGGTGCGGTAGAACTCGTAAAAGACCGCGGCCGCGCCGGCGGTGAGCGGGGTCGACATCGAGGTGCCCGGCATGAGGCGATAGTTGCTGCCGGTCCATCCCTGATCCCATCCCTCTTCGCAGGGGTCCCCGGGTCCACTTGTGCAGTTGAGCGAATCGACCGAAAGAACGTCGGCTCCGACCGCCACGACGTCCGGCTTCACCCTTCCCTGACTCGGGCCGCGGCTGGAGAAGGTGGTGACCGTGCCGATATTCGGGCCTCCCTGTTGACTCGGCACGTACGAGCCGCACCGATCGTTCTGTGTGGCTCCCACCGTAAGGGCGTTCTTCGCCGTCCCAGGGGCTCCCACGGTGCTCGCATTCGGCCCGGAGTTGCCGGCCGAGAAGAGGATCATGAGCTCCTGGTTGCCGGCGGCGGTGGCGGCGTCGCGAACGAGGCCATCGACCGCTACGGCTGCCGTGCTGTAGCTATAAGTGTTCCGATAACCCCACGAATTCGTGTTGAGCCGTGCCCCCTGGGTGTACGACCACTGCATCATGGTCGTCTCGTCGGTGGCCCCTCCGTCGAAGAGGTTGTTGGTCACCAGCTGGGCGCCCCATGCCATCCCGCGGACCGTGGAGAGCGGGGTGGTCTGATCGCCACAGCCGGAGGTGTTCGTCGGCGAACCCCCTGTCGCGAGGCCACGCCCCACGACCGAGCCCGCGGTGTGGGTGCCATGCTCGTTGTTGGTGTTCGTCATCGCGCCCCGGGTCGCGATGATCACGCCGGTGGGGAAGTCGGGGTGGATCAGACTGACGCCGCCGTCGTTGTGGCCGACGATCACGCCGGCACCGTTGTAGCCGAGCTCCCGCCAGACCGGCTCGATGTTGAGGATGTAATCCTTGGCGGCCAGGTTGTTGTGCAGCTCCCGCTCGTAGACCGGCTCGAGATAGGCGAGGTCGTCGATCGCGGCGAGCAGCGGGAGGACCTCCGGCCCGCTGGCGGCGAAGGCGTCCTCCGCCCCCCAGGCGAGCTCGGGCTCGACGCGCGGCAGGTACCGGGCGACCGCGGCGAGCACGGCTTCGGCGTCGGTGCCGGGATGGGGGAAGGCACGCACGATCACCGCTCCGTCCGCCGTCCGGAGGAGCCCGGGCAGATCATCGGCGGCGAGAACCCCGGTCGCGAGCGCGAGGAGCGTCTCGCTCAGCCGGGCCTCCACCGGCAGCGGGAGGAGCGACTCGACCACCGGGAAACCCTCGGAGGTCCGGATCCCGGCGGCCTTCTCGAACCCTTCGCCGCCGCCGCGCAGCAGCACGGTGTACGGCGCCTCGTGGTCGAGGACGTCGAGGCCGGCGCTCGCGAGCTGCGCGAGCCAGGCGGCGTCCACCGGCCCCACGAGCCGGGCCAGGTAGTAGCCCCGGGGCAGCGCCGCCAGCTCCGTTCTCGCGAGCGGCGGGTAGCTGCCGGTCCAGGAGCGGTAGGCGGCCCGGTCGCTCTCCGCCACCGCGCTCAGCCGCGACTGGAGCGCCGGCGTGAGCGCGGCGGTCGTCCCGATCCGCACCAGATTCGCCTCCGGATACCGGTGTACGATCGTGCCCGCGGCGGCGGCAGGCAGCCGGGCATCGGCGGGCACGAGGAAGAGGCCCCCCGCCATCCGGAGGGTCGCCTTTCCGGGCGGCTCCTCGGCGGCGAGCGGCACGACGGCCAGGGTCACGAGGAGCAGGGCGCTGCCGAGAGCCCGGAGCGCCAGCGCAAGCAGGGAGCGATCCATTCCGACCTCCTACGCCGAAACCAGCTGCCGAACCATTATGATGCTTCTGCATTTCATTTGCACCGCCTTTGGCCTTTCCCCGGTTCGCCGCGGTACCGTCGCTTCCGGCCCCCGTCGCCCGCGCTCGAGAGGAGAGCCCGATGCCCTTTCCCAGCCTCCGTGGCGCGCTGCTGAGCGCGCTCCTGCTCACCCTGCTGCCGGCGAGCCTCGCGCTCCGGCCGGCGGCGGCCTCGGCCGAAGAGCCCCTCGCCGCGACCGGGCCGGACGCCCCCGTGGCCGCCGACGCGGCCGCGGTCGCGGCCGTGCTCGACGCCTTCCATGCGGCGGCGGCGCGGGCCGATGAGGCGGCGTACTTCGCGCTGCTCGCCGAGGATGCGGTCTTCCTCGGCACCGACGCCACCGAGCGGTGGCCGAAGGCGGCGTTCCGGGAGTACGTCCACCCGCATTTCGCCGCCGGCCGCGGGTGGCGGTTCGACCCCGGAACGCGCCAGATCGCGCTTTCGGCCGACGGGCGGGTCGCCTGGTTCGACGAGCTGCTCGCGAGCGAGAGCTACGGCGAGTGCCGGGGCAGCGGCGTCCTCGAACGGCTCGACGGCCGCTGGCTGATCCGGCAGTACCACCTCACGATCCCGATCCCGAACGCGCTCGCGGGCGAGGTCGTGGCGCGGATCCGGGCGCACGCCGCCGCGCCGCCGCCCGTGCCCTGAGGGTGAGGCGGGCACGCCCCGCCGGTTCGCATTACCATTGGCCGTCGTGCGCTCCCCGTGCCGCCGGCAGGTGGCGGCCGCCGGGCATCTCGCCCCAGGAGATTCCATGGACCGTTTTCCGTCTACCCTGCTGCTGCCCATGCTCATCAGCTCTCTTCTCGCCCTCTCCGCCCCCGTCCGTGCCACCGCAGAGCCCCCGGGCGGCGGCGTGACCGCTCCCGCGGCGGCCGCCGAGAGCCCGCCGGCGCCGCCGGTCGCCGCCCGCCGGCCGCACGCCCTCACCGCGCACGGCCAGACCCGGGACGATCCGTACTACTGGCTGCGCGACGACAGCCGCACCGACCCCGAGGTGCTCGGTTATCTCGAGGCCGAGAACCGGTACACCGAGGCGCGCCTCGCGCCGGTGGCCGGGCTGCGGGCGCGGCTGCGCGACGAGCTCGCCGCCCGCCTCCAGCCGAACGACGACTCGGTGCCGTACCTCGACGGCGGCTACTGGTACGGAACCCGTTTCCTCGCGGGGCAGGAGCACCCGCTCTTCGTGCGCCGCGCCGACGCCGACGGCGCCGCCGAGGAGGTGGTGCTCGACGGCAACCGGCTCGCCGCCGGACACGACTTCTTCCAGCTCGCCGCCGTCGAGGTGAGCCACGACCAGCGCCTCGTCGCCTGGGCCGAGGACACCGTCAGCCGGCGGCAGTACACGATCCGGGTGCGCGAGATCGCCACCGGCCGCGAGCTGCCCGACCGGATCGAGAACACCTCCGGCGAGATCGCCTGGGCGGCGGACGGTAAGACCTTCTTCTACGTCGAGCGCGATCCGCAGACCCTCCTCCCCTTCCGCGTGCGCCGCCACACCCTCGGCACCGACGCCGCCGCGGATCCGGCGATCTACGAGGAACACGATCCGGCCTTCCACACCGGGGTGGCGACCTCCCGCTCCCGGCGCTGGGTCTTCATCGAGTCCGACAGCACCCTCACCACGGAGGTGCGCTTCGCGCCCGCCGCCGAGCCGGCGGCGCCTTTCCGCCTCTTCCTCCCCCGCGAAGCGGGCCACGAGTACGAGATCGAGGATCTCGGCGACCGGTTCTTCGTCCGCTCGAACTGGCAGGCGCCGAACTTCCGGCTGCTGGAGGCGCCGCTCGCGACCCACGCCGACCGCGCGACCTGGCGCGAGATCGTCCCGCACCGCGACGACGTCTTCCTCCACGGCTTCCTCGCCTTCCGCGACTACCTCGCCCTCGCCGAACGGGGCGAGGGGCTCCGGCGGATCCGGATCAGGCCGCTCGGCGAGGGGGAGGAGCGGCTCCTCGCCACCGACCAGCCGGCGTACGTCCTCCTCTTCGGCGCGAACCCGACGCCGGAGACGCAGATCCTGCGCTACACGGAGACCTCGCTCGTCAGCCCCGCGACGACCTACGACCTCGACATGGCCACGGGCGAGCGGCAGCTGCGCAAGCGCGAGCCGGTGCTCGGCGGCTTCGACCCGGAGCGGTACGCGAGCGAGCGGCTCTGGATCACCGCCCGCGACGGCGAGCGGGTACCGGTCTCGCTCGTCTACCGGAAGGGGTTCGAGCGGAACGGCACCGCGCCGCTGCTCCAGTACGGCTACGGCGCCTACGGCTTCGCGATGGATCCGTACTTCAACGCGAACGTGATCTCGCTGCTCGACCGCGGCTTCGTCTACGCGATCGCCCACGTCCGCGGCGGGCAGGAGCTCGGCCGCCGCTGGTACGACGGCGGCCGCCTGCAGCGGAAGAAGCAGACCTTCTTCGACTTCATCGACGTGACCGAGGCGCTCGTGGCGGGCCGCTACTGCGATCCGCAGCGCGTCTTCGCGCTCGGCGGCAGCGCCGGCGGCCTGCTCATCGGTGCGGTGGCGAACCTCCGCCCGGACCTCTACCGGGGGATGGTCGCCGCGGTGCCGTTCGTCGACGTCGTCACCACGATGCTCGACGAGAGCATCCCGCTGACGACCGGCGAGTTCGAGGAGTGGGGGAACCCGAAGGAGCGGGCGGCCTACGACTACATGCTCTCCTACTCGCCGTACGATCAGGTCCGGAAGGTGACCTATCCGAACCTGCTCGTGACCACCGGACTCTGGGATTCGCAGGTGCAGTACTGGGAGCCGGCGAAGTGGGTGGCGAAGCTGCGCGCCACCGCCCCCGCCGGCGACCGGATGCTCCTGCTCCACACCAACATGCAGGCCGGCCACGGCGGCAAGTCGGGGCGTTTCGCGCGGCTCGACGAGATCGCGCTCCAGTACGCCTTCTTCCTCGACCTGGCCGGCATCCGGGAGTGACCGAGATGCACCGACGCGCGCTCGCCGCGATCCTCCTCCTCGCCATGGCCACGACCACCGCCCCCGCCCCCGCCGCCACCGCCAAGCCGCCGCTCCACGCGCAGAAGTGGCTGGCGATCACCGGCAAGCCGCTCGCGGCGACCGCAGGCGCCCGCATCTTCCTGCGCGGCGGCAACGCCGTGGACGCCGCCTGCGCGATGCTCGCCGCCACCGCCACGATCTGGGACACCCTCGGCTGGGGCGGCGAGACCCAGGCCCTGATCTGGCATCCGGGCGAGCGGCGGGTGATCGCGATCAACGGCCTCGGCGTCGCCCCCACCGGCGCCACGCCGGAGTTCTTCCGCGGCCTCGGGCTCGACTACCCGCCGGAATACGGGCCGCTCGCGGCGGTCACCCCGGGGACGCCCGGCGGGCTGATGACGATGCTCGCCGAGTACGGGCGGCTCTCCCTCGCCGAGGTGCTCGCCCCGGCGATCGAGCTCGCGGCGGGCTATCCGATCGAGGCGCAGCTCGCGAACACGATCGAGCGGCAGAAGGGGAAGCTCAAGGAGTGGACCGACTCGGCGCGCGTCTTCCTCCCCCATCTCGGCGAGCCGCGCGAGGCGCCGCGGCCGGGAGAGATCTTCCGGCAGCCCGACCTGCGGGCGACGCTCGAGAAGCTCGTCGAGGCCGAGGCCGCGGCGCTCGCCGCCGGCGCCGACCGGAAGGCGGCGATCTACGCCGCCAACGACCGCTTCTACCGGGGCGACATCGCCGAGGAGCTGGTGCGCGCGGTGCGCGAGATGGGCGGCCTCTTCACCGCCGAGGATCTCGCGGCGTGGAAGGTCGAGATCGAGGAGCCGGTCACGACGACCTACAAGGGGATCGAGGTCCACAAGCTCGCCGTCTGGACCCAGGGCCCGGCGATGCTCCAGGCGCTCAACATCCTCGAGCCGCTCGACCTGCAGGGGATGGGCTACAACAGCGCCCGGTACATCCACGCCCTCTACCAGGCGATGAACCTCGCCTTCGCCGACCGCGACTTCTACTACGGCGACCCCTACTTCCCCCCCGAGACGCCGGTCGACGGCCTGCTCTCGAAGAGCTACGCCAACGAACGGCGCCGGCAGATCGACTGGCGGCGCAACGACCCGGCGATCGGCCACGGCGATCCGTATCCGCACGAGGGGCGGGTCAACCCGTTCGTCAGGCTGGAGGCGACCGAGCTCCCCGATCCGCTCGCGCCGATCCCGGTGGAGGGTCCGCTCGCCGCGCCGTCCGCCACCCCGCCACCGCCCCCGGAGACGCCTCCGGGAGGCGGCATGCCCGCCCACGACCAGCCGCCCCCCGACACCCGGGCGGAGGTCGAGGAGAGCTTCGACGAGGTCTTCCGCCGCGGCACGACCTCGGTCGTCGCCGCCGACGCCGAGGGCTGGGTGGTCTCGATGACCCCCTCCGGCGGCTGGGTGCCGGCGGTGATCGCCGGACGGACCGGGATCGGCCTCTCGCAGCGGATGCAGAGCTTCGTGCTCGACGCGCGGGAGAACCCGTTCAACGTCGTGGCGCCGGGCAAGCGGCCGCGCGTCACCCTCACCCCGACGCTCGCGGTGCGCGACGGCGCCCCCTGGCTCGCCTTCGCGGTGCAGGGGGGCGACACGCAGGAGCAGAACCTGCTCCAGTTCTTCCTCGATATCGTCGAGTTCGGGATGAGCGTGCAGGAGGCCACCGAGGCGGCCAACATCGTCAGCTACCAGATGAAGAGCTCGTTCGGCCGGCACGAGAGCCAGCCCGGGCGGCTCACCGTCAACGAGCAGGTGCCGGAGTGGGTGCGCGCCGAGCTGCGCCGGATGGGCTACCGCGTCGACGCCGAGCGGCTCACCTCGGGACCGATCAACGCCATCCTCTTCGACCGCGCCCACGGCACGATGTGGGGCGGCTCCTCGAATCACGGGGAGGATTACGGCATCGGCTGGTGAGGAGCGCGAGGGCGCTCCTCGCCGGCCCGGCACCTACCAGCCGAGCAGGTAGGCGAAGATCAGCGGCGCGACGATGCTCGCGTCGGACTCGATCACGTGCTTCGGGGTGTCGACATCGAGCTTCCCCCAGGTGATCTTCTCGTTCGGCACCGCGCCGGAGTAGCTGCCGTAGCTCGTCGTCGAGTCGGAGATCTGGCAGAAGTAGCCCCAGTACGGGATGTCGCGGATCTCCAGGTCCTGGCTGAGCATCGGCACCACGCAGATCGGGAAGTCGCCGGCGATGCCGCCGCCGATCTGGAAGAAGCCGACCGAGCGCTCGGCGGCGGTACGGCGGTACCAGTCCGCGAGGAAGGTCATCGCCTCGATGCCGGAGCGCACCGTGTGCACGTTGCGCACATCCCCCTTGAGCACGTGCGCGGCGTAGATGTTGCCGAGGGTGGAGTCCTCCCAGCCCGGGGTGACGATCGGCAGGTTCTTCTCCGCGGCCGCCACCAGCCAGCTGTCGCGCGGATCGATCTGGTAATGCTCCGCGAGCCGGCCGGAGCGGATGAGCCGGTAGAAGAACTCGTACGGGAAGCAGCGCTCCCCCGCGGCGTCGGCGCGCTGCCACTCCGCGAGCACCGCCGCCTCGATCCGCCGCATCGCCTCCTCTTCCGGGATGCAGGTGTCGGTGACCCGGTTGAGCTGCCGGTCGTAGAGCTCCCGCTCCTGCTCGGGGCCGAAGTCGCGATAGTTGGGAACGGGCACGTAATGGTCGTGGGCGACCAGGTTGAAGATGTCCTCTTCGAGGTTCGCGCCGGTGACCGAGAGGATCTGCACCTTCTCCCGGCGGATCATCTCGGCGAGCGAGAGGCCGAGCTCGGCGGTGGACATCGCCCCGGCCAGCGTGATCATCATCGCGCCGCCACCAGCGAGGTGCTTTTCGTAATCCTCCGCGGCCCGGACCAGCGCCGCGGCGTTGAAGTGCCGGTAGTGATGACGGATGAACTCGCGGACCGGTGCTCTCTCCATTCTCCTGGCCTCCTTTCGGCTTCCCCGCATTCTTTCATGCCGGTCGCGAACCGGCATTCCGCGCCCTGGCACGCGCTCAGGGCGCGGCGTGCAGGATCTTCTCGAGCTTCTCCGGATCGTCGGGGAGCAGCCCCGCCGCCGGCAGCCGCCGGACGAGCTCGCGCCACCGTTCCTCGGCCGCGAAGACCCGCGCGAAGATCGGCAGCGCGCGCTCCTCCTCGCCGGCGGCGAAGAGGGTGACCGCCTGCCAGAACGGGAGCTCGACGATCTCCGGCGCGAGCTCCTGCGCCCGCGTGTAGTGCGCGAGCGCGCGGGTCACCTCGTTGGCGGCGAACGCCTCGTCGCCCCGGTTCATCTCCTCGTAGGCACGGTGGACGCCGAGCAGCCGCGCGAGCTCGACGAGCGGCGCGGGATGGTCGTCGACGCGCAGATCCACGAGCGTGTCGTGTCCCGGGATCCCAGTGGGCTGGGCCCGCACCACGAGCAGCGCCGCGCTCTGCCGGCCGCGGATGTCGCCACCCTCGGCCTCCGCCGCTGCGAGCGCCGCGAGCAGCCGCGCCGCGAGGTCTCCCTTCGTCTCCCGGTACGCCTTCGCCATCGCCGCCCAGACGGTGTCGCGCGCCATCATGTTCGCCTGCACCGAGAAGCCTTCGCCCGTGAGATGACCGGCGGCGGCGACGCACCGCTCGCCGGTCCAGGCCGCCACCCGTCCCGCGGCGTCGACCATCGCCACCTGCCGCACCGCCCGCTGCGGGTCGGCGGCGAGCAGATCGTCGAGCGCCTCGCGGGCGCTCCGGCCCGCGCGCATCGCCGCGAGCCCCCGCGGTCCGTAGGCCGGCTCGACGAACGACTGGGTGGCGACCGCGCCGACCCCCGCCTCGGCCCAGGCGACCATCGCGCCCACCTGGAACCAGTGGCTCTGGACGGCGACCCCGAGATCGCCGGTGACCGGATCGCGGGCGACGATCGAGTAGGTGTGGGCGAACGGATCGGCGGCTCCGGCCGGCACGGCCAGGAGCGCGAGCAGCACGAACGGCAGGAGCTTTCTCATCGCGGTTCCTCCCCGGTGACTCCCGAAGCTTAGCCCACGCGTTAGACTTCTCCGGCCGCGTCGCCGGCCCGGAGGAACCCATGGACCGCCTCGACACCGCCGTCGCCACCGCCATCCTCGGTCTCGACACCCTCTGGGGAGGCAACGTGATGGATCCGTCCGGGACCGGACGGTTCATCGCCGACTCCTGGTTCTCCGGCGCGCCGCTGCCGGCCGCCTACGGCGCCCCCAGAGCCGCCGCGGTGCGCGCCGCCGGCGGCCTTTCCGCCGCCACCCCGGATCGCGCCGCGATCGCCGCCTACCTCGGGGCGTTCGACCTGCCGGGCGCCTTCGCGCAGATCCGCGACGAGGCGACGGCGCTGCCGGCGCTGCGGCGCGCCTACCTCGAGAACCTCGCCGCCTCCTGCGACCTGATGTGGGAGCTCGCGCTCGAGAAGCTCGGCCAGGGGGAGCCGGTCCCGTTCGCCCGCGCGGTGCTCGCCTCCTGCGGCGAGCCGCCGACCCCCTCCGTTCCCGAGCCGAAACGGGAGCGGCTGGCGGCGCTCCTCGCCGTCGACCCGGGAGACCTCGCGGCGGCGGTCGCCGCCTGGCGGGGCGACCGGCTCGTCCCGCGCCGGGCGATCCGCAGCCTCGCCGGCGCCTTCATCGCCGAGCTCGACGCCCACTGCCAGCGGCACCTCCTGCCGCACCTCCCCGCGCGGCTCCACGCGGTGCCGCGCGCGAACATCGAGTTCCTGCCGATCGAGGACGCCTGGTTCTCCGGCTCGATGAACTACCTCGGCCGCGCCCGGGACGCCGCCGGCCGCCCGCTCTACGAGGCGACCTACGAGATCAACGCCTCGCTCGAGATCTCGGTGCCGGAGTTCGCGCAGCTCGTCAGCCACGAGGTCGTCCCCGGGCACGTCACCACCTTCGCCCTCCTCCAGCACCTCTACCATCTCGGCGAGATCGGCTTCGAAGCCACCGTGCAGACGATGAACACCCGCGGCGCCACCCTCTCCGAGGGGATCGCGAACAACGCGCTGCTGATCGCCCACGGCGTGACCGGGATCGAGGAGCTCCCCGATCCCGACCTCCAGATCGGACTGCTCCTCGCCCTCCTCCAGGACGACGCGAAGAACCAGGCCGCCTGGCTCACCTGGCAGGAGGGGTGGCCGCAGGAGGAGGTGGCGCCGGTGCTCCGCCGCGACTTCCTCGTCTCCGAAGAGCGGGCGCAGAAGCTTTCCGGCGCCTGGGCCCGGCATCCGCTGATGGGGCGCCTCTACCTCCCCTGCTACCGCGCCGGGACGGAGAAGGTGGCCGCGCTGCGCCGCCGCTGCCGGCCGGACGAGCTCCTTCCCGCGGTCTTCGGCGCCCGCGGGCTGGTGGACATCACGACGCTGGACGACCTGCTGCCGCCGGCCTGAGCGTCGCCCCAGCGCCCCTCGCCGAGCCCCGTGACGCCACCCAACCCTCCTCTTCCGGAGCTTCCCATGTCCGTTCCGAACCCCACCCGTCGCGCCGTCGTCGCCCTCGGCGGCAACGCCATCACCCGTCCCGGCGAGGCGGGAACGGTCGCGCAGGATCTCGCGAACCTCGAGCGGTCGCTCGAGGCGGTCGTCGAGCTGCTCGACCGTGGCTACGAGCTGCTGCTCACCCACGGCAACGGCCCGCAGGTGGGCAACCAGATGATCCGGGTCGAGCTGACGCGCGGCAAGGCGCCGCACCTGCCGCTCGACGTGATGGTGGCCGACCTCCAGGGGGGCCTCGGCTACATGATCGAACGGGTGCTGCGCGGCAAGCTCCGGCGGCGGGGGCTGCCGCAGGGGGTCTGCTGCATGGTGGCGATGGTCGAGGTGCGCGCCGACGATCCCGCGCTCGCCGACCCGACCAAGTACGTCGGCCCCTTCTACGGCGAAGCCGAGGCCCGGGCGCTCGCGGCCGACCACGGCTGGGTGGTCAAGCGCGACGCCGACCGCGGCTGGCGCCGCGTCGTTCCCTCTCCCGACCCGATCGCCGTCGTCGAGAGCCGCGAGGTCCGCGCCCTGCTCGCAACCGGCACGATCGTCATCAGCGCCGGCGGCGGCGGGATCCCGGTGGCGCGCGACGCCGCCGGCGACCTCGTCGGGGTCGAGGGGGTGATCGACAAGGATCTCGCCTCGACGGTGCTCGCGCTCGCCGTGGGAGCGACGGAGCTCTTCATCCTCACCGCCGTCGACCGGGTGATGCTCGACTTCGGTACCCCGCGGGCGCGCCCGGTCGCGACCCTGCCGGTCGCCGAGGCGCGCCGTCACCTCGCCGCCGGGCAGTTCCCTCCCGGCAGCATGGGGCCGAAGATCGAGGCCGCCTGCCGGTTCCTGGAAGGGGGCGGCGAGCGGGTGCTCATCACCCACATCGACCGTCTGCCCGAGGCGCTCGCCGGCGAAACCGGCACCTGGATCACGGCCTGAGCGGGGCGGTGCCCGGATTCAGAAGACGAAGAGGGCCTGCCCGAGACCGGCGAGGGCGCCGAGCACCGCGCCGAGGGTGATCAGGATCCACTCGTCCTCCTTGAAGCAGGGGCGCAGCAGATCCTGGAATTCCGCCGGCGGCAGCGACTCCATCCTCTCGATCAGCAGCTGCTCGACCACCCGCGCCCGCTCCTCGTTGAAGCGCTCGTCGAGGAACGGGTCGGCCGAGACCGCGATCGCCTTGCGCTCGAGCTGCCGTTCGATCGCCGCGAGGTCGTCGGGCCGCATCGCGAGCGACGCGAGCGGCCCCACCGCCGCCACGGCCTCGTCGACCAGCGGCTTGAGGTGCCGGAAGATCACCTCCTGGGCGCGCGCGGCCCGCGGGCCGGTGATCATCGAGGCCATGAGGCGGCGGATGGTGAGGATCTCGCGGGTGACGATGTGGCACCAGACCACCGCGACCTCCGCCTGCCGCTTCAGGAAGAGCCCCTGCACCCGCCACGGGCCGATCCGGACCGGGTTGAGCGGGCGGAAGACGAGGTTGAGGGCGAGCCAGTTGGTCGCCCAGCCGACCAGGGCGCCGAAGAGCGGCAGCTGCCACCAGGTCTCCGCGAGGAGCCAGGCGCCGAGCTGCACGAGGCCGAAGAGGAAGCCGAAGTAGTAGCCCGAATCGATCAGGAAACGGAACTCCCGCGCGCCGCTCTCGAGGAAGAGGCGGTTGAGGAGCGCCCGGTCCTGGACCAGCCGGGTGACGACCATGTGCCGGAAGTCGATCAGGTCGTCCACCTGGGAGCCGATCTCGGCCATCACCGCGCGGACCAGCCCCGGCAGCTGCTCGCCCACCGCGGCGTAGACCCGGCGGCGGGTGGCGAGCGGCGCCGCCTGCCAGAGGGTGCCGGTGCTCGCGGTCATCACGTCGTCGGTGTAATGCTCGAGGCGGGGAGCGAGCACCCGCTCCACGTGGCCGGCGATGACCTCGGGCTGCATCTCCGCGAAGAGCTCGGGCAGCGAGCCGAGCCGCTGCATCGAGGTATCCACGAAGGTCCGGGCCATCTTCTCGGCCTTGCGGGGGATGATCCCCTGCCAGCCGAACCAGGGCGGGATGCCGAGGAAGCGGAGCGGATGGAAGGTCATCCGGATCGCGATCCAGTTCGTGGCCCAGCCGACCACCGCGGCGGTGAGCGGGATGCTCGCGAGGCGCCACAGCCGCGGCTCCCCGAACAGGGGGCTCTCGAGCAGGCTCTGCAACCAGGGGCTCATGGGGGCTCCGGTCCGGTCTGGGAACGGTACCATCAACCGGTCGCGGCGGCGGCGGCGAGGAACGGCTCTGATAGGATCAGCTGGGTAAACCGATGGCGAACGATCCGGTTCCGTCTCCCGACGGTCAGCCCGCGACCGCCACCGCCACCCCGTTGCCGGCCGAGGAGTTCGAGGTCTTCGCGGAGGCTCGCGCTCCCGGCCTCACCCGGCGCCTCCTCGTCACCTACCGCCACTTCCTCGGCCTGCTCTTCGGCGGTCTCGAGGCGTATCTGCGCGCGCTGCCGGCCGATCGCCGCTTCGGCCTCCGCTACCGCTCGCTCTGGCTCGTCAACGCGGTCAGCCGAAACTTCGTCGCCGACCGGTACCTCGAGCTCCCCTTCCCGGTCCAGCTCCGGCGGCGGCTCGAGGCGCTCGGCGCCACCTACATCAAGCTCGGCCAGGTCCTCGCGCTGCGCAAGGACCTCCTGCCGGAGCGGGTGACGAGCGAGCTCGCCAGCCTCCTCGACCGCCTCCCGGCGCTCCCCTACCGCCGCTTCCTGGAGCTCGTCGAGCGCGATCTCGGACGCGACCCGTTCACCGTCTTCGCCTACGTCGAGACCCAGCCGCTCGCCTCCGCCTCGATCGCCCAGGTCCATCGCGCCGGCACCCTCGACGGACAGGCGGTGATCCTCAAGCGGATCAAACCCGGGATCCGCGCCACCTTCCGGCGCGACATCGCGCTCCTGCGTGGCGTCGGGCGCCTCCTCGATCCGCTGCTGCCCCGTTTCGAGCCCCGGCGGGCGATCGACGAGTTCTCCTACTATCTGCTGCGCGAGCTCGACTTCGAGATCGAGGCCGACAACGCCGAGATCTTCGCCTCCCACTTCGCCGACGAACCGGGAGTCGCCTTCCCGCGGATCCTGCGGCAGTACAGCAACGCGAACCTCCTCTGCATGGAGTACCTGCGCGGCTTCAAGCCGTCGAGCCCCGAGGCGCGGGAGCTCTCCCCCGGCGACCGCGACCGGGTGATCGATCTCGGGGCCGGCACGATCGTGCGGATGCTCTTCCGCGACGGCCTCTTCCACGCCGACCTCCACCCGGCCAACATCCTCGTGATGCCCGGACCCCGGGTCGGCTTCATCGACCTCGGGCAGGTCGGGCGTTTCGAGCCGGAGCTGCGCCGGCGGCTGCTCCTCTACTACTACTTCCTGGTCACCGGCGACGCCGAGCACGCCGCGCGCTACCTCGCGGCGATCGCCACCCCCGGCCCGCGCGCCGACCCGCAGGGCTTCTGCCGGGAGGTCGAGGACGTCTCCCGCCGCTGGCGCCGCCACCGCACCGCCGCCGCCTCGTCGCTCGGCGAGCTGATCCTCGAGTCGCTCGCCCGCGGCGTCCGCTTCCGGATGTACTTCCCCGTCGAGCTCGTGCTGATGGTCAAGGCGATCATCACCTTCGAGAGCGTGGGGCGGATGCTCGACCCCGATCTCGACGTGGCGGTGGTCACCCGCCGGCATCTCAACGACGCCCTCTTCCACCAGTACAACCCGCTGCGCCTGGGCCGCGAGGGGCTCCGCTCCGCGCCCGAGCTGCTCGACACCGCGGTCAAGGTGCCGGCGCTGATCTCCACCGGCCTGCGGGCCCTCGAGTCGGCGGCCTCGCGGCCGCCGGAGAACCCGTTCGCCGGCATGCGGGGGACGATGTTCGCCGGCTTCAGCCTGGTGGCCGGAGCGCTCGTCGTCGCCCTGCGCGGGCCGCTGCCGGTCGCCCTCCTGCTCTTCGGGCTCGCGGCCCTGTCGGCGCTGCGCCGGGGGCGCTGAGCGCTCAGCGCCGGCCGCGCGGGCTGCTGGTGAGCCGGCGCTCGAACTCCTCGGAGCGGAGGATGTCGAGCGTCACGTCGGTGAGCTTCCCGCGCTCGACGTCGCGCAGGTACCGCTGGATCCCGTCGCGGTCCGGAGCGCGGCCGAGCAGCCCCTGGTAGAGATCCTCGAGCAGCCGCGGCGCCAGCAGCGAGGCGCGTTCGCGCCGGAACTCGTCGCTGCGCACCATCGCCTCGACCTGGTTCCGGAGCCGTCCCCGTTCGATCTCCGCGCTCGCCCCGGCGAGGCCCGGCGGATCCCCCTCCCGCCCGAGGAGCGCGCGGTAGAGCGCCGCGGCGATCCAGTCGGCCTGGGCGCGGTTGAAGCCGCCGGAGCCGAGCGGCTGCAGGGCGACCGGCACCACCCACTCGAGGTTCAGGTTCCCGGGCACCCAGAGGAGGAGCTCGCAGTTGCCCTGCCCGCGCTTCCCCTCCAGCCGGAACCGGCCCGGCTCCACCCGCCGGACCTCGACCGCCCCCCGCTCGCACCGGCGGGACGGCTCGAGGACGAAACCGGCGCGGTCCACGGGGAAGCGGCGGTCGAACTGGTCGTAGCCGTCGACGAGCAGCTCGACGGTCTCGCCGCTGCCGAGCCGCAGCGGCCGGCGCGGATCGAGCCGCTTGGGCCGCTCGCCCGGGACGGCGACCTCGATCTCGATGCCGCAGATGTACGGCTCCGGACCCGCGGCCGCGCACTTCTCCTGCGCCCGGGCGGACGGCGTGGTCAGCGTCGCCGCCACGGCGGCTCCGGCCAGCAGCAGGGCGAACCGGCGGGTGCGTGGGGCAACGGGGGAAGACCAGCGGTAACGAGCGGGATGGTTCATCTTCGGACCTCCGGAACGGGCATCTGTCAGCGGTCCCGCCATCCTACCCCGCCGCCACCCCGGGGCTGTTAGCCTTCGGCCGTGCGTCCGGAACCCGACTCCATCCCCGTCGTCGGCGCGGCGATCGTCGCGCATGGCTGCTGCCTCGCGGCCCGGCGTTCGGCGGCGATGGGCCTCGCGGGGCGCTGGGAGTTCCCCGGGGGGAAGGTCGAGCCGGGCGAGTCGCCGGAGGCGGCGCTGCGGCGGGAGATCCGCGAGGAGCTCGGGGTCGAGATCGAGGTCGTCGCCCCTCTCGGGACCGGCGCGAGCCGGGAGGGAGGACGAGCGATCGCGCTCGCCGTCTACCTCTGCCGCCTCACCGCCGGCACGCCCCGCCCCCGCGAGCACGACGCCCTCCGCTGGCTCGGCCCCGACGAGCTCGGTGATCTCGACTGGGCACCCGCCGACACACCGCTCCTCCCGCCGCTCGCCGCGATCCTGCGGCGGGGCTCACCCGCACCGGTTCCGGTGCCAGATCCGGAGGCTTCCGCCATGGGCGAACCGTTCGTCGCCATCCCCACCCGCCTCGGCGTCTTCCGCGCCCGCTTCACGGCCGCGGGCGAGCTCGCCGAGCTCTACGTTCCCGAGACGGCCCCCCCCGCTGGAGGCAACGCGCCGGCCACCGGTGCCGTCGCGACCGCACTCGCCCGGCAACTCGAGGAGTACGCCGCCGGCCGCCGCCGGGAGTTCGATCTCCCGCTCGCGCTCACCGGCACGCCGTTCCAGCGTGCGGTCTGGGCGGAGCTGCAGCGGATCCCGTACGGGGGCACGATCTCCTACGGCGAGCTGGCGCGCCGCGCCGGACGGCCGGCGGCGATCCGCGCCGCCGGCCAGGCGTGCGGGGCCAATCCGGTGTCGCTCGTCGTCCCCTGCCATCGCGTCGTCTCGCGCGACGGCCGCCTCACCGGCTACGGCGGCGGGCTCCCGTGGAAGCGGTATCTGCTCGAATTCGAAGGGGCGCTCGACGTCAGCGGGAGGGCTCACCCGGAGGCCTGACGACCGGCACCGGGAAGGCGCGCACCACCCCGGAGTCGGCGGCGGCGGCCCGCATCCGGGGCGTCCCCTCGCGCTCGACCTCCTCGATCCGGACCACCGCGTGGAGCGGGACGAAGAGGCGCTTCGCCGCGCCGAACTCGGTCCGCAGGCTCTCCTCGGAGGGGTCCACGACCACCTGCGAACGGCCGCCGAAGATCAGCCCCTCCACCTCGACGAAGCCGAAGAGGCCACCCTGGGTGACCTGGCGGGCGTAGAGCTCCACCACCTGCCCCTGGTTGTGGAAGATCACCTTGTAGATGCTCTGCTTGCGTGCCATCGCCGCCTCTGGCCGCCGGCGACCGGCGGCGGCGGGAGTCTACCCCGGAACCGCCGCGCGGCTCAGCGCAGGTGGTCGTACTGGGGGCCGTCGAGCTCGTGGATCCGGTGGAGGTACTCGGCGGCCGGCACGTCGTTCTGCCAGTTGCCGGTCAGCCGCGCCGCGAGCACCCCGAGGCCGAAGAGCGCGACCAGCGCCACCGCCGCGACCGCCGGCCGCAGCGGCCGGCGCAGCGGCGAGGGTGCCTCGAGCCGGAGCGCTCTCGGCACCGGGCAGTCGGCGACGCAGGAGAGGCAGCCGGAGCACTCGTCGGAACGCACCCGCGCGAGCCGGTCGACCGGCAGGCGGGCCGGGCAGGCGCGGGCGCAGAGGCCGCAGTCGATGCACGACGGGGCGTGGCGCACGATCTTGAACGGCGCGAGCAGCGAGGAGATCCCGAGCAGCGCCCCGTACGGGCAGAGGTAGCGGCACCAGGCGTACGGAACCAGGAGGGAGAGCACCCCGAGTCCGGCGAGCACCTTCAGGGCGAACGGCGAGAGGCTCTCGAAGAAGTAGAGCATCTTGATGTCGGCGACCCGGTTGTACGGCGAGCCGAGGAACTCGCCGACGAGCGCCGGCGTCATCCGGAAGAAGATCGCCCAGACGAAGAAGCCGAGCAAGAGGTATTTGAGCGAGCGCAGCGGCAGATCGAGCCAGCGCGGCAGCGAGAGACGACGCCGGAAGAGCCGCCGCGAGAGCGCGTCGAGCGCCTCGGAGATCGCGCCGACCGGGCAGGTCCAGGAGCAGAACGCCTTCTTGACCACGAGGCTCATGCCGATCACCAGCAGCAGGATCACGAGCGCCGCCGGATGGACCGGGCTGATCTCGCCGGTGTGGAAGAGGTGCCGGAGGCTCATCAGCCCCGAGATCGGCAGGAAGCCATCCACCCCCGGCGGCCGGGAGCCGACGATCCGGCCCGCCTCGAGCCCCCGGACCCAGCGGACGAAATCGAAGCCGATCCAGAGCACGAGGGCGAGGAAGAGCCCCTGCACCGCGTGCCGCAGCAGACGGATCCGCTGCCGGCGGGCCCGGTAGGCGCGCCCCTTGAGCACCGCCGCCGAGCCGTCGCGGTCGAGATCCCAGAGCGCTGCGCTCTCGGAACGGACCCGCTCGACGAGCGCCGCCAGACCGCCGCGGGCTGCGGGCGGCGCGGTGGCGAGGTCGGAACGAAGCGGTTCGGTGGCCATCGTCGGGCGCGAACTCTACGCAGTCGGAACGTGCGGCTCAACCGCCACCGGGGTGGGTCTCATCCGGTCGCGACCGCCGCCTCGGGTGGGACGCCCCGCTCGATCGCGCGGTAGTCGAGCTCGCTCCCGCGGAGGCTGTGCGGCACGACATAGACCACGAGGGTGACGATCGTCGCCGCGACGACCAGCAGGCGCGCCCACGCCCGGCGCTCGGCCCCGCCCGCGCGCACCGCCACCACCACGACGAGCCAGGCGAGCCACATGATGAGCGTCTTGTTGTCGGTCAGATCACCGCCGTACGGCCAGCCGGTCCAGAGGGCGCCGAAGGCCCGCTGCTGGACGAGCGGCCCCAGGACCAGGCCGCCGAGGGTGATCCCCCCGAACGCCCAGCGCGCCAGCCGGGCGGTTCCGGCCGGGGCGAAGAACCCGCCGAGACCCGTCCGCACCGCGACGAGCATCGCGAGGAACATCAGGAGCACGTGCGGCAGCAGCAGCCAGGCCGGCACCGCGCCACGGAAGCGGAGCACCACCGGCTCGCCCGCCGGCAGCGCAACCGTCTCCCCCGCCGGCGAGTGCAACCGCAGGAGGTACTCGACCTTGCCGGCCGGCGGCTGCGCGGGCAGCGCGGCGTGCAGGTGCCCGCCGTCGTGCGCGAGCGGAACCTCGCGCCAGTCGTCGTCGCTGCGCAGCCGCCGCCAGCGGAGCTCTCCGGTGACGCCGGGTACGGCCGGAATCGAGATGGCCGCGTCGGTCCCCGCGATCGCGCTGCGCGGCAGCCGGTAGGAGATCGTCTCGCCGCCGGCCTGCGCCGTGCCGCGGACCGGATAGGTGGGGCCGGTCCGCCGCTGGTAGACCGCCGCTGCGAGCATCACCAGCAACGCGATCAGCCAGAGCGGCCAGAGCCGCCGCCGGGACGCCGTCCGGTTCTCACCCCTGCTCATGCATCGACTCCTTCTCCCGCCCCGCGGGATCGGGTGAGCCTACCCCACCTCTCCCCTGGGCGATTCCGAGCCGGGACGCATAACATGGAGGCGGCCCCGCGCGGCCGCGAAAGGAGTGAGATGCCGCCCTACGCCCTGATCGTCGACGACGAGCCCGCGATCCTCGAAACCCTCTCCGGGGTCCTCACCGACGGCGGCGTGGAGTGCCTCCGCACGACGAGCGGCGAGGAGGCGCTCACGCTCTACGCCGCGCACTGTCCGGACGTCGTCTTCCTCGACATCTGGCTGCCCGACCGCGACGGGCTCGAGACGCTGCAGGCATTGCGCCAGTTCGATCCCCACGCCACCGTGGTGATGATGTCCGGCCACGGCACCACCGCGACCGCGGTGAAGGCGATCAAGATGGGAGCGTTCGAGTACCTCGAGAAGCCGCTCACCTACGCCCAGGCGCTCGAGACCCTGCGCGCCGCCCTCGCGCACCGCCAGGCCGCTCTCACCGGCGGTCGGGCCGAGGCGTCCGCCTATCCCGAGCCGGGGAGATACGCCCTTCAGGCGCCGCCCCGCCTCTCGCTCCTGCGCGAAGGGCGCGAGCCGCAGCGCACCCTGCGCGAGAGCATGGTGATCCCCGGCCACGGCCTCCACTCCGGCAGCCGCACCGGCATGGTGCTGCAGCCGTTGCCGCCCGACTCGGGGATCCACTTCCTCTCCGTGCCGAGCCGGATCCCGATCCCGGCGCACGTCGGGATGGTGGGCGACACGGAGTACGCCACCACGCTCCAGCGCGACACCGCGCAGGTGCGCACGGTGGAGCACCTCCTCTCCGCCCTCCACGCCGCCGGGATCACGAACCTGCTCGTCAAGCTCCACTCCGAGGTGCCGATCCTCGACGGCTCGGCGACCATCTTCTGCGACAAGATCCTGCAGCAGGGGATCGTGGAGCAGGACCGGCCCCGCCTCGAGGTGGTCGTCGACCGCCGCTACGAGGTCGCCGCGACGGGCGGGAAGTCGCTCGTCGTCGAGCCGTACGACGGCTTCGCGGTCTCCTACCATCTCAGCTATCCGCAGCCGATCGGCGAGCAGTATTACGAGTTCACCTTCAGCGGCTTCGACGCCTTCCGCGCCGAGATCGCGCCGGCCCGGACCTTCGGCTTCCTGCGCGACCTGAAGATGCTCAACGAGCTCGGTCTCGGCTCCGGCGGGCGGCTCGACAACTTCATCCTCGTCGGCGAGGACAACATCGTGAACACCGAGCTGCGCTTCCCGGACGAGTTCGCGCGGCACAAGATCCTCGACCTCATCGGGGATCTCTACCTCCTCGGCTATCCGTTGCGCGGCCGGGTCTCGGCCCGGCTGACCGGGCATCGCGACAACGTGGCGATCGTCCGCCAACTCGTCGCCGCCGGCGCCCTGCCGCAGGCTTGACGCCGGGCGCTCAGTAGAAGAACTCGCGGATGTCGTAGCGGCCCACCCGCAGGCCGCGGGCGCGCAGGGCGGCGGCGAGGGCGGTCACCTCCGCCTCGATCGCCGCCTCGTCCATCGCCGCGAGGCCGAGCCGCTCCCGGTCGGCGGCGTATGCCGAGCCGGGCTCCTCGACGAACGGCGAGAGGTAGATCAGGTCGCGCCGGTCGAGCGGCATCCGCCCGAGGGAGGCGAGCGTCGCCTCCCGGTGCGCCTCGCGGTACCCCTCCCCGCCGAGGCCGACCATGACGATCGGCGTCACCGCGACCCCGGCCGCCTTGACCGCCGCCACGAACCCTTCGCACTCGGCCGCGCTGCCGGGCTTGCGAACGAGCGCGAGGAGCTCGTCGAGACCGGTCTCCATCCCCACGTAGACCTGTTCGAGCCCGGCCCGGGCCAGCTCCTCCCAGTCGGCCGGATCGTGGCGCTCACCGCTCCAGACGTCCACGAACGAGGTCACCGGCCGGCCGGGCAGCTCGCGGGCGAGGAGCGCGAAGAGCGGGCGCAGCCGCCGCTGGCCGAGCGCGAGCGCGTTGCCGTCGGCGAGGAAGACGCTCGGCCGCCGCACGAGGTCGCGCCCGAGCAGCTCCTTGACGCGGGCCACGTGCGCCGCGAGCTCCTCGCCCTCGCGCACCCGGAACGGCCGGCCCTGGTAGAAGGAGCAGAAGGTGCAGCGGTTCCAGGTGCACCCCTCGGTCGCCTGCACCACCACGGAGAGATACCGGTCGGGCGGGAGGATCGCGATCGGCCGGTAGGCGGAGGCGAACCGCGCCGCCTCACCGGCCAGCCGCGCGGGCGTCCACGGGGCGATCTCGTCCCGCACCCGCGCCGCCAGCGCGGCGTCGCCGGCCACCGCGGCCAGCGTGAGCGCGAGCTCGCGGGTCTCGGCGAAGAGCGCCGCCGCCTCGCCGGCCGCGAGCTCCCGCCAGCGCCGGCCCTCGCCCCGATCCCGCGCATAGAGACGGGAGGCGAGGCTCCGTTTGAAGAACTCGTCGCCCCGGGCGTAGGTGAGCAGTCGCCCCTCCCGGTCGAACGCCGCCACCCGCTCCGGCGCGGGCGAGAGCACGCTCGCGGTGGGCGAGAGGTTCCAGAACCGTTCCGCCGCTTCGTTCACGACCGGCATTCTAGGTGCCCCGGCCCGCCGGGAGACAGGTAGGATCCGGCGGTGCAGCTCCGCCGCAAGCTCACCTGGATCGCGATCCTCTACTTCGCCGAGGGCTTCCCGTTCGGGGTCGCCTACGACGTCTGGCCGGTCTACTTCCGCGTGCACGGGGTCTCGCTGCGGGAGATCGGCCTGATGTCGCTGCTCTTCCTCCCCTACACGCTCAAGGCCGCCTGGGCGCCGCTCGTCGATCGTCTGGGGAGCCGGCAGCAGTGGATCACCGCCTGTCAGCTCGCGCTCGGCGGGCTCTGCCTCGCGCTCCTCGTCCTCGACCCCTCCCGTCCGGGCCCGCTCCTCTGGGGGGTGCTCTTCGCCTTCACCGCGCTCTCCGCCACCCAGGACATCTCGATCGACGCCTACGCGGTGGACGTCTCCACCCCGCAGGACAGCGGCTTCATCAACGGGATGCGGGTCTCCTTCTACCGGGGAGCGCTGATCTTCGCCGGCGGCCTGCTGCTGCTGCTCGCCGACCTGCCCGCGATCGGCTGGCGCGGGGTCTGGCTGCTCGCCGCCGGCATCTGCGCCGCCGCCGCGCTCCTCGCCCTCGCGAGCCCCCGGGTGCCACGGGAGACAGCCGGCGCGAACCCGCCGACGACGAACGGCGCCCGCCTCGGCCGCTGGCGGCTCACGCTCCTCGCCGCCGCGCTCCTGCTTGCGTTCCTCGCCCACCGGAGCGGCTGGCAGGGGCTCTGGCTCACGCTCGCGGTGATCGCCGGGACCCTCGCAGTCGCCTCGTTCCTCTCGCCGGAGATGCTCCGCTGGGCGTGGCGGTGGGAGATGCTCCCGGTGCTCGCCTTCGTCGTCCTCTACAAGGTCGGCGACTCGGCGCTCGGGCGGATGGTCAAGCCGTTCTGGGTCGACCGCGGGATGAGCCCGACCGAGATCGGCATCGTCTCCTCGAGCGTCGGCATGGGGCTGACGATCGCGGGCGCGCTCGCCGCCGGCTGGTTCATCCAGAAGCGGGGGATCTTCGCCGGTCTCCTCTGGCTCGGCATCGCCCAGCTCGTCTCGAACTTCGGCTACGTGGCGGTCGCGGCGCTCGACCTGCCCCGCGGCGACATGAGCCTCCTCGGCCTCTCCTTCGGCCCGTTCCAGACCGCGCTCTACTGTGCCTCGGCGATCGAGTCGGTCTGTCAGGGGCTCGGCACGGCGGCGTTCCTCTCCTTCCTCATGAACCTCTGCGACCGCGCCCACGCCGCCACCCAGTACGCCCTCCTCTCGGCCGCCTTCGCCCTCTCGCGCGACGTGGCGGGCGCCCTCTCCGGCATCGGGGTCGAGGCGTTCGGCTACGCCCCCTACTTCACGCTCACCGCACTGCTCGCCCTGCCGGGCCTCGCCCTCCTGCCCTGGATCCGCGGCGCGATCCGCGAAAGCTGACCCCCTGCCGGCTGGCGGTACGGGTGGCGGCCTCCCGTGCCGATCCGGAAATCCGGTTTCCCCACCGGATTCCCGGATCATCATCTAGGGAGGCCGGTATACAACCCCGGTTATACCTCGCAAATAACTGAACCTTCATCGGTTACGACTCTCCATCAAGGGACTCGACGCCCTCTTCTGGCCCGGGACTTGCCCCATGGAGATGTCGTTGGCGCAACCTGGCAGCTTGCTGCCATGAGACTCCCTGTGGAGGAGGAGGAGGTGCAGATGCGGAAACGTTGGAATCCGATCCTGTTCGTCGCGCTGGCGCTGGCGCTCGCCGCCAGTCCGGCCATCTGGGCCCAGGGGGTCCAGACCGCCACTCTCATCGGCACGGTCACCGACTCGGAAGGCACCGGCCTGCCGGGGGTCACCGTCCGGGCCACGTCGGACGTCCTGCAGGGAGACCGCACCACGGTCTCCGGCATCAACGGCGACTTCATCATGCGGGGACTGCCTCCGGGCTCCTATCGGGTCGTCTTCACGCTCGAGGGGATGACGGCGGTGGAGCGCGTCGTCTCGCTCGGCCTCGGCGTCCAGACCCGCGCCGATGCGATGATGCAGATCGCCGCCACCGAGGAGACGATCCTCGTGACCGGCGAGGCGGCCTCGGCGCTCGAGAGCACCACCGTGGGCGCCAACTTCACCGCGGACACGATCAACACGCTGCCTACCGGACGGACCCCGACGGCGATCGCCGCGCTCGCGGGCGGCGTCAACGACAGCGCCACCCCGGTCGCCGGCCAGGTCCAGATCAACGGCGGGATGGCGTACGACAACTCCATCCTCGTCAACGGCGTGAACATTCAGGATCCGATCTTCGGCCAGACGAACAACCTCTTCATCGAGGAGGCGATCGCCGAGACGCAGGTGCTCACCTCGGGGATCTCGGCCGAGTACGGGCAGTTCACCGGCGGCGTCCTGAACGTCATCACCCGCAGCGGCGGCAACCAGTTCATGGGCTCGCTGCGTGCCGACCTCTCCAAGCCCAACTGGCGCAACGAGACGCCCTTCGAGAAGAACCTCGGCCGGAAGCGCGAAGGCGATCTGTCGAAGATCTACTCCGGCACCTTCGGCGGTCCGATCCTCCGCGATCGGATCTGGTTCTTCGTCGCCGGGCGTGACGCCGAGGTGACGAGCGACACCAGCCTCCCGGTGACCGGCCAGTCGGCCGGCGTGGTCGAGACCAACGAGCGTTACGAGGTGAAGCTCACCGGGGCGCTCGGCGGCAACCACAGCATCCAGGGCTCGTACACCGACAACCCGGTGGAGCGCAACCTCGAGATCCAGGTCTCCCCGATCGAGATGGCGGCGATCGGCACCAACTCGAAGCGCGTGAACTACGGCTGGGTGGCGGGCTACAGCGGCATCCTGAGCCCCAGCCTCTTCGCCGAAGCGCGCTACTCGGAGAAGGTCTTCGGCTTCCGCGGCCTCGGCGGCACGGGCCGGTCGATCCAGGAGTCGCCGATGCGCGGCCGCGGCCTCCTGCCCGGCACCACCGGCGGCTACACCTACAACGCCCCCTACTTCGACGCCACCGACCCCGAAGACCGGAACAACGAGCAGCTCTACGGCTCGCTCTCCTGGTTCTACTCGAGCGAGCGGCTGGGCAGCCACGACCTGAAGGTCGGCGCCGAGCGGTTCATCGTCACCCGCACCGGCGGCAACAGCCAGTCGGCGAGCAGCTTCGTCTTCCACACCGACTACAAGATGGCGGGCGGCAAGCCGGTCTACGACGCCAACGGGCGGCTCATCCCGATCTTCACCTACTCGCCGGTCGGCAGCACCGCGTACACGATCCTCCAGAACTGGATCGCGACCCGCGGCGCCAAGCTCGACGTCACCACCGATTCGTTCTTCGTCAACGACCGCTGGAACCTGAACAAGAACTGGTCGTTCAACCTCGGGGTCCGCTACGAGAAGGCCCGCTCCGAGGCGACGGGCGGCATCACCGGCATCGACACCGACACCATCACGCCGCGGCTCGGTCTCTCGTTCGACCCGCTGGGTGACGGCAAGCTGAAGTTCGACGCCACCTACGCCGAGTACGGCGGCCGCTACAACCCGTCGGTCATCGGCCGCAACACCCCGGTCGGCAACCCGGCGGTGATCCAGTACCAGTACGCGGGGCCGACGGGCGAGGGACGTGACTTCGCCCCGGCGTTCGATCTGAACAACTACGTGGTGACCGCCATCAGCGTCCCGGGCAAGAACCTCTTCTTCGAGGATGGTCTCTCGGCGCCGGTCAACCGGGAGTACACCCTCTCCGCCGCGATGAGCTTCGCGCGCGGCGGCTACCTCAAGCTCACCTACACCGATCGCGACCTCACGAAGATCGTCGAGGACTTCACCCTCTACGAGTACGGCACCACGACCGTGGAGCTGGCCGGCAAGCGGATCGTCAGCGACAACACGATCTACCGGAACAGCGACGGCCCGAAGCGGACCTACCAGGGTGCGCAGCTCCAGGGCCGCTACCGGATCACCGACGCCTGGGCGGTCGAGGGCGCCTGGACCCACCAGTTCAAGAACGAGGGCAACTACGAGGGCGAGGGCGGGCAGTCGATCGGTTCGACCGTCTACGGCGACCGTCCGGAGCTGCAGTCGCCCCGGAACAACCCGATCGGCCGCTTCGACGACTACCAGAGCGACCGGGTTCGCCTCTGGACGACCTACACCCTCGACTTCGGCCGGGCCGGGAACCTGAGCGCCGGTCTCCTCTACCGGTACGACGCGCCGCTCACCTTCAGCTACACGACCAGCGTCGCGATCACGCCGATCCAGAAGGGCCGTGACCCCGGCTACAAGCAGCCGCCCACGAGCCAGACCCTCTTCTTCGGCAAGCGGGGCGCGGGCGAGTACAACTCGACCTCGCTCTTCGACCTCTCGCTCACCTACCGGATCCCGGTCTGGAAGTCGCTCGAGCCGTGGGTCAAGTTCGACGTCTACAACCTGTTCGACAGCGACACCCTCCGCACGTTCAACACCCAGGTCCTGGCCGACAACAGCAGCCCGAAGGATGGCGACGGGCTGCCGACCGGCTACACCAAGGGCACGAACTTCGGGAAGGCCACCGGCGCGGGCAGCTACGTCGTCCCGCGCGAGTACTTCGTCGCCGTCGGGATCCGCTTCTAGACGGTTCCGGTTTCCGTACCGGGGCGGGAGGCCAATCGGCCTCCCGCCTTTTTTTTTCCCCGCAGCGCCACCCGGGCTCTCCCGCCGGCGACCCTCCGGCCCGCTGATAGGATCGCCGGGACCAGGGGCGCGCGAGAGATCCCCGGCGCGTTCCGATTCTCATTTCCGGAGGAACGATGAGCGAGATCCGCGACCAGGTCCTGGAGCGCTTCCTGCGCTACGTGCAGATCGACACCCAGTCGAACGAGGAGTCGGAGAGCTACCCCTCCACCGCGAAACAGTTCGACCTCCTGCGGCCGCTCGTCGACGAGCTGCGCGCGATCGGCCTGGCCGATGCCGCGATCGACGAATGGGGCTACGTGACGGCGACGATCCCGGCCACCAGCCCGAAGACCGAGGTGCCGGTGATCGGCTTCATCGCCCACGTCGACACCTCGCCGGAGATGCCGGGCGCCGGGGTGAAGCCGATCGTCCACCGCAACTATCAGGGGCAGGACCTGGTGCTGCCGGACGACCCGACCGCGGTCCTGCGCTACGCCGACAACCCGCACCTGGCCGAGCAGATCGGCAACGACATCGTGACCGCCTCGGGAACCACGCTCCTCGGCGCCGACAACAAGGCGGGGGTGGCGGAGATCGTCACCGCCGCCGCCTGGCTCGTCGCCCACCCCGAGATCCCGCACGGGAAGGTGCGGATCGCCTTCACCCCCGACGAGGAGGTCGGCCGCGGCACCGAGCATTTCGACGTCGCCGCCTTCGGCGCCGCGTGCGCCTACACGATGGACGGCGAGACCCTCGGCGAGGTCGAAATGGAGAGCTTCTCCGCCGACACCCTGGTCCTCACCTTCCAGGGGTTCAACACCCATCCCGGCTACGCCAAGGGGCGGCTGGTCAACGCGATCAAGATCGCGGCCGACTTCATCAACCGGCTGCCGCGCGAGGGGATGTCGCCCGAGACGACCGCCGGGTACGAGGGGTACGTCCATCCGTACGTGGTCAACGCCAGCGTCGAGCGCACGACCGTCAAGCTCCTGATCCGCGACTTCCAGACCCCGGCCCTCGCCGAGAAGGAGGCGTTCCTGACCGAGCTGGCGCGCCAGAGGGTGGCCGACTGGCCCGGCGCCACGCTCGAGGTGCGGGTCGACGAGAGCTACCGGAACATGCGCGAGATCCTCGACCAGCATCCGGAGGTCGTGGAGAACGCACGCGAAGCGGTGCGCCGCGCCGGGCTCACGGTGCGCGAGCGGCCGATCCGCGGCGGCACCGACGGCTCCCGCCTCTGCTTCATGGGGCTGCCGACCCCGAACCTCTTCGCCGGGGAGCACAACTTCCACTCCCGCCTCGAGTGGGTCTCGGTGCAGGACATGGAGAAGGCGGTCGAGGTGATCGTGAACCTCTGCCGCGTCTTCGAGGAGCGCGCCCCCCGCTGAACCGGAGGCCGGGCGCCGCGTCGGATCCTCAGGACGAACTGCCGCGCCGCCGCATCCGGCGGCGCGAGCCGCCCGCCTCCGCGGCTGCCGGCCGCACGGCCGCGGCGAGCTGCCGCGCCCGCGCCGCCACCAGCGCCAGCCGCTCCGGTTCGTCGCGGCAGTCGTGGAGCAGCCGCACGAGCGCGCTGCCCACCACGACGCCGTCGGCGAGCGGCGCCACCGCCGCCACCTGCGCCGGCGTCGAGATCCCGAAGCCGACCACGACCGGCAGTCGGAGCCGGCGGCGCACCGCCCGGAGCTGGCGGGGCAGCTCGTCGGCGAGCGCCTCCCGCTCCCCCGTCACCCCCGTCCGCGAGACGTAGTAGACGAAACCGCTGCCGGCCTTCGCCACCAGGTCGATCCGCTCCGGCCCGCTCGTGGGAGCAAGCAGGAGGATCCGGTCGAGGCCTTGCTCTGCGAGCGCGGGGGAGACCTCCACCGCGGCCTCCTCCGGCGGCAGGTCGACGATCAACACCCCGTCCACGCCGCTCGCCGCCGCCTGCTCCGCGAAGCGGGCGGCGCCGTGGACGAGGATCGGGTTCGCGTAGCTGAAGAGGACGAGCGGGACCCCGAGGCGCCCCCGGACCCGGGCGATCGTCGCGAGGATCCGTTCGAGCGTCGCCCCCGCGGCGAGCGCCCGCTGCCCCGCCGCCTGGATCACCGGTCCGTCGGCGATCGGGTCGGAGAACGGCACGCCGATCTCGATCAGGTCGGCACCCGCCTCGGCGAGGACGCTCAGGAGCTCCTCGGTGGTCGCCAGATCCGGATCGCCGGCGACGATGAACGGCACGAACGCCGCCCGCCCCTCGGCTCGGCAGCGTGCGAACGTCTCGCTGATCGCGCTCATGACTCCCCTCCCCGGGCTGCCGTGGCAACTTCCTCGTCCAGGAACGCGACGACCGAGTCGAGATCCTTGTCCCCCCGGCCGGAGAGGTTGACGAGGATCCGCCGGCGGCGGCCGAGCCGCGGCGCCCGCTTCACCACCTCGGCGAGGGCGTGCGCCGTCTCGAGCGCCGGCAGGATCCCCTCCGTCCGGCAGAGGAGGCGCAGCGCCGCCACCGCCTCGGCGTCGCTCGCCCGGGTGTACTCGGCGCGCCCGAGCCGGGCGAGCTCGACGTGCTCCGGACCGACCGCCGGGTAGTCGAGACCGGCCGAGACCGAGTGGGTCGGCAGCACCTGCCCGGCATCGTCCTGGAGGAGCAGGGTGTGGGTGCCGTGGAGCACCCCGAGCCGCCCGAAGCCGAAGCGGGCGGCGTGCTCGCCGGGCGCCTCGCCACGCCCCCCCGCCTCGACGCCGACGAGCCGCACCTCGGGATCGCCGAGGAAGGCGGTGAAGATCCCGAGGGCGTTGCTGCCGCCGCCGACGCAGGCGACCACGAGGTCGGGCAGCTCGTCGCCGGTCGCCCGCTTCAGCTGCCGGCGCGCCTCGTCGCCGATCACCCGCTGGAAGTCGCGCACCATCCGCGGGAACGGGTCGGGGCCGAGGACCGAGCCGAGCACGTAGTGGGTGGTGCGCACGTTCGTCACCCAGTCGCGCATCGCCTCGTTGATCGCGTCCTTGAGCGTGCGCGAACCGGCGCCGACCGGCACGACCTCGGCGCCGAAGAGGCGCATCCGGTCGACGTTGAGGCTCTGGCGCCGCATGTCCTCCTCGCCCATGTAGATCACGCAGTCGAGCCCGAGCCGGGCGGCGGCGGCGGCGGTCGCCACCCCATGCTGCCCGGCGCCGGTCTCGGCGATCAGCCGCCGCTTGCCCATCTCCGCGGCGAGCAGCGCCTGCCCGAGCGCGTTGTTCAGCTTGTGGGCGCCGGTGTGGAGGAGATCCTCCCGCTTCAGGAAGATCTGCGCCTCGCCGAGCTCGGCGCTCAGCCGCGCCGCGTGGGTGAGCGGCGTCGGCCGGCCGGCCCAGGTGGCGAGCAGCTCGTCGAGCCGGGCGCCGAAGCGCCGGTCGCGCCGGGCGCGGTCGTACGCCGCCGCCAGCTCGACGAGCGGCGCCATCAGCGTCTCGGGCGCGTACCGCCCGCCGTACGGTCCAAAGCGGCCGCGGGCGTCAGGCCCGCTCTTCCATCGCCCCATCTCCGACCTCCGCGAAGAGCTGCGCGAGCAGCCCGGAATCCTTCACCCCCGGCCGCGCCTCGACCCCCGAGGCGACGTCGATCCCGTCGGCCCCGGTGGCGGCGAGCGCCGCCCGCACGTTGCCCGGCCGGATGCCGCCGGCCACCAGCAGCCGCTGTCCCGGCCCGGGCCGAGGCAGCCGCCGCCACGCCCACCGCTCGCCGGTGCCGCCATGCCGGCGCGCGTCACCGGTGTCGACGACGAACCCCCACGCCGCCGGCAGCGCCGCCATCGCCGCGGCGTGGTCCGCCTCCGGCCGCAGGGCGCGGATCGCCCGGCTGCCGAGCGCCGCCGTCCAGGCCACCGGCTCCGAGCCGTGGAGCTGGGCGAGGTCGAGCCCGCCCGCCGCGAGCGCGGCCGCGATCTCCTCCGGCCGGGCGTCGACGAAGACGCCGACGAGCGGCACCCGTCCGGCGACGGCGGCGGCGATCTCCCGCACCCGGTCGAGACCGACGGCGCGCGGGCTCGCCGGCCAGAGCACCACCCCGAGCAGATCGGCGCCGAGCGCGACGGCGAGCTCGGCGTCCTCGGCCCGCGTGAGGCCGCAGATTTTCACGAGAGGCCTCACCCCGCGAGCTCCGCGAGGAGGGCACCGGGGTCGGAAGCGAGGAGGAGGCTCTCGCCGATCAGGAAGGCGTCGAAGCCGCCGGCGGCGAGGCGGGCGACCTCGGCGGCGCTCCGGATCCCGCTCTCGGCCACCCGGAGCGCGCCGGCGGGCAGCGCCGGGGCGAGCGCGAGCGAGCGGGCGAGGTCGACCTCGAACGTCCGCAGATCGCGGTTGTTGACCCCCACGAGCTCCCACTCCGCCCCGGCCAGCTTCGCCACCTCCTCCGGGGTGTGGGTCTCGACCAGCGGCACGAGGCCGCGACGGCGCGCGGCGGCGGCCAGCCGGGCGAGCTCGGCGGGGGTGTAGAGCGCGGCGACGAGGAGGATCGCCGCCGCGCCGGCCGCGCTGGCAGCGTCGAGCTGCGCCGGGGAGACGACGAAATCCTTGGCGATCGCCGGCAGGCCGGAGACCTCCCGGCAGGCGGCGAGCAGCTCCCAGTCGCCATGGAAGAAGTCGGGCTCGACGACCACCGAGAGTGCCGCCGCGCCATGGGCGGCGTAGCTCTTCGCCTGCGCGAGCGGATCGACCCGCCCGTGGAGGCTCCCGAGCCGGGGGGAGCCCATCTTCACCTCGGCGATCACCGCCCGTCCCCGCCGGGCGGCGAGCGCCCCGAGGAACGGGTGGGCGAGGTCGAAACGGCCGGGATCCGGGGCGGCGGTCTCGAGGACGACGGTGCCCGCGGCCACCCCGAGCCGTTCGCGGCGCCGGGCGACGATCCGGGCGAGGACGTCCGGCAGCCCGCTCACGCGCCCCCCTCCCGGAGCTCGGCCAGCTTCGCCGCCGCCGCGCCGGAGCCGAGCGTCTCGCGGGCGAGCGCGAGGCCGGCCGCGAGATCGGGCACCCGGCCCGCGACGTGGAGGGCCGCGGCGGCGTTGAGCGCCACGATCTCCGCCCGCGGCCCCGGCTCGCCGGCGAGGATCCGGCGGGCGATCGCCGCGTTCTCCTCGGGCGTCCCGCCGGCGAGCGCCTCGGGCCGGACCCGGGTGAGGCCGAGATCCTCCGGCACCAGCTCCCAGAGCTCCACCCGGTCGCCCCGCACCTCCGCCACCCGGGTCGGCCCGGTGGTGGTGATCTCGTCGAGGCCGTCCGCGCCGTGGACCACGAGCGCGTGCTCGGTGCCGAGCTCGGCGAGGACCCGGGCGAGGAGCTCGACCCGGTCGCGCGCGAAGACCCCGAGGAGCTGGCGGGTGGCGCCGGCCGGGTTCGTGAGCGGGCCGAGGAGGTTGAAGACGGTGCGCACCCCGAGCGCGCGGCGCACCGGCATCACCTCGCGCATCGCCGGGTGGAAGCAGGGGGCGAAGAGGAAGGCGAGGCCGACCCGTTCGAGCAGCGCCCCGGCGCGCTCCGGCGGCTGCTCGACCTCGACGCCGAGCGCCATGAGCAGGTCGGCACTCCCCGAGCGGCTGGAGACGGCGCGGTTGCCGTGCTTGGCCACCGCCGCCCCGGCCGCCGCCGCCACGAGCGCCGCGAGGGTCGAGATGTTGAAGGTGCCGGCGCCGTCCCCGCCGGTCCCGCAGGTGTCGACCACCCGCTCCCGGGCGTGCGGCACCCGCCGTACCCGCGCCCGCATCGCCCGCGCCGCCCCGGCGATCTCGGCGGGCGACTCCCCCTTCATCGTGAGCGCCACGAGCAGCGCCGCCTTGACCGGCTCGTCGATCTCCCCGTCCACCAGCCGGCCGAAGAGCTCCTCCACCTCGTGGACCGTGAGCTCCTGGCGGGCCATCCAGCGCTCGAGCGCCCGCCGCGGCTCGATCCGCGCCTCGCCGCTCATCGTCCTCCCTCCCCGGCGCAGAGCGCGAGGAAGTTGCCGGCGAGCCGCGCCCCGCCGGCCGTGGCGAACGACTCCGGATGGAACTGCACGCCGTGGTACGGCAGCTCGCGATGGGCGATCGCCATCAGCGTGCCGTCCGCGGTTCGGGCGACCGGCCGCAGCTCGGCCGGGAGGCTCTCCGGTTCGAGGACGAGCGAGTGGTACCGGGTGGCGGCGAACGGCTCCGGCAGGCCGGCGAAGAGCCCGCTGCGGTCGTGGTGGATCTCCGAGGTCTTCCCGTGCACGACCTCGGGCGCCCGCACGCAGCGGGCGCCGCAGGCGACCCCGAGCGCCTGGTGCCCGAGGCAGACCCCGAGGAGCGGCACCTCCGGCCGCTGGCGCAGCAGCTCCATGCAGACACCGGCCGTTTCCGGCCGCCCGGGGCCGGGCGAGAGGACGATCCCCGCCGGGCGGCGGGCGAGCAGCTCGGCCGCGCTTGCGGCGTCGTTGCGGACGACCTCGACCGCCGCTCCCGTCGCCGCGAGGAGCTGGACGAGGTTCCAGGTGAACGAGTCGTAGTTGTCGACGACGAGGATCATGACCGCTCCTGGAGCTCCCGGGCGAGGGCCACCGCCTGGAGCAGCGCCGCGGCCTTGTTCTCCGTCTCCCGCTGCTCGTCCGCCGGCCGGGAGTCGGCGACGATCCCCGCCCCGGCGCTCACCGAGGTCTCGCCGCCGCGCACCACGAGGGTGCGGATCGTGATGCAGGTGTCGAGATCGCCGGTGAACGAGAGGTAGCCGACCGCCCCCGCGTACGGGCCGCGCGCCTCGGGCTCGAGCTCGTCGATGATCTCCATCGCCCGGATCTTCGGCGCCCCGGAGACGGTGCCCGCGGGGAAGCAGGAGAGGAGCGCGGCGAGCGCCGTCCGGCCGGGCGCGAGCCGCGCCTCGACGTTCGAGACGAGGTGCATCACCCGGGCGTACCGCTCCACCTGCGCGTAGGAGGTGACCTCGACCGAGCCCGGCGCCGCCACCCGCCCGAGGTCGTTGCGGCCGAGATCGACGAGCATCAGGTGCTCGGCGCGCTCCTTCGGGTCGGCGAGCAGCTCGGCGGCGAGGCGCGCGTCCCCCTCCCGGTCGGCGGCGCGCGGACGGGTGCCGGCGATCGGCCGGGTGACGATCCGGTCCCCCTCCTTGCGCACCAGCATCTCCGGCGAGGCGCCGACGAGCGCCAGGTCGGGGCATTCGAAGAGGACCATGTACGGGCTCGGATCGACCAGCCGCAGTGCCCGGTAGAGCGGCAGCGGCTGGACGTCCGAGGGGAGCCGGAAGCGCCGGGCGAGGACCACCTGGAAGATCTCCCCCGCGGCGATCTGCTCCTGGGCGGTCCGGACCGCCGCCTGGAACGCCTCCCCCTTGAAAGCCGGCTGGAGTGGCGGCGGGGCGGGGAACCGCTCCGGCAGCCGGACCGCGCCGCGCCCCTCCCCCTCGGCCGGCCCCTCGAGGTGGCGCGCGAGGCGGTCGAGAGCCTGCTCGGCCGCTGCGGCGTCCACCTCCCCCTCGATCTCGTTGGCGATGAGCAGCAGCCGCTGCCGGGCGTGGTCGAAGACGACGAGGTTGTCGAAGCGGGCGAGGAGCGCGAGCGGCAGGCCGAACGGGTCGGGCGGCCGGCCGGGGAGCCTCTCGAGCAGCCGGACGACGTCGTAGCCGAAGAAGCCGACCCAGCCGCCGGTGAACGGCGCCGGCCCCGGGCCGGCGGCGACCTCGCCGAGCAGCGCCGCGAGCGCCGTGAGCGGCGGGCCCGGAAGCGCCTCGCGGTCGTAGCCCCGCTCCCGCTCCAGCCGGTCGGGGTAGAGGCGGACGATCTCCCGCGCACCGGCGCCGAGGAAGCTGTAGCGGGAGATCCGCTCGCCGCCGGTGACGCTCTCGAAGAGGAAACGTACCGCGCCGTGGGGCGCGAGCCGGCGGTAGGCCGCGAGCGGCGTGAGGGTGTCGGCGAGCAGCTCGCGGCAGTGGGGTACCGCCTGCCGGGACGTGACCCGCGGGCCGCTCATGCCGCCCCTTCGAGGCCGAGCAGCTCGCGCCCGAGGGCAAGGGGCAGCTCCTGGCCGGTCATCATCCGGAACTGCGGCCGCGCCTGGTGCAGGAGCACTTCGCGGCCGTCCACCACCTCGAGCCCCTGCTGGCGGGCGGCTTCGAGCCAGCGGGTGGGCGCCGCGCCGTAGACGAGATCCACGACGACGGTGCCGTCCCGCGCCCCACCGAGCTCGACCACCAGCTCGTCTTCGGGTTCGTGGCCGAGCGGCGTGGCGTTGACCAGCACGTCGAAGCGGCCCGGATCGAAATCGCGCAGCGGCACGAACTCGCAGCCGAGCTGGGCCGCCGCCTCCCTGCCGCGCTGGTCGCTCCGGTTCGCGATCACGACGCGAGCGCCGGCACGGGCGAGGCCGGCGGCGACCGTCCGGCCCGCGCCTCCCGCACCCAGGACCGCGACGGTGAGCCCGCGCGGAGGCCGTGCCCGCGCCGCGAGGGCCTCCACGACCCCGGTCAGGTCGGTGCTGTCGGCTTCCCAGATCCCCTGCTCGAGGAGGAGCGTGTTCGCCGCCTCGGCGAGGTTGGCGAGCGGGCTCGCGGCGCCCGCCACCGCGAGCGCCACGTCCTTGTGCGGGGTGGTGACGCTGAAACCCCGCCAGGGGAAGCCGAGCGCTTCGAGCTGGCCGCCCTCCACCACGTCGAGCCAGAACTCGCCGAACTGCTCGACGTGGAACGGCAGGTAGAGGCCGGGGATGCCGAGCGCCCGGTAGCCGCCGTTGTGGAGGCAGGGCGAGAGGGAGTGGGCGACCGGGTTGCCGAGCAGGCCGGCGAGCCAGGAGACCGGGTGGAGGCGCGGCAGATCGTAGTCGCGCACGAGCTTCGCGAGCGCCGGCTGACCGGGCGCGCCGGGGACCTCTCCCGCCGCCGCGAAGAGCCAGGGCGCGCCGAGCCGCGGCGCCAGCAGCCGCGTCCAGACCCCCATCGCGCCCATCGCGAACGCCACGAGATCGGCGCGGCGCTGCTCTCCGAGCAGGAGGAGCGGCGCGAGCGTGTCGCTTGCCGTCGCCGGTTCCACCACCAGCTTGTAGAGCGCCGCCGGTGTCGCCGTCATCGTGGCGAAACGGCGGCGCAGGCCGTCGATGCCGCCCGCGGCGCCGTGCCAGGAGAGCAGCCGCCGGGTTTCGGGAACGGCCTCGAGCAGCGGCTCGACGAGGTCGCTCTCCATCTCGAGATCGATCAGGTCGTATCGCGCGGCCGCTTCCGTGAGGCGCCGGCGCCGGCGTTCGCGCGAGGCCTCGAAAGCGCCCCCTTCGGTACGGCTCCGCAGCGTGTAGAGCAGGCGGCCCGGGAAGTGGGTGCGCAGCCAGTCGGGATCGAGGTCGCCCACCAGATCGGCGCGGACCTCGAGCACCGCCGCCCGGCCGGCGAGCGCGGCGAGCGAAGCGCCCGCTTCGTCGGGGGGCGCGGTCAGGGTGGCGACGAGCGTGGCTTCAGCCAATGAAAAACCTCCCTCCGGGCCCGGAGGGAGGTTCGGTCACGCGGTGCGACGGCTGGCCTCGCCCCGGGTCCCGCGTGCCGGGACCGACAGGGCCCGGCCGTCAGGCGCCGAGAAGATGGACGTGGCTCCGCCAGCGCTTGGCCTCACGGGCAGCGAAACGGCGGCGGTCGCGGCGTCTCTCCATGGTGGCGGAGTTGTACCAACAGGCCCCGCGAGTGTCAAGACGAGCCGCCGGAAGCCGGCTCCTACCCCGCCGGGCGGGAAGCGTTCCGTACCCCCGGGGCTACCATCGCAACGAACAGCAAAGGAGGCCGGATCATGACCTTCGCCGCCTGGGAGAGAGTCGTTCTCGCGCTCGCCATCCTCGTGAGCGCCGGCATCTTCGGCCGCGATCTCGCCGCGAAGCTGCGTCTCGTCAGCGCCGGCCGCAGCGACCGCCCCCGGACCGACCGGTTCGGCAGCCGGCTCTGGCGGGTGGTGCGCGAGGTGCTCTTCCATGCGCGGGTGGTGGGCGGGCGCCCGGTCGTCGGCCTCCTCCACGCCGTGGTTTTCTTCGGCTTCGTCGCCTTCGGTCTCGAGACGACCGATCACTTCCTCGAGCCGTTCGGCGTGCCGTTCCTCCCGTTCGTGCTGCGCGGCCTGGTGGGGCCCTTCCATCTCGCGCTCGCGGTGGTGGCGGCGGCGGTGGCGGTGGCGATCTCCGCGCTCGCCTTCCGGCGCTTCGTGCTGAAGAAGATCTCGCCCGACCCGAAGTCGTGGAGCTCGCTGGTCGTCGCGATCTTCATCGTGCTCCTGATGCTCACCTACCTCAATGGCAACGCCGCCGCTCCGCTCTGGCCGAAGGCGAACTGGTGGCTGCACGCGGCGGTGATCCTCGTCTTCCCGCACCTGATCCTGCGCAGCAAGCATTTCCACCTCCTCGCCGCGCCGCTGAACATCTTCTTCCGCACCCAGCGCCTCGGCGATTTCCTGCCGCTCGACCTCTCCGACGAGGCGCTCGGCGCGGAGGGAGCGGAGCTCGGCCTCGAGACGATGCGAACCGCACCCTGGAAGATGCGGTTCGACTTCTTCACCTGCGTGGAGTGCCGGCGCTGCACCGACAACTGCCCGGCGAACCTCGCCGGGCAGGAGCTCGACCCGCGCGGCTTCATCCTCGCCGGCCGCCGCACCCTCTCCGAGCTCGCCGCCGACGCGGCGGTGGTCGGCAACGTGATCACCGAAACGGCGCTCGGCCAGTGCACGAGCTGCGGCGCCTGCGAGGCGATCTGCCCGGTCGGGGTCGAACACCTCCAGGTCCTGCTCGGCGCCAAGCGCGCCCAGGCGCTGGCCCTCGGCACCGGCATGGTGGCCACCGACTACCTCCAGAAGATCGAGCGGTACGGCAACCCGTTCGGCGCCGCCGCCGACGTCCGCGCGAAGCTCGTCGCCGAACTCGACATCCCGCTCTACGAGGAAGGGAAGACCGAGTGGCTGCTCTGGCTCGGCTGCGTCTGGGCGTTCAACCAGGATGCGCGGAGCGCGGTCACGGCCTTCGTGGAGGTGCTCCGGCGGGCCGGCGTGAGCTTCGGGGTGCTCGCCGACGAGGCGTGCTGCGGCCATCACTCCCGGCGGCAGGGGGAGGAGATGCAGTTCCAGACCCTCGGTACCCAGAACCTCGAGACGCTCGCGGCGCTGCCGCAGGCGAAGATCGTCACCCCCTGCCCCCACTGCCTGCACACGATCCGGCGCGAGTACCCGACGCTGCAGCCGGAGTACGCGCCGACGATCGTCCATCACTCGGAGCTGCTCGCCGAGCTCGTCGCGAGCGGCGCCGTGTCCCTGCGGGCGAACGGCCATGGAGCGGTGCCGACCACCTACCACGATCCCTGCTACCTCGGCCGCTACGAAGGGCTCTTCGCGCCGCCGCGCCGCCTGGTCGCCGCCGCCGGCTGCTCTCTCCGGGAGCTGCCCCGGCACGGCGCCCGCTCCTACTGCTGCGGCGGCGGCAGCGCCGGCTTCGCCCGCGAGCAGGAGGTGGCGCGCCGGGTCGACCAGGTGCGCAAGGAGGAGATCGTCGCCTCCGGTTCGAAGCTGCTCGTGGTCTCCTGTCCGGAGTGCAAGATGATGCTCGACTCGGCGGTCGAGCGCACCCTCGACATCGCCGAGCTCGTGGCCGAAACGATGGTCGCGCCGCCGCCGGCCAGCTGAGCGGGAGCGTCAGAAGAGCGCCGCGAGGCGCCAGAGCTGGGCGACGAGGAAGCAGAGCAGGAAGCCCATGCCGAGCGGCAGGAGCGTCGCCACCGTCGTCCACTTCACGCTGCCGGTCTCCCGGTAGATCGTGAAGATCGTGGTCGAACAGGGGTTGTGGACGAGGCTGAAGAGCATGAGGTTCACCGCGGTCAGCAACGTCCAGCCGCCGGCTTCGAAGAGCGCCCGATAGGCGAGCGGATCGTCGAGCTCGAAGAGCACCCCGGCGCCGCTGCCGATCCCGCCGAGGCGGGCGGTGAGCGCGGTGAGCATGAGGATGGTCGGGACCACGATCCCGGCCAACGAGATCGTGGTCCCGACCATCCTCATGCAAGCAGGATCACGCCGTTGAGGCCGACGAGGAGGCCGAACGGTTCGAGCCAGCCGGCGAGGTGCACGGCGAGCGGGGCGCCGGCGACTTCCAGGTTCGAGAGCAGCCAGATCGCCACCCCGGCGGGCAGCGCGAAGAGCACGGCGCGGCCGAGCACGAAGAGGGTGCGGTCGATGAGCGAGGTGTAGAGGGTGCGCAGGAAGCGGGGCGGCCGGAACGGCGGCAGCTCGAGGCTGAACGACGACGCCTCGCCGCGCAGCCAGGTGCGGGAGAGGAACCAGGCGGTGAGAAAGGTGAGCGCGATGCCGGTGAGCGCCACCGTCACCACCGCCGCCGCCGAGACGAGCCCGGCGAGCGCCGGCGGCGCCAGCGCCCCGATGAAGAGCGACGAGATCAGGATCTGCGTCGGCCAGCGGCCGTTGCAGAGCGAGAAGTTGTTGGTGAGGATCGCGATCAGCCGCTCCCGGGGGCTGTCGATGATCCGGGTCGCGATCACCCCCGCGGCGTTGCACCCCCAGCCCATCGTCATCGAGAGCGCCTGCTTGCCGTGCGCGCCCACGCGCCGGAAGACCGCGTCGAGGTTGAACGCCACCCGCGGCAGGTAGCCGAAATCCTCGAGGAGGGTGAAGAGCGGGAAGAAGATCGCCATCGGCGGCAGCATCACCGCGACCACCCAGGCGGTGGCGAGGTAGGCGCCATCGCAGAGGAGCCCGAGGAGCCAGGCGGGGAGCCCCGCAGCCTCGCCGAGGCCGCGCAGCCAGGCGTGGCCGTGCTCGACGAGGAGCGCGGAGAGCCAGGCGGATGGGACGTTCGCTCCCGCCACCGTGATCCAGAAGACCATGGCGAGCAGCAGGAGCATGAGCGGGAAGCCGAACAGGCGGCTGGTCAGCAGGCGGTCGAGGGTCCGCTCCCAGGGGAGCTTCTCGGCCGCGCCCTCGCGGTCCACGGCCCGCTCGGCGAGCCGCGACGCCTCGGCGTAGATCGTCTCGAGCAGCGTGTCGTGGAGACCGTCTCCCACCTCCCAGCGGAGCCGTTCGGCGGCGGCGAGGAGGGCATCGGGGGGACGGGGACTCACGGCATCGCCTCCGGCCGGCGGGCCGGGCGCTCCAGCTCCCGGATCCGCCCGGAGCGCACCGCCTCGACGATGCGGGCATCCCCTTCGAGCAGGCGCAGGGCCACCCAGCGGGCGTTGCCGAGGCCGGGGAAGCGCTCCCGCACCAGCCGCTCGAGCTCGCCCACCGCCCGCTCGAGCCGCGGCTCGCCCACGCTCGCGCGCGGCGGGCGGCAGGCGAAACGGCCGGTGGCGACGTCGGCGATCGCCGCGAGCAGCTCGCCGATCCCCCTCCCCTGCCGCGCCGCGGCCAGGACCACCGGGATGCCGAGGTCCCGCGCGAGCTGCCGGGCGTCGACCCGCAGGCCATGCCGTTCGGCCTCGTCGACGAGGTTGACGCAGAGCACCGCCCGGGTGGTGATCTCGAGGATCTGGAGCGCGAGGTTGAGGTTCCGTTCGAGCCGCGCGGCGTCGGCGACGATCACGGTCACGTCCGGCTGCTCGAAGAGGAGGAAGTCGCGCGCCACCTCCTCGTCGGTGCTCGTCGAGAGGAGCGAGTAGGTACCGGGCAGGTCGACGAGCCGATAGCGCCGGCCGTCATAGGCGAAGGCGCCCTCGGCGCGGGTGACCGTCTTGCCGGGCCAGTTGCCGGTGTGCTGCCGCAGGCCGGTGAGGGCGTTGAAGACGGTGCTCTTGCCGGTGTTCGGGTTGCCGGCGAGCGCCACCACGAAATCGGCGCCGCGCGCCTCGAGTCCCAGCCGCTCGAGCCGCGCCACCGGGCGGCTCGGGCAGCCCGCGCACGGATCGGCGCCGGCGTCCGGGCGCGCGCGGCTCATCGCTCCTCCGGCATGGCGGCACCGGGAAGCATCCGTTCGACGAGCACCTTCGCCGCCTGTTCGCGCCGCAGCCCGAGGGTGGCGCCCCGCACCTCGTAGGCGGTCGGATCGCCGCTGGCGCTCCGCATCTCGACGGCGACGGGGGTCCCCGGCACGATCCCGAGATCGAGGAGGCGGCGCCGCTGGGTGCCCCGCAGGGTGCGGGCGAGCGCGATCACCCGCCCCCGCTCGCCGGGCGCGAGTTCGGCGAGAGAGAGATACGGGCCGCCCATCACCTCGCCCGGCGGCAGCGGGGCAACGGTCACGTTCGCGGCCTCGATCCGCGAGAGCACGAGCTCGCGTCCGTCGGCCACGAGCGCCATCTCCTCGTCGCCGGTCGCCTCCACGCGGAGGCGGCACCCGGGCAGGAGCGCCCGCTCGACGAGGTGGCGATAGACCGCTTCCGGCTCGTCCTCGACGTGGATCACCTCCGCGAGCACCCCGGGTGAGAGGAGGGTGAGCGGAAAGCCCCGCCGCACCGGCAGGTCGCCGGCCGCGGTGGGGATCGGATCGCCGTGGGGGTCGAAACGGGGATGCCCCATCGCCGCGGCGAGCGCCTCGGCCTCGGCCGGCGAGAGCTGGTGCTCGACCTGTTCCGCCTCGCTGTGCCACTCGGTCTCGGGAAGCCCGGTCCGGTCCGCGAGGTAACGCTCCCAGAGACGGTGGATGCGGATCACCCGTCGCGCCTCCTCCCGCCCGGCGGCGGTGAGCGTCAGGCCCTCGCCCCGGCTCGCGAGCAGGCCGAGCGCGGCGAGCCGCGCCACGAGGCGAACCGCCGCCGGATGGGAGAGGGAGAGCACCCCGGCGAGGCTCTGCAGCGTGGGCACGAGCCGCTTCTCCTCGAAGTCGTGCAGGTGCTTGAGGGCATCCTCGATCGCCACCCGCTCGCGCCGCTCCCGGGCGGCGTGCCACCGCCCCCGCAGCGCTCGCCGCAGCCGCAGCGCGGCGAGCAGGACGAGCGTCAGCGCTCCCGCCACCGCGAGCGCGATCCGGGGGTCAACCATCTCGCGCCTCCACCAGATCGACGAAGACGTGGCGCGCCACCTCGGCGCTCAGGAACCGGTCCCGTCCGCCGACGCGGACCCGCAGCGAGCCGTCGAAGCCGAACCGATCACGCACCTCGAGGCTCGCCTCCGGCACCACCCCGAGGCGGCCGGCGTGGCGGAGCAGCTCGGGATCGCCGTCGGCTACCCGTCGCACCCGGGCGAGCGCGCCCGTCGGCAGCGCCGTGAGCGCCGCCCCGGTGCACTCCTCGATCCGGCCGTCGTGGCTGGGGATCGGATCGCCGTGCGGATCGAGCCGGGGGAAGCCAAGGGCACGATCGAGGGCCGCCTCCAACGCCTCCGAGGTTGCATGTTCGAGCCGTTCCGCCTCCTCGTGGATCCGGTCCCACGAGAAGCCGAGATGGCGCACCAGGAAGAGCTCCCAGAGGCGGTGCCGGCGCAGCGTCCGGAGCGCGAACGCCTCTCCCTTCTCCGTGAGCGTCACCCCCTGGTACGGCTGGTAGGAGACCAGCCCCTGCCGGGCGAGCTTCTTGAGCATCGCGGTCACCGAGGCGTCGGCGACCCCGAGGCTCGCCGCGAGTGCGGAGGTGGAGACCCGCGCCACTCCCTCCTGGAGCTTCCGGATCTGCTTGAGGTAATCCTCGGCGGAGACGGTCGGCATCGTTTTAGACAAAGCTAAAAATATCTTTCTGCAAAGCTCAAGTCAATCCGGGCCCGGGGCGTGGGAGAATCCCCCGCCAGACGCCGCCGCGGTCGGCGGCCCGGAGGAGGAACCGATGCCGTCTGCCCGCCGCTCCCCTGCTCTGCCCGTTCTGCTGGTTGGGATCGCACTCCTGCTGTTCGCGCCGCCGCCCGCCCCCGGCGCGGAGCCGCTCTCGTTCGCCACGCTCTTCAGCGCCAGCGCCTCGCCGACCAGCCCCGAGGGGCTCGCCTGGCGCCCCGACGGCGAGCTTCTCGCCTACTTCTGGACCGAGGGGGAGCAGCGCGAGCTCTGGGCCATCGATGCCTCCGGAAGCGAGCCCCGCCGCCTCGTCACCGCCGCACAGCTGCCTCCGGGCTGCAGCGGCGGGCGGGGCCCCGGCGGCTGCGCCTTCCGCTGGTCGCCCGATGGCGAAGCCATCCTCTTCATCGCCGGCGGCGATCTCTACCTCCACCACCTCGCCAGCGGGGAGACCCGCCGTCTGACCGAAACCGCTGCGGCCGAGACGGGGGTTGCCTTCTCGCCGCGCGGAGACCGGGTCGCCTACGTTCGCGAGGCGAACCTCTACCTGCTCGATCTCGCGACCGGCCGGGAGGAGGCACTCACCACCGACGGCGTGCCGGACGAGATCCTCAACGGCACCCCCGACTGGGTCTACTGGGAGGAGATCTGGAACCGGAACGCCACCGGCTTCTGGTGGCGTCCGGATGGCGGCGCGATCGCCTTCTACCGGTTCGACAGCCGGGGCGTCGGCGAGTACCCGCTGCTCGCCTACGGCGAGCCGTACCCCACGCTGCGCCGGCAGCGCTACCCGCATCCCGGCGGGGCGAACTCCGCGGTGCAGATCGGCGTCGTCGATCTCGCCTCGCGCGAAGTCCGGTGGCTCCGGACCGACGACCGTCCCGACGCCTACCTCGTCCGGGCGAACTGGTCTCCCGACAGCCGCACGCTCGCCGTCCAGCGCCTCGATCACGGCCAGGATCGGCTCGACCTCCTCTTCTGCTCGGGCGCCGACGGCGCCTGCACGGTCCGCCTCACCGAGCAGTGGCCCACCTGGGTGAACCTCGGCGACGAGTTCCGCTTCCTCGCCGACGGCGGCTTCCTCTGGGGCTCGGATCGGGACGGTTGGCGCCGCCTCTACCGCTATCCCGCTTCGGGGGATGCCGCGGTCCGCCTCGGACCCGACGGGTGGGCGATCTCCCAGGCGATCGGCCTCGGCCCCGGGGAGGAAGAGATCCTCTGCAGCGCCTTTCGCACCGCGGGGCTCGGCCCCGCCGAGCGCCACCTCCTCGCGATCCCGCTCGCCGGCGAGGTCCCGGCCCGGGAGCTGACCTCCGGCCGGGGCTGGCACGGCGCGCTCCTCGCCCCCCGGACGGGGACCTTCGTCGAGCTCGCGAGCGACGCCGACGCGCCCCGCGCCCCGCGCCTGCGCCGTTTCGACGGCGCGGAGGCCGGTGCGTTGCCGTACCTCCCGGCCACCGGGATCGATCCGGCTTCGCTCCCGACCTGGCGGTACCTGACCATCGCCGGGCCGGAGGGGAGCCGCCTCCCGGCGCGCATCCTCCTGCCCCCCGGCATGGACCCGGAGAAGCGCCATCCGGTGCTGATGTACCACTACGGCGGCCCGGGCAGCCAGGTGGTCGTGGACCGCTGGGGCGGCGGCAGCGACCTCTGGCACAAGGCGCTCGCCCAGCGCGGCTGGATCGTCTTCTCGGTGGACAACCAGGGCTCGCTCTTCTTCGGCAAGCACGGTGAGGATCTGCTCCACCGCCGCTTCGGCGAGACCGAGCTCGCCGGACAGCTCGCCGGCGTCGACTACCTGCGGAGCCTCCCGTACGTCGATCCCGAACGGATCGGCATCTGGGGCTGGTCCGGGGGCGGGACGAACACGCTCTACGCCCTCTTCGCCCGCCCGGGCGTCTGGCGCGCCGGGGTCGCCGGGGCACCGGTGACCGACTGGACGCTCTACGACTCGATCTGGACCGAGCGCTACCTCGACACCCCGGAGGAGAACCCGGACGGCTACCGGCAGGCCTCGCCGCGCACCCACGCCGCGAACCTCGCCGACGCGCTTCTCGTCATCCACGGCACCGCCGACGACAACGTCCATCCGCAGAACACGCTGCGCCTCGCCGACGACCTCGTGAAGGCCGGGCGGCCGTTCGAGATGGCGATCTACCCCGGCATGGCACACGGACCGTACGGCCCCGTACTCACGCCGCACGTCTACGCGCGGATGCGGGAGTTCTTCGAGCGGCGGCTGGGGGTGCCGTCGGCGCCGTAGCGAAGCGGCGCGGCGGCGCGCTCAGGCGGCCGGGTGCCGCCGGAAGAGGAGGGCGCCGTTGGTGCCGCCGAAGCCGAACGAGTTGGTGAGGCCGACCTCGAGCGCTGCGGGCCGGGCCCGCAGCGGGACGAAATCGAGGTCGCAGCCGTCGTCCGGCTGCTCGAGGTTCAGCGTCGCCGGCAGGATCTGATCGCGGATCGCGAGCGCCAGGATCCCCGCCTCCAGCCCGCCGGCCGCGCCGAGCAGATGCCCGGTGGCCGACTTCGTCGAGGAGATCGCGAGCCGCCGCGCGTGTTCGCCGAAGACCTCCTTGACCGCCGCGACCTCGGCGAGATCGCCGAGCGGCGTCGAGGTGCCGTGGGCGTTGATGTAGTCGACCTGCTCGGGTGCGAGCCCGGCGTCGCGCAGCGCGCGGCGCATCACCTGCACCGCGCCGCGCCCCTCCGGATGCGGCGCCGAGATGTGGTAGGCGTCGGCGCTCATCGCGTAGCCGACGATCTCGGCGTAGATTCGCGCCCCGCGCGCCAGCGCCCGCTCCCGCTCCTCGAGCACCAGCACGCCCGCGCCCTCGCCGATGACGAAACCGTCCCGTTCGCGGTCCCAGGGCCGCGACGCGCGGGCGGGCTCGTCGTTGCGGCGGGAGAGGGCGTGCATCGAGGAGAAGCCGGCGACCGCGATCGGGGTGATCGCCGACTCCGTCCCCCCCGCCACCACCGCTTCGGCGTAGCCGTGCTGGATCAGGCGGAAGGCGTCGCCCACCGCATGCAGCCCCGAGGTGCAGGCGGTACAGGGAGCGGTGTTCGGACCGCGCGCGCCGAGGCGGATCGAGACCTGCCCGGCGGCGAGGTTGACGATCACCCCGGGGATGAAGAACGGGGAGACCCGGTCGGGGCCGCGCTCGACCAGCACGCTGTGCGTCCGTTCGATGATCGGAAAGCCGCCGATCCCCGAGCCGATCACCACCCCGACGTCATCGGCGTTCGTCTCGTCGATCACGAGGCCGGCGTCGTCGACCGCCATCTGGCTCGCGGCGATCGCGAAGTGGATGAAGGAGTCGCTCTTCTTGACCTCCTTCTTCTCGATCCACTCCTCGGGCTGGAATCCCTTCACCTCCGCCGCGATCCGGGTGACGAAGGCGGTGGTGTCGAAACGGGTGATCGGTCCGACCCCGCTCTCGCCCGCGAGCAGCGCGCGCCAGGTGGACTCCGTCCCGACGCCGAGCGGCGAGACGAGGCCCACACCGGTGACGACGACGCGCCGCCGCGGGGAGCTCATGGCCTGAATCCGATCGGAGCCGGGCGTGCCGGCCGGCAGCGGAGCCTTCTCAGTTCTTCTCCGCGGCGTGCTGCTCGATGTAGCTCACGGCCTCCGAGACGCGGTTGATCTTCTCGGCGTCCTCGTCCGGGATCTCGATCCCGAACTCCTCTTCGAAAGCCATCACGAGCTCCACGATGTCGAGCGAGTCGGCTCCCAGGTCCTCGGTGAAGCTGGCCTCGGGTTTGACGTCGTCGGCCTCGACGCCGAGCTGCTCCACGATGATGCTCTTCACTTTCTCAGCGACAGACATCGTTGCCTTCCTCCTTGGGGGCCGCGCCACCGCGGCCCCGGTTTTCTAGCATATCCACGGGGGGGCCGTCCATGCCGGCGCCCCGGGGTTCAGATGTAGAGGCCGCCCGAAACGTTCAGGACCTGCCCGGTCACGTATCCCGCCTCTTCGCTCGCGAGATAGGCCACCGCCGCCGCCACGTCCGCGCCGGAGCCGATCCGCCCCAGCGGGATCTGCGCGAAGAGCCGCTCGCGCGCCGGCTCGTCGAGCGCCGCGGTCATCGCGGTGTCGATGTAGCCCGGCGCCACGACGTTGGCGGTGATCGCCCGGCTCGCCAGCTCCCGCGCCAGCGACTTGACGAACCCCACCAGCCCCGCCTTGGCGGCGGCGTAGTTCGCCTGGCCCGCGTTGCCCATGAGGCCGACGACCGAGGAGACCGCGACGATCCGTCCCCACCGGCGGCGGATCATCCCCCGCGCCACCTCCCGGGTGAGGGCATAGGCCGCGGTGAGGTTCACCCGGAGGACCTCTTCCCACTGTTCGAGCGTGAGCCGGGCGAGGAGGTTGTCGCGGGTGATCCCCGCGTTGTGGACGAGCACGTCGATCTGCGCGAACTCCGGCGGCAACGCCTTGATCCGGGCACCGATCTCCTCGAGCCGGGAGAGATCGAGCGCCCAGGCGAGGGCTTCGTGTCCCGCGGCGCGCAGCTCGCCCGCGATCCGCTCCAGCCTCTCGATCCCGCGCGCCGCCAGCACCACGCGGGCCCCCTGCGCCGAGAGCGTGCGTGCGATCTCCTCGCCGATCCCCTGCGAGGCCCCGGTGACGAGCGCCGTCCTCCCGTCGAGTCGCAGCATCCCCCTCCTCCTCTCAGACGAGCGCTTCGAGACGAGCGAGCGCTTCGGGTTCGTTGATCGCCAGCGTCGCGACCTGCGGCGCGATCCGCTTCACGAGCCCGGCGAGGACGGCGCCGGGACCGATCTCCACGATCGCCTCCACGCCGAGCTCGTCGACGAGATGGCGCACCACCTCGACCCACCGCACCGGGCCGTCGATCTGCCGGACCAGCGCGTCCCGCGCCGCCGCTGCGCTGGTGACCGGCCGGGCGTCGATGTTGGTCACCACGGGGATCGCCGGCGTGGCGAACGGTGCGGCTTCGAGATCGGGGGTGAGCCCGGCGCGGGCCGGGGCCATCAGCGGGCAGTGGAACGGCGCCGAGACCGGCAGCGGCAGGGCCCGCTTCGCCCCCCGCTCCCGGGCGAGCGCGATCGCCCGCTCCACCGCGCCGCGGTGGCCGGCGATCACCACCTGCTCGGGGGAGTTCAGGTTCGCGACCGCGCAGACCTCGTCGCCGGCCGCTTCCCGCACCAGCGCGGCGACCGCCCCGGGATCGAGGCCGAGGAGCGCCGCCATCGCCCCCTCGCCGACCGGCACCGCCGCCTGCATCAGCTCGCCCCGCCGCCGCACGAGCCGGAGCGCCTCGGCGAGCGGCAGCGTCGCCGCCGCCACGTGGGCGCTGTACTCGCCCAGCGAGTGCCCGGCCACGGCGACCGGCGCCGGCAGCGCCTCGCGGCAGGCCGCGAGCATCGCGACCGACGCGGCGAGGATCGCCGGCTGCGTGTTGGCGGTCAGCTGCAGCGTCTCCTCGGGCCCTTCGAAGCAGAGCTGCGAGAGAGGCTCGCCGAGGGCGGTGTCCGCCGCGGCGAAGACCGCTGCGGCCTCCGGATACCGCTCGGCCCAGACCCGGCCCATGCCGACCTTCTGTGACCCCTGGCCCGGAAAGACCCAGGCGAACCGTTTCGACACGCCGTCCCCTCCCTCAGCCCGCCGTTTCGCTGCTCAGCCGCTGCTCGGCGGCGCGCATCACCGCGACCTTCTCGCGGATCTTGCCGTGCACTCCGGCCGCCACGAACTCCACCGCCCGGCGCAGCGCGCTCTGGATGGCGCGTGAGGTCGAGCGGCCATGGGCGATGAAGCAGCCGCCGTCGAGGCCGAGCAGCGGCACCGCGCCCAGCTCGCGGTAGTCGGTGCGCGCCTTCAGGCTCGCGAGCGCCGGCGCCGCCAGCAGCGTCCCCATCCGGCTGCGGGTATCGCGGCCGAGCTCGGCGCGCAGCATCTCGGCGAGCAGCTCGGCCATCGCCTCGGCGCTCTTGAGCAGCAGGTTGCCGACGAAACCGTCGCAGACCGCCACGTCCACGTTGCCGCTGAACAGATCCCGCCCCTCGATGTTGCCGGCGAAGCGGATCCCCGACTCCCGGAGCACGTGCAGACCGCGGCGGGTCACGTCGTTGCCCTTGGCCTCCTCCTCGCCGATCGAGAGGAGACCGACGCGCGGCTCCGGGATCCCGAGGATCTCCTGGGCGTAGAAGTGACCCATGATCGCGAACTGCCGCAGGTGCTCCGGCCGGCTGTCGACGTTGGCGCCGGCGTCGAGCAGCACCGTGCGGTCGCGCCGGTTCGGCAGGACCGCGGCGAGCGCCGGCCGGTCGACCCCCGGCAGGGTGCCGAGCACCATCTTCGCGGCCACCATCGCCGCCCCGGTGTGCCCGGCGGTGAGCATCGCGCCGGCGCGGCCGTCGCGCACGAGCTCGGCGCAGACCCGCACCGAGGCCCGCCGCTTGCGGCGGATCGGGGTCACCGCCGGCTCGTCCATCCCCACCGCTTCCGCGGCGTGGACGACCTCGATGCGCGGGCTTTCGGCCCCCAGCCGTTCGAGCTCCGAAGCGATCCGCTCGCGATCGCCGACCAGCAGGATCGCGATGCCGTCCTCCACGGCGCTGCGGTAGGCGCCGCGAACGATCTCGGCGGGCGCGTGGTCGCCGCCCATGGCGTCCACGGCGATCCTGAGGTTCGGTTCTGCCACCGGCCCGGGTCCGGTTGCGCTGGCGGAGGCTCGACTCGCGAACCGTCCTACTTCGTCTTGCCGACCGCGATGACCTCGCGGCCGCGATAGGTCCCGCAGTGCGGGCAGACGCGATGCGGTGCCTTCGGTTCGTGGCAGGCGGGACAGAGGGAGATGGCGGGCACGCTCAGCGCGTCGTGGGTGCGGCGCTTGTCGCGGCGGGTCTTCGAATGACGTCGCTTCGGATTCGGCATGGCTGCTGGACCTTTCGTCTACCCCTTCGGTTTCCTATTCATCGCGCTGGCGCTCCCGCCACCCGGCGAGCGCGGCCCAGCGCGGATCGATCGTGCGCTCCTCGCACCGGCACGGCTCGGTGTTCCGATCCGCCCCGCACTGCGGGCAGAGCCCGCGACAGTCGGGCCGGCAGAGCAGCCGGCCCGGGATCGCGAGCTGGATCTGCTCGCTCACCAGCGGCTCGGTGTCGAGCTCGTCGGAGCCGAGGTGGACGACCCCGAGCTCGTCCTCGCCGAGCTCCCGCTCCTCGCCCGCCTCTCCGCGTGGCGGCGGCTCGACCACGAGCAGCGCCTCCAGGCTCTCGTCCGCCGCGACCCGGATCGGGGTCAGGCAGCGGTCACAGGCGAGGACCTGCTCGTAGCGCAGCCGGGCACGCAGCATCCAGCCGGAATCGAGCGGCTCGATCCGGCCGGTGCAGGAGATCTCCGAGATCTCCAGCAGCTCCGGGCGCTCCAGCCGGGCCGGAGCGAAGCTCAGGCGCTCCTCCCAGACGAAGGGCTCGGTACGGATCGGTTCGAGACGCACTATCATGGCCGACGCCCATCGCCAAGCACCTGAAATTACTGAATCCAGTGGTTCCTGTCAATCGGCGGCCGGGGTGCGGAGGCAGCCGGCCGGCAGCTCGCCGGCCACCGGTTCGGCCGGCAGGAGCGCCGCCAGCTCTCCGAAACCGGAGAGGGGCGCGAGCACCGTCGCCAGATCGCGCCACCGTTTCGCCTCCTGCCGGCCCGCGATCGGCAGGCTCTCGAACAGGCCCGCGAGCTCGCCGGCGAGCCGGGCGAGCGCCGCCGGATCGGCCCAGATCACCCGCCCGCCGGCCGCTCCCAAGGCGGCGAACGACGCCTCGGCGTCGGCGCCGAGCGCGAGCGCGTCGGCCACCGCCGTGCCGCTGTACCCCCGCGCCCGCCAGCCGCCGGCCGCCTCCTCGCGGGCCGGGCGTCCGCCGAGCCGCAGGAGGGCCTCCCCCGGAAGGGACCGCGGCGCGACATCGCCGGCGCCGAGAGTCGCGACATCCGGAACGTCTCCCTCCTCGCGCCAGAGGACGAACGCCCGGGTTCCCCCGGGGCCCCGCTCGCCGGCGAAGAGGGCGAGTCGCTCCCGGCCGAGCCGGGGCAGGGCCGGGACGCTCGCGCCATCCGCCTCCTCAGGGCGGAACCAGAGGTCCTCTCCCCGCCGCTCCAGCCGGTACGAGCCGGCCGCGAGCCCCCCGTTCCCGAGCGGGCTCGTGAGCGTCAGCCGGGCGATCGCCGGCGGTCCGGCTGCCGGGGCCGTGCCACCGGCAGGCAGCTCCGCCCCCCGGGTGCGGAGGAGCCACTCCCGGCCTTTCCAGCCGACCTGGAAGCTCTCTCCCCGGACCGCGATCTCTCCCCCGGCCAGCCACGGGTTGCGGGCGAGCGCACCCGCCAGCCGGGCGGTCACGGCCACCGCCGGATGCAGGCGCAGCACGACGATCGACCGGCCGCTTTCAGGATCGAGACCGAGCGCGAGCTCCCGGGCCGGCGGCACCACGAACGGTCCGAAGCGGCGGAGCGGGGGCAACGAGAGGCCGGCGAGGCGGCCGGCCGCGGCGAGCCAGCCGTCGAGGTCGCCCAGATGCCGCGCGAGCCACCCGAGGTTCTGGTGGGGATGGGCGAGCCAGAGGCGGACCGGATAGCCGGGATCGGCCAGCACGGCGGCCGCGCCGCCCGTGGCCGCGGGGATCGCCGCGCGCTCCCGGGAGGCGTAATGCGCCCGCCAGTGCCCGGCGGCGAGCAGCCCGGCCACGAGGAGGGCCACGGGCAGGAGCCAGGAGCGTCTCATCCCCTGCCCTCCCGCCTCGCGGCGGTCACCCCGGAGGCCGCGCTCCGGGCCGGTTCCATCGCGATGAACCCGTTTCCTGTCATGGTTTTCCAGCGACGGCCCGGACTCTACCATCCGCACCCCAACGGCGCGGAGAGCGGTGTCGTAGACTTCCATGGAGCCGCGGCCCGAGCCCGTCCGCCCGACGCCCGAGCCGACCTGCGCCGCCGATCGGGCCGCGGGACGCCTTCCGGGGACCGGCAGCGCCGCGCTGGAGGTGCCGTGCCCCCGACGATCGGGATCGACGTCCGCAAGCTCGCCGACTTCGGCATCGGCACCTATGTCCGTGGCCTCCTCGGCGGCCTCGCCCGGCAGCCGCTCGCGGCCCGCTTCGTCCTCTTCGCCGGCCGGGCGGCCCGCGAAGCCGGCCTGCCGGAGCTCGACGAGCGCTTCCGGGTCGTTCCGTGCGAGGCAGCCGGCTACTCGCTCCGGGAGCTCGCCGCCCTCGGTGGCGTGCTGCGCGACCGGCGCCTCGGGCTCGACCTCTTCCACGCCACCCATTACGTCCTCCCGTACGGGCTCCCCTGCCCGGCGGTGGTGACCGTCCACGACCTGATCCACCTCGCCCGTCCCGAACAGCTCCCCGGGGTGCTCGCCCGGCTCTACGCCCGTCTCCTCCTGCGCCGGGCGGCCCGCCGGGCGCGCCGGCTGCTGACCGTCTCCACCGCCACCGCCCGCGACCTGGAGCGGCGCCTCGGGGTCGATCCGGAGCGGATCGAGGTCGTCCCGAACGGGGTCGATCCGGTCTTCTTCGCCGATCCCGGGGCCGGGGTGACCGCCGCGACCCTCGCCGCCCATGGGCTCCGCTCGCCCTATCTGCTCTTCCTCGGCAACCCGAAGCCGCACAAGAACCTGCCGCGGCTGCTCGCGGCCTACGCGCGGCTCGACCCCGCGGCGAGCCCGCCGCTGGTGCTCGCCGGCGCCCGGCCCGCGGAGCTCGAGGCGCTGCTGGCCGCGGTCGCGCAGGCGGGGCTCGGCGAGCGGGTGATCTGCCTCGGTCACCTGCCGGCGGCGGCGCTGCCGGCGCTCTACCGGGGGGCGACGCTCTTCCTCTTCCCGAGCCTCCACGAGGGGTTCGGGCTCCCGGTGCTCGAAGCGATGGCCGCCGGCACCCCGGTGGTCTGCTCGGAGATCCCGCCGCTGCGGGAGCTCGCGGCCGGCAGCGCCGAGCTCGTCGATCCGCTCTCGCCCGGGGCGATCGCGGCGGGAATCGCCGGGCTGCTCGGCGATCCCCCTCGGCGCGCCGCCCTCGCCGCCCGCGGCCGGGAGCGTGCCCGGGCGTACGGCTGGGAGATCACGGCCGCGCGCACCGCCGCCGTCTACACCGCGGCGCTGAACCCGCCGCCCACCGGAGGAGAGGCCGCATGAACGCCCGGGTCGCGCTCGTCCACGACTGGCTCACCGGCATGCGCGGAGGCGAGAAGGTCCTCGAGCAGATCGCCGCCGAGTTCCCCGGAGCGCCGATCCACACCCTCTTCCACTTTCCCGGCCGGATCTCCCCCGCCCTCGAAGCCCACCCGATCCGCACCAGCTTCCTGCAGCGGGCGCCGGGGATCACTCGTCATTACCGTCACTACCTTCCGCTCTTCCCGGCCGCGATCGAGGCGTTCGACCTCTCCGGCTTCGACCTCGTGGTGAGCACCAGCCACTGCGTCGCCAAGGGGGTGATCCCCGGCCCCGGGGCGTACCACCTCTGCTACTGCCACACCCCGATGCGCTACGCCTGGGACCAGGAGCACACCTACTTCCCGCGGCGCACCGGCGCGCTGGCCCGGCTGCGCGGGCTCATCCTCTCCTGGCTGCGGGTCTGGGACGTCGCCAGCGCCCCGCGGGTCGACCGTTTCGTCGCCAACTCCACCTTCGTGGCCCGGCGGATCCGGCGTTTCTACGGCCGCGAGGCCGCGGTCCTGGCCCCGCCGGTGGCGATCGACCGCTTCACGCCGCCCGGGGAGACGCCCCGCCGCGACTTCGCGCTGGTGGTGGCGGCGCTCGCCCCCTACAAGCGCGTCGAGGTGGCGATCGCCGCCTGCGCGAAGCTCGGCCTCCCGCTGCGAATCGTCGGTACCGGTCCGGAGCGGGAGCGGCTCGACCGCCTCGCCGGGGCCGGGACCACCTTCCTCGGTCAGGTCAGCGAAGAGGAGCTCCGGGAGCTCTACCGCCACGCCCTCTGCCTGGTGCAGCCGCAGATCGAGGATTTCGGCATCGCGCCGGTGGAGGCGCTCGCCTGCGGCACCCCGGTGGTCGCGCGCGGCGAGGGTGGGGTCCTCGACATCGTGACCGACGGCGTCCACGGCCTCCTCTGTCAGCCGGACGGCGAGGAGCAGGCCGGCCCCCTCGCCGCCGCGATTGACAAGGCCCGCGATTTCGCGTTCAATCCGGAGAGATTGCGGAGCCGCGCGGAGGAGTTCTCGGCGGAACGGTTCACGGCCGGGCTCCGCGCTCTCCTGGTCGCACGGAACCCGGATGCCCGGGCAGATCACGCGTGATCCAGCAGCGACATCGCCTCACCGCCTTCCTCGACCTCACGGGCGATCTCCTCGCCACCGTGGCGGCCTTCCTCGGCGCCTGGCTGCTGCGGTTCGAGACCCCGATCATCCCGCTCACCAAGAACGTCCCCGAGTTCGGCCGCTACCTCGCGGTCCTCCCCTGGGTGGCGCTCCTCTTCCCCGCCGTCTTCTACTTCCACGGCCTCTACCAGACGGGGCGGCGGCGCAGCCGCGTGGACGAGACGCTCGCCATCCTGCTCGCGGTGGTGCTCGGCAGCCTGATCCTCTCCGGCCTCTCGACCTGGTACCGGCCCGCGATCGCTCCCGACAGCCTCCAGTACTTCAGCTACAGCCGCGCCTTCCTGGCCCTCTTCGCCGGGCTCGAGGTGATCTTCGTGGTCGGCGCCCGCAACGGGCTCCGCGCGCTGCGCCGCCGGAGCTGGATCGCGGGCCTCGCCCCGGTGCGGATCCTGGTGATCGGCGCGGGCCGGCTCGGACGCGAGGTGGCGGCGAAGCTCCAGGGGCACCGCGACCTCGGCTTCGAGGTCGTCGGGTTCCTCGACGACGACCCGAACAAGCAGGGAGGAAGCTGCGAGGGACTGCCGGTGCTCGGCCCCACCCGCGACGCCGTGGAGCTCGTCCCCGAGCGGGGCATCGACCAGATCTACCTCGCGCTGCCGCTCGACGCCCACCGGCGGACCCTGCGGCTCCTCCAGGAGATCGGCCGCGAGTGCGTCGAGATCAAGATCGTGCCCGACGTCCTCCAGTACGCCACCCTGCGGGCGGCGCTCGAGGATCTCGACGGCACCCCGGTGATCAACCTCTCCCAGGTCCCGCTCCAGGGCTGGAGCAGCCTCGTGAAGCGGACGATCGATTTCGTGGGCGCCGGCGTCGGGCTCCTCGTCCTCTCCCCCCTCTTCGCCCTCATCGCGCTCGCGATCTGGCTCGAGGACCGGCGGCCGATCTTCTACACCCAGGAGCGGATGGGGCTCGACGGCCAGGCGTTCATGATCTGGAAGTTCCGCTCGATGCGACGGCAGGCGGAGGCGACGACGGGCGCGGTCTGGGCGAAGCGGGACGACCCGCGGCGCACCCGGGTCGGCGCCGTCCTCCGCGAGTGGTCGCTCGACGAGCTCCCGCAGCTCTGGAACGTCCTGCGCGGCGACATGTCGCTCGTCGGCCCGCGCCCGGAGCGGCCGGTCTTCGTGCGCGAGTTCAAGCAGAAGCTGCCCCAGTACATGCTCCGGCATCGCGTCAAGGCGGGGATCACGGGCTGGGCCCAGGTGCACGGCTGGCGGGGGAACACCTCGATCCGCAAGCGGCTGGAGTTCGACCTCTACTACGTCGAGAACTGGTCGCTCGCGCTCGACTTCCGGATCCTCTGGATGACGCTGCGGGTGGGCCTGCGCCAGAACGCCTACTGACCCCGCGGGGCACGCGAGCCGCACCGGTCGTTTCTTTCCACCTCCACCCCGCGGTGCTACCCTTCCCCGTGACGTCCGGGCGTTCTCTCGCCGCTCCCGGAGGCCAGCCACCCCTTCGCCGCACGCCAGGAGACTCCGGATGATCCGCCACCTGGACGATTTCGAGGCTATCTACGGAAGCGAACGCGAGAAGACCCTCGCGCTCCTCCGCGCCATCGACCCCGCGCAGAAGGATGTCGTGCTCCACCCCGGGGTGCGCACTCTCGAGCGCCTCGCCTGGCACCTCACGCAGACGCTCACCGAGATGCCGCACCGCGCGGGGCTGCTCCCGGACGATCCGCTCGCGAACCAGCCACCGCCGGCGGAGTTCACCGAGCTCATCCGCCTCTACGAAGAGCAGAGCGCGCGCCTCCTCGCCGCGGTGGCGCGCGAGTGGTCCGACGCGAGCCTCGGCGAGACGGTCGAGATGTACGGCGAGGCGTGGAGCCGTGGACAGATCCTCACGGTGCTCGTCTTCCACGAGGTCCACCATCGCGCCGAGATGATCCCGCTCATGCGGCTGCTGGGCCTGCGGGTGCCCGGCCTCTTCGGTCCGGCCCGCGAGGAGTGGGCCGAGCTCGGAATACCCGCGCCGGAGTGAGGGCAGTCGAACCCCGACGGTTCCTCTCTCCCGCGCTCGTCAACATCGACGCACGGGCCCGGCCCGTGAAGTGAGGGTGTCATGAAGCGGATCTGCGTCGTCCTCCTCGCCTGCTCTCTGTCCGCTCCGCTCGCCGCGGGCGAGATGGGAGACCGGGCGCAGCAACTGACCCGCACCGAGATGCAGAGCGTCCTCCAGCTGCTCGGTCACGACCTCTTCGAGGGGCGTGCTCCCGGCACCCGCGGGGGCGACCTCGCCGAGCTCTACAGCCGCAGCATGTTCCAGTGGATGAACCTCGTGCCGGGCTGGCGGGGCGACTACTTCCAGCCGTTCGTGATGCAGGCCTTCACCACCCGGGAACTGACGGTCTCCGGCGGCGGCCGGACCCTGCGCTACCTCGAGGACGTGGTCGGCAACTCCGTCCGTCCGACCGAGGAGTTCCGCCTCGAAGGGGACGCCGTCTTCGTCGGCTTCGGCATCCACACCGACCTCTGGGAGTGGGACGACTTCAAGGGGACCGATCTCCGGGACAAGATCGTCATCGTGCGGGTCAACGACCCGGGCAGCGTCGACCCCGGCCTGTTCGAGGGCCGGATGATGACCTACTTCGGGCGCTGGCGGTACAAGATCGAAGAGGCCGAGCGCCAGGGCGCCAGGGCGATCCTCATCATCCATACCGACGCGAGCGCCGGCTACGGCTGGCATGTGGTCCAGAACTCGTGGAGCGGCGAGCAGCTCTACCTGCCCGCGAGCCTCGAGAACGACCTCGCCTTCCGCGGCTGGATCCGGGAGGCGTCGCTCCGCGAGCTGCTCACGGACGCCGGGGTCGATCTCGACCAGCTCTATGCGGCCTCGATGGAGAAGGGCTTCCGGCCCGTTCCCCTCCCGCTCCGCCTGCAGATCGAGGGCCGCACCGCCCATCGGGAGATCGCCGCCCGCAACGTGGTGGCCGAGATCCCCGGGCGGACCGATCGCCGCCTCGTCCTGGTGGCGCACATCGACCACCTCGGCACGAACCCCGCCCTCGAGGGCGACCAGATCTTCAACGGCGCGATCGACAACGGCTCGGCGGTGACCGCGATGCTGCTCACCGCGCGGGTGCTCAACGAGTTCCGCGGCCGCCTGGAGCACACGATCACGCTGCTCGCCTGCCAGGCGGAGGAGGAGGGGCTGCTCGGCTCGATGGAGTACGCGATGCACGCCGATCGCACGAAGATCGACGCGGTCATCAACTTCGAGTCCTCGCCGGTCTGGGAGGAGAGCGACAGCCTCTTCGGGGTCGGCGCCCGCTTCTCCACCCTGGAGGATCTGCTCGTCGAGATCGCGAAGGAAGAGGGGGTCGCCTACGAGGAGTTCTCGATGAGCGACCAGGGATTCTTCTACCGCAGTGACCAGTACCCGTTCGCCACCCACGGCATCCCCGCCATCTGGATCTCCGCCGGCGAACGGTTCCGCTCGGGCACGAACCGCCTGCGCGACTTCTTCACCGGCGACTACCACACCCCCCGCGACGAGTTCGACCCGGCCTGGGATCTCGGTGCGCTCCGGCAGACGATCAAGTACGCCGTGCGGCTCGTCGAGAAGCTCGACCGCGCCCCCGAGCCGCCGCGCTGGAAGATCCGGCTGACCTTCCCGACCGTCGAGTAGACGGCCCGGAGACGGCCGCTCCGGATCGTGGCGCTCAACGCCGTCCGGGCGGGGTGGCCGGCAGCGGCGGCACGACGTTGCGGCGCGCGACGTGGGAGGAGAGGACGATCGAGGTCGAGGTCGTGCCGAACGGGGTGAGGCGGTCGATGAGGTGCTCCAGGTGTTCGACCGAGGCGATCGCGACCTTCATGATGAACGAGTCGTCGCCGGTGGTGCGGTGGCACTCGAGGACCTCGGGCAGCTCCTGCGCCACCGCGATGATCTGCCCGAGCACGTCTCCGACCACGCTCAGGCGCACGAAGGCGAGGATCGGGAAGCCGAGCTTCGCGAGATCGACCTCGGCCCGGTAGCCGCGCACGAGGCCGGCCGCTTCGAGGTTGCGCACCCGCTCGGCGACCGCCGGGGTCGAGAGCCCGACGCGGCGGCCGAGCTCGGCGAAGCTCAGCCGGGCATCCTCCTGGAGCTCCTCGAGGAGGCGCCAGCCGATCGGATCGAGCATTCTTTCCGAAGACAATGACATTTCTCTGTTCTTCCTAAGAATTGATGGATCAAACCCGCCAAAACAATAATAACATGCTTCCAAATCCTGTTTTCCCCTACTAGACTTCGCTCGGACCAGAAGGGGAGACTCCACCATGTCGCAACAGCCGCCCGTTCACGAGCCGCACAAGATCAAGACCATCCGGCCGATCGCCTTCCCGACCCTCGAGGAGCGCAAGCGGGCGCTCGCGGCGGCCCGCTTCAACGTCTTCGAGCTCACCCCCGAGGAGATCGTCTTCGACATGGTCTCCTACGGCACCAGCGCGATGACGCAGGAGCAGCTCGCGGGGCAGCTGATCGGCGACGAGGCGTACGCCGGGGCACGCAACTTCGAGACGCTCAACGCGGTGATCACCGACGTCCTCGGCCAGACCTACGTCTGCCCCACCCACAACTCGCTCGGGGCGATCAAGCTCCTGCTGCGCGCCTTCGCTCCCGACGGCTCGGCGCTGGTGAGCAACGCCCGCGGCCGGGTGGACGTGCACGAGCCGCGCCGGATCACCATCCACGACGCCCGCGACGGCGCCGAGCCCGTCTTCCGCGGCAACTTCGACCTTCCCCGGCTCGAAGCGCTCGTCGCCGCGGTCGCGCCTCGCTTCATCGGGGCCCAGTGCTTCGCCGACGGCCGCTACCCCTTCTCGCTCGCCAACCTGCGCGCGGTGCGGGGGATCGCCGACCGCCACGGCCTGCGGCTGGTGCTCGACCTCTCGCGCGTGATCGAGAACGCCTGGTTCATCCAGCGCCACGAGCAGGGGATGGCCGACCGGACGATCGCCGAGATCGTCAAGTCGATCTCGAAGACGGCGCACATCGTCTTCATGGACGGCGCCCAGGATCCGCGCTGCAACACCGGCGGCTTCCTCGCCACCGACAACCCCGCCGACCACGAGCACTTCATCAACGACGTCGTCGTCTTCGAAGGTCTGCACACCTACGGCGGCATGGCCGGACGCACGATGGAGGTCCTCGCCCGCGGCCTCGCCCGGATGTGCGACGAGGCCGACGTGCAGTGGGTGATGTACCAGACCGAGCGGTTCGGCGCCCGGCTGCAGCAGGCCGGCGTCCCGTGCGAGACCGGCTGCGACGGCGCCTACATCGACGCCGGCGCCTTCCTCCCCCACGTCGCCTCCCACCCAGACCATGCCCTCGCCGCGGCGCTCTACCAGACCTCCGGGGTGCGGCTGCTGGTCACCGGGATGGTCGGCAGTCCGGCGCTGCTGCCGGTGCAGATCCCGCGGCTGGCGATGACCAACACCCAGCTCGATCAGGTCGCCGACGCGATCGCGCACCTCTACCGGCAACGCGACTCGGTGGTGGCGCTCGAGGTCGAGACCACCGGCCGCTGGCACGATCAGCTCCGCTTCCGCTCGATCTTCGCCGACCTCGAGAACTTCGTCTTCGACTGCGATCCGTACCTCGTGCACACCATCGAGACGATCGCCCGCACCACCCGCGAGCAGCGCGAGAAGGCGATCCGCGAGGCCGGCTGGAACACCTTCCTCCTCCGTTCGGCCGACGTCACGATCGACCTGCTCACCGACTCCGGCACCACCGCGATGTCCACCGCCCAGTGGGCGGCCTACGACGCGGCGCTGCCCACCCCGGCGACCAGCGAGGCGTTCCTCGCCTTCCAGGCCGCGGTGCGGGACCTCTACGGCTACCAGTACGTGCTCCCCACCCACCAAGGGCGCGCCGCCGAGCAGATCCTCTCCGAGTCCTGCATCCGCCCCGGACAGGTGGTCCCCGGCAACATGTACTTCACCACCACCAAGGCGCACCAGGAGCTCGCCGGCGGCATCTTCGCCGACGTCATCGTCGACGAGGCGCACGTCCCGGCCAGCGACTTCCGCTGGAAGGGGAACATCGACCTCGACAAGCTCGCGGCGCTGGTGCGGGAGCGGGGCGCGGACGGGATCGCCTACGTCTCGTTCGAGTGCCCGGTGAACATGGCCGGCGGCGAGCCCGCCTCGATGGACAACCTGCGCGAGGTCTACGCCTACTGCAGCAGCCACGGCATCCCGGTCTTCTTCGACGCCACCCGGGCGGTCGAGAACGCCTACATGATCCAGAAGTACGATCCGCGCTTCGCCAACACCCGGGTACGCGACATCCTCCGCGAGATGATGCTCTACGGCGACGGCTGCACCGTCTCCGGCAAGAAGGACTTCCTCATCAACATCGGCGGCCTGCTCGCCTTCAAGGACAACGCCGAATGGGCCCGGCGCGCCGAGGAGAAGCTGCGGATCTACGAGGGCGGGGTGCGCGACGGCGGGCTGCCCGCCGCCGATCTCGCGGCGATGGCCCGCGGGCTCGAGGAGATGGTCGACGACCGGTACATCCGCTCCCGGGTCGAGCAGGCCGAGCGCCTCGCCGGCTGGCTGAAGGAGGCGGGCGTGCCCGTGGTCGAGCCGACCGGAACCCACGCCGTCTTCGTCGACGTGAAGCGGTTCCTCCCCCACATCGATCAGGACGAGTACCCCGCGCAGCGCCTCGCCGGCGAGATCTACCTCGAGACCGGCGTGCGGGCGATGGAGCGCGGCAACGTCTCGAGCGGCCGCGACGCCCACGGCCGGAACTACCGGCCGGCGCTCGAGCTCGTCCGCCTGACGCTTCCGCGGCGGGTCTACACCGACGACCACCTGCGGGCGGTCGCCGACGGGATCATCCGGCTCTACCAGCGCCGCGACTCGATCCGTGGCCTGCGGTTCGTCTACGAGCCGCCGACGCTGCGCTTCTTCCAGGGACGTTTCGAGCCGCTCGGCTGAGGCACCCTACCCGGCCGTACCTGGCGCCGCCCGCCGTCTCGGCGGGCGGCGCAGCTGTACCAGGCCGAGCAACAGCGCCCCGAGGAGGACGATCACCGGCCCCGCGGGCAGGTCGAGCCGGAACGCCACGAGCAGCCCGCCGACGCTCTGCAGCGCGGCGACGCCGACTGCCCCGGCCACCACCGCCCCGAGGCCGCGCCAGAGCCGGAGCGCCACCAGCGGCGGGATCGTCAGGAGCGCGATCACCAGCACGATCCCCACCAGCCGCAGGAGGACGACGATCGTCAGGGCGGTGAGCAGCAGCAGGAGCAGCGAGTAGGCCCGCACCCGGATCCCCTGGAGCCGGGCGCACTCCTCGTCGAACGCCACCGCCACGATCCGGCGGCCGAAGAGCAGCACATGGACGATGACGACGAGGTCGGCCACCGCCGCCAGCCAGAGATCGCCGGGCGAGACGAGGAGGATGTCGCCGAAGAGGAAGCCCATGAGGCTCGGTGCGTACCCCGGGGTGAGATGGATGAAGATGAGGCCGATCGCCATCCCCACCGCCCAGACCACGCCGATCGCCGCGTCCTGACCCCGGGCGGTGCGGCTCGAGCCGGAGAGGACGAGCGAGACCGCCGCCGCCACCCCCACCGCCCCCAGCCGCGGCGGCAGGCCGAGCCAGTAGAAGGCGCCGAGGCCGCCGAAGGCGGCGTGCGCGATTCCGCCGCTCGCCGCCACCAGCCGCTTGAGCACCACGAACGTCCCCACCACCCCGCAGAGGACGCTCGCGAGCAGCGCCGCCAGCACCGCGTGGCGGAAGAGGTCGAGGGCGAAGAGAGAAGCGAGCTCGGCCATCGCGAATCAGCCGTGGCGGTGTCCGCAGAGGAGCGGCAGCCGGTGGAGCTCGCCGAGCGCAAGGCTCTCGACCCGCCGGTCGACGAGCACCGCGCGCCCGGCACGGAACGTCTCCGGCGCGAGGTCGTGGGTCACGAGCAGCACCGTGGTCGTGGCCGGCAGCGCGGCGACGAGCTCCCAGAGGCGGCGGCGGGAGGCCTCGTCGAGCGAAGCCGTCGGCTCGTCGAGCACGAGCAGGTCGGGCTCGGCCACCAGCGCCCGGGCCACCAGCGCCCGCTTCAGCTCGCCGCCCGAGAGCTCGGTCAGGTACGCCCCCCGCAGCGGGACGAGATCGAGGCGGGCGAGCGCCGCGGCGACGAGTTCGCGATCCTCGGCCGTCGGCGCCTTCCAGGAGCGGCGCCGGCCGAGTCGTCCCTGCAGCACCATCTCCTCGACCCGCAGCGGGAAGCCGCGATCGAACAGCGAGAACTGCGGCACGTAGCCGGAGGCCGGGCGGCGGCCGGTGAGCGGCCACCGGATCTCCCCCTCGCTCGGCCGCAGGAGACCGAGCAGGAGGCGGACGAGGGTCGACTTCCCGCCGCCGTTCGGACCGAGGATCGCGAGCCGCTCCCCCGCCGCCACCACCAGATCGACGTCCGCGAGCGCCACGTCGGCGCCATAGCGGAAACCGACCCCCTCCATCGCCACCAGCGGCCGGGGCTCAGCCAACGTAGAGCGCCTCGTCGAGAGCGGCGGCGATCCGCCGCAGCGCCGCCGGCCAGTCGGCCGCGAGGGGATCGATCTCGATCAGCCGCGCCCCGACCTGCCGGGCCAGTGCCTCGGCCGCCTTCTGATGCCCCCCGGGCTGGACGAGGATCGCCCGCACCCCGGCCCGCTTCGCATGGACGGCGAGGGTGGCCAGCCGCCCGGCCGACGCCTCCTTCCCTTCGTGTTCGAGCGCCTCCTGGCGCAGGCCGTAATCGTGTGCGAAGTGTCCAAGCGCCGGGTGCTGGATGAGGAAACTCTGCCCCTGGCGGTCGGCGAAACGAGCCGTGAGCTCCCGGTCGAGGGCGTCGATCTCTTCGCCGAGGGTCGCCGCACGCGCTCCGATCTCGCCGGCCGCGGCCGGCACGAGACGCCCGAGCGCTTCGGCGAGCGGCGTCACGAACCGCCGCATCGCCCGCGGCGAGACCCAGAGGTGTGGATCCTCCTCCCGCCCCGTGGCCGGTGCCACCGTCGCGAGATCGAGCCAGACGATCGCGCCACGCCGATCGGCGAACGGCCGCAGATAGGCGGTCTCCAGCGCGAAATCGGGGTGCCCGATCCCGACGATCAGCCGGGCATCGGCGAGCGTCCGAATCTGCTGCGGGCTGGGCGCGAACGTCTCGATCTCCACCCCCGGCGGCAGCGCCGTCCGCAGCTCTACCCGCTCCCCCGCGAGCTGCTCGACGAGATAGCCGAGCGGGGCCACGGTGGCCACGACCACCGGCCTTTCGCCGGCATCGGCAGAGACCGCACCGAGCAGAGAGAGCAGGGAGAGAGACCGGAGGAGGAGGCGGCACCATCGCATGCACGGAATGATACGTCGGCCCGGGCGGTCTCAGGAGAAGAGATCCGCTTCCGGACCCCACCGGCGCAGGTACTCCCGGACCGGCACCCGCCGCGCGGTGCTCTCCGAGCTCATGTGGCGCACCGTTCCGAAGACGGGGCGCTCCGGCCCCGACGGACGGTCGAAGCGGCCGAGGCACCAGGAGATCCCGGCGTACGAGTTCGGGTCGCGCCCGTCGAGCGCCCAGCGGCTGTTGAGCTCGAGCATTCGGGCGAGCGCCTCCCGCGGGCTCGGGGACCACTCCACGATCTTCTTGCCCCAGAGCATGCGCAGGTAGCCGTGGATCCGCCCGGCGGCGAGCAGCTGCCGCTGGGCGGCGTTCCAGAGCGGATCGTGGGTGCGCGCCTCCTCCAGCTCGGCGAGGGAGTAGAGATGCTCCCGCGGATCGCGGACGTGCCGGGCGAGGGTCGCGAGCGCCCACTCCGGCAGCGTCTCGTAACGATCGTACCCCTCCACCTTGGCGCAGTACTGATAGGCGAGCTCGCGCCAGGTGACGAGCAGATCGAGGAACGCCTCGGCGTTCGGCTCCATCCCCCACCACCCCTCCCGCTCTCCCGTGGCGAGCGAGCCGAACCTCTCGTCCGACCAGCCGAGGCGCGACGCGAGGCGGGCGAAGACCTCGTGGACGGAGATCTGCCCGAAATGGAGATAGGGCGAGAGCCCGCTGCCGACGTCATGGTCCGGAGAATGGCGCTCGGCGGCGTACCGTCGCAGACGGCGATCGAGGAACTGACCGAGCGCGGCGGCCGCCGCGGCGCTCCCGCCCCGTTGTCCGGTGGGCGCCACGTGGCGGTCGATCGGCAGACCGGCGAGCGCCGCGCTCTCACCGGCGAGCAGCTCGGGAGAGGCCGCCGGCCAGCGATCGGTGATCTCCGGAGGCAGGGCCGCGAGGCGCGGCAGCGCGAGCGCGGCGGTCGGATCGGAGATCGGCTGGGCGCGGAGATGGGCGCGCAGATGCCGCTGGAGGAAGCGGCGAAAGGCGGAGGCGCTCGGGAACGGCCGCGCCGCCGCGCGCAGCGGCAGGAGCCCGTTGCCGTCCACGACCTCGAACGCGACCGGCGAGCGGTGCGCCGCGGCCCCCACCATCCGCGGGAAGAAGAAACCGGGGAAATCGTCGGAAACCACCGCGAAGGCGCGCTCGGCGAGCGCCTGCACGAGCCCGTTGCCCTCTCCCGGCGCGGTTTCGACGTACGGGTGGTAGAGCAGCGGCCGGCCGGCGAAAGCGTGGGCGTTGTCGGCCATCCCGTCGAGCGCGAAACGGTGGAGCCGGGCGCTCGCCCAGTCGTAGTCGACGCGCAACGTCTCGAGCACGACGAGCGGGCGATGAAAACGCTCCGCGACCTCCACCGCCCGTTCGAGCGCGAAGTTCCACCCGGCGCGGTGCGCCGCGGTCATCCAGTAGACGACCCACTCTCCTTCGGAGTTCGGCGACCGGCCGTTGAGGTTGCCGAGGCGCAGCGGCGGAAGACGGGAGCCTTTCACGCCGTGCCTCCGGTCGCGGCGGGGGCGTCCTCAGATCCCCACCTGCGCGCCGAGCTCGACCACCCGGTTCGGCGGCAGATGGTAGAAGTGCGTCGCCGGGCGGGCGTTGCGGGCGAGGAAGGCGAAGAGGTGCACCATCCACCCCGGCGCCTTCGACTTCTCGTTGCGCAGCAGGGTCTCGCGCCCGAGGAAGTAGCTGACGTCCTTGCCCACCTGGAGACCGAACCGCTCGGCCCAGCGCAGCAGGCTCGGCACGTCGGGGCTCTCCATGAAACCGTAGTGGGCCACCACCTGGAAAAAGCCGGCGCGCAGCTCGGTGACCTGCACCCGCTCCGCGCGGGGCACCCGCGGCACTCCTTCGGTCCGGATCGTCAGCAGCACGACCTTCTCGTGGAGCACCTTGTTGTGCTTGACCTGGTGCAGGAGCACCGGCGGCGTGCCGTGCTCGAGCGAGGTCATGACCACCGCCGTACCCGGCACCCGATGGAGATGCCGCCGCTCGGCGTCGGCGAGGAAGAGCTCGATCGGCAGCCGCCCCGCCTCGAGCTGGTCGTTGAGCACCCGCCGCCCCCACTTCCAGACCCGCATCAGGGTGAAGAAGAGGAGCCCGACCCCGAGCGGCACCCAGGCGCCGTGGAGGAGCTTGGTCGTGTTGGCGAGGAAGAACGGCACCTCGATGGCGAGGAAGCAGCCCACCAGGGTGACCGACTGCCAGAGGCGCCAGCCCCAGACCTGCCGTGTCACCGCGAAGACCAGCAGCGAGGTGGTCATCATCGTGCCCAGCACCGCGATGCCGTAGGCGGCCGCGAGGTTGGTCGATTCGCGGAAGGCGAGCACCAGCGCGATGCAGGCGACCATCAGGATCGAGTTGATCTCCGGCACGTAGATCTGCCCGCGCGCCTCGGCGGAGGTGTGCACGATCGTCAGCCGCGGACAGTAGCCGAGCTGGATCGCCTGCTGCGCGAGCGAGAACGCTCCGGAGATGAGCGCCTGCGAGGCGATCACCGCCGCTGCCGTGGCGATCGCCACCGTGGGATAGAGCAGCAGCTCCGGGGCGAGGCTGTAGAACGGGTTGGGCACCACCTCGGCGCCCCGCTCCAGCACCAGCGCCCCCTGGCCGAAGTAGTTCAGCAGCAGGGCCGGAAAGACCACGGTGCTCCAGGCGAAGCGGATCGGCTTCGCGCCGAGGTGCCCCATGTCGGCGTAGAGCGCCTCGGTGCCGGTGAAGCAGAGCACCACCGCCCCCAGGATCAGGAAGCCGTGCAGGCCGTTGGCGGTGAAGAAGGCGACGGCGTGGCGCGGATCGATCGCCGCCAGCACCGCCGGGTGCCGCCAGATGGCGGGCAGCCCGAGCGCGGCGATGACGACGAACCAGAGCAGCATCAGCGGCCCGAAGATCCGGCCGACCGCCGCCGTGCCGCGCCGCTGCACCAGGAAGAGGCCGAGGAGGATCAGCACCGTGATCGGCACGACGGCCGGCTGGAAGACCGGAGTGGCCACCTGCAGCCCCTCCACCGCCGAGAGCACCGAGATCGCCGGCGTGATCATCCCTTCCGCGAAGAGGAGCGCGGCGCCGAAGAGCCCGAGGGTGACGAGGACGCCCCACCGGCGATACCCCTTCGTCCCCCGCGGCGGGCGCGGGACGTTCCGGGTCACCAGGGTGAGCAGCGCCATGATGCCGCCGTCGCCCCGGTTGTCGGCGCGCATCACGACGATCAGGTATTTCAGGACGACGACCAGCGTGAGGGACCAGAAGATGAGCGAAAGGACCCCGAAGACGTTGCCGGCGAGCACCCCCACGCCGTGCGGCGGCAGGAAGCATTCGCGCAGGGCGTAGAGCGGAGAGGTACCGATGTCCCCGAAGACGATGCCGAGGGCGGCGAGACTGAGCCGGCCGAGATCCTTCGGACCACGGATGACGGGCGCGTGAGAGTCCTGGTACGCCATCTCCGAACCCGAGGTCGGCTGCCGGTCGTCCATGGCGCGGGTCAGACTAACACGGCCGTGGCCGCCCGGTTCGCTGCGTACACTCCCTGCCCGGCGCCATGCCGCACGAGCCGCCGACGCCGGTGATCTGCGCCGCGGTCTCCTCCTCCCTGGCGCTCGACAAGAGCCGGCCCTTCGCTTTCGCGCCCTCCAGCCGACTCGGGAGAGTGGCCCCGGCCGGCGCTCAGGAGGGCTCGTCGCCGGGGTCGGACATCGGCATGCCGAGCCGGGCGAGCAGCGCCTGCACGATGCGCGCGGTCACGCCCCAGATCTGGATCGCGCCGAAATGGTAGACCCGCACCTGACGCGGAACGCCGTTGAAGACGATCCGGCGATCCTCCACGAGCCGTGGGTCGGCGAGCGCCCGCAACGGCACCCGGTAGACCTCGGCGATCTCGCCGGGATCGGGCGTGAGCTGCAGCTGCGACGGCACCGCGCCGACGCACGGCACGATCCGGTAGCCGGTTGGCGCCTCGACCTCGTCGAGCTGCCCGAGGACGAGCACGCTCTCCCGAGGAAGCCCGAGCTCCTCCTCGGCCTCCCGCAGGGCGCCGGTCCAGGCGTCCTCGCCGAGCTCCAGCCCGCCCCCGGCGAACGCCACCTGTCCCCGGTGCTTCGCGAGGTGCTCGGCACGCCGCGTCAGGAGCGTCCAGAGCTCGCCGGCGTCGACGAAGAGCGGCACCAGCACCGCCGCCTCCCGCTGTTCGCCCGGAGCGAGGCGCCGGGGCGCGGGAGCGGCCAGCCGGGAGCGCACCTCTTCGATCCAGCTCGCGGGAACCGGGCGCTCGCTCACGGCTCGCCCTCCGCGGCGGGCACCGCCGTGCGCGCCGTCACGACGCGGAAACCGACCGGTGCCGTCAGCGCGCCCGCGAACTGCAGCCGCAGTGGATAGAAGAGGGCTTCGCCGCCACCCCACGGCGAGGCGTGCCGGACGCGGGGGCGGTCGAGGAGGAGATCGAACTCGATCCCGCCCGCGGGCCGGAGGATGGTGGCACCGAGCTCCGCTCCCCTGACCCGGAGCCCGCTCGGAGCCTGCTCATCGAAGGCGAGACGCAGCCCGGTGAGGCGCCGCGGGGAGGCGACGAGGAGAGTGCCGGCGCCGGGTCCGCGCAGCCGCAGCTCGCCGCCGGCGGCCGCCTCGATCGCCGGGGCGAAGGCGCGTACCGCGACTCCGGCCTGCTCCCGCTCCACGGCTCCCGGCAGCTCCCGCAGCGAGGTCTCGACCGGGAGCCGGGCGAGCAGCGGGGCGGCCGGGCCCCGGGCGAAGGCGAGCGTGGGATCGCCGCTGCGCGGGGCGAGCCAGAGCGGCCAGAGCGAAAGCCCCGAGGCGGCGAGCAGCACGATTCCGGGCAACGGCCGCCACGGCCGCTCGGGCAGCAGCCAGAGCGCAGCGTAGAGGGGCAGCAGCCCGAGCTGGGCCGGGCCGGCGACCGCCCCGGCCCAGGTGAACGGCTGGAGGAAGAGACGGAATCCGAGGCTCGCCCCCACGGCGGCCACGAGCGCGAGCCCGCCCGAGCCCCGCCGCGCCGCGGCCACGAGCGCCACCGCCGGGAGGAAGGCGAGCGGCCAGCCGGCATGGCGTCCGGCCACGGCGTAGACGAGGTTCCAGAAGAGGAGCGCACCGTCCGCCACCGGCTGCGGTGCCTCCCAGGGCGCGCCGGCGAGCAGTCCCACCGCCACCAGGGAGCCGAGCGCACCGAGCCCCGCCACCAGCGCCGCCCGCCGCCGGGCTCTGCCCGTCACGCCCCCGAGCAGCGGCAGCGCCACGAACAGCGGCAGGAGCGTGAGGTCGGCCGAGACCGCGAGGCCACAGAGGAGCCCGGCCAGCAGGTAGCGTCCCGTTCCGGAGCGCACTGCGCCCGGCTCCGGGCCGTCGTAGACCGCGGTCAGGCGCGTTCGGGATCGCGGCCGTGCGAGCGCCGCCAGAGCGAGCGCGGAGAGGATCAGCGCCGCCACCAGGGCCGCCGGAGCGGCCCGGAAGGGGGCGTGAAAGGCGATCGATCCGGCGAGCGCGACGAAGAGGATCCCGGCCGCGGCCGGGGCCTCCAGACGCCGGGCGAGCGCACGCCAGGCGAGCGTCACCGCCACGGCGAGCGCCAGCACTCCGGCCAGCCGCAGCCCCCGCCGGGGGGCGAGCCGCAGGGCGGGCGCCGCGAGCGCCGCCGGCGCCGCCGGGGCCGCGAACCGCTCGCTCCCCTGACGGTCGACGACCTCCACCCCTTCGGGCGGCTCTCCCCAGAGCGCGAGGAAGCGCTCCCGGTCGCTCTCGTCGTACCGGAGGTCGAAGTCGCGAGCGAGGCTCGTCGCCGCGAGGAAGAAGGTCGTCTCCCCTCCCGGCGCCGGCCGGGCGGCGCCGACGGGCGGCAGCAGCGCTCCCGCGCCGAGCGCGGCGAGCAGGGCGACGAGCAGCACCGGGGCCGCTTTCCTCACAGCTCCGCCTCCCAGACCGGCCCGCCGAGCGCGGAGAAGCCCGCGACTCCCAGCACGTGCGGCTCGATGCGCAGCCGCGCCGGTCCCGGCGGCCTCCGCACCTCGACCACGATCTCGACGCCTTCGCCCGGCGCCAGGTCGCCGGGCAGCGGCGGCCAGGGCCGGCCGGCGAGCAGGTCGCCCTCCGGGGTCCGGAGCTGGAGCTCGAAGACGACGCCGCCGGGGCCGCGCTCGCCGGCGAGCCAGAGCGCCGGGGAACGGTTCTCCAGCACGATCCGCAGGCGGCGGCGCTCCCCCTCGGCCCAGGGGAGGGTCGCGCCGGCCACCTCCAGGCGCCCGGGCAACCGGCTCCAGACGAGCGACGTCGGCGGCGGAACCCGGACGTCGCGATCACCAGGGGGCGTACGGCCGGCGAGATCGGCGATGGCGTCACGGAGCAGGCTGGCCGCTCTGGCGGGATCGTGTTCCGCGGCGACATACCGGCGCGCGGCGCGGCGCATCCCGGCGAGACGCTCTCCGGCCGCCAGCAGCTCCCGCATCGCGGCCGCGAGCCGCCCGCTCTCCCCCTCTCCCGGCGCCACCCGGACCGCCACCTCGGCGGGCAGCTCGGCGAACTGCGCGTAGTCGGAGACGATCACCGGCCGCCCCACCGCGAGCACGCGGAGCAGCGAGGCCGAGGTCTCGCCGGCGCTCGGGTAGCGGAGGTTGAGCGCGAGGTCGGCCGCCGCGATCGCCGCCTCCAGCTCGTCGTACGGCAGGAAACCGGTGAGGTGGACCCGGTCGGCCACCCCCGCCGCCCGCGCCTCGCGGTCGTAGAAGACGTAGGGCGAGAGCTCCCCCGCCACCAGCAGGTGCACGCGCTCGAGCCCGGGGGCGGCCAGCGCCCGGATCACCGTCTCGGTTCTCTTGATCGGCGTCTGGAAACCGAACGAGCCGATCAGCGGGGCGTCGGCCGGGATGCCGAGCCGCTCCCGGAAGCGGAGTCCCGTCGCCTCGTCGGCAGCCGGCGGCAGGGGGATGCCCATCGGCACCGCCCGCACCGCGAGCTCGGGGTCTTCCGCCCTCAGCTCGGCCGCCGCCCAGGCGCTGTGCACGACCAGGCCGCGCTGCCGCCGGGCGAGCGTGCGGCGGGCGCCGAGCGCGAACTGCGCCGCGTTGCTGAACCCCCCGAAACGGACCGGGCGCGCGACCGTCTCTCCGATCCAGCCGTGGTCACGGGCGAGCTCGGTGCGGTACGCCGCCGCGTCTCCCTTTCCCACGGTGCGGTCGAGCAGGAAGTGATGGAGCACGAGGTCGTGGAGCACGACCACGCCCGGCTCCGCCATCGCCGCCGCATGGACCGCCAGGTGGTAGCGGTTGTTGCCCATCTGGTAGAGCGGCACCCGTCCTTCGTGCGGCGTGCCGAGCGGTGCGGTGGCGTACCGGGCGGTCAGCTCCGCCTCGACCTCCTGGTCCGGGAGCAGGAGCAGCCGCAGCTCGCAGAGCGGGGCGAGATGCGGCAGCAGATCCCGGCTGTAGTCGGCGATCCCCGAACGGACCGGCGGCAGCGGCGAGACGTAGTCGAGGCGCAGTGCGGCAGGAGGGGCCATCGCCGGGAGGCTAGCAGAGGCGCCGCGGCGGCGGGCGGCGCCTACTCCAGCGAGCGGTCGAGCGCGATGTCGAAGCCGACTGCGAGCGCCGGAACGAGCTCGCGCCGCTCGTCGAGCTTCTCCCGGCGCCAGTTGAGCGCCGGCCGCATCTCCAGGTAGAGCCAGCGGCGCAGGATGTTCAGGCGCAGGGTCGCGCCGACGCCGTAGTAGCGCAGCGGCACCTCCTCGCCGGTCTCCCCTTCGGCGCGCAGGTGCCAGGCGATCGCCCGCCGCTTGCTCAGATCCTGATAGAGCGTCAGGGTGCTGAACCAGAAGAGGCCGTCGGTCGCCTCCGACCAGGTGCCGCTGTTGGTCCAGCGCAGCAGCGCCCGCGGGCCGAGGAGCCGCTCGAGATCGAGACGGCCGGTGCTCCCGAAGCCGTCGTCCCCGCGCCAGAAGACGGTGTGCCGGTAGCGGGCGAGGCTCTCCTCGCCGAAGAAGCGCGCCGTCGACCAGTTCCCCTTGACGTACGGTTCGAGCGGGAAACGGGCCCGCACGCCGACGTCGACGCCGAACTTCCCGTGCGTGCGGCGCGGCGGGCTGAAACCGAGCCCGATGAGCCACTCGTCGTCGGCGAGGTTGCGGAAGCTCTCCGGCAGCGCGGTGAACGCCTCGCCGCGATCCTGCAGGAGCTCGGTCTCGTCGCCGCGACCGACGAGCGCGTAGAGGCGCTGTTTGGTGCGCGGCAGCTGGATGCGCGCGCGCAGCCGGCCCTTGCCGCTCCAGCCATCACGCTCGTCCCAGTCCGCGAGCACACTGAGGCGACCCCACGTCCCTTCCCGCCGCTCGTCGAACTCGCGTCCACCGAAGAAGCGGTCCACCCCTTCGACCGAGGTGCAGAGCGCGCGCGCCATCATCAGCCGGGCCCGGTCGATCCAGGGGGCATCGGGAGGGATGAGCACCGCGCACGGATCGTCGCTCTCCGCAGCGGGCGCCCCGGCCGCTCCCTCGCCGTCGCTCTCGCCCGCGGGCGTCGCCGCGACGGGGGGCTCGGCGACCTCCGCCACGGTTTCGGCGGGGGTGGTGGCGGGCTCCTCGACCGGCGGCGGTGGCTCCTGTCCGGTGGCGGCGGCCGCGAAAAGGAGCAGCAGCAGCGCGACCGCGGTGCCTCCGGGCTGCCGCCGCCGGCGTGAGCGGTGTCTCACACCGGGGCCTCGGCGTCGTCCTCGCCGGCGATCTGGCCGCGCAGGAACGCCTCGATGAAGCCGTCGATCTCGCCGTCGAGCACCGAATCGGTGTCGCCGACGGTGTGGCCGGTGCGGTGGTCCTTGACCATCCGGTACGGCTGGAGGACGTAGCTGCGGATCTGGCTCCCCCAGGCGATGTCGGCCTTCTCCCCTTCGCGCTTCGCCTGCTCCTCCTCGCGCCGCTTCATCTCCCGGTCGTAGAGCCGGGCGCGCAGGATCTTCATCGCCATCGCGCGGTTCTTGATCTGGCTGCGCTCGTTCTGGCAGCTGACCACGATGCCGGTGGGCAGGTGGGTGAGGCGCACCGCGGAGTCGGTCCGGTTCACGTGCTGTCCGCCCGCGCCCGAGGAGCGGTAGGTGTCGACGCGCAGGTCCTTGTCGAGGATCTCGATCTCGATCGTGTCGTCCACCTCCGGGTAGACGTAGACGGAGGCGAACGAGGTGTGCCGCCGGGCCGCGGAGTCGAACGGGCTGATCCGCACCAGCCGGTGGACGCCGTTCTCGGGACGGAGGTAGCCGAAGGCGTGGTCGCCACGCACCGCGAAGGTCACGCTCTTGACCCCCGCCTCCTCGCCATCCTGCCGGTCGAGGAGCTCGATCGCGAAGCCATGCCGTTCCGCCCAGCGCACGTACATCCGCAGCAGCATCTCGGCCCAGTCCTGCGACTCGGTACCCCCGGCGCCGGAGTTGATCGCGACGAGCGCGTTCTTGTCGTCGTCCGGACCCGAGAGCTTGATCTCGAGATCGAGCCGCTGGAGGTCGGCCTCGAGACGATCGAGGAAGGCGACGAGCTCCGGGTCCGGCTCTCCCGGAGTCTCGGCGAGCAGCTCGCGCCAGGCCTCGAGGTCGGCGGCGTCGGCCCGCAGCCGGTTCAGCGTCGTGAGCCGCTTCTCCACCGCGCGCCGCTGCTGGAGCACCCCGGCACTCTCATGAGGGCGGTTCCAGAAACCGGGCTGTTCGATCTGCCGATCGAGATCGCGCATCTCCTCTTCGAGGCCCTGCTCTTCAAAGGAACCTCCGCAGGAGGGTGAGCCGCTCTTCCGCGCCGTCGAGGCGCTCCAACAGATCAGTCGCCAGCATCTTCGGGTTTCCTCTCGTCGTCCGGTCGGGAGGAAGCTACCACCGGCGCGGGCGGACCTCCAGCCCGCCGGGGGCGACGTCCCGCGACGATCCCGGCGGCCGCGACGAGCAGGGCCAGCGCCGGGATCCGCCAGGGGGCCCGGCTCTGCGGCGAGAGGTCGGTGCGCCCCGCGATCTCGGCGCGCAGCGTCCCCGCCTCTCCGACCCCGAGCCGGGCGGCGAGCGCGCCGTCGGGGGCGATCACCGCCGAGATGCCGGTGATCGCGGCCCGCAGCAGCGGCCGGCGGCTCTCGGCGGCCCGGAACTGCGCCGCCCGCAGATGCTGCCAGGGAGCGGCGGTGTCGCCGTACCAGGCGTCGTTCGTCACCGTGACGAGCAGCGTCGCTCCGCCACGGACGAGCTCGGCCACCGCGCCCGGGAAGATCACCTCGAAGCAGATCGCCACCCCGAGGCGCTCTCCCCGCCAGGGGATCAGGCCGGGAGTGGTGGCGGCGGTGAACTCTCCGGCGTGCCGGGCGATCTTGCCGAGGAACGGCAACCGCTCGCGCAGCGGCACGTACTCGCCGAACGGCACGAGGTGGCGCTTGTCGTAGCGAGCGATCGCGCCCGCGTCGGCGACGAGCAGCACGGAGTTGAAGACCCGGCCGCCCTCGGTCACGGGGCTGTTGACCAGCACCGGACAGCCCCGGGCCGCGAGCTCGGCGAGCGGCGCGGCGAGCAGCCGGTCGTGCGGGTATTCGAGCGGCCAGGCCGCGCTCTCCGGCCAGACGAGCAGCGCCGGCCGGTCGCAGGCGGCGCGCGAGAGGGCGAAGAGGCGCTCGCGATCGTTCTCGTTCGTCACCGGATCCCAGCTCACGAGGTTCGGGATGTTCGGCTGGACGATCCGCACCGGGACCGGCGTCACCGGCTCCCCCTCCCCGGTCGCCCACCGCCCCGCCACCGGCAGCAGGGTGAGCGGCACGAGGAGCACCCAGGCCGCGGCGGCGGGGCGCCGGGCGAGGAGCGCGCGCCCGAGGCCGAGCCCGGTGGCGACGACGAGCCAGGAGACACCGTGCACCCCGATCCAGGCGGCGAGCGGCAGCGCTCCGGGCAGACCGATCCAGGCGTGCGCGGGAGGGTTCCAGGGGAAGCCGGAGAGCAGGTGCTCCCGGACCACCTCCAGCGTCACCCAGATCGCCGGCGGGGCGAGCCAGGCGGCCCAGCCGCCCCGCCGCCAGACCGGCGCCGAGAGGAGGGCGAAAAGGCCCGCATAGAGGCCAAGATAGGCGGCGAGGAGGAGCAGCGCCAGCCCCGCGAGCCAGCCCGGGAGATGGCCGTAGGTGGCGAGGGTCGGCACGATCCACGGCAGCGCCGCGAGCCAGGCGATGGTCCCGAAGAGCCAGCCGCTCCCGAACGGCCGGCGGCGGCCGAGCGCGGGGGCGAGCGCCACGAGCGCGACGAGCGGCAGCCACGCTCGCGGCTCGCGGCCGAAGGCGAGACCCCAGCAGAGGCCGCCGGCGGCGGCGAGAGGGAGGACGAGGGCGAGCCCCGGCGCGGAACGGGAAGGGGACGCCACCGGCGCTGCGTTCTCGCTACGGCGTGTCGGTGAGGATCGCGTCGCGGCTGATCCGCTGCCGGATCTGCTCGAGGACCGGCTGCCCTTCCTCGCGGGTGGCGAACGGACCGACACGGACCCGGTAGATCTCCCGGCCGTCGCGGGTCACCTTCGAGATGAAGGCCGCGTGCCCGAGCCGCCCGACCTCCTCCTGGAAGCGTCGGGCCCGCTCCTCGAGGCCGCTCGAGAAGACCTGCACGTAGAAGGCCCCGGCGGGGGCCACCGCCGGCGCGGCGGTGGCCCGGGGCGGGGCGGGTGCGGGTGGCGGTGGCGTGGGCGGTGGCGGCGTGGGCTGCGGGACGGGGGTCGCCACCGGGGTGGCGGGAACCGGGCTCGGAGCCGGCGCCGGGCTCTCCTCCTCCCCCACGTCGGCGGCGAGGCTGCGTCCCGGCTTCGGAGCGATCGGGGTCGGCGTCGGTACCGGGGTCTTCCGGCGGTCCTCGGCGAAGAAGCGGAACTCCTCGAGCGGCACCTCGTCGCTCGCCTCGGCCCGGGCGACCGTCGGGGCCGCCTGCCGCGCGGCCCCGCCGCGGCCGACCCAGAGACCCGAGAAGAAGGCGACGAGCATGCAGCCGAGCAGCAGCACGAACGCCACCAGGACCTGACGGTTCGTCAGGGCCACCTCGTAATAGCTCTGCTCGTTCGGCTCCCCGTGTTCCACGACGCCGGCTCCCGTCCGCTACTTGCGATCCATGAACGTCTTCATCAGATCGATCGGCACCGGGAAGAGGATCGTCGAGTTCTTCTCGGCGGCGACCTCGGTGAGGGTCTGCAGGTAGCGCAGCTGGAGGGTGACGGGGTTCTGCGCGATCACCGCCGCGGCGTCGGCGAGCGACTGCGAGGCCTGCCGTTCACCTTCGGCGTGGATGATCTTCGCCCGCTTCTCCCGCTCCGCCTCCGCCTGCCGTGCCATCGCCCGCTGCATCTCGCTCGGCAGGTCGACGTGCTTGACCTCCACCATCGAGACCTTGATCCCCCACGGATCGGTGTGCTGGTCGATGATCTCCTGCAGCCTCTCGTTGAGCTTCTCCCGCTCGGCGAGCAGCTCGTCGAGCTCCGCCTGCCCGAGCATCGACCGCAGCGTGGTCTGCGAGAGCTGGCTGGTGGCGTAGAGGTAGTTCTCCACCATCACCACCGCCTTGGCCGGATCGACGACGCGGAAGTAGATCACCGCGTTGACCTTCACCGAGACGTTGTCGCGGGTGATCACGTCCTGCGGCGGCACGTCGAGGACGACGGTGCGCAGCGAGATGCGGACGATCCGGTCGAGCGGCCAGAAGACGAGGATGAGGCCCGGCCCCTTCGGCCGCTCGACGAGGCGGCCGAGGCGGAAGACCACCGCGCGCTCGTACTCGTTGAGGACGTTGATCCACTTGAAGACCACGACCACGATGACCGCGAGCGCCACCAGGAGCATTCCGGGAATCTGCGGCATCACTTCCATGCTCACCCCCCGCCACCGGGCCGGCCGACGCGCAGCGTGAGCCCGTCGACCCCGGTGACCTCGATCTCAGCCGCGGCCTCGATCGGCGCGTCGGCAACCGCGTACCAGTACTCCCCCCCCACCTTCACCTTCCCCTTCGGCGTCAGCGCCGAGACCGCCACCCCGCGGGCGCCCACCAACCCTTCGTTGCCGGTCGTCACCCGCCGGGTCTGGGCACGGAACGCCAGCCGGGCGAGGAACCCGACGATGATCGCCATCCCGAGAGCGATGCCGAGGACCAGCTCGAAGCTCACACGCAGCGCCGGCTCGGCGCTCCGGAACAGGAGGAGCGAGCCGAGCACGAGCGAGATGATACCGCCGACCGTGAGCAGCCCGTAGCTGGTGACCTTCACCTCGGCGACGAACAGGAGCAGCGCGAGCAGGATCAGCGCGATCCCCGCATAGTTGACCGGCAGGACCGAGAGGCCGAAGAAGGCGAGGAGCAGGCAGATCCCGCCGACCACCCCCGGCAGCACCGCTCCCGGGTGGGAGAGCTCGAAGTAGATCCCGAGAAAGCCGAGCGTGAGGAGGATGTAGGCGAGGTTCGGATGGGCCAGCGCCGAGAGGAAGCGCTGCGACGCCGACATCTCCACCGTGCGCACCGGGAGGCCGGCGGTCCGGAGGGTGAGCACCTGCTCGCCCTTTCGCACCTCTCGCCCGTCGAGCGCTGCGAGGAGCGCGTCGAAATCCGGAACGACGAGATCCACGAGCCCCTTCTCCAGCGCCTCCTGGGCGGTGAAGGCCCGGCTCTCGACCACCGCCTGCTCGGCGAGCCCGGGATCCCGGCCACGCTGGCTCGCGAGGGCGCGGATCGTGGCCGCGGCATCCTCCCGCGCCTTCTCCTTCATCACCCCTTCGATCGCCTCGCCGGCGCCGCCGACCGGATGGGCGGCGCCGGTGTTCGTGCCCGGCGCCATCGCCGCGACGTCGGCCGCCATCAGCAGGAAGAAGCCGGCCGACGCCGCCCGGGCCCCGCTCGGCCCGACCCAGACGACCACCGGTACCGGCGAGGCGAGGATCGCGCTGTTCATCGCTCGCGTCGAGTCGAGCAGCCCCCCCGGGGTGTCGAGCTCGACGACGAGGGCCGCCGCCTCCGTTCGCTCCGCCTCCGCGAGGCTCTCGACGAGGAACTGCTCGGCGATCGGGTGGATGATGCTGCGCAGCGGAGCCCGCAGCACGGCGGGCTCGGCCGCCGCCGGCGCCGGGATCGCAGCGCAGGCGAGCAGCAGACCGAGGGCGAACCGCGTCAGGAACCGGGGAGTGATCGACAAGAAGGAGGGTCTCCTCGCGCCGCAGTATACCAGCGGCCCCCCGCCGGACCGGCCCGGCTCCGTTTGACAGCGCGGGCCGGAAGTTCAACAATTCACAGTGACCACGTCGAGGAGCTCACCATGCGCTTCGCCGTCACCACCGCTCTCGCCCTCCTGCTTCCGTTTGCCTCCGGTGCTCTCGCGGCCCCGCCCGAGGGCGCCGTCGCGAGCCTCGTGACGCCGGCGCAGGCGGCTGGCGCTCCCGGCCTCGTCTCCCGGGCCGCCGGCTGCGTCGGCGGCCTCCAGCACGACGACGGGACGGTGGAGAACGGCTACTCGTTCAACGAAGGTTTCGGCATCGCGGATCTCGCCTTCTGGGCGGAACGGTTCGACCCCGGCGCCGAGCCGTACCTCTTCTCCCGGGTCTGCGTCTGTCTGACCGGCCAGGGGCAGAGCTCCGCCGCTCCCATCACGATCGCCTTCTTCGCCGACGACGGCGGCCAGCCGGGCGCGGCGATCGCCCGGGTACCGGCCCAGGCCACCGGCATCCCGGTCTTTCCCGAGACCGCCTTCTTCGACGTGCCGCTGCAGGTCCGTGTCGAGGGCCCCGTCTGGGTCGCCGTGAACTGGAACGTCGATCTAACGCCGGGCGTCTTCCTCTGCGCCGACGAGAACGGCGCCGGCAGCCCGGTGCCGGGCGTGACCACGGTCGACGGGGGCGCGACCTGGGAGCCGCTGACGGCCTACTGGCCCGCGGCGCGGGCGCTCTTCATCCGGGCCGAAGCGCGGGCCGCCGGCTCGGTGCTCGAGGTTCCGACGCTGGGGATCGCCGGCCTCGTCGCCCTCGGACTCCTGCTCGGCCTGCTCGCCTTCTCCCTGCTCCGGCGGCACCGGGCAGCCTGAGCCGGCGCCCCCCGCCACCCTTCACCGGGGCGGTGACACCTCTCCGATCTGCGCGCTCGCTGCCGCACGGCATTGACTCTGGCGCCCGTTTCGGGCATACTGGGCGCGCTGACGAGGAGGTGCGAATGACTCCACCGGGCCCGTTTCAGCCCCCGGGGTCGGAAACACCAGCAGGTCGATTCCGGGGGCCCAGCACCCGAGCCGCGATCTGAACTCGCCACACCGATCGCGGGCGTAACACCGCACGGCACTCAGGCCTCGACGGCCGCGCGGATCGCGGGTTCGGGGAGTCGACGGGAGAGGTAGCCACCAGACCTCTCCCGTTTTCCATTCAGAGCGTGCGCTCTACCTCCGAACCGTTCGCCTCCTCTCCCCCTCCTGCTTCTTCCGGCCACGACGGCTGCGGCAACGGCGAGAACGCCGCGGCGACGGCGGTGTGCAGCCGCGCCGCCACCTCCTTGCGATCGCCGCCGACCTCCGGCTCTCCGAAGACCAGCGTGGCGTCGATCCGATCGAGCGCGGCGAGCTCCCAGAGATGGGTATGGAGCGGCATCGAGCCCCACCAGCAGATCGTCAGGTAGGCGGGCGGCTCGTCGTCCGGCGTGGCCCACGAGATCGCCACGGGGTGGATCGGCAGCCCCAGCCGCAGCGGCAGCTCGAGCAGCGACGAGCGGAACGGCCGCACCCGCGCTCCGGAGCTCGTGCCGGCCTCCGGGAAGAGAGCGACCCGCTGGCCGCGGGCGATCAGCCTCTCGACCGCCGCGAGGCCTCGTGGAATGTCGCGCTTCAGCCCCCGGTCGATGAAGACCGTGTTGACGGCGCGACAGGCCATCCCGGCGAGCGGCCAGCTCCCGATCTCCCCCTTGGCCACGAAGACACAGGGCGCGAACGCCGCGAGCAGCGGGATGTCGAGATAGGAGAGGTGATTGGCCGCGAGCACCACCGGCCGCGGCGGGGGCGTGCCGACGAGCCGCACCCGCACCCCGAAGAGCGCGAGCAGCGACCGCGACCAGCTCCGCATCCAGAAGTCCTGCCACCGCGCCCGGACGCGCGGCCAGGCGAAGAGGAACGGGAGGGCAAGGAGGATGCTGACGTAGGCGACGAGGCTCGCCGCGACCACGCCGGCGAGCCGCCCGACGGCGCGCAGCCGTCGCCAGAGGCCGGCTTCGAGCCGCAGCACCTCCGGCGTGCGCACGGGCTCGGGCCCGGGACGGCGAAGCGGGCGAGGGAGCCGCTCGCTCCGAAGCGGTCGATCAGCGGCGGTCCGCAAACCGTGCCAGCCTACCGCAGCGCGACAGGAGCCTGCCTCCGGCGCCCCTCACGCCGCCGCCGGACGGCCACCACCGCGGGCGAGCCGCCGGGCCAGGAGCGCGAGGGTGCTCGTCCCTTCCGGCGCGCGGGCGAGCTGCCCGGCGAAGCTCCGGACGATCCCCGCGGCCGCCGCCGCGAAGCGCTCCTCCCCCGTCCGTTCGGCAAGCTCGAGGAGCGCCAGCCCCGCGAGCGGGTTGGCCGCCGGCGCCGCCCCGTCGTAGACCTCGCGCACGCGCACGAGGAGGTCCGGCGCGGCCGCGGCCGTGAAGTAGCCGCCGCCGGGGGCGCGCAGGCGCTCTTCCATCTCGCCGGCGAGACGGACGGCCTCGTCGAGCCACCGGGCCTCGCCGGTCGCCTCGTGGAGCGCCACGAGGCCGTACAGGAGCCCGGCGTAGTCGGCGAGCTGGGCCGCGACCCCGGTGCGGCCGCCGCGCCAGCTCCGGCGCAGCGGCCCGTCGTCCGGGCGGAGCGCCGGGAGCAGGAAGCTCGCCGCGGCCGCCGCGCTCTCGACGTAGCGCGGCTCGCCGAGCAGCCGCCCGGCGGTCGCGAGACCGGCGATCGCGAGGCCGTTCCAGTCGGCGAGCAGCTTGTCGTCGGAGAGCGGCCGGGGGCGCCCGGCGCGCGCCGCGCGCAGGCGGGCCCGCAGCGGCGCGAGCTCTTCGAAGAGCGCCGCCGGCGTCATCCGCCGCTCGCGGGCGAGCTGCTCGACCGGCTTCGGGAGATGGAGCACGTACCGCTGCCCGGCGAAGAACGGCTCCCCGGCGTAGCCGAGCAGCGGCGCCGCCCATTCGGCATCCTCCGCGCCGAGCGCGGCGTCGAGCTCCGCGCGGCTCCAGACGTAGAACGCCCCCTCCTCGCCGTCGGTCTCGGCGTCGATCGCGCTCCGGAACGCCCCCTCGGCACCGCGCAGCTCGGCGAGCAGGAACTCCGCCGTCGCCCGCGCCACCCGGGCGCTCTCCGGCTTGCCCGTGCGCGCGTACTCCCGGGCGTAGATCTCGAGGAGGAGGCCGTTGTCGGAGAGCATCTTCTCGAAGTGAGGGATCCGCCATTCGCGATCGGTGGCGTAGCGGTGGAAGCCGCCCGCGAGCTGATCGCAGATCCCGCCGCGTCCCATCTGGCCGAGGGTGGCGCTGAGCATCAGCCCGGCCTCGGAGCTCTCGGGAGCGAGCTCGAGCAGCAGCAGGAGGTGCGCCGGCGTCGGGAACTTCGGCGCCCCGCCGAAGCCCCCCCAGACCGCGTCGAACCGCTGCCGCAGGGAGGCGAGCTGCGGCTCGGCGCCGAACTCCGCCGGCACGCCGTCGCCCGGATCCGCCGCCTCCTCGAGGTGCCGGCGGATCGCGGCCATCGCTTCCCGGGCCTGCTCCTCCACCTCCTCGCGCCGGTCGTGCCACGCCTCGGCGAGGGCATGGAGCACGGTGCCGAACCCCGGCATCTCCCGCCGGTCGACCGGGGGGAAGTAGGTGCCGGCGAAGAACGGCTCGAGTCGCGGGGTGAGGAAGACCGCGTTCGGCCAGCCCCCCTGTCCGGAGAGCACCTGCGTCGCCGTCATGTAGATCTCGTCGAGGTCGGGCCGCTCTTCGCGATCGACCTTCACCGGGACGAACTCCCGGTTGAGGAAGGAGGCCAGCAGCGGGTCGGAGAACGACTCGCGCGCCATGACGTGACACCAGTGGCAGGTCGCGTAGCCGATAGAGAGGAAGATCGGCCGGTCGAGGGTGCGGGCGCGCGCGAGCGCCTCCTCTCCCCACGGATACCAGGCGACCGGGTTGCGGGCGTGCTGGAGCAGGTACGGGCTGCTTTCGCCGGCGAGACGGTTCTCGCGGCCGGCGGGATCGTTCATCGTGAGGCTCCTCGTGAAGCGGCCGGGGGAGAGCCCGGCGGCGGGGCGATTCTAGCCGCCGCCGGCGCGGGCGTAGGCGTCCGCGCCTCCTCGGGCTAGACTACGCGGCGAACGCGGCAAGGAGGAGTGAAGCATGGGTCTGCTCGACAACATCAAGCAACAGATCGGCTCGCAGTTCATCGAGATCATCGAGTGGCTCGACGAGACGAACGACACCCTCGTCTGGCGTTTCCCGGTCTACAACCAGGAGATCAAGATGAACGCGCAGCTGACGGTTCGCGAGAACCAGAACGCGCTGTTCATCAACGAGGGGAAGGCCGCCGACCTCTTCACCCCGGGCCGGTACCAGATCACGACCCAGAACATCCCGATCCTCACCACGCTGCGCGGCTGGAAGTACGGCTTCCAGTCGCCGTTCAAGGCCGAGGTCTATTTCTTCAACACCCGCCTCTACACCGATCTGAAGTGGGGCACCGCGAACCCGGTGATGATGCGCGACGCCGACTTCGGGATGATCCGGGTACGCGCCTTCGGCACCTACGCGATGCGGATCGTCGATCCGAAGCTCTTCTTCGAGGCGATCGTGGGCACCCAGGGACTCACCACCACCGACGAGATCACCGGCCAGCTGCGTTCGATCATCCTCTCGCGGCTCTCCGACGCGATCGCCGAGTCGAAGATCCCGGCTCTCGACTTCGCCTCGCAGTACGACGAGCTCTCGGCCCACGGCCGGAAGGTGATCGGCACCGAGTTCGCCTCCTTCGGCCTCGAGCTCTCCCGCTTCTTCATCGAGAACATCTCCCTGCCCGAAGAGGTGGAAGCGGCGATCGACCAGCGCAGCAAGCTCGGCGTGCTCGGCGACCGGATGGCGCAGTACACGCAGCTCCAGGCCGCCGAGGCGATCAAGGTCGCGGCGGAGAACCCCGGCGGCCTCGCCGGCGCCGGGGTCGGCCTCGGGGCCGGCGTCGGGATGGGGCAGATCATGGGGCAGGCGATGCAGGGTGTCGCCGGCGGGGCTCCTGCCGCGGCGGCGCCGCCGCCCGCACCCGGCGCCCCCGTTCCGCCCCCGCCGCCCGGCGCCGCGGCTCCGCCGCCGCCGCCCGCTCCCGCCGCGCCCCGCTGGTCGCTCGCCGTCGGCGGGCAGACCTACGGGCCGTACACCGACGAGGCGCTGCGGGCGATGATCGCCGCCGGCCAGGTGGCGCCGAACACGATGGCGTGGCACCCCGGAGCCGCCGGCTGGGCGCCGCTCCGGACCTATCCGGGCTTCGGCGAAGCCGGCGGCACGCCGCCCCCGCCCCCGCCCCCGCCGGCGGAGACGCCCTGAGCGACGCCTGAGGCGGCATGCAGAAGGAGGCTCCTGCCGCGGCCGACGGGGTCGCGGCCGCGATCCGGAAGTTCCCGTGCTCCGCCTGCGGCGCCGAGGTGCTCTGGGCCCCCGGCGCCGCGGTGCTGCTCTGCCCCTACTGCGGCACAAGGCAAGAGGTCGCGCCGGCGGACGAGATCGTCGTCGAGCGGGCGCTCGCCGACGGCCTCGCCGCCCCCCGGGATCTCGGCTGGGGCGCCGCCCGCAAGACAGTGCGGTGCACCCGCTGCGGCGCCACCGAGAGCCTCGATCCCGGGCTCGCCGCCACGAGCTGCGCGTTCTGCGGCACCGCGACGATCGTCGACACCCCGGCCGACCCGCTGATGGTCCGTCCCGAGGGGATCGTGCCGTTCGCGATCGATCAGCGCAATGCCCTCACCCGCTTCCGCGACTGGATCGGCAAGCTCTGGTTCCGCCCCGGCGACCTCCGGCAGAAGGCGACCGTCGACAGCCTCCGTGGCGTCTACATCCCGTTCTGGACCTTCGATGCCGAGACGCACTCGGTCTGGCGGGCGGAGGCGGGGTTTCACGAGAACGTGCGCAGAGGCTCGAGCACCGAGCGGCGCACCCGCTGGGAGTGGCGGCAGGGAGTGCTCGAGAAGGCGTTCGACGACGTGCCGGTCCCGGCGAGCCGGGGTCTGCAGCCGCTCGAGACGCGGCCGATCGAGCCGTTCCCCACCGCGGACCTCACCCCGTTCGATCCGCGCTACCTGCCCGGCTTCGTGGCCGAGGAGGTCGGCGTCGACCTCGAGCACGGCTGGGCGTTCGCCAAGCAGCGGATGCAGCTGGAGGTCCGCGCGGCCTGCGCCGCCGCGGTGCCGGGCGACACCCACCGCAACCTCCAGGTCCAGACCGAGTTCTCGGAGGTCGGCTACAAGGGCGCGCTCCTGCCGGTCTGGATCGCCGCCTACCAGTACGGCGGCAAGACCTACCGCTTCCTCGTCAACGGCGCCACCGGCAAGGTCGCCGGCAAGGCCCCCGTCTCCTGGCCGAAGATCCTGATCGCCGTCGGGACCGTGCTGCTCCTGCTCCTGATCTTCGCCAACCTCTGAAGCGGCCGGCGGCGAGCGCTCAGCATCAGTGGCGGCGCGCACAGCCGTCCGCTTCATGCTGTCGTCAGCTGGCGCGCCTCAGCGACCTTCGACCATCCTGAACCTCGCAGGACCGTGACCATCTCCGCGATTACCTCAACGCTCTCCACGTCATCGGCACCAAGCACGATCGGCTGGTAGTCCGGATTCGTCGGTGACAGGACCACCCGAGTGTGCCGCCAGCTCCCGTCGCTGGACGGCGCTATCTCGGACGCGTACCGCTTGACCGTGAACGAGCCACCCGTGTCGGGGTCCGCAGGGCCGCGGTACTGCGCCAGTACGATCTTGCCCTGCCGCGTCCCGGCCGGCCTGGCGCGAAACACGACGTAGTCGCCGTCGCGGATCGTCGGCTCCATGGACCGCCCGACTGCGCGACATACGAACATCTGGTCGTCGAGTCGGCCGATGCCCTCGGTTTCCACCCAGCCTTCCGGCTCGACCGCCTCGCCACTGCCGAAATAGCCCGCCGCCGCCTTGAGGGAGTAGAGCGGCAGCAGCGTCTTGAATGCCTCGCGCTTGACGCACGCGGCATCGAGCGCGATCAGTTTCAACTGCGGTTCGGGTCTGGCCACGACCAGGCTCTCCGCCAGTTCGCCGAGCGACTTCACGCCGGCGGCGAGTGCGGCCTCGAGCTTCTTCTGCTGCACGAAGAGGTAACGCCACTGCCCGTACCTCGTGCCGCTCATCTTCTCGCACCATAGGCGTGCCGCCTCGCTCTTGAGCGCGGTGTTCGGGCGGATCTCGCCCTTGGTCTCCGCCAGCCACATCACATCACGACCGTCCGCGTCGCGCGCGGCGACGATGAAGTCCGGGTAGTACTGCCGCGGGCGGTTGCTCTCGTAGTAGGTCACCGAGAAGCCGATCCGTTCGTTCTTGAAGTATCGGCTCACGTCCTTCGCGCCGTCCAGGAAATCCGCGAAGCGCTTCTCGAGATCGGTGTGACAGGGCACCTTGTTGGTGTGGCAGCGCTTCCCTTCGGCGACGATGCCGGTCCACTGGAAGCGGCGCAGGTTCGCGGAATCCAGCCACTCCGGACTGCCGAGGATCGGCACCGCCTCGACACCGGCCGCGCCCGCGCCGCGAATCGCGGTGTCCAGCGCATCGAGCGCCTGCCGCCGCCAGTAGTAGATGCCCACGTCCCGGGCATCGCTGCGGGCGCCGCCGGCCTCCATCGTCAGCACTCGGGAGTCGAGATAACACCTCGACACGTCGAGCAGCTCGTCGAAGGTCGGACCGATGCCGAGGTCGCCCGCGGAACCGGGGTTGGTTGCCTGGAACAGCTCCTCGGCCATGAGGAAAGCGGTCCGGAGCACCGGCCACTCCCGGCGGACCTCCTCGAGCGTCATCACCGCCTCGGGCGCGCCGCCCACGACTGGTCGGACGTGGACGTCAGGCGGCGTCTGCCTGGGGTCGAGCCGGATCTGCGGCAGGTCGTCGATGCGAATCAGATCCGCGAGCGACTCGGTGACGCCCACCGCCCACGACCGCACGTTCGGCACCGTGACGCGGTGCTTCGCCTTCTTCGGGTCCGGCTCGATCCAGACCGGCTTCTGGCCCCACGCTCCCGTCTTCGGACGCTTGCGCTTCTCGACCGGGAAGCCGACGAAGGGGATACCGAAGGCGTCCACCGTCTCCTCGCTCCCCTCCGGGCGCTCTTCGAGCGGCTGATTGAGGACATCGTAGTTCGTGCGCCGCAGGCCCCGGCCGATGATCTGCTCGGTGAGGAGCGGCGAGCCGAAGGCGCGCAGGCCCAAGATGTGGGTCACGCTCTTCACGTCCCAGCCCTCGGAGAGCATGTTGACACTCACGATGGCGCGCACGTGTTCGCCGGGTTTGCCCTTCGAGCCCACCGTGTTGACCATCTCGCGGATCACGGCCTCCTGACCCTTGTCGGCGTCGAACACTTTGGAGTCGATCTGGATCGTCACCCAGCGCGTTCGGTCTTCGTCGTCGGGATTGCGCAAGAGCTCGTACTCGCGCGTCAGATGCTCGAACACCCACCCGGCGCGGGTGGCGTCGCTCGTCACGCAGAGGAGCACCGGCGCCGGCCCGCGCGCGAACTCGAACGAGCTCGCCCATTCGTCGTGGTCCTTCTTCCACGACGAGTAGATGCTCGCGATCGCCCCCTTGCAGGCCCGCAGGTACTCCTCCTTGGTCCTGGCGCCCTTCACCAGATCCCAGAGGTCGAGGTAGACGCGCCCCTGGGCGTCGGGGTCGGGGAGCCGCACGACCTTGACGAGACCCGACTCGAAGGCGTCGTACACCGAGAAGTCCGACACCAGCCACTCGTAGAGCGTCCCCTCGGGCTTCGGCGAGCCCGAGCCGTACCAGGGGGTCGCCGAGAGATCGAGGACCAGGGCGAGCCGCGCGGCTTTCGATACCCTCTCGAGGATCCTGCTCCACTTGATGGTGTCCGGGTCCTCGCCCTTCCTCGCGCGCTTCTCGCCGTAGACGTGGTGGGCTTCGTCGTTGATGACGACGAGGTCGCGCCAGCCGCCGAGCATCCGCCGGATCGGCGCGTTCGGGTCCTGCTTCGCGCGGCGGCGCATCGCGCGCAGCACCGACTGCGGGATGAACCGGCCCTCCTCGAGCGGCACGTCGCCCTCGCCGATCCAGTCCTCGCGCTTCGCTTCGAGCGGGATGCCCTGCCAGTTGCGCACCAGCACGTTCGGGTGGAACTCGTCCCGGTATTCGGGGGGGACCATCTCGAAGGCGTCGTAGAGGTTGTGCTCGCCGGCGGGATCGAGCCCGTCGCCGCGCGGTTGCCCGCTCACGCGGTCGCGCACCGTGAGGTTCGGAACGAGCACGAGGAAGTTCGCCGAGAGCGAGGAACCGCTCACCTTGCGCTTGTGGAGCGTCGCCCAGGTGACGAAGAGCGCCATCACCACGGTCTTGCCGGTGCCGGTCGCGAGCTTGAGCGCGTAGCGCAAGAGGTCGCCGGTCTCGGGCATCCTGCGGCGCTTCTGCACCTCATAGAGGTAGATGACGGTCTCGACCGCCTCCTGCTGGCAGAAGAAGAAGCGCTTGCCCGTGGCCCGCCGCTCCTCGTCCCGCTCGAACCACCACTCGAGCAGCCGCCGCGTGACGATCGCCGTGCCCGGGTAGACGGCCTCGCGCCAGGCGCGCACCTCGTCGCGGAGCCGGTTGACGAACTCGTTCTCCTCGGCTGCCGAAGCGGAGAGGTCGTCGAAGAGCCCGGCCTCCTTGCCCACGACACCCGCGATGCCGCCCTTGACGTCCTTCGCCGAGGCGAGAAAGCGCATCGACGGCCGCCGCCCCTCGGCGAGCTTCGAGCGCCCGCCGGCGAGGAGCTGGTAGTGCTTCGTCGGCTCCTGGTAGGCGTCGCAGATGACGACGCGATCAACGACGTAGGCCATGACTCGCGCTCCCTACGCCAGATCCCGCACGACGACCGACTCGTTGCCGTACACGTCCACGACCTTGACCGCGATTCGCTTGTAGCCGCGCACCGGGAAGGGCTCGGAGCTGAGCTTGAGCGTGAACTCGTCGGGATCGACCTCGGCCTTGAGCGCGGCCTTGATGTTCGGCGTCTTCTTGAAGTCGAAGAACATCTGGCAGTCGACGAAGCAGTCGCCGTCGTAGTCCTCGTCGAGGTACCAGGCCGAGACGTAGCCCGAGTCGGCGGCCTTGTACTCGGTGGTGCGGCGCTTGCGGTCGAAGAGCGCGACGCCGTTGAGCATGACGCGGACCTGCTTCTCCTTGCCGTTCTTCACCGCCGCGACCTCGATGTCGGGCAGCGCGAGCGGCGAGAAGAGCATCTCCGGCTGCGTCGCCTTGAGCCCTTCGGCAAGCGTGTCGGGGCGGATCATGATCAGCTCGACCCTGACCTTGCCGCGCTTCTCGAGCGCCGACTTCACCTCACCGACGTTGGCCTCGAAGGCCCAGCCGAGCACGTGCACCTCGAGAATCCCCGAGGCGAGCGCGTCCTGGACCGCGTCGTTGATCTGCTTGGCGGTGACGCGCCCCGAGAGCGGCCCGACCGAGATCGCGATCTTCTCCTTCTCGTTCTCCGCCACCGCGTGCACGAGCCCGGTCGCCCCCTGAATCGCGGCGTCCTTGCGGTAGAGGCGGCAGATCACCTCGATGTAGTTCTCCAGCTTCGCCGCCTCCCCGATCCCCGGCTCGCGGACGACGTAGCCCTTCCAGTCCTCGACCGAGTAGCGGCCGAGGGACATGACCTCGAAGGGGCCGCAGACGCGGATCGCGTCCTTGTCCACCTCGGGCTGGTCCACCAGCTCGACCTTCTCGGGCTCGAGGTCGTAGGCGAGGCTCTTCAGCGTGACGCGGTTGACCGTCTTGTAGAGGAAGTTGCCGGAGACCTTGCCGTTGCGGGTCTTGAAGTGCTCGAAGGTGCCGGAGATAAGCCGCTGGCGCGCGACGTTGATCGCGACGCGGGAGGTATCACAGGTGATCCAGCGGCGGCCGAGACGCTCGGCCGAGTAGGCGGTTGTGCCGGAGCCGCAGGTAGGGTCGAGGACGAGGTCACCAGGGTCGGTGGTCATGGCGATGCAGCGTTCGACGACCTTGGGGTTCGTTTCAACCGCGTACCGCTTTTCCCCAGCGTCAAAGCCCCACTTTGTGTCGTCCCAGATGTTGTTGAGTGCAACGAGGGGGTTGTACTCAAGCAGCAGCGGATACGACAGTTGCTTGCCTCGCACGAACACGGTGCCCCGTGTGACGAGCGCCCGCATCGCGTCCGGCGACACCTTCCAGTGGTGATTCGGCCCAGGGCTGTACGGCGTGCCATCGACTTCAATCTCCTGGCCACCTTCCTTTGTGGCGCCCTGGGACGTCAGCGGCCCATACCGACAAGGTTTCAGCTCCGCAGGAATAGCTCGTGGGTCCCTGAGTTCCTCGGTCGTCATTGGGCGGATCGTCCGGGTACGTGGGTCATACAGGTACTTGTACTCCTCCGCCCCGTCGCCGCCGACGGACCGCTGCTTGTAAACCTGCCGGTACCTGACGCACTGCTTGTCACGCGCGTACCACAGCAGGAAGTCGTTCGCCGTACCCAGTAACGAGGCTGACTGGAATGTGCTCTTCTGAAAGGCGATCACGCTCACGAAGTTGCTGGCTGCAAACACCTCGTCCATCAGCGCCCGAACAACGTGGACATTGGTATCGTTGATCTGCACGAAAATGGAGCCCGTCTCTGCCAGCACCTCCCGGCACAAGTAAAGCCGTTCCTGGAGATACGACAGGTACGAGTGAATCCCCAGCGCCCACGTATCCCGAAACGCCTTGATCGTCAGCACATCATCCGCCGCGTCCTTCTCGTCGTTCTTCGTCGAATCCACCCGCTGCTGGAAGTTCGAGTCGTACTTGATCCCGTACGGCGGGTCGATGTAGATCATCTGCACTTTGCCGCGCAGGTTCTCGTAGTGCAGCAGCGACTCCATCACGTGCAGCGAGTCGCCGCAGATGAGCTTGTTCTTCCAGCCTTCCTCGTGGGTGTAGAACTCGACGCGCTTGGCGCGGTCGCTCTCGCGCAGCGTCTTCTCGAGCTCGGCGAAGAGGTGCCCCTGCCGCGCCGCGCCCGACTTCTCCTCGGCCGCCTTCTTCGCTCGCTCGATGATCTGCGCGATGCGCGACTCGGAGACGATCTCGTTGCGCTGGAGCGGCAGCACCGGCACCTCGCGGCGGTTGCGCTTGCCGGCCCAGAAGAGCACCGGGTCGGCGGCCGGATCCATGTCCACCACCACCGGCCGCTCGTCGTCGGGGAGCTTGCCGACGTGGAGCGCCTTGCTCCAGCCGTTGTCCATCGGCAGCGTGACCACCAGCTCGTCGGCCGGCAGGAGTGGCGTATGTCCCGTCTCGGGCGTGCGCGGCTCCTTGATCTCGTCGAAGGTGTAGCGGGTGACCTTCTTTTCGGCTTTCGGTTTCCGAGGGACTCTCGCCATGTCGTACCTCTCTCCCGCTACCCGTTCGGCATCGCGGCGCGGCCCGCGGTGCACATGCCGAGGTAATCACATTTGCGACATTTCACGGGCTCCGCCTGAGGTGCGAGGCAGCCGCCGCGCAGGGCCGTCGCTGCCTCCCGCGTCCGGGCCTGCACGTCGGCCATGAAGTCATCGTCGACGGCACGCGGCTTGCGCCTGCACTCGTCGAGCTCGTAGATCTCGACCAGGTCCGGGCGGCGGCCGGTCAGCTCCTGGTAGCCGAGAGCGTAGGTGTGGAGCTGCATCTCGGTCACGTCCTCGGCCTGCGCACGGTCGTTGGACTTGAGGTCGACGATCGTGATCTCGTCGGTGTCCACGCGCCGGACTAGGTCGATGCGGCCGCTGATGCTCACGCCGTCGCCCAGGTTGATCTCCACCTGCTTCTCCGAGAACTCGATCTTGTCGAAGAGTTCGGCGTTGTCCTTCAGATAATCGCGCAGCACGCGCTCGGCCGACGCCTCGAGCGCCTGGCGCAGTGCTGGGTAGGCATAGGGCACGTGCAGGTGCGTGCCGACGAGGTCCGGCACTTCCGCAGGGTCCGCCACGTCGCCGCGGATTGCCCGTGCATGCACTTCCGCCAACGCGTCGTGCAGCGACTTGCCGTAGCCAAGCGCCTCGTGGATCGGTGCATTGAAGCCGTAAAGAACTCGCAGCTTGAACTGGTACGGACATTCGAAGAAGTACTTGAGGTCGGAGAAGGTGAAGACGACGTTCGCAACGCCCGCCCGCGGTTGCTGCTCGAGGTGCTTGCGGCCGGAGTAGTCGGGTGCTCTTCGTTTCACGTATCGAGAAGCGAGCACGTCGTCCCAGAACTCGGAAGCCTTGGCGTACCGGTTGTTCTTTCCTGCGATCGGAGCCCACGTCATCTGCAGGAACTTCTGGCTGCGCGTCATCGCGACGTAGAACAATCGCCGCTCGTCCTCGATGGTGCCTTCGAAGCGCGCCTGCCCTTGGATACCCTCGCGGGGCAGCAGGTGCCAGACTTTGCGCCCGCCGATACCGGCTGCAGGGAAGCGATTACGAAGGAGTGCAGGCACGAACACCACGGGCCACTGCATGCCCTTCGCCTGGTGGATCGTCATGATGCGCACGGCATCGGGGTTGGCGTACTGGTTGTCCTGTCCGCCCTCGGGGTAGGCGTTCTCCGCGCGATTACGCAAGAAACCCGCAAACGACGCGTATTTCTCCGCGGGCTTGGAGTGGAAATGGATCGCTTCGAAGTCGGAGATGAGCTGGCTGAACTTGCCTAGAAGCTATCCCAAAACGGGCATAAGGATTGCTTCGTTGCGACAGCATGCTCAAAATGTCACCCGAAGTTCTCGACTGGATCTGCCAGCAGATTCCTGATCCGCCCAAGAGGCCACGC
>Ga0116147_1000021_pt1 | contig 176754 bp, 155 predicted proteins | sample AD_JPNHG3_MetaG_FD_89749 | JGI IMG/M metagenome (GOLD analysis project Ga0116147, IMG submission 89749) | Active sludge microbial communities of municipal wastewater-treating anaerobic digesters from Japan - AD_JPNHG3_MetaG | ecosystem: Engineered > Bioreactor > Anaerobic > Digestate | place...
AATACCTGTATCTATGGAAAATTTGGCTAAAAATCCATACTCACAGTCTGTGCCTATGGATAATGAGCTAAAAATCCATAGGCGCAGGTATTCACAGGTCTCAGACGGCACAGGCAGCGACAATCCTTTTCTTGCCGGCGGCGGTCTATAGTCTTGAAAAAGAAATTGGCCGCAACTGCCGTTGGGTTTTCTCTGGATATTCAGCGTCCGTTTTGCTGTTGCAAAGCATAATCGCAAAAACCGTATGCGGGGCTTAAGCGGTGATTTCATAGGCAGATATTGCAAGCATGGGACCGGAACAGATTGCACAATAATTCCAGTATTTTTGAAAGATATGGAATTGCGGCGGGAAATAATAAAAGGGTAAATAAGTTGACAATATAAGATTTCGCCAAAAGAGGAGTCATCAGAAAAACATTCATACGGATTTGAGAATCAATGGGAACAAAAAGTACTGTTCAGCTTGTTAGCGGATTGTTGTTGGTTGTTGTGTCTTTCGTTTCGGCTGCAGAAAAAACGGCCGATGCGGAGGGTGTTGCAGATGAGCATGCCCTGATTGGCGTAGAGACCGCACAGGAAAGCCGGCATACACTTCATCCGGATGCCCAATGGTACCCGGAAGCAGGACTGGGGTTGTTTATTCACTGGGGTTTGTCGTCCGTCAGGGCGATGAATATTTCATGGCCGATGATACCCGGCCGGCCTTTGGGCAGCAAACGCATCGAAGATCCGGCTGAAATTGCGCGGATCATCCGCGAAAGCGACTATAACCTGAACGGCAGGCCGCCGGAGATTACCCCCAATGAATACTGGAAAATGGCCGAGCATTTTAATCCGCAGCGGTATGACCCGGATAAGTGGCTCAAGGCAGCCAAGAAGGCGGGCTTTCAATATGCTGTATTGACGGCACGGCACCATGAGGGATTTGCGCTGTGGCCCAGCGACTATGGCGATTTCAGCACGAAAAACTATATGGGCGGCCGCGACCTGATTAAGGACTATGTAGAAGCCTGTCGCCGGAATGGGCTGAAGGTGGGGCTTTATTACTCGCCGCCGGACTGGTACTTCGACCGGGACTATATGAATTTTTTGTATTATAAGGCAGCCCGGCTGAATCCGGAAATTGGCTCTCTGGGACCGGATTTGAAGCCCCGAACCTCGACAAAGAGCAAGGACGATATTGCCCGGCATCAGGAGGCATACCGGGAAATGGTGCGAGGGCAGGTAAAAGAGCTGCTGACCCGATACGGGACGATTGACCTGTTGTGGTTTGACGGCAAACCCCCGATTCCCAATGGCAATCAATGCATTACCATCGAGGAAATACGGCAGCTGCAGCCGGGCATTGTGATTAATCCGCGTCTGCACGGGAAGGGAGATTTTGTGACCTACGAGCGGACTCTGACGACGGACAAGGTTGCCGATGGATGGGCGGAGTTCTGCAATACTTGGACGACCTGCTGGGCCCATATGGATATTCCATTCAGAGCCAACGGTTATATTCTCGGACAGTTTGTAACCTGCCGGTCGCTGGGCATTAACTACCTGTTGGGGGTTGGTCCGACGGCTGACGGCGAGTTCTGCGACGGCATCTATGAGAATATGGCAGTGGTAGAAGAATGGATGCAAAAAAACGGCGAATCGGTTCGGGGAACACAGCCGCTGGGCAAGGGACAGAAGGCATCGGTCCCTGCAACGGCACGGGGATCGGTGCGGTATTTGTTTTTGCTGCCGGCTTTCAGGAATAACGGGGCATATGATAAGGACCTGTTAAAGCCTGAATCTTGTACGGTTCAGCTGCAGGGAATTGACGGGGTAGCCGATGTAAGATTGCTGGCAGACGGCGGCAAGCTGGCCTATCGCTTGGAGGCCGATACGCTAAAGGTTGATGTGCCTGCGGAACGTCGGACGCCTCTGGTGGATGTGGTACGGGTTGAATTGAAGTGAGCTGCTATTGGATGCGGCCTATTGTAAAACAATTGTATTGCAATCGTTTTGTTTGTTTGGCATGGCTGCTGCTGTCGGCAGCAGGTATCGCGGCGATTTGCCCGCAAGGGGATGTCAGCGGCGATTGCCGGGTTGATCTGGATGATGTGGCGGTGTTGGCCGAGCAGTGGCTTACCGAAGGGACAGCAGCCAACCTGAATGACGACAGCATCGTAAATTGGGGCGATTTTGGGGCGGTTTCATCCAATTGGGGGGTCAAAGTCAGCCGGGTTATTATCAGCGAATTGATGGCGGACAATACGAAAACGATTCGGGATGATGAGAATCAGTTTTCCGACTGGATTGAACTCTATAATGTATCCCCGACAGCGGTATCTCTGGCCGGCTGGTATTTGACCGATAATCCGAACAATCTTTGCAAATGGGCACTGCCCGATGTCGAAATCGCTGCCGGCGGCTTTTTAATCGTCTGGGCATCGGGACAGGACCGGCGTGAGCCGTCAGGGCCGCTGCATACGAATTTTTCTTTGAAAAAGGAGGGGGAATATCTGGCACTGGTCGAGCCGGATGGGGTGACGATTGCCAGCGAATACAAGCCCAAATTTCCCGCACAGTTTCCCGATATTTCCTATGGGGTTTCGATGACCGTCTGTCAAGAGCGTTTGATTGGCAGCCAGACGGCATGCCGGTATAGCGTTCCGCAGAATTCATCCCAGATTGGGCAGGACTGGGCGGCGACCGATTTTGACGACAGCACGTGGAGCAGCGGCGTTTTGGGGCTGGGCTATGATGCCGGGACAGTGGGAACGGTATGGGAAAACGTAGCCCGCGGCAAGCCGGCGACACAAAGCTCCAATTACAGCGCCAGTTATCCGGCCTCGAATGCCGTCGATGGGATTTACAACAATTTCAGCCATACGGCAAGCAATGACACAAACTCAACATGGCAGGTAAACCTTGGCGGCGATTACTACATCTCCAAAATTATCCTGTATAACCGCACGGGATGCTGCTGGCCGCGGCTGCGGGATATTACGGTGACTGTTCGCGACGCACAGAACACGCAGGACCTGTTTGTTTCGGATCTGCTGAATCCGGAGAATATCCTATTGGGGCCGATGACGCTGGAAGTGGATGTTGAGTCTCTGACAGGTTCGGTGATTCCGGGGGGAATCGTCAAAGTCCATCGCACACCGGACCCGGACAATTCTGCAATCGGCATCGGCACCGACACGGGAACCACCGGCCAGAATTCCCTGACCTTGGCGGAAGTGGAGGTCTGGGGCAGCAGCAATCCGGTCAATCTTTACGGCCCGTTGATTCAAACAAACATTCGAGATGAAATGCAGCATCGCAGCAGTTCGGTTTTTGTGCGCATTCCGTTTGAGGTGGCCGATAAAACGCGTTATGATTATATGGAACTACGGGTGCGGTATGACGACGGCTTTGTTGTTTATCTCAATGGTGCGCCGGCTGCATCGCGGAACGCTCCGACTGCATCGGCGTGGAACTCAGCGGCGACAGCTGAACATCCCAAGCTGGAGGCAATTGCATATGAGTCGGTAAACCTGACATCTTTAATACCCTTGCTGCGGAACGGAACCAATGTTCTGGCCGTTCAGGGATTTAATCTGGCGGCGGAGGATGACGATTTTCTGTTCGATGCCGAGCTTGTCGCCGGCAGAGTATCGGCTGGGGCGGCGGGATTTCTCACGCAGCCGACGGCGGGCGGAATGAACGGGGCGGAAACATTTGGCGCGGTAGCGGATACGAAATTCAGCGTCAACCGCGGCTATTATGAAGAGCCGTTTGAGGTTGCCATTACCACCAGTACGGCCGGAGCGACGATTTATTATACAACCGACGGCAGTACACCTTCGGCCGGCAGCGGCAGCGTTTATACCGAGCCGATACCCATTACGAAAACCACCTGCCTGCGGGCGGTTGCGGTCAAGCCGGGCTGCTTATCAACAAATGTCGATACGCAGACATATATTTTCCTCGATGACATCATCCACCAGTCAGCCAGTCCGCCGGGGTATCCGACGACGTGGACGACCTATACCGGCGCTGCGTACCCGGCGGATTATGAGATGGACCCGGATATCATCAATCCGATTCTCAGCACTGACCCCAACCTCATCAAGGATGCGCTGCGGTCGCTGCCGGTCATGTCGCTGGTGACGGACAAAGCCAATCTGTTTGACCCGGCCATCGGGATTTATGCCAATTCGGGCGAGTTTGCCGTAGACCTGCCGGACGGGTCAAAAAAATGGGAAGTACCGGTTTCTATGGAGTACTTCGACCCGGTTTCCGGAAGACAGACGCAGGAAGACTGCGGGCTGCGGATTCAGGGTGCCTATTTTCGCAAACCCGGCTCTACGCCCAAGCATTCGTTCCGCCTGCTGTTCAAGCGGATGTATGGGCGTTCGAAACTGTATTTCAACCTTTTTGATTACGACGATGAGGCAGCCGACAGCTTTGATACACTTGTCCTGCGGGCACAGGGCAACGACGGTTATTCGTGGGCTTCGATGGGCGGCAAGTCGCAGTATATCCGGGATGAATTCAGCCGGCGCGTTTATGCGGCTATGGGGCAGGCGGCCAGCCATGGTACATTTGTCCATTTATACATCAACGGCCTGTACTGGGGGCTGTATAATCCGGTAGAAAGGCCGGACAGCTCGTTCTGTGCCAGTTATTACGGCGGCAAAAAAGAGGACTGGGATGTCTTCAAGCACCCATGGCTTGACCTGAATGAGGGGACGCGGGAGGCGATGACGGCGATGCAGACGCTCTTTCAGTATGATATCCCGTTAGGATCGGCTGTTATTTCAGACAGCGATTACTGGAAACTTCAGGGGTGCAATCCAGATGGGACGCGCAACCCCGATTTCCCGGTGCTGCTGGATGTTGACAACTTCATCGATTATATGCTGGTGAACTTCTGGACGGGCAATCAGGACTGGTGCTGGAATGACAACAATTACTGGCTCGGACGGCTGCGGGTCGGCCAGAGTACGGGGTTTAAGTTCTTCTGCTGGGATACCGAAGACAATCTGGATTCGCCGCGGTCGCCGGTTACACTGGATATGATAGCCAAAGTTTACCAGTACGATGTTTATAACACTCAAAAGCCGACAATCGCCCGGCTGCAGAACCGGCTGATGACCAACGCCCAGTACCGGCTGCGGTTTGCCGACCATGCGCACAAATATCTGTTCAACGGGGGACTGATGACGGCCCAGCCGGCACGGGCTCTTTACAGTGACTTAGCCAATCAAGTGGAGCTGGCCATTATTGCCGAATCGGCCCGCTGGGGCGACCAGCATGCCGCGACGCCTTGGACCCAGACACACTGGATAAACGAGCGAAACTACATCCTCAATACGTACTTTCCGCAGCGTGTGGACAATGTTATTGCGCAATTGAAAGCCAAGGGGCTTTATCCGGCAGTCGATGCGCCGGTGTTTAAGATTGACGGGCTTTGGCAGCACGGCGGTCAGGTCAGCAGTGCAGCAGTGTTTTCGATGGAGGCAGCCGGGCCGGTCTGGTTTACGACCGACCTGACAGACCCGCGGCTGCCGGCTGGGGGGATTTCACCGTCGGCGATTGAATACACCCAACCGTTTTTCCTGAATCAGTCCCAATGCATCAAGGCACGTACTCTGTCGGGAGGTGTCTGGTCGGCGCTGAATGAGGCGACGTATTCGGTCGGCCCAATAGCGGCCGCTTTGCGGATAACAGAGATTATGTACCATCCGGCGGCGGACCCGAACGCCGAGTTTATCGAACTGCAGAATATCGGCTCGGCGGCTGTTAATCTAAATCTGGTTCGATTTACAAAGGGAATTGATTATACATTTGGGCCGACGGTTCTGGAGCCGTTGGAATATGTGGTTCTTGTGCGGGATGCGGCAGCGTTTAGGGCAGCCTATCCGGACTTTTCAGGGACGATTGGGGGTGTGTACGGCGGCTCCCTGAGCAATGCGGGTGAGACAATCCGGCTTGCCGATGCCTGCGGCGGGATCATTCACGAATTTACTTACAAAGACGACTGGTACGAAAACACTGACGGCCAAGGTTTCTCGCTGAGCATTCGAGATGCTGCCGGGGACCTGATGCTGTGGAACCAAAAAGCAGGGTGGCGTTCCAGCACGGTCTGGGGCGGCACACCGGGGTATTAAAAATGGAGCAGTGCGGCGGGGGTGACTGCCGATGGTGCCGGAAGAGTTTGTCCAGAATGGGATAACTGAGGAGTGAAGGTCACATCTGTTTATAACACGGCTATTTTTTTCTTTTTGCATTTTTGCCAACCTCTTGGGGGGTAGGCTGGAAACCGGCAAATCAATCCGCTTTTTCAGACAAAATAGCGGATCTGCAGGCGTTTATCGACAGTGAAATCAATGCCTGTCCTTATCAAATATTTGTATTGTATCTATTGTGAGTCTGTTTTTGCTGTTATTCATCGTAAAAATTATCCTAAACCCTTAGAAAACTCGTTTACCCAAGGCCGTTTTTGGCCGATGACGATAGCAAACGCGACCGAACAAGTAAACTCTATTGGGTGTTGGCGAAAGCCCATAAGATATCCGAAACGGTGCTGTTTAGTTAGGGAGACAAAACGATGTTTGATTTTTTCGGACTTTGTAAGAAATCGTGCAAAACCAAGATATTGGTGGTTGATGACGAACCGAACATTGTCCAAACCCTCAAAGACCGGCTGGAGATGAACGAATACACGGTGTTTACGGCCGCAAATGGTCAGGAAGGGCTGCAGATGGCACAGCAGGAATCTCCCGATTTGGTACTGCTGGATGTCATTATGCCTATTATGGATGGACATGAAATGCTTGAGCAGCTCAGACGGCAGCCGTGGGGACGGACGATTCCTGTAATTATGCTCACCGCCCGCAGCCAAGCTCAGGATATTGCCCGCGCCCGTGCCTGCGAAATTGAAGATTATATCATCAAGCCGTTTGACTTAAGCGAGCTTCTTGAAAAAATTGAAAACATCATTGAACGCCGTAAGTCGCTTGTCAGTTGATTCCCCCAAAGGCCGGCTCTATGGAAAACAGTACTTTTAGACCAAGCATTTGTGCGGCGCTGTTTTTGGCGGCTGTTTGGTCCCTGCCAGCTCAAGAAATCAGCGATAACTATTTTGATATGTCGTTGGAGCAACTGCTGGATGTTCCAATCATTTCAGCCTCAAGGATGGAGCAGAAAAGTACCCAGCTGGCAATTCCGGTCGGCGTTATTACTGCCGACGAAATACACGCCAGCGGCTTGACGACCCTTCCGGAGATTCTGCAGCTTCTGCCCGGCGTCGATGTTCGGCGGTTTAACAGGTCCCATTACATTGTTGGCGTTCGCGGGATGAGCAGCTTCACTTCGGACCGGACGCTGGTGCTGATCGACGGGCGGAATGCGATGGATCCGACATTTGGAGCGCCGGACTGGCTGACTCTGCCTGTTATGATAGAAGATATTGAACGGATTGAGGTCCTCCGAGGTCCCGGCGGGGCGGCTTGGGGGGCGAATGCGTTCACCGGTGTTATCAATATTATCACCAAAAAGCCGGATAACAATCTCCAAAGCATATGGAGTACCTCAATAACAGAATTCGGCGATTCCTACTCGCATATCCGGCTGGCTCAAAGCAAGGGGAAATGGTCTTGGCGGCTCTCTGCCGGGTACGAGTCAATAGAAGATTCCGATGCGGCCGGCGCAGGCCATACGGTCTCGGCATTCAGCGAGTTGAATTTCCTGATGGGCTTTGACTCTTATAAAGCCCGGGATTTTTCGAGAACCGGCCGTTTTGATTCTGTATTTCATTATCGGTATTCCGACCTGACAGACATTTCGTTCGGCGCTGCGTGGTCGGGAATGGAGACGGGTGATTCGGAATCTGTAGGACGGTATCCGATGAAGGATGCGCTGTCCAATATGACGCGTCTTTTTGCCCGTGTGGATCACGAATTTGAAGATGGTTCAGCCGGCTGGCTCCAGTGGTATGGAAATTATGCTGTTTCACACCAGCCCCATATCACCAGCCGCTTTGCTTCGTACGATAATTATCTCGAAGGCCAATATACAATGCCTCTGACGCTGGACCATTCCCTGACTGTTGGCACCAATCTGCGGTGGACGCATTTGACATCGGACAATGACGCTGCTGCCGGTGAAATTATGTTCCGGCGAGGTGCGTATGACGAATACTGGGCAGGGCTGTTTGCTATTGACCGGATAAAGCTGAGCAGCCGGCTGTCGTTGGAAAACCAAATCCGGCTGGATCGCTACAGCCGGACCCACAGCGATTGGTCGCTCCGTTCGTCTGTCCTGTATGCCCTCGACGACAACCAAGAGCATGTGCTGCGGGCCGGATTGGGACGGGCATTTCGTGCCGCCGGCGTGATGGTTCGTGAGGCCTCTTTGACGGGTTTAGGCGGCCTGTTTAATGTCGTTCGGCCTTCTGAAAAGCTCACAAACGAATCCACCTATGCCTTGGAAGCCGGCTATACAGGCAAACTGAGTGACCATTTGACTGTGCAGGTTAATTCCTATTATCAGCGGATGGAAGATCTGATTGGTTCGGTTAATGAATACTTTGGGCCCATAGCGGTTACTCATTTTGACAACATTGCAGGGGCAAATACCTACGGAGCAGAAACCGAACTGGCATGGAAAAGCAGAAAGTTACATGTGTCCGGCTGGTATGCCTATAATGAGTTCGTAACCGATGACAATGAGCAGGCGATTCGTGCCTATTTCCCGGCCCGGCACAAAGCAGGATTGCGGACCCGCTATTGGATGGATGATGGATGGTCGATCAATGTCAACTATATTTACAACGATGCCATTCATACCAATGCAGCCAACAGCCCATCCGATGGAACGGCTATGTTTCACCGGCTGGATATCAATGTCGCGCGTGCCTTTGCCGGGCAGCGGGGTGAAATTATGGTTGGGGTCGCCGATGTGCTTAACGCGACGCGCGAGCCGGTCTATGACGTCAATTCGTTTACCTCTTACGAGACGCCCGGACGGATGTTTTTTGTCCGATTCCAGTACAAATTCTAAAAACCCGTCTGTCAAAGCGGCGCTGATCCGCATGGCATATAATCAGCGGGCATCGTGCCACTTGAAAGGCGTGTAGTTGATCGCTGCCACTTCGGCCCGCCGAATAGACCATGTCTTGCCGATTTTTTCGTACTCCAAGTTCAACTCCACAAAGACCAAACTTCCGGCAGAGGCGTAGGCGCTGTTGGGATGGAGATGCACAGCTGCCAAAAGCCGGCTTTGGGCGGCTGGCTGTTCTGTTGTGATAATGTGCGATTGTATCCGAACCTTTTTAATCGAGGCCTTTTTGAGGATATGCTCTGCGGCTTCCGCCAGAGCGGCTTTATCCCGATGAATGCTGTCTGTGTAGCGGGGGCTGACAAAACGCATAATTGCCGAAGCATCCGCCTTCACAGCGGCCTGGCGACAGGAACGGATTATACGAACAATTGCTTCGTAATCGGTCGTTACGGCGGCATCCAGTCCGAATGCCAGAACCGCCAGCAGGAGGGGAATCAGCAGGGCTCTGCAGCCCCATTCCGGTTTAGACTGACGGATGATGCCGGCGGCGATAAGAGCAATGCCGGCAGCGGTCAACAGAAGCCAGCTGTTTTCAAATATATTCCACATTTTGCCGGTCTCAGCGTGTCAAGGGTACAGGAGCTGTTTTTGCCCGAGCAGCCGATTGCCGTCCGGGTCGGTCAGGTCTTTCCGAAGACAGGTCAGCGTAATATACCCTTCCGCCAGTGCGATTGTATCAGTCCAGCCGCTGCCTTTCGGGTCGCGATGCCCCCCACCGGTCAGTTTGTAAACTTGCTGGCCGGCTCCGTCGGTTCGCACTTCGTAGCCCTCATCAAAACCGTGGGTTGATTGCGGCACAACTAAAATGCCTTTTGGCGTACCGGCCGATAGACGGGGGATGTTCAGGTTGGCTACACAGCCGCGGGGCAGGTCCATCAGCTGGCGAATAACGGATAGTGCCGCATCGGAAGCCGCCTCGAAATCCATTGGTTCATCGAAGGCAGCGCTGACGGCAATGGCCGGCAGGTTGTAAAAGGCTGCTTCAATCGCTCCGGCTACAGTGCCCGAGTAAAACACATTAATGCCCACATTGGCTCCGTGATTCAGGCCGGAAACGACCAAATCGACCGGTTTACGGGCATCAATGAGTTTATGGATAGCCAGTTTGACGCAGTCAGCAGGGGAGCCGCTGATGCTGTAGCCGTCGAATTTGCCGGCAATGCGGATATATTCACCGCGTATCTCTTTCAGTGAAATGCTGTGCCCAGCCCCCGACTGGATATCCGATGGAGCAGCAACGGTTACCTCCCCCAGAGTGGTCAACCGCCTGTAAATGGCCGCCAAACCCGGCGCAAAAATACCATCATCATTGGTCAATAAAATATGCATCGTATTGTTCTTGTCTGAACTATCGGTCATCTTAACATATCGGGTTGAACAGCAATTGTCAAACGAAAGACAACGAAATTCCTGCTCCAATCTGCGCTGCGGAAGAATGGTGATATCCGCGGATGGTCAAATTGAGAGGCTGGCTTTCCGGTTCTTCCTGTGCCTGACAACAATCTGCTGCAGGCAGTGCGGCCCGATTCGTGATGCGTACGCTTTCAAACACTCCCAAACCGAGCCAGCGGATATTTATTAGCGGATTAAAAGATAAAAAATATTTTTTAAAAAGTAGTTTTTTTATTCAAATTTTGTATAATTAGAATTAAAAAAGGCAGAATGGATTTTAACTTTTACGCAAAGGAAAACTCTTGTGAATGCTGATGTAGTGGAAAATAAAAGCCCGCCGTGACACGATTTTGACCTTCTATGTTTTTAGGGAGAAAAGGTATTCCTGCCAATTTAATTTAATTAAGGAGTGTTCTATGAAAACGTTAATGTATTCTATGTTGTGTGTTGCCGTCATTGCAGGACTTGCAGGATGCACTTGTCCGGGGGCAGCCCCGGCTCCAGCACCGGCACCTGCCCCGAAACCGGCTCCTGCCCCGGCTCCAGCACCGGCTCCTCAGGCAGCAGCCTGCGGCAACTATACGGTGTCTCAGGATTATATGCAGTCTGGTGCAATACGCATTGAAAAAGTAATGCCGGCAATGGTTCAGCTGAATGCCCCGTTTGAATACACCATCAAGGTGACCAATCTGACGGATATGACTCTTGCCGATGTTGAAATCCGGGAACGGATTCCTGCCAGTCTGAAGAATATCAGTTCATCTCCGGCAGGAAAAATGGAAGGCGGCACAGCGGTGTGGAAAATGGATACATTAGGACCTCGGGCCGTCGAGAAGATTGTCGTGAAGGGTTCTGCTTCTGAGACCGGATGTCTGCAAACGTGTGCGAATGCCACCTATACTATTTTGGCCTGTGCCAATACGCAGGTTGTCCAGCCGGCTTTGGCGCTGACCAAGACAGCACCGGCCAGTGTTACGATCTGCGATCCGATTCCGCTGCAGTTTACTGTTTCCAACAAAGGAAGCGGAACAGCTACCAATGTTAAGCTGACGGATGCGCTGCCGGCCGGCTTGACAACACAGGACGGCAAGACAAGCATTGAACTGGCTTTGGGGAATCTGGCACCGGGACAGTCGGTATCGCGAACGGTTGTTGCCAAAGCGGCCAAGACCGGAACCTACAAGAATCAGGCCGCAGCCGTTGCTGACGGTGATTTGAAGGCCCAGTCGGAAACGACCACAACGGTTGTAACCCAGCCGGTTCTGGCTATCCAAAAGACCGGTCCCAAGAAGATATACATTGGCCGTTCTATGGAGTATGAAATTACGGTTGCCAACAAGGGTGACAGCGCAGCCAACCAAGTGGTTTTGACCGATACGGTGCCGGCAGGCGTAACAGGTGTAAAGGTCAGCGACGGCGGCACGGTGGCCGGCAGCCAGATTACGTGGAATATCGGGACTCTGGCTCCGAATGCCAGCAAGAAAGTTACCGTCTCCTACAGCCCGACAGGCGGCGGCGAATTCTGCAATACTACCAAAGCTGTGGCGACCTGTGCCGAAGCAGTTACAGCACAGGCCTGCACGACTGTTGAGGGCATACCGGCTGTCCTGCTGGAAGTTATCGACGTCTCTGACCCCATTGAGGTCGGCGGCAACGAAACCTACATTATCACTGTAACCAATCAGGGTTCGGCTCAGGACACCAATATCTCCATCAAGGCGATGCTGGAAGAATCGATGCAGTATGTCAGTTCGTCCGGTGCCACAAGCGGAAGCTTTGCAGACGGAACCGTGACATTTGCTCCGCTGCCGAATTTGGCTCCGAAGGCCAAAGCAACGTGGCAGGTGGTGGTCAAGGCCGTCAAGCCGGGTGATGTTCGGTTTAAGGTGGTCATGAATACCGACCAGCTCAGCAGGAGCGTCGAAGAGACAGAAGCCACTCATTTCTATCAGTAATAAAGAAGTAACAGCAAAAACCGGCCGCAGGCATTTTGCCTGCGGCTTTTTTAAATCTATTTTTTAGAAGGGAGTCGCCTATGTCATTCTTGTCGGAATTTAAAGCTTTTGCGATGCGGGGCAATGTCGTCGATATGGCTGTGGGTATTGTTATCGGCGGTGCGTTCGGCAAGATTGTATCGTCTCTGGTAAACGATATTATTATGCCGCCGATTGGACTGCTGCTGGGCGGCGTGGATTTTTCAAATCTGAAGATAATTCTCAAGAAGGCAGCAGTCGATGCAGCCGGCAATGCTGTTCCGGCGGTGTCCATCAATTACGGTCAGTGGATTAATACGGTTATTGACTTTCTGATTGTGGCTTTTGCCATTTTTATGGTGATTAAAGGGATGAATGCCCTTAAGAAAAAAGAAGAGGCCGCACCTTCTGCACCCCCGGCTCCAACAAAAGAACAGATTCTGCTGACCGAAATCAGAGATGCTCTGCGGTCCCGGTAATACCGGTAATATTGGAACCAGCACAATACGCCGGAAACAAACACAACAAAAAAGGTCCGCCCTAAAGCGAGCGGACCTTTTTTACTTTGCCTTCACCCCAAGCTTACATCGCTAAATCCGATGCATCACCGCCTTTTGCTTTGATCGTATCAATATAGACATTCAAACGCTCCTTTAGTCCGGCAGCAGCATCCGTCAAGGCCTTTATTTCCGCTGTTAAACTCTGGCCCTGCGGACCTGCTTTTTCTGCCAGCCCAAGGGCCGCCAGCTTATCCATCAGCGCCTTCATTGCATCCTGCTTTTGCAGAATTGCAGCCTTGTATTTTTTGGCCGTCTCAATCAGTGCCGGCAAATCCATTTTAGCCGCTTCCGCTTTCAGGTCAGCAATCGTTTTATCCAGATTAATCTCTGTTGAGAAAGACTCTTTGACAGCTGCAGCGGCATCTTTGGCCGCTTGGGTTGTTTTCTCAACCGCTTTGTCCGCTGTCTGCTTGGTGCTGTCCAGCATCCCCGGCACACTTTGTGGTTCAGCCGGCGGGGCAGGCTTTTCCTTTTTTCCGCAGCCAACCACAGCAAGAACCGCTACTATCAAAATGACAACCGATCGTTTCATAGCATTCTCCTTAAAAAATTGTCTTGTTTTGCGGCCGCATGTTTATTCAGATTGGAATCTACGCGTTTAAAACGGCTTCAATCTGCCGGAGTTGTTCTTCTGAAAAGCAAAGATTCTCAAGAGTCTTGAGATTATCCAGCAATTGTTCGAGCCGGCTGGTGCCGATAAGAGCACTGGTTACGGTTTTTCGGCTAAGTACCCAAGCAAGAGCCATTTGAGCCAGTGTTTGACCCCGCTGCTGTGCCAGTCTATTGAGTTGGGTTATTTTTTGGATCAGGTCCGGTGTAACGGACTCTTTCTTTAAATACCCATGGGGTTTGGCGGCCCGTGAATCGGCTGGAATACCCTGCAGATACTTGTCTGTAAGAAGTCCTTGAGCCAGCGGGCTGAAACAGATGGCACCGATTCCCAATTCTTCAAGGGTCTCAAATAATCCGGCTGTTTCAAAAGTTCGGCGCAACATCGAGAAAGGCGGCTGATGAATAAGCAGGCGAATTCCCATCTGAGCAAGCACAGCGGCGGCACGTCGGGTTTGCTGCGGGGAATAATTGGAAATGCCTGCATACAGGGCTTTTCCCTGATGAACAGCCTGCGCCAATGCTTCCATGGTCTCTTCTAGTGGCGTATCAGGATCGGGGCGATGCGAATAAAAAATATCCACATATTCTAATCCCATCCGCTTGAGGGACTGCTCCAAACTGGCGATAAGATATTTTTTCGACCCCCATTCTCCATAAGGACCCGGCCACATCAAATAGCCGGCTTTGGTGGAAATAATCAGTTCATCACGGTAGGGGGCCAAATCTTTTTTAAGGATTTTGCCGAAATTCGTCTCGGCACTGCCGGGAGGAGGGCCGTAATTGTTTGCCAAGTCAAAGTGGGTAATCCCATTATCAAACGCAGCAAGTATCATCTGCCGGGCAGCACCGAAATCATCGACATCCCCAAAATTATGCCATAACCCCAAAGAGATGGCAGGAAGCTTCAGTCCGCTTCGCCCGCAGCGGTTGTAAATCATTTTGTCATAACGGCGGCTGTCAGCCGTATAGGGTTTTGTTTTCATACTGTTTATTGTACATCAAGCATGCTGTTTTGAAAACTATAAATCTTTTGTCTCACGAAATCCGTTTACGGCTGCGGGAGGAGAGAATTCCTGTCCGATAAGACGCAGTGTGCGCCATTTGCCCTGACGATACCGAAGATAAAACAGCATGCTTAACAGCATAAATGTACAGCACAGCGTCAGCCATGATGCGGCCGGCGGTACATCCCACATTCTGACAAAGACAAATAGAAGAGCAACCAATATCCAATGCAGAACAACAGAGATGCACATTGCCCAGAAGGTGTCGCCGGCTCCCCGCAGCGCTCCGCCGAAAACAAGCATAACAGCATCGGCCATTACATAAAGGGCAGCCATCCGCAGCATGGTGACTGCCATAGGATAAGCAGCAGCGAACAGGGCGGTTTCGTGCCGGGGACGGAATAGGCCGACCAGACAGTCCGGAAAGAATGCAAACATCAGCAGAATGCAGCTGGAGTACATCCAAGCCAGCTTCAGTCCTGACAAGGTTGCGCGATGGGCCGTATCAGGCAGCCCTGCACCCATATAGCGTCCAACCAGACTGGTAACGCCGACGTTAATGCCGATCATCGGCACAAAAGAAACCATATCCCAGTTGAAAACAATGGTGATTGCAGCAGCAGTTACAGCGCTGTGAGAATGCAGAATCATTACAAGCAGATTGAATGCCAGCAGATTCAGGAAGAATTCCAGCCCCGCAGGATAGCCGAACCGCAGCAGTTTTTTCATCGTGTCGGAATCCCATCTGAAACTGGCGGCTACGCTGTATTCCCGACGCACAGAAGAACCTAAATAAACCGCCGCCAAAACCATCAGGCCGCAGAATCCGCCGATGAGAGTCCCATAGGCCGCTCCCCGTATGCCCAGCGGAGGGATACCCCATTTGCCGAAAATCAGCAGATAATTGGCTCCTACATTGACAGCCATTGATGTCAGAGCAGAAACCATTACCACACGGGTTTTGCCGATGCCGGAGAAGAAACTGCTCAGGCAGTTCCGCAGCAGTCCGATTAACACGCCATTGAGCAGTATATTAAAGTACTGCTGCTGATACATCAGCTGCTCGGATGGGACTTTTATAACGTCGAATAGCCAAAATGCCAGCGGTCGGGCTGCCACGATGACTGGATAGGCCAACAAGGAGAGTATCAATGCCTGTGTGACTGCAACAGGACATCGTTTTTTCTGATTGGCTCCCCAATACTGGGCTGCTAATGCCGTGGTATAGCCGGTCAGACCAAGAACAAACGTCATCATTACAAAGCTGGTCAAACCGCCGGCCATTGCCGCACTCATATATTCCGGCCCCAGACGCGACAAAAACAGCCGGTCGGTAAATGTCATTGTTGTTTCACAGGCGCTGGAAATCATCATCGGCAGGGCAATGGCTATCATCTCCCTGATGCCTCCGGGACCGGCAAGATGGTTATCGAGGTTGATTTTTATCTGCATTGTTTTTCTGCCAACCGGAGGTTGCTGATAGTATCTGCATAAGCAGCGGGATTGAATTTGCGTTTGAGTCCTGCTGCATTCATATAGCGGACTGTGCCGAAAACAGGATGCCGGCCCCATGGCCGGTCATGTTTGCCGAAGCACCATGCAATTCCGGCAAAGCTGTTGGGATCACGGCCATCCAATTGATATTTATTGTTCAGGTGCAAAGCGATATGATAGGCCTCTTCCGGCGTTCGGCTCCATTCTATGATTTTTTTGCCCCAGTACATCCGCATATAGTTATGCATTTTGCCGGTGAGGGCCATTTCAGTTTGCGCAGCATTCCAGAACGGATCGTGTGTCCGGGCGTGTTCAAATTCGTCAAGCGAGTATATAGACAAACGTTTATCTTTGGCGTGGAGCTTTAGTGTTCGCAATGCCCAGTGAGGCAGGGCATCGAACTGGTCATAGCGCCGATTATAATAAACGAAATTGTGGCTTAATTCCCGCCGTACAATAAGCTCCTCGAGAAAGCTATCTTTGCCCGGGCTGTCTGTTTTTAAGATTTCCAATGCGATATACAGGGGACTGATTTGTCCGAAATGAAGATAAGGGCTCAAATGGGACTGACAATTCTGCAGCGGATCGCTGCGATGGTCTGGATACGCATCCAGTTTTTCTTGGATAAATTTTCTGAGCCGCTGTTTTGCCTGACTGGTTCCGCCGGTGTAGAAAATACTGGGGGCAATAGAATGGTCGATATTCAGCTGTTTAAGCGTTTGCTCCGTGTTGCTGATGTCGTAACTGCTGAATTGCAAGTTCAGTGAGCTGCATCGGGGCTTCGAATGCTGTAAGGGAATAAGGTATTGGGGAAGCTGCTTATGAATCCTTGGCCGAAACGTTCGAGCGGAGAAGTTTTCTTTATCGGATGCTTCTTCAGCCGGCACAATCAGATTGGCAGCAACTTCACAGGCAAGACAATCCGCAGATAGGGCTATCGAATCGCGCCATTGCCGCTGACAGCGCAGATACCCGTCGTCCATCACGAGCATATCCGCCTGTCGGGCCAATTGGGGGATGGTTTTGACAGGATTGCCGCGCAGAATAACAAGCTGAATGTGTCGCTCGGCAAGGGCGGCTTGTGTTTCGCGGAGTCCCTGCAGCATAAAGGCATAATGCCGCTGGTTGGCTTCAGGAAAGTCATCTGTCAGTGAAAATGCCGCTAAAACAGGTTTTATCCTTTTGTTGGCTTGTAAAATTGCATACTCCAGCGCATGATTCCATTCGGCCCGCTGCGATGCCTGCATCCAGTACAAAACAAATCCGCGCTGCTGGATAGGCTTGTTATTTCTGTTCCGAATGCGCTGGGCCTGCATCATTGCAATCCTCCTCCACTCTTACTGATTTTTGGATTTTCGGCTTTCGCGGCGGCGGTCGGCCTCTTTCAGTAGCCGTTTGCGGATACGAATGGATTTGGGAGTAATTTCTACCAATTCATCATCCTGAATATATTCCAGGGTTGCTTCCAGCGACATTTTGCGGGCAGGACGGATTCGGGCGGCATCATCCTTGCCGGTTGCCCGCATATTAGTCAGCTGCTTGGCACGCGCCGGATTGACCGGAATGTCATTGTCTTTGCAGTGTTCGCCGACCACCTGACCTTCATAGACCATTTCCCCCGGCTCTACGAAGAAAATCCCCCGATCATACAGGGCATCCAGAGCATAGGCGGTAACGATACCTGTTTCTGTTGCAACCATAACACCGGCCTGACGCTGGGGGATTGATCCGCGCAGCGGCTCATACCGTTCGAATGTGTGGTGCATCACAGCCCGGCCTTGGGTGGCAGTCATAACCCGGGCGTGCAGCCCGAAAAGCCCGCGAGAAGGAATCATAAATTCCATATGGATGTAATTATCAGCGCCGGCTTTCGTATCCATACTGATTAACTCGCTCCGGCGGTCGCCCAGCAGACTGATGACAGAGCTTTGGCAGTCCGCCGGACAGTCAATGACCAGCCGTTCAATAGGTTCCTGCCGCAGACCGCCGATTTCGCGGATAATCACACTGGGTTTTCCGACACACAGTTCATATCCTTCCCGTCGCATATTTTCAAGCAGTATTCCCAGATGCATCAAGCCGCGTCCGGAAACCAGAAATTCGTCAGCCCGCTGCCCGGGTTCAACCCGCAGGGCAACATTGACCTGCAGCTCTTTTTCCAGCCGCTCCCGAATATGTCTGCCGGTTACATATTTTCCTTCTCGACCGGCAAAAGGTCCGTCATTGATGCGGAACGTCATATTCATTGTCGGCTCATCGACGGCGATAACCGGCAGGGGGGACGGTTCATCTGCACAGGCAACGGTATTTCCGATGTCAACCGGATCAAGTCCTGCGATTGCACAGATATCGCCGGCAATAACAGTATCCACGGTTTTTTTGCCCAAACCGTCAAATGTGTACAGCTGAAGCACCTTTTGCTGCGTATGTCGTCCCTGATTGTCAATAACAGTAATTTTCTGCGACTGGCTGACTGTTCCTGCAAAAACACGCCCGATGGCAATGCGTCCGACATAATCCGAATAGTCCAACGTTGTTACAAGCATCTGCAGGGGGGCATCGGGGTCATCCTTAGGGGCAGGCACATGCTCAATAATTGCATCAAATACCGGCTGCAGGGTGGTACCGGGCTGGGCCAGATCCCGTGTTGCCCAGCCGTTTCGGCCGGAAGCATAGAGAATCGGAAAATCAAGTGCTCTGTCATCTGCCTTCAGGGCTACGAACAGATCAAAAACCTCATTGACAACATCATCCGGCCGCGAATCCGGACGATCTACTTTGTTGACAACAACAATCGGCTTAAGCTTGTGCAGCAGTGCTTTGCTTAAAACGAATCGTGTCTGGGGCATTGGTCCCTCAAAGGCATCAACCAGCAGAAGAACCCCATCGGCCATCTTAAGCACACGTTCTACTTCCCCGCCGAAATCAGCATGCCCCGGTGTATCAATGATATTGATTTTATACTCTTCGCCATCAGGGTCAGTATAATGGATAGCGCAATTTTTACTCAGTATGGTTATTCCCCGCTCACGTTCAAGCGGATTGGAGTCCATAATTAAGCCATGCTGGACGCCGGCCAGTTTTTCCAACTCTGCACTGCGAAACATTCCAGATTGATAGAGCAGCTGGTCAACCAGAGTGGTCTTGCCGTGGTCAACATGTGCAATAATAGCCACATTTCGTATATGCGATGTAAATGTCATACCATTCCTTATTGTATATTCAAGGTTCCTGTTCTTTTGTGTCCAATAAATAAAATGCAGGAACGTATCTTATCTGCGTAAAAAAAGCAACAGAAAATCCCTTTCCCTGCGTTAGGGATTCTTTCAGGCAGGATACCCTGTAATGCAGAAAAAAAGCAACAGGCTATATTTTAATTGCTGGAGGGTACCGATAAGAGAGAAACGTATATTGAACGTCCTTTTTGAGTATATTCTAATTTGCCTTCCCTTGCTAACCAGCCAAGTCCTTGATAAGCCATTTGAGAAGTCAGATTTGTCCTTTTTGGAATATCTGTAATATTTATCGGGTTAGCTGCCTTTGCAAGAAGATGCCAAATTATACCCGCTGCTTGTCCAATTTTTTCAGTCATTTCAAAATACCTCACAAAAAAGTCCTTCTAAATTGCATTCAATCAGGCAATAGTATGAACTGTTGTATTTGTCATGTCAAGAGTATAGTTTTATTGGAACATTGGGATTTTATATAGAATTACTTGAATAGGCCCTTAAAGCAGGTAATATAACAAATGATTCCTATTCGCATCTATGTTTCCGCAATAAATTATATTCGATATACAGGAGGTAATTTTGAAAGAAACAAAAAAAATCGCCTACTTTTCTATGGAAATCGGTCTTGATCCGGCTATGCCGACTTACAGCGGTGGTTTAGGGGTTCTGGCCGGAGACACGATTTTGTCAGCAGCAGATATGAAAATACCGATGGTGGCCGTGACACTGCTGCATCGAAAGGGATATTTTTACCAGCGGCTTGGAGCAGATGGATGGCAGACAGAAGAACCAGTTGAGTGGATTCCGGAGGATTTTACACGAGAACTGGAACCGCGTATAGTTGTGAATATTGAAAACCGGCCGGTAAAAGTCCGCGCATGGGAGTATATTGTTAAAGGTTTCGGGGGATATGCAGTCCCGGTTTATTTACTCGATACCGATTTGGAGGAAAACGCTCCGCAGGACAGAGTTCTTACCCATTATTTATACGGCAAAGATGCCCGCTACCGTCTCAGTCAGGAAATTATTTTGGGCATTGGCGGTATTCGGATGCTCCGGGCATTGGGATATACAGAACTTGACCGTTTCCATATGAATGAAGGCCATGCTAGCTTATTGACAATAGAACTTTTAGACGAGCGGATTCAAGCCCGCAAGGAAGACCAAATAACAGAAGAGGATATTGCCGAAATACGACGCCAATGCGTCTTTACGACTCACACGCCGGTAGCGGCAGGACATGATAAATTTCCGATGGATTTGGTCCGAGAAGTTTTCGGCAGCCATAAGGCATTTATGTTAGAGAATGTTTTCTGCTGTGAAAACCAGCTGAATATGACCTATCTGGCGCTGAATTTGAGTCACTATGTCAATGGTGTTGCCAAGCAGCATGGGGAAGTCTCCCGTCAGATGTTTTCCGGCTATAAAATTGATGCTATAACCAATGGAGTCAATGCAACACGCTGGGTTTGCCCATCCTTTCAGAAATTATTTGACAAGCATATTCCCGGCTGGCGTGAAGACAACTTCAGTCTTCGTTACGCGTTGAGTATTTCCTGCTCGGAAATCACTCAGGCACATCAGCAGGCCAAACGGGAATTGATTCAGTATGTCAACCAGCAGAGCAATCTCGGAATGGATACAGAGGTCCTTACACTGGGTTTTGCACGGCGTGCGACCAGTTATAAGCGAGCCGATTTGATTTTTACAGACCTGCAGCGGCTGCGTTCGATCAGCGTAAACGAAGGCAGGCTGCAGCTTGTATTCAGCGGCAAAGCACATCCCAATGACACCGAGGGCAAAGAACTGATTAAGCGCATATATAGTGCTGCTCGACAGCTGCGTCCAGAAATCAAGATTGCATACATTCCCAATTACGACATGGATCTGGGGCTTCTGCTGACATCCGGAGTCGATGTTTGGCTCAATACTCCTCAGCCCCCGATGGAAGCCTCCGGAACCAGCGGGATGAAAGCGGCCTTAAACGGCGTACCGTCTCTGAGCATTTTGGACGGCTGGTGGATTGAGGGCTGCATCGAGGGAATTACAGGTTGGGCTATAGGAGAAAATCATCATCTTGAACAGCACAGCGACAGGGCTGCCGATGCAGAACACTTATATCAGAAACTTGAACAAGTAGTGCGTATCTACTATAAGGAGCAGGCACGTTTTTGCTCTGTCCGAACACATGCGATTGCATTGAATGGCTCGTTCTTCAATACACAGCGGATGATGCAGCAATATGTGCTGAAGGCCTATTTTGGCTGATATTCAGCGGGCAGATTCCAAATGTTGACGAATATCACCCGGACGTATGCGGTTTTCATCGGCAATACGTCGGATGGTGTAGTTTGGGGAGGCCTGAATTCCTTTCTTTTTGAGTGTTTCCAAGGCCGTATTTATGTCGATGCCCAATTCCTGACAAGTCTGTATCAAGGTTTGTTGTCCAAATCCCCCTGAATCGGCAGCATTTGTTCCTCCGCCAAAACCTCGCCGCTGACCATATTGTCCTTGCTGGATTGCCTGCGGCTGCTGGGATGACCACGAGCTTCGAACTTTCTGCCCTAAGTTGATAAGCGAGGTGAATGGTACGGTTTGTTTAATAGTCCCCCAGCATACAAGGCCTGAAACAAGGAAAGCTCCTATCCATTCCAATCGTAAATGTCTTGCTGCGTTGACTTTATCAACAAAATAGCGGCATAGAGGCTTAATATTCAAACAAATATGACATAACGAAGCCGCTACAAAAACGGCACTCATACAGATATGCAGATCATTCCATTGACTCTTTGAGAGTCCCCAAAATGTCCAAGAATTCATTCTGCGTCCAGATGGGGCAATAAACAACAGAATGCCGGACAAGGTAATAACCAAAAAGGAAAAAGCTGTCAAAGACGACACAAAAGGTCGCAAACGAAGCGAAAAATGTTTTTGACTCATAAAAAGTCCCCTATAATAAGTTCTATAGCTGTAATGCAGGGAACCTTGTTTTAGTTACATATTTTTATAGGGGATGTTATGCAGAATCCCGCTGTCTTTCGATATCTTCGTTTTCGTAATCTGCGTCTTCATCCTCTTCGATGGTTTCAAGGGATTCCATGCTGTCTTCAAGATCGATATCTTCCCCGACCAGTTCGTCGGCATCAGTTTCGACCTCTTCTTCCGATTCAAAATCCTCATCTCTGTCGATATCGATGGGGCGACGCTTGAAATTATGGCGTTTGATAACCTGTCCGCTTTCCAGCATTTTGGCGTATTCGAGGCTGTAACGGGTCCAAGGTATGGCTTTCAGCCGTTCCTCTTCGATAGGAATTCCTAAGCCCTCACAAATACCAAAAGTCCCGTCTTTAATCCGTTTGAGGGCTTCCTGAATTTCCATAAGAATCTTCTTCTCTTCGGCCATCAAGTCGAGATTAAAATCCTGCTCATAACTGTCTGTGCCGATATCCGCTAAGTGGACAGGCATACTCGACAGCTCTCCTCCATTTTGGAAGATGGATTCTTCCATCGTGTAAACATCCCCGCTGATTTCCTGCATTTTCTCAATAAGCAGCTGCCGGTAAAATTCCAGCTGTTTTGCGGTTAATTTTTTGGATTTCTTTTTAGCCATCGTGTTCCCTGTCAATGGTATATGGTTTCCAGAATACAGCTTGAATTATCGACAATATTAAATACCCAACTTAACATAAAGCGGGAATTATAGGGACATATACGGTTTTGGCAACAGATTTGCTAAAATTTCTGTAAATAATTTTAATTTTTTTAATATCTCACAAAAACACACAATAATATATCCAATAAGTGTAGTATTATTGCCGAATACGGATCGCTTTTTGTTATTTATTTTTATAGAATCCCAAAAAGGAAATTGGCTTTGCATCGTATAAAAGACGTGTTTTTTTCTTTAATGGGGGATAGAAAACGTGATTCGTTTCGAGTTGATGACTGCAGCACCCAAAGACTATCCTTGGTGGGGTAAAAAGAATATGAAAAAATTATTGCAAATCGGTTGGGTGTTTGACAGAATAAATTTGCAGAAGCAATTTTTTATTGAATATTTAGTTCAGTAAAATACAATTTTTTCTTTTTTGTAAAGGAACAGCAGATATAAACGATATAGCAAGGAGAACTGTGATGCCTAACAGTATGGTTCCCACGCGGATGTTTTTGACAAAGGGTGTCGGGCGGCATAAATATCAGCTTAAGTCGTTTGAGGATGCACTTCGTCAGGCAGGTGTGGCTCAGCAGAATTTGGTGCAGGTCTCATCTATTCTGCCGCCGCACTGCAAAATTATTCGCCGCGAACAGGGCATTGAGCTTTTAAAGCCGGGGGCCATCAGTTTTTGCGTTATGGCTCGATGCGATACCAATGAGCATGGCCGTCTGATTGCTTCGTCGGTAGGGGTGGCTATTCCCAAAAACCGCAAAAAGTGGGGCTACTTAAGTGAAGTTCATGGTCATGGGATGAAAAAGAAAGAGGCGGAAGACATGGCCGAAGACCTGGCAGCAGGAATGCTCGGCACAACTCTGGGCATAGAGCTGGACCCGGATTTGGCTTGGTCAGAAAAAGAACAGGCCTACAAATCCAGCGGTTTGTTTGTTAAAACAACTAATATTACGCAGACTGCCACAGGACGAAAAGGATTGTGGACAACTACAGTTGCACTGGCTGTTTTTATTTTTGACTAAAAATGGGCAGGGCAAGACGCACTCAGTTCGGTGATTTTTCGCCCCGATTTTATAATCCCGAAACGGCGGCGATAGCTATTCTGCCTGTTCCCTACGACGGGACGAGCACATGGATTAAAGGCGCGGATAAAGGCCCGCAAGCGATCCTCGATGCATCTTATAATCTGGAATTTTACGACATCGAAACCGATAGTGAAGTTTTTCGTAAAGGCATTTTTACCGAACCGCCTGTCGAGGGTTTTGCCGATCCAGTGCGTTTGGCTGGTGTGGTGCGTCAGCGGATGAGCCGCATACTGGAGCAGAACAAGTTTCCGGTCGTACTGGGTGGGGAGCATTCAGTCAGCATCGGTGTTATTGAAGCAATGGCGGACAAATATAAAGACCTTACAGTGCTGCAGCTGGATGCCCATTCCGACTTGCGTGATTCCTATGAAGGCAGTACACACAATCACGCCTGTGTAATGGCCCGCGCTAAAGAATTTGCTGCTGTTGTTCAAGTCGGCATTCGCAGTATGGATATTTCAGAAAAGAAGAACATGGATTGGGGGCGGGTTTTTTTTTCGCATGATATCTGCAGCCGGACTGACCAGCAATGGATTGACCAAGCCGTGGAGCATCTGACCGAAAATGTCTATCTGACCATAGATTTGGATGTATTTGATCCGTCTATTATGCCTGCTACGGGTACACCGGAGCCCGGCGGTATAAACTGGTATGAAGCTGTTCATTTGATACGAGCGGTCTGCAGCCGCAGAAATCTGACAGGATTTGATGTCGTAGAGCTGTGTCCCCGTGAGCATTTGTGGGCCAGTGATTTTTTGGCTGCCAAACTTGTCTACAAAACACTGACATATAAGTTTTGTCTTTAAGGTCTATAACATCAACTAATTAATATAACTTCCCCGCAAGAACATATGCTGATTTTTGTCCCTGCCATATATCAGTATATTTATTCCTAATTTATTGGGGATAGGATGGGAAATAGAAAAATATCCAGATTGTCTTGTACCACGGTATAGAAATACGATATAATGGGAACAGCGAGCTTAACAAGAGTGTCAAAACACCAGAATAGGGAGATAGGCTATGTTTGAAACACTGGATAAGCTGTTGCTGGCGGGGCTTGGGGCAATGTCGATGACGAAGGAAAAAGCCGAGCAGATTTTTGATGAATATGTCAAAAAAGGGCAGGCTCAGAAGGAACAGCGTGCCGGCTTTGTTAAGGAGGTAATGGAACACGCTGAAAAAGCCAAACGCGATTTGGAAAAGATCATTTCTGAACAACTGGAAAAGGCGATGTCCAAGCAGCCGCTGGCAACAAAAGAAGATATCAAACGCCTTGAATCTAAGCTGGATCAGCTCTTATCAAAATAAGGGGATAAACGGTGCGAAATCCGCTTTTCAGCGTTCGCCGGACGTTTGCGCATATGGTGCGCTACCGGCACATTATGACAGTGCTGATAAAATACGGATTCGAGGAAATTGCCGGCATTTTTGCACGGCGTTTGAAAATCGGGCTTGGCTCAAAAGGATTGCCGACGACGCGAATGCAGAATCTGGCACAGACTTCGTTGGCAGCGCGCGTTCGGCTGGCTTGTCAGGAACTTGGACCGACGTTTATCAAACTGGGGCAGCTGCTGAGTACCCGCCCGGACCTTTTGAGTGATGAATATATTGCCGAGCTGGAGCGCCTTCAGGATCAGGTTGCTGCTGAAAAGTATGAGGATATCCGGCTTATGGTCAAGCAGCAGCTGGGGGGATTCCCAGAGGAAATTTTCGAACGTTTTGATGCAGAACCGATAGCGGCTGCCAGTATTGCACAGGTGCATCGGGCACGAACGAAAGAAGGGGACGAGGTGGTTGTTAAAATCCGCCGCCCGGGGATAGTGAAAACACTGCGGACCGAGATGGAGATTCTGGCTGATATTGCCGGCATTCTTAAAACTCGGTTGCCAACCCCGGAAACATTTAATCCTGTGCGAATGGTGCAGGAGTTCAGCGAGGCGGTAACAAAAGAAGTGGATTTAGCCAACGAACGGCGCAACCAGCAGCGATTCATCCGGAATTTTGCTGACGATCCTTCCGTGCATGTCCCCCGAGTTTTTGAGAAATACTCCAGTGAAGGTGTATTGACGATGGAGTACATTGAGGGCATTAAGCCCAATCGGATTGATCAGATTCTTGCAGCAGGATTGAATCCTAAAATTATTGCAGCGCGAGGAGCAGATTTTGTGCTGCGTCAGGTGTTTGAGTTTGGTTTCTTCCATACAGATCCGCATCCGGGCAATTTCCTGATTCTTGACGGGAATGTGTTGGCGCCGCTGGATTTCGGGCAAGTCGGGCGATTAACCAAGCAGGACCGTATGCTGCTGCAATATCTGGTTTTGGCGGTTGTCGAAGGGGATGTGTCTCGGATTGTGCATGGACTGGAACGTGCCGAAATGCTGGATGAGGAAACAGATCTTGCAGAATTAAGCAGGGATTTTGAGGAGATTCTTGAGACGTACTCCAACCTTCCGCTGAAGGATATTCCGTTTGGCGAGGCTATTCGGCGAATGTTTGATGTTATCCGACACCACCGTATTGAGCCGCCGCGCGATTTTACGCTGATGCTGAAATGTCTGATGACGATTGAATCTTTTGCCAACGACCTTGACAGCAATTTTCAAATTATGGAGCATCTGAAGCCCTATGCCAGACGCTTTACGCTTCAGCAGATAAGTCCCGAAGCACTTTTTCGACAGGCCCGGACAGCGGCCCGGAGTGCCAGTGAACTGGCTTCTCGGCTGCCCGAAGATGCAGCCGCTATCATCAGCAAGTTTCGCCGGGGCAAGTTTAAGATTCACGTTTATCACGACCATCTCGAAGAAATGGAACAGACGCTGGACAACAGCTCCAATCGGATTTCGTTTGCGGTGATTATCGCCGCATTGCTGATTGCCTCGAGTATGTTGGTCCCGCAGAGCGGCGGTGTGCTGGGAATTGTTACATTTCAGACACTCGGCATTTTGGGGTATCTTACCGCAATGGTGATGGGATTGTGGCTGCTTTTTTCTATCATCCGCCACCGCCGATTCTAAGCAATTGTGCCGTTTAACGAACGAATAAATATTTGAATTCTGTGCCGGATTGTCTATAATCAGGCAGCCGATAAAATACAGCAATCTTATGCCGAGGAAGAAAAATGATGGATATGCACAAAGAATATCAAAGGCGCATAAGCAAGGTGCGCCAGCAGCTTCGGGATGCAAAAGCGGATAGTTTTATCGCCACGGCAGTGGAAAATGTCCGCTATCTGACAGGATTTCGCGGGCATGACAGCTGGGCAGTGATTTTGCCGAAAGCCGTTATTCTGATTACCGACAGCCGCTATACCGAGCAGGCCCGCGGGGAATGTGTCGGCTGCCGGATTATTGAGCGCAAGGATGGTCTTGTCAAAACAGCTGCCGCACTGCTCGAAAAGCAGTCCCATATTGAAACAGTTGGCATTGAAGATACCTGCCCGCTGTCGCTATTTAAAACACTGCGAAAAGAGCTGCCTGTACAAGTGATGCCGACGAAAAATGTTATAGAAAATGTGCGGCTTCTCAAAACAGATGGAGAAATCCAGCTTCTTCGAAAGGCCAGCCGGATTGCTTTTGATGCTATGGATTGGGCACTGGGGCTGCTGATGCCGGGAATGACGGAACGTCAGCTTACAGCATTATATGAATATCGGGTAAGTGAATACAAAGCAAAAGTCGGCTTTGAAACAATTATCTGTTTTGGCCCAAACGGCTCACGCAATCACCACCAGCCGGGGGAACGAAAGCTTAGGAAAAATGACACTATACTGATTGATTTCGGCGTCAATTATGAAGGCTATATCAGCGATATGACACGAAGTTATGCGTTTGGCAAAGTATCGAATTTTTACCGCAAGGTTTATCAAACGGTAGCCAAAGCACAGGCTGCGGCGATTGAAACAATATGTGCAGGCGTCAAAATGGCTGATGTGGATGCGGCCGCCCGGAAGGTCATTGAAGATTCGGGTTTGCCGGTGTATGGACACGGGACCGGCCATGGGATTGGTCTGCAGGTGCATGAGAATCCTTATTTGACCAAAACAGATAAAAAAGGACGCTTGCAGGCAGGGCAGGTCATTACGGTTGAGCCTGGCATTTATCTGCCGGGGCAATTAGGTGTGCGGCTGGAAGATGATGTGCTTGTCACTGAAACAGGCGGGGAAGTCATCAGTCGGGATGAGCGGTTTGACATCCATATAGATAAAGTTCCTCAGCTTGGGTAATATCGCAGAAAGAGGACTTAATTGGGGATAATTTATATCTTTATGGGAAAATTGTTCTTGTTTTCATATTTTTCTGTAAATTTTCTTGCAAAATACAGCCGATTGTAGATATTACGCTGACTAAAAAAAGAATTCTTTTGAGAGTTTTTTATGAAAACAAGACTATTTATCGGCACAGCAGTATTAATCGTTATGATGCTTATAGCAGGATGCAAATGCCCCTGCAAAAGCACTTCATCATGTCCTATTCCGCACAAAGTAGCTTCAGCAGAATTATCCTCACCTAATCAGGTTGATTAGCCCCTGTTTATTAAGACAAAAGTATGGCTTATTCAGTCATACTTTTGTCTTGTTGTGTTAAACAAAGAATTATCGGACCAAGGAGGGCTGGTTCAGTTCGTCGTCAATCCAATATTTATTGCCTGTGATTGTGGCTTGAAGCATAAGCCCATTTTCGGTAATGGTATAAACGCTGATTTGATTACGGAGAGTGCCTTCGCCGCCGGCTTCACCGCCAGTTTCTCCTATTTTTGCAGCCGCATCTGCCTGCCCGCCAACATCCCAGCCGGTACCAACAAATTTTTGCATGGCATCCCGGCTTTTGAAAACTAAGATCTGGCGATAATCTTTAGCACCAAGCCCCAGACCAAGACCTCCCATCCCCATCCGCATATAGGTTTTAACACCGGTGGTCTTATCTACAACAACCCCATAGCCGGCTCCGCCGCTGGCAAAAAGTACAGTTACATTGGCATTGCTGAAGACTGCGTAACCGGCTGCTTGGGCTACTTCATCCCGGGCTGAGGGCTTTATGGTATAAAGATGCTGCAAACTTGAAGCGGCCATATCGTCAATAATCCGACGGCGCTCGGACAGTGTATACTTGCTGCTGCTGGGACCGCAACCGGTTAAAACGGCAAAACTTGTCAGAACTATTATGATAATGATGTGTCTTCTCATTAGAAGAATCCTTTCTGCTGATGACAGAGTATCTAATTCAGCTCTTTATCTTTCCAATATTTTGTGCCTGTTACAGTGGCCTGCAATGCTAAACCGGCTTCGGTCATTGAATAAACCTTGACCGCGCCAATCATGCCTTCGGCACTGGCTTCAGCCCCTTTATCGGGTGTTTTAGCAGCAGCATCCGCATGGCCGCCGAACTCCCAGCCGCTTTCAATGAATTTTTTTATAGTTTCCTGCGTATCAAAAATCAGAACCTGCCGGAAATCTTTGGCACCCAATCCAAGTCCAAGCCCGCCCATTCCCATACGCATATAGGTTTTAGTTCCGGCGGTTTTATCGACAACCACACCATATCCGCCGCCAGCGCTGGCGAAGATAATATTGACATTGGCATTGCTGAAAGCGCCATAGCCGGCGGCCTTTTCAATTTCTTCTCGTACGGAGGCCTTCTCATGGTAGAGGCGTTCGAGCGTTTCTGCAGCCATCGCATCGATAGCACTGCGTTTTTCTTCGTTTGTGAGTTGATTGCTGGGACCGCAACCGACTAATAGAGTCAAGAAAGACATCCATAGAAGTGAAGAACGTTTCATTCTCGCTGCTCCTGTTTTTGTGTCATTCGAATGCTTATGTGTCCACAATCAATCTTCTACATTACAGGAAAGCTCGAAAAAATCAATAGGAATGTATTTCTATTTTCCCGACCGATGTAGTTTTGCATAAGGCGTAGGATTTCAGAAAAAAAGCCTTTGTTTACAGATTTTCAGATTACTTAATACAGTTTTGTTTTTGGCAAGGTTTTACGGCTAATCGTTAACCAGCGGGAAAAACGGATAATTCAGACAGAAATACATGACAAATTATCTTTGGAATCATGCAGAATAGAATACAAGAGACCTCAAGTCCTCTTGTGTTCTGTAAAGGCCAATCCCGAGCTGTTTTTTTCATAACACACATTCAAGGTAAGATGCTTTAATCGAGTTATTTATTCTGTCACCCACAGGTTTGGCTTGTATCGGCTTGCAGAACCCTTATAATTTTATTTATGGACAACGGTCAAGCAAATCTGAAAGATGCGGTTCTCTGGGAAAAAAAGGACGGTAAAGTGCAGTGTCTTCTGTGCAGCTGGAAATGCCTGATATCCAAAGGTGCTGTAGGTCACTGCAAGGTACGCAAAAATATTAACGGTCATCTTTATACCCTTAATTATGATAAACTTTGTGCTGCTAATGCTGATCCTATAGAGAAAAAACCTTTATTTCATTTTCAGCCGGGCTCTCGGAGTTTTTCTATTGCAGCCCCCGGCTGCAATTTCCAATGTGTTTTTTGCCAAAATTGGCAGATCAGTCAGATGCCGTATCAGAATATTCTGGAAGGCACATTTTTTTCGCCTCGGAAAATTGTAGAAGCAGCGCTGGATGATAGGTGCAGGAGCATTGCCTATACATATACGGAGCCGACAGTTTTTATGGAATTGTGCTGTCAGACTGCCCGTTTGGCAAAAGCCAAGGGGCTGGCCAATGTATTTGTCAGCAACGGTTTTATGAGTCAGGAAGCCGTGGACTTTGTCAAACCTTGGCTGGACGGTATTAATATTGACCTGAAAGCCTTTTCTGACGATTTTTACCGTGATATGTGCAAGGCCCGTCTGCAGCCGGTCTTGGACACCATCCGCTATATTGCTCATCATACTGATATTTGGATGGAAATTACCACCTTGATAATTCCCGGCAAAAATGATTCCGACGAAGAATTGCGGTCCATTGCACAGTTTATTGTGCAAGAGGCCTCGGCGGATGTTCCGTGGCATATCAGCCGCTTCTGGCCGCAATATAAACTGACCAACGTGCCGCCGACCGACAGCACAGTTCTGGACCGAGCCTATGATATAGGCAGACAGGCGGGGCTGCGGTATGTCTATGTTGGCAATATGCCCGGTGCTCGTGCCGAATCAACATTCTGCTACAGCTGCGGCACACTTCTGATTGAACGGCAGGGTTATCGAATTATCCAGAACCGCATCACGGACAGCCGCTGTCCTGTCTGCGGTGCTGATATCGCCGGTTTTGAAATAAGTCCCTAAACTTCCTTGCCTGCTGGACGTAGTAATGGAAAAAGGTATTTGGAAAGGAGGCCTTTATGGCAAACTTGCTGTATATTCAGGCATCACCTCGCCAAGAGCGTTCAAAATCAAATCAGGTTGCTTCTGCTTTTCTCCGACACTATGCCAAAGTTCATCCGCAAGACAAAATAGGCACTGTTAATGTGTTTCAAGAAAAGCTGCCGACTTTCGACGGATTAACTGTTCAAGCCAAATATGCCATTCTGCATGGCCAGCCGCACACAGATGCAGAACAAACCGCTTGGAGCGCTGTTGAAACAGTGATTCGGCAATTCAAACAGGCAGACAAGTATGTTTTTTCTCTTCCTATGTGGAATTTCGGCATTCCCTATCGCCTCAAACACTATATCGACATTGTCGTTCAGCCGGGCTATACTTTTTCTGCCGGACCAAACGGCTATGAGGGGCTTATTCGAGACAAACCGGCTGCGGTTATTTATGCCCGCGGCGGCGCTTACCGGCCTGGAACCGATGTACAGGCGTTTGATTTGCAGAAAAAATATATGGACTTAATACTGGGCTTTATGGGTTTTGAGAAGATCTATTCAATCGTAATTGAACCCACCTTGCACGGCAGCCCTGATGAAGTTCAGAAAATTGTTGAATCCGCCGTAGAACAGGCATGCCGGCTGGCCGAAGTGTTTTAAATCTGTTTTGACTGAAAAATTTTCGATTCAGTGCCACTGAGCAGCCGCCGTATATTTGCCCGATGCCGAAAAACCACCAGCAGCGACATTAAAACTGCTCCGGCCAGCAGCGGCCACAATGTCGCCAGCCCCCAGTCTTTGAAAAGAGAAGTTGCTATTGTTAAAAAAATTGGAAAACTGACAGCTGCTAAAATGGAAGCCAGCGAAACATACCGCCAGAGGAGAACACATACAATCCAGACTGCAAATGCAGCAATCCCGCAGAAAGTATAATAAGGCCATAAACCCAGCACAATGCCCAGACTAGTCGCAACCCCCTTGCCTCCCTTAAATTTCAAATAGACAGGGAAAATATGCCCTAAAACGGCTGCACATCCGACCAGCAGCCATAAGGTCAGTTCATACGCTTTCGGCTGGGGGCCTACGAGACCCAGCACGGGCACCGCAAGCATCGGAATCAAACCCTTCAGCATATCCAGTATAAAGCACAGTATACCCCACGACCGGCCTAATGCCCGGACCACATTTGTGGCTCCAATGTTTCCTGAACCGATGCAGCGCAGATCCTTGCCGTGGGCCTTTGCTATCAGCAAACCAAACGGTACGGCACCCAGAAAATAGGCAGCCATTATCAGTGTTATCAATTCCATCATTACTGACATTTTTTTTCCGCAAGAATATTTCTGTACAGTGCTTTAAGAAGATTTACGTGTTGTTCGATGGATACCGCAACGCGGAGATTATCATCCAGAATCGCCTTACGGGCAAGATTTATTTTCTCCATGCTGCAGAAATACTGCAGCGCATAAGTCAGCGTGTGAACATCATCGGGGCGATCCAGAATAAACCCATGCCGCAGATGAGTATAGCGTTCGGATGCACCGTTGAACCGTGTTGTTATGACAGGTTTTGCTAAAGCCAGAGCCTCCAGAACAAAGCGGGAGCAGGGATCATAAAAGGTCGGCAGCACGGCGGCATCGCAGGCCGATATGATCGCATTCATACAGCTATGCGTCCCAAGGAAAACGGTATTGTTGGGGGCTGAATAAGCTGTCGGCGAAAAGCCAGCCGCAGCCAGCACAGGATGCACATCAGACGGCGGATTCTCCCGAAGCATCCGCATGGCGGCCAGAAGGGGACCAATGCCTTTCAGCCGAGGATTGTGCGCAGCAAACAAAAATAAGATGGGCGTTTTGCCAGCCGGCACAGGAACGCTCTGCAAAATCGAATCCCTTATTTTTTGCGCTTCTGACTGGTCTAACGTCTGCGGCAAACTGATACCGTTGGGGATAACAGTTATTCGGCTGTCCGGCAGAGTGTAGTGTTTTTGGAACTGCGATTTGACATAATGACTGAGAGCCGCAATAATAGTTTGGTTATGCTGACGACATAGCCTTTCCTCCGCCTTTAAATATTGTGTTCGCCTGTAATTCAGTAAATGCGTGGAGCGTTTCAGGAGACGCTGCATGGGATTCGCATACGATGCTGTGTTGCGCAGCATTGCTTCACGGTAGCTGCCGCCGCGCGGCTGATAAATATCAGCAACTGCTGTTGGCAGGGTGCTGTGAATGATATCATAAAAATGGTTTTCTAAGTGAGCTTGCAGGGCGGCTTCAAATATCCGCAGGGGAACCCTCCTGCCGGGGTAATCTTGACAGAGGATGTGCAGGTATTCACAAGGAGTTCCCTTGGCAGCCAAAATGACAGCTTCTATTCCCTGACGCCGCAGTTCGCCTACCAGTTCGCTGACGGATCGTTCTGCACCGCCGAGCTTAACTTCTGCGCGTTCAATGAGAATTGCCGCTTTTATCATTGTTCTATGCATCCTTTTCCTGAAACGGACAGATGCGCCCATGCTTGCGATTGTGTCGGGCCATGCAAAGAGCTTTGGAATGCACCTGCCGGAGGAGTTCTTTGTCCTGCGCGGTTAGTTTTTCCCTCTGGACGTAAGCCCGAAAAAAACGCAGCCGGTCGCTGCGGCTGATTTTTGCAGCAGGGCTGGAATAATGCAGTTGAGCAATGTCTTTGACCTGATAATAGCGGCTCCGCATTCGAGGTTTGAATGTCCGATGCAGATCAATCAAGTACAGTATTTGTTCATCCGAAAGAAACAGATGAGACAAATACAAATCTTGATGCCGATACCCTGTGGCATGAAAGCGGCGGACAAAATCAGCAAGACGGCAGATACATTCATTCTTTGCCTGCCGCTGCATGGGAGCCGGACTCGTTTCAAAGCAATCGGGGAGCTTCTGCTCCAGCGACCGGCCATGGGGTATTTCCAGTGTCATGATAAAGCTGCACTTCTCCGACCACCCGTTCCACCGTCCGCCGTAGGCAATCACCTGCGGGGTTAGAACCGCTGCTCGGGTCAGTTCCTCAGAAGGCCCTTTATCGTATTCGGCCAAGAGCGCTCGATGCCGGTGTTGTATCCATGCTTTCAGCTGAACAAAAAAGGGAGGACTAATGTATCGCTTCAGATAGGCCGTCTGCCCGTTGGCAAGCTGAAGACGAATGCGGTGTCTCCATGCGGCCAGGCTCGATTTGGATAGCATTTGTCCCTTTTTGCAGCAAATCACCGTCTCCAGAGAATCCAGTCCGGTTTCAGCCAGAATCCGGCTATAGGATGGCAGAACATAAAATCCCGGTTCAGGTTGTATAAAAGGAGATGTCATGGATGTTTCAGAAATCGGCACGCCGCCTCAAAAACCTCATCCACTGTAATAGACTCCATACATAAATGCTTTTTCATCAAACAACGCGGCCTGCCGCATGGTACGCAGGGTGCCCGTCCGACGATTTGAATTTCCTTATTATGCCCCGTCTGTGTCCACTGCGGATTATTCGGCCCGAATAGAGAAATGACATTCTTGTTCAACGCTATAGCAATATGTCGCGGACCTGTATCATTGGCAATCACAAGGTCTGCCAGAGAATACAGTGCCTTCAGCTGCCCGCCGGACAGCGGCGTCTTTGCCAGATTCAGCATATGACATGCCGCTTGTCTGCTGATCGCTTCTGCCATTTCGGTTTCTTCCTTTGCAGGAGACACCGAAAGAAGTACAGTCGCATGGAATGCTGTATAAAGCTTATCCGCCAGCTTTGCATAGCTGGCCGCCGGCCACTGTTTACTGGGACCGAAGGCTCCGCCCGGCACAAAAATCACAAACGGCCCATCAATGTTTTTTAGGGCGGGAATTTTCTGATAAACCTCTGCAATGGCACTGTCTTCAACAGATAGTTCCGGCGGGCTGACGGCTTGCCTGCTTCCCAGCATAGTCGCGATGGAATGATAATATTCTATCATAGGAATAGGCTTGAATACACCGTTTTCTCGGGGCGGCAGCAGCCGATCCGTCAGAAGAAGCCAGCGTCCTTCCCGCACATATCCAATCCGATGCTTGATGCCGGCCATGGCTGTGCAAAGTGCCGAACCGAATGAATTCTTCAGCAATATAGCAGCATCAAACTGCTGCTGCCGGAGAACTTTGATCTGACGAACAAAATGCCTGTCTATAGTGAGCCATTCATCGCAGAATGGGCTTGGCGATAGAATTTCCCGCGTAAAGCTAGATGCCAAAAAACAGATGCGGGCATCCTTAAATAATTCACGAAAAGCCCGCAGAGCCGGTGTTGCCATAATGGCATCGCCCAGCGGTGAGGGCAGCCAGATTAAAACCTTCGACGGATGCATTGCTGTTTTCCCCGCCCGGCTAATCCCGCCCATGCATCATCAGCAGGGCAATAACCAGCAGCTCAAGCATGATAGCATATCCAATCATAATCAAAACCGGTTCATAGCCCACTTTGGGATTAAGCCAGAATCCGATACTGACAATCAGGCAGAAAACAGCAACCGTTTGAGTCATTCCGGCCAGCAGCTTGAATACCGAAAACTCCGGATAAAATCCCGCCCGATCCATCCGCTTGAGATGGCGAAGAATTTCCTCAAACAGCCGATGCGTCTGTCCGGCATCTTCCGGCTGGTCATTCTCTGCTGCTTTGGTGGAAAATTCCCTTGACTCAAAACCGCTGGTTTCATGCAGGGTGATAACCTCATCCGATGAAAGCGACTTTGCTCCCTCCAATCCGGGGTCACTTGCCTGCTGGGGAGGCTGGGCGTCTGTCTCTTGGCTTTCTTTCGGCTCTGGGACGGCCGCCCGTTGAGCCGTTTCGGTGAAAGCTGACGACTCCCCGTTACGCCCCGACCGTGCCTTTTGATGAAATTCATGCATCCGGATAATATTGACGGCTTCCCGAATATTAACGGCTTTTCGGTCCGGTTCCGGATCGTCGGGCAGCTTCTCCCGCTGCTTGCCGGGAACATCGACAAGAATCGTATAGCATCCTGCAGCCCGACCCATTCGAATATCCAGATAGCGGTCTCCGACAACCCATGAACGGCTTAAATCGATGTCTTTTTCCCGAGCTGCCTGCAGCAACATCCCCGGTTCGGGCTTGCGCAGATTGCTTTCTTTGGCATATTGGGCAACGGTTCCTTCGGGATGATACGGGCAGTAATAGATCCCATCCAAATAAGCACCCTCAGCAGCCAGCAGGTTTTTCAGCCGCCGATGAATCTCTTCCAGTTCCTGCTCCGTAATCATTCCCCGTGCTACAGCGGACTGGTTGGTAACGACTATCAGCAGATACCCCATTTTTTTCAGCTGAATCAGCGACCGTGCAACCCCTGGCAGCAGTTTGACCTGATCCGGCGAGCGGATATAACCCGGGTCTTCTATCAGGGTATCATCACGGTCAAAAAAAACGGCCTTATGCCCCATAATCCTGATTCCGTTCCAATTCTTTTAATTTCTCAATCGTCGCTGTAGAGCTTTTACCGTCTACCAGAGGTGCCAAGACTACACGCCCCCCGCAGGCCTCGACAAATTCTCTCCCCACAACTCCTTTTTGGGCCCAGTCAGCCCCCTTAACCAGCACGTCCGGCCGAACCTGTTTTATCAATTCCAGCGGATTCAGCTGGTCGAAAATGGTAACATAATCGACGCTTTCCAGAGCTGCCAGAACCGCGGCACGGTCATGCTGATTATTGACAGGCCGCCCCGCACCTTTCAGCTGCCGCACCGAAGCATCGCTGTTAAGCCCCACAACCACAATATGTCCCTGCTGCTTGCAGAATTTCAGATATTCAATATGCCCCCGGTGCAGCACATCAAAGCAGCCGTTTGTAAAGACGATAGTTTCTTTCTGCTGACGATGATACGCCAGCTGCTTTATCAAATCTTCAACTGTATGAATTTTCCCCATCTTCCCGCGGTGGCGGGAAATGATTTCATTGACAATCTCATCGACGCTGACGGTTGCAACGCCGAACTTTTCCACTTCCAGTCCTGCCGCGATATTGGCCAGCTGCAGGGCCGTAACTGCATCGCATCCGGCTGCCAGAGCAACAGCCAGCATCGCCAGCATCATATCCCCAGCTCCGGTTACATCATAAACCATCCGCGGCAGGGTCGGAAAATGCTGCGCCAGTGTTTGTGTCCGAAGGTAGGCGCCGTCTTTATCCATAGTAATAACAGCCATTTCTAAATCGAGCTGCTCTCGAAGCATTAGCGACGCTCTGGCCGCATCATCCGGGGATCTGATTTCGAATCCAACCGCAGCACAGGTTTCCTTGCGGTTTGGAGTAATCATGCTGGCTCCCCTGAATTTGCTGTAGTCTGTATCCAGAGGAGGATCCACGAGAACACGTTTGCCGGCCTGTCTGGCCAGAGCAATCAGCTGCTGGCAGAAATCCTTTTCCAGCATGCCTTTGTTATAATCCTGCAGGCATACAATATTGCAATGAGGCAGCCGGCTTTCGTAAACACTCAGCAACTGCTGATAGATATTCGCCGGCAGCGGCCCGATGCATTCCTCATCGATCCGCAGAAGCTGCTGCCGATGACGGTGCTGGGCCAAACCGATAATTCGTTCTTTTGTAATGGTAGGGCGGCTGTCCAGAGCAATCAATCCCTCGGTGTCGGCGCCCAACTGCTTGAGTATTTCAAGCAGACGCTCGCCGCTGCGGTCTTTGCCAATTGCTCCGATGCAGAAGCATTTTGCTCCCAGAGTTGTAATATCGGCCGCTACGGACGAAGCACCGCCGCCGGCATATTCCCGCCGAACGACTTTGAGAACCTGCACCGGAGCTTCCGGGCTGATGCGAAGCGCATCCCCGTAAACATAGCTGTCCAGCATAAAATCGCCTACCAGCAGCACGCGGGGACAGCCAAGATTGGTAACCGCTTTCAATAAATTCGTATAAATCATGGTTTTGCTGTTTGATTTAAATTACCGATCGGCAGATTATCAACTAAACCTGTTATTGTATCAAGTCCGTCCCAAAATTCCAGTTCCATTACCAAATAGGCAAAAATCCGGTCTTTTCGATCCGGCGCAAGCAACGCACTCTTAACCCAGTCTTTCTGGGTACAGACAATAGCCTCAGCTCCGCAGGCATCTGCCCGGCTGAAGATCTGCTTCAAGTCCTGGGTTGTATAAAGATGATGGTCATTAAACGCTATTGTTTCCACTGTATCGATGCCATTTCTCCGCAGACGGTCAAAAAAGGCGTTGGGATTGCCGATGCCGCAGAAAGCCAGCACCGGTTTTCCCCGCAGCTGGTCCAATTCGATAGCCGCATTGGAATAGGTTGCCGCGTGCGTGTGCCGGTGCGCTGCTTTAGCAATCGGAATGCCCGGCGCATAACGGTGTATCTCCTGTTCAATTCGGCCTATCTGAGCTTCATCGGCTTGGTCAAACCGTGTAATCACCGCGGCTGATGCCCGCTTTAAGCACGATTTCGGCTCCCGCAGAAGTCCTGCAGGCAATACACGATTATACCCAAAAGGACACGTCGCATCTATGGCAACAATATCCAAATCCCGCTTCAGTTTGCGGTGCTGAAATCCGTCGTCTAACACCAAAACCTGTGCCTGATGCTGTTCAATCGCTTTGCGAGCCCCTGAAATCCGATCAGCATTGACTACCACCGCCGTACCGGGACAGGCTTTTGTCAGCAGGGCAGGTTCATCCGAAATCTGTTCAGGCTGGGTTTTATACCCGCGGGTCAGAATTGCGCAGCGAATGCCTTTTTGGTGCAGATAATTGCACATCCATATCACCAGAGGCGTTTTTCCTGTGCCGCCGGTTGTAATATTGCCAATGCTGATGACCGGAACTTCGACTGAGCAGGATGACAGAATACCAAGATCATACATCAGGTTACGAATCCGCATTCCAAGACCGTATAGAATACCTGCCGGACGCAGTATAATTCGCAAAAAAGAGGCCCGGAATCGCTTATCAGCCCCCGAGATTATGCTGCGATAAGTATTCTGCCTCAAATAGGTGTTCCTTATAAGACCTGTTAATTAAGAGGGGAACCGTCAATCTTCCTGAAAATCGCGCAAGCAATTCTCATTTATTGATCCGCCTGATGATTGCATCCGCCATTTCACGGGTTCCCACTGCCGTGGGATCGTCACGGTCCAGTTTCATATCATAAGTGACATATTTCCCTTCTTCAATTACCGCTGCAACGGCATTTTCCAGTGCATCGGCCTGTTTGTCCATTCCCATATGCCGCAGCATCAGAACACCGCTCAAAATCAGGGCAACAGGATTAACCTTGTTTTGACCCTTATACTTGGGGGCGCTTCCGTGAGTGGCTTCGAAAATTGCTCCCTTTTGGCCAATATTAGCTCCCGGCGCTACCCCGAGCCCGCCGACTAAACCTGCACACAAGTCACTCAATATATCACCGTACAAATTCGGCAGCACAATAACATCATAAAGTTCCGGCTTCTGGACAAGCTGCATACACATATTGTCCACAATGCGGTCTTCAAACTCAATATCGGGATATTTTTGCGCAATCTGCCGGCTGACATCCAGCCACAGACCATCTGTATGTTTCATAATATTGGCCTTATGCACACTGGTCACTTTGTGCCGGCCCATTTTGCGGGCATAGTCAAATGCAAATGTTACAATCCGTTCCGTTCCTTCTACTGATATCGGCTTGATGCTGATGCCTGCATTGGGACCGATTTTTCGCTTGCTGTGGGCATTCAGCCAGCCAATGAGTTCAAGCGTTTCCCCCATCCCCTTTTCAAACTCAATGCCGGCATACAAATCCTCAGTATTTTCACGGACAATTACCAAATCAATATTCTCGTATTTGCTCCGCACACCTTTGTAGCTCTTGCATGGCCGAACACATGCATAAAGTTCAAACGCCTGACGCAAATGCACATTGACGCTGCGGAAACCCGTCCCTACCGGTGTCGTAATCGGCGCCTTCAGGGCAATCCCGTTTTGGCGGATGGATTCAAGCGTGGCTTCAGGGAGAGGGGTTCCGGCCGTTTCCATTATATCAACGCCTGCCTGCTGAATATCCCACTCAATTCCGGCCCCCGTTGCATCAATACACCGGCGAGCGGCATCAGCTATCTCCGGCCCGATTCCATCGCCCATAATCAGCGTTACTTTTGTCATTAACTTCTTCTCCTGTAAAGAATTATCTGTTAATCCGTTCAGAGAGTCTACTGTATTGAGTAAATTTTAGTATTGGTTTTGCGAGTTTCACAAAGGTTAATATCCTACTTGTAATACTATTTAATGTCAAACGAAAACACAGCAGAATCCCGTATAAATGGATTTACATTTGCAGAAATATTTCTTCCGAATGAATAGAATTACCAGCATTGTCAATCCCGGCGTAACATTAGCTATAACCCGTATTCTGAAATCGCATCAGTAATCACTTTGAACCGGATGTATAATACCAACAAAATACAGTAACCACTGCTGTCCCAAATTTCTACATAAACAGTATCCAATTTTCTGAGTTTCGAAAAAAGAAGCCAGCAACTGGAGAAGTTGATGTCAACTTTGGGGGCACTCTGACACTGGCTGGGACAAGCTTCGAATCTCCGCAATGCCAAATAAGTGTTTTGGATGCGAAAAGCAAATTTTCAAAATACTGAATGACAACAGAAATACAAATAGAAAATCAAATATAAAAATAAACAGACTATCTCCACAATTACAGCCAAATATTTTGCAAGTATTCCAAAACTGACAATTGTTTAATCAGAATTATTGATTTTTTACATAGTTTTGTATTTTGGACCTCCAGAAGGTTCCGGTACAGTCCATCGGATATTATCGAAGGGACACTTGCGCTGGCAGGTTTTGCAATGCAGACAGTTCGAAGGATTGGCCGGCTTGGGCTGGCCGTGAATTGATTCATAAACACCCGCTGGACAGAATGTAATGCACGGGGCCCCGTACTTACCGAGACATTCGTTCCTGCATATTGTTTCATCCTGAATGAGCAAATGGCAGGGCTGCTCTTCCCGGTGGACTGTTGCGGCCACCGCAGTAAATGTATCCTTATCATATTTGATTGCCGGTTTTAGCCGATAAGTTGCTCTTGTCATCGTTGTGTAATCCGGCTCTATATTGAATTTCGGCAGCCAACTGCCCAGTATCGAAAGCGGCATTCCCTGAAGCGGTCCGAATTTCGCAACTGTTTGTCGGAAATTCTTTGCCGTTTCCATCTCGGCAATAACGCCTGCCTCCTCAATCTGTTTGGTATAAATCCGGGCTAGTCCTTTGGGTCTATCCAGTCCCTCTGCAATTGCAGCAGCTGCAGCAATGCCTGATTCGATGGCGTTATGAAGCCCCTTAATTTTGCACATATTGACGAAACCTGCACTGTCTCCCAGCAGTAATACATTGCTGCGTCCAATAGACTGAGTATCCGGACACCGCGGAATAGCGTATAGGCCGCCTTCGGGTATCATCTTGACGCCGGCTTCGGTAATCGTTCCGCCCTCGATAAACGGACGAACAAAAGAGTGCGACTTAAAGAGCGTCAAGGCATCCTGCGGATTGAAATCGCAATATTTGTAGTCAAGCCCTACAATCATACCTACGGCGATGTGATTTCCGCCCATTGGGTACATAATGCCGCCGCCGAACATTGCCGGCCCAATCAGCGGCGTCCAGATAGGATAGCCCATTGCGTGGACCACTCGGCCGGAGCCGAACCGGGCATATTGACTGTCGCTGACACGAATCAGCTCTTTGACGCCCAAAGAGTAGAGCTGATTTGCTTGACGGACCAAACCGGCTTTGCTGATAAATTTTTCTGCTAAAAGACCGTCGCAGCCTTCAGCGATGAGAATACTTTTGGCACGGATGACCTCGCCTGGCAGATAATTGGGCTGTTTTTGTCCGTGTTTGTCCAGCCCCTGATCTTTGAGCTTGACACCTAAGGCTAAATGCTGTTCGGTATCCCAAATAATATCCTCGGCAGCAAAACCATGGAGAATCTCGACTCCCATTGCTGCGGCTATTTTGCACAGCCAAGTGGTTAATTTGCTGACTGAACAGATGTAGTCGCCTTTATGGGACATCTGTCCGAAGGCAAGCTTGAGTGCTTTGGCCAGTTTGATTGCAGCTTCGATCCGGAATGCCATTTTGCTGCCGAGCAAAAACATTACATCATCTCTGTCCACTTTTGACAGCAGAACGGCCTTCGCTTCTTCTGAATCGCTCCAGTTGGGTACTGCTGTATCCAGCAGCCGGCCGAGCGCCCGGCTTTCTAAAACTGCGCCGGAAAGATTGTGATTGCCGGGGCCTGCAGCCTTATCGATAACAACTACATCCAGAGCGGGCAGAAGTTTTTTGAGTGTAATTGCAGCAGACAAGCCGGCAGGGCCTGCTCCGACAACCAAAACAGATACATTTGTATAGTCCTGCATTTTTATTGTCCTGTATTCGAGAAATCCTTTAATGCATTTATAAGTTCCGGTACGGTTTTTTCGGCGCTGCCGATAAGGTAATAATCACACTGCTTAAATATAGGAGCGTGCGGGTCGGTATTGATGGCAATAATTGTTTCGGTGTTGGCTACTCCAATCATATGCTGGATGGCGCCTGAAATGCCGATTGCAATATAGATCCGGGGCCCTACAGCGGTTCCGGTCTGGCCTACCTGATGAATCCGCTCTGCAAAACCCTGTTCGACAGCCGTGCGGGAGGCGCCTTTTTCAACAGAAATCCCCAGCCGGCTGTGAATTGTTCCACAGAGACCATCGAGCAGTCGGTCATAATTGTCGCGGTTCTGCATTCCTTTGCCTCCGCTGACAATAACATCGCTGTCAAACCGGACAGTGCCGTGGGCCTTTTCTGTCCGCAGAATATGCAAACTGATATCGGCATCTGTAATATCTGCATTGTGTTTGATAATCCGGCCGGAACGGGAAGGGTCAGGGGCAAGACGCTTCATTACTCCCGGACGGGCGGTTGCCATCTGGCAGATAGAATCTTTTGTGCAGATGGTGGCCATAACATTCCCCCCCAAGGCAGGACGTGTCTGCATCAAAATCGCAATTTGCCCTTTGCGCGAGCTATCGCGAATCTCCAGACCGGTACAGTCAGCAGTTAGGCCGCAGCCGACGCGATAAGACACCATTGGGGCAAGAACACGCCCCTGCGGAGTTGCTGCATAAAGAAAAATCTGGGGCTTGTAGGTGTTAAATGCATCCGAAACCGCCCTGCAGAAAGAGCGGGGATCAAATTCTTTAAGCAGGGGATGTTCAATCAGATAGACCTTGTCGGCACCGGCGGCAATAATCTCATTTGCCAGATTGGCAACCTCATGGCCTGCAAGGACAACACCCACATAGGTATCCAATGAGTCGGCTAACTGGCGTGCTTTGCCGGTTAGCTCAAAGACCGCCGGATGAAGTGTTCCTTCGCTGACTTCGGCCATCACCCAAACCTCGCCTGAGTAATGGGGCTGGGTTTTGGTCAATCCGGCAATCATATCCTCGAGTGCTTTCTTGTGGAAATCGACTCTATTGTCCGACAATATTTTTTCCTGTGCGGCTTCATCAATTTGGGTAGGATCTGTAATATTTAATTCTTTCAGTTTTGCCGCAAGAATTTGATACTCTTCCGTTTCTTTTTCGGTTGCTTCGTAAGAACGATCAAACAAATTTTCCCGTTTGGCTGGCAGCAGATAACTGGGTTTGCTGTCGCTGGAAGTTTTGTTGTTCTGGCGGTCTTTGGATGCATTTTCTATGATAATGCGAGCCAATTCCTGCGCAGTTTGGACTTCTTGACATTTTCGGGTTGTCTTGCCGGGAGGAAAAACACGAATAACACGGGTTTTAGAGCCGCTTACTCCAATTGCTTTGGCTTTAACGTCATTAGCATTCCACTCTATCAGCTGAGCAGCAATGGCTTTTCGTGTGCGTTCGAACGATGCAAAAAGGGGATATTCATACTTTGCAACTGTTATCATAGCCGGAACAGTGCGGGGACGCACTACTTGACTGCCGCCGGAAACAATGCGTGTAAACTGGAATTGGCCGTTGTGGTATTCTGTGCCCGTAACATAAGCGATACAGGGTATCCCTAATTCTTCTGCCATTTGCGCGGGAACTTGGGCTGTATCGCCGTCAACACTCTGCATTCCCGCCACGATATAATAATCCTTGCTGGAAGCCAGCAGGTCGGTACAGATTTTACGCACGGCATAGGCCAGCGGATTGGCTGTTGCCCAAGTATCGGCACCGCCTAAAGCCCGGTCAGTCAGCAGGACTGCCATATCGGCACAGCGACTTAGGGCATAACGCAAAACATCGGCAGCCATCGGCGGCCCCATGGTCAGAGCGATGATTTTTCCAAGTGTGTCGCCGGACAGATGCTTCATATGCTGTGCAAAGGCGAGGGCTTGAGCATCCAGTTCATTAATAACGCTGGGCAGACGGGTTCGGATGAGATTGCCGGTTTTAGGGTCAAAGGCGTTATCTGTAATCTGGGAGACATCCGGCACCTGCTTGACCAATACGATATAATGGCTCATGAATAACTCCGATTTATATTTGCTTTTCCGGTTTCTTTCTGATTTCCGAAAAAAGGAAACTATAAATAAAATTCTGCTAAGGTCTATCAAAATCGGCCATTGGACTATTTCAAACACCTTGATTTCTAAGTTTGAGTGTAATAACCATACGGCATCCGAGCAACAGACCGCAGCTAAAAACAGCTAAAACCGGCAAAAAAATGTCATAATTTGGTCATTTTGTTGTAGTTTTTTGGCTATTCCTGCTGAAATCGATTGTACCAGCTTGATTTTTGGTGTTTTTAATGCTACCAAAAATATGTGGAAATAACGCGGGCACAGTATTTGAACAAAAATATGATTTAAGAGGTAGACAATGGCAGATTTAAAAAAGTTGAGTGAAGCGATTATACGCGGGGATCAGCGTACTGCTGTGGAAGTAACCAAAGAGGCATTGAACGAAGGGGTGGCTCCGGGAATGATTTTAAGCGAAGGACTTATTGCCGGAATGAATGTAATAGGCATCCGATTCAAAGCCAACGAAGTTTATATCCCGGAAGTGCTGATTGCCGCTCGCGCAATGAAAATGGCAATGGAAGTTCTTGAACCGGAACTAGTCAAGGCTGGGGTCAAACCCTTAGGAAAAGCGATGATAGGGACGGTACAGGGAGACCTGCATGATATCGGAAAAAATCTTGTATGTATGATGCTAAAGGGTGCCGGTTTTGAAGTGATTGATTTAGGGGTAGATGTGTCTCCGGACAAGTTCGTGGAAAAAGCCAAAGAAAATGCACCGCGAATTGTTGGTTTAAGTGCTTTGCTGACGACTACAATGCCGGCAATGGAAAAAACAATTCGCGCTATTAAAGATGCGGGATTGTCTATTAAAACGATGATTGGGGGTGCTCCCGTAACACAGGTCTATGCGGACAAAATAGGCGCCGATGGCTATGCGGCTGATGCAGCAACTGCTGTGGATATAGCCAAGCGTCTTATGAATTGAGCAATCCTAAAAACGGATGGATTACAAGAAAACCGGTGTTTTCAACACCGGTTTTTTAATCGACTGGATCAATGAAATGATGGGGGACAAAAAAAAAGAGCATTCACAATGCTCTTTGAAGATACAAAAAAAGAAAGAGGAGAGGTGATATCTGCTTATGGATTGCCTGTCGTCGGTGCAGGGTGTTTGTTTTCCTCTTTTTCTTTCTGGATTGCTAAATAAATCTCTTTGCGATGTACGGTAATATTGCGGGGGGCGTTGATTCCCAGACGCACCTTATCGCCGCGGACATCTACAATTGTGATTTCCACGTCATCGCCGATCATAATCGACTCATCTTTTTGTCTGCTTAAAACCAACATAAATGAACTCCCGAATTTCCCTTTCTCAGCCGGACCGACTTAAATCCGTCAGACAGCTCGAAACCTCTGTGTTCCGCATTACTTATACGTTTTACAACAAAGCATGAGCATAAAAAAGTTCGTAAACTCCTGCACCGTATAGGCACAAGTAATTTCGACTGTTTTAAGCAGAGGAAGTAATGAAATTTAAAAAAAATGCAAATATTTGTCAGGCGGTTTTTACAAATTCTTCTAACTTCATTATATATAATGAATTGTAAAAATCAACAGCTTTTTTGAACAGAATTAATCTGTCGGCAGTGTAGATTTATCGGACGTGTGAGAAATGGAAGAGTTGTGCTTAAATTGAATGGATATCCAATATCCTGTCATAGCCCCCAAGACAGAAAAGGGGGCATACTGTATCGGAAGAATCGCATATATTGTATGGGTGTAAAAATCAATTGGCCAAGTTTTGACCAGATGCTGCAGGTCTTGTGAGTCAATAATTCGCGTAAATGCACCGATGTAGAGCAAAGATGCGCCTAAAATGACGGGGATATAATCCGTTCCAAGAAAGTACCGTGCAATAAATGCCGCAAGCCCCACGGCTACAAACACTCCGAATGCTGCCTGACGATGGCCGGGCTGTCCTGCTACAGAGCCGAGTACTTCGTCAAACTGATTGATATCTTGGGCAAAGATGCCGATGGTCAGATAGGTTATAACGGCCCCAGCCGCAACAGCAAGAAACCAGTTTCTCCAGTTAATCGTCGTATTAAATGAGAAAGGATTCCTGAATTTTACAGCCAGCATCTTTAGGGCAAGCAGCATACCAAGATAGCCTGCAGCACAAATACCAAGCCAAAACAGCAATTCCCACCGCATAAAGGCATACATTGCATTCCGCTGCTGCAGCGCAGAGTTAGTCAGCAGAATCTGCCGCATTGCACCGCTGTTGAGTGCCAGAACCGCGATGCCGGCCGGTGCGGCATAGGGAGCCAAATTGCCCCCGAGAGGGTAACAAACAAACGCTGCGGCTGCGCCTGCTGTCAAGCCGAGACCGACCAGAATCAGGCACTGCACAGGCGTCATTTGCATAGAGAAGAGACTGACAGCACCAAGCGGATCCTCAGGTCGAACCAATGGCCAGCCCAAAGCTCCGACAATCAATGCCCCAATGCTCAGTGAAGCCAAAATGCGGAGTCGCAGCAGCCAATGAATATTAAATAAACCCAGCCCAAAATAAATCAATGCTATTGCTGCAATCACACGCAATGCGATTGGATACAGCCATTCCATAGTTAAAATCCTTTCATTTGTGCGGCCAAGATACCAGAGCCGGCCGGACGGGTCAAGATAAAACGATTGTCATATCTTAATCTTTACCCAGTGGCGCAGCTTAAAATACGAAGCAGTCGTAAATAATTGTTTACACCCCTATAAGCGGGTGCGGCAATGCTCCTTAAATTGCTGCAACTATGTTCTTTTCCGTGATTTTGAGTCCATGAGGATATATTGTATTGCCATTACGAGGCAGCAGTATAGTTAAATCTTTGATTGAGTACAAATGTGAGGATTTATTAAACCCGCATAATTGAAGAGGTAAAGCGTTCTGAATACCACACAAAGAAGATTTTATACATCATTATTCTTTTTGCTGCAAATGGTTGAAAAAAATAAGGACTTGAAATTGAAAACTTGAGAACAAGTAACTATCGATTTTTTATTTAACAACTCCGATTTTTTGGGGATAATATTTCTTGCCCTTACGTTCAATTTTACCTTCGTTTAATAGGAGACCAATTATTGACCAAGATAGAAAATCTTTATTGCCCCCCGAATAATCCGAGTGAATCTCAAGTAGATCAGCGATATCAACATTTCTGATTCCATTAGGGTGAGATTCAATGATTTCTACAATCGCCTCCTTCAATAAAGACAATCCTTTTTGTGCTTTTTCCTGAGGTGTCATAAAAAAATATCCTTTGAATATGTTTTAGCATACATTCAAGAGTTGCCACATTTTTTAGTACCAGTTTTCATGAAAGTATAACCGATCTGTTCTGTCTGAATATTGTCTTATGGAACAAGTAGGGAGCAAAACCAATGCAGATGCTGTGAGGGTGCAAAGCCCCGCAATGGATGGTGTTAAAACATGATACAGCCCCGCGTACGCCTCCGACGTCTGGTAATCCAAACTCCTAAGCAGCCTATAGTGATTCTTCATATTCTTGCCTATTGCCGTATAAGAACAAAGAAAAAAGAGGAACAGAAAGGTTTAGAATTGCTTTATACACAGGCGGCGGTGGGATTCGAACCCACGAAATAACGGTTTTGCAAACCGTCGCCTTGGGCCGCTTGGCTACGCCGCCGAAGATTTAATACCTACCATACAGCAATACCATTGCAATTTCAAGAAAAATTCTTTCGCTCATTCGCCACGACAAATCAGATACAGAATGCCTCAATAGGCTGCGGGAATAACTCATTCACCAGTCCTTTTGAATGTCTAAAGAGCAGTTAAAACAATAAAATATTCCGGTTGACCAGTTAATCTTTATTGGCAGGAATATAACAGCAGCCCGTTCCAGCCCTGAATCTGCACAAAAACGATATTAAAAGGCCTAAAATTTGGCAGTTGCCGCCGCATCCAGTATGGCATCAAACCGCATCTGGGCTTTGATTCAGGAACAAACAATAAATCGTATTAAGTAGTCAGGCACTAAACTATTTGCATAAGACTATCTTAGGATTTATAATTCCGCTTCCTGCTGCAGCCATACGGCAGGGCTTAAGAACATACTGACATAATACAAAAGTTAACAGGAGATTTTTGTGAGCAAGGCGAAAGTTACTATCGTAGGTGCTGGCAATGTAGGGGCTACAGCTGCTTTTATTGCGGCAAGCAGGGCGTTAGGGGATGTGGTTCTTCTGGATATTGTTCCCGGACTGGCTGAAGGCAAAGCGTTGGATATCGCACAGTCCAAAGGGATTTTTGCATCCGCAGGCAAAGTCACGGGGGGAACAGATTGGGATTTGGCAGCGGACAGCGATATTGTTATTATAACCAGCGGTCTGGCTCGCAAACCGGGAATGAGCAGAGATGACCTGCTGGCCAAAAACGCCGGAATTGTGAAATCCGTTGCCCAGCAGATCGTTCGCACCTGTCCCAACAGTTTTATTATTGTAGTATGCAATCCGCTGGATGTGATGACGTATGTTGCAGCCAAAGTCAGCGGCTTTAAGAAAAGCAAAGTAATTGGTATGGCAGGGGCATTGGATTCGGCTCGTTTTGCCTGTTTTGCAGCCGACGAACTGAAATGCGACATTGGTGATATACAGGGGGTATTAATGGGGGGGCATGGGGATGATATGGTTCCGCTGCCCCGATTTACATCGGTGGCCGGCATTCCGCTGCCTTGTCTGCTGCCCCAAGATAAAATTGATGAATTGATCAGCCGAACCCGCAACGGGGGCATTGAAATTGTCAATCTGCTGGGATTCAGTGCCTATTACGCACCTGCAGCCGGTGCCATCCGAATGGCCGAAGCTATCCTGAATGACTCCAAGACCATTCTTTCCTGCTGTGCTTTCTGCGACGGTCAATATGGCATTCATAACACTTATGTGGGTGTCCCGGTAAAGCTTGGGGCCGGCGGTGTAGAAGAAATTATTCTTCTGGACCTGAATGAGCAGGAAAAAGCCCAGCTGGCTGCATCAGCTGCGCATGTCAACGCGATGGTTGAAAAGGTTGATACGATGATTTGACCTTATTCCGACTGGAAAGAGGGAATTGCTTTTCCTTCTTCCAGTTTTTTATTGAACAGCCGGATTTGGAGGTCAATGGCTCCCATTGCCCAGTCGATATAATGGAGTTTATGATAGGGTTTATTGTGCCCTTCGTGAAGCAATCCATCATAAATGGCATCCAGAAAACGGTGTTTTGTACTGTGCGAAATAGGAGTGGGCTGCAATGCCCATTCTTTAAGTTCTTCATAATCATTTCGCAGCCGCTGGCTGGAGGCCAGCTGGGCGGCAGTCAGATAATCGCCCGGATTCAGCGCCAACTGAATCCCTTTGAGAGCCATAATCAGAGGTTCGTAGCTGGCACGCCGTTCCAATCGTATAAATTTGTACTGGTGTATATAAATAGCCTGTCTGAGCGGCCGAACTTCTTGCGGGTCGCCCGATAACTGCCAGCGGCGCTTGCTGGTTCGGGCAAACATAAGCTCTTCGCCGTAGTCGTCCCGTTCAATTTCTTCGTTTCTCAGTCGTGAAATCCATATCTGGCCTGTATCTGTAATCTGTGTGCCGCCCCCTAAGACAAACAGGCACTTGACAAAACTCAAAGGCAGTGTGGATTGCTTGCCGATCTGATTTCGACGAAGCTGAAAAGACAAATGCAGACTGTGCGGATTAACAGGGAAAAATTCCGTTATTTCACGAATCAGCCGATTGAGAACCCACGGATCTGCCGTTGCGGGCTTGGAAATTTCCCCTAATGTATTCAATCGTCCCGGCGCAAGTTCCAAAAAGCCCCGATTCGAGCGGTTCGGCTCGCCGGAATGGTCATCGACATAGCTCCCAAGCTTCCATCCGAGAACATCCATCGCAAAATCACAAAAATAACGAAAACCGTCGAAAACCGGATCCTGATTGGCAATATTTTTATGAATGGCACGGAATCCCAGATTGCTTAATTCTACTTCTGCTCCCATCGGAACCAGTCCCGGCTGGAGGTTGTTTCGGATGATGGCCATGTCTCCCTGTACCACCCGAGGGTCAAACGCATTTTCAGCCGCCGCTACAGCATATTTGACATAATCGATCAAATCGTATGAATTCCCGGGCGGCATCGTTTCCAGCCCGCGGCGAAGAATCATATCAATTGCATGACTGTTGGAGTTAATCATCCGCAGTGCAATTAAAAGACTCAAGATGCGGGTATAATAGCGTTTGGATGGACATAATCGGTCCAGCTCGAATCGAAACCGGTCATAAATCATCGACTCAAACTGGTTCATTACGGCCAGCTTGATGACCAGCGCCAGATAGTTTTCAATATACGGCCGTGCTTCCGGAGTGTTGATCAGATGCCGCATCGAAGGGCATGGCCGATTCAATTCGTGTTCCAGATAAAAATCGCTGACGGCATCCTGACGTAAGTGTGACACCACCAGATCCCGCTCGATAGTTCCCAGAAGCTGCCGGCGCGCACGGCGTTCTATATCTGCATCTATTGAGTGCTCTCCCGGACGGGTATGCGACTGAAAGAATTTTTCTATTCGCTTGCGCAGCCACAGTTCGTGAATCAAATTTACATGAAAGCGGTCCCCAAACCGTTTTCTCATCGATTTTGTGCTGGCCAGATAGGCCTGAGCCTCCACTGTTCCGTTGGCGGTATGAACCTGAACTGTCTCACGGTCATAAAACTTGCCTTCATACTGATCAATAACCTTCATCGCCGAGGCTGGAACATCGTAGATAACAAATCCCTGCAGCTTGGAGGTGGTATCAGGAATTGCATAAAAGTATATATTATCAGGACTTACGCGGCGATAATGCGGCAGCATCGCAAGTTCTGCATTCAATACATTGCCGGTTCTGGCTTCTGATGGCTTCAATGAAAAACTGTATCCGCAGACAGATTCAAAGATCGAAGGATCGCGAAGCGAGCCATAAACAAATAAATTCATTGGTTTTTCGGTTGATGAATCTTTCATGGTCAATATATTGTATGGATCTGCTGCCTGCCTCGTCAATGAACGATTCGATTGACATGAGCATGAATAAGGGTCAAAATTTCATAACAGATGGTATCGGCCAAGTCTGCTAAGGCATACGCCGAACAGACTGAATCGTGAGAGTTGTCCAGTACAGTCACCATTTGTCCCAATTGAATATTTGGAACATCGGTAACATCCAGAATAACCTGATCCATACACACTCGGCCGATAACGGGTACCGCCTGATGGGCGATTTTCATAAATGCTCTGTTCGAAAAACACCGCCGGTATCCATCGGCATAACCCAGAGGGATAATAGCAGCCGTTGTATCACGTTTGGTTACATACGAGCGGCCGTAGCTGATGGAATGACCCGCCGGAATGTGTGCAATATGGGTAATCGGCGCCTGAAGTGTAAGAACCGGCTGTAATGGTATCGGAGGATTTTTCATCCGCCGGGAGTAATAGCCATACATAGCAATGCCGCAGCGTACCATATCATAATGGGCTTGCGGAAGCTTCATTACAGCGGCACTGTTGGCAGCATGTATCAGGATGTTTCTGTTCCTCAACTGGTATTGATTGAGAAAGCGTTCGAAAACTTCGATTTGTTCGTATGCATAAGATAAATCATCCTCATCGGCGGTAGCAAAATGAGTAAAAACGCCGGCCAGTTTTAAGTTGGGACATGCCTCAACCTGTTCGAGCATCCGGCCGGCCTGTTCCGGTGCGATGCCGCCGCGTCCCATTCCTGTTTCTATGTTGATATGAACTTTTTGGACCAACGATGTTTTTTTAAGAGCTTCTTTAATATAATTCAGGGAATCCAGCGAAGACAAAACCCCGTCAAATCCGCTGCGGGCGCATACCTGTATTTCTTCGATGGACTGAGAAGGATTCATCGGCTCCAGAATCAATATAGATTTATCAAAAACCATCGAGGCAATATGCAGTGCTTCATAAAATGTGGCTACCGCAAAAGCATCGGCTCCGTCCCGTACAAGAATATTCACAATTTCGGCCAGTCCGTGACCGTATGCATTGGCTTTAACTACAGCGCAGAATTTGGTTTTTGGAGAACATAAACTCCGCAGATGACGAACATTGTTCAGCAGGTCCTGCGAAAAAATATGCGCCTGCAGATCCGGGCGGATAAATTGCTGGGTTCGATAGACTCTCATCGCTTTCCTGTCTGTAAAATCGTTTTACGCAACTTAAAGAGTTCTCGGAAAGCATGAAGAATTACTTTAAAATTAGCCCCGGTTGAACGGCCTCCTATGCGCGGATAATGATGAACACCGACCTGTGTTATCCTGAATCCCAGTCGGCTGGCACGTGCCAGAATTTCTGTATCGATTAAGGCACCCGTGCTGATCATTTCAATTTGGTCAAAAATCCGCCGCTTATACAGTTTGAAGGCGCAGTCAATATCTTTCAGGTTAAGATTAAAAAGAAAATTAATCAGGGCTGTCCAGCAGAAGGCGTTCAGTTGACGCTTCCAGCCTTCCTGCCGTTTAAGGCGATAGGCGCTGACAATATCATATTGCTCCATCAGCGGCAAAAGGCGATGCAATTCGGTGACATCGAATTGTCCGTCGCCGTCTGTATAAAAGACATACTCTTTGGCGGCGGCCCGGAAGCCGCTTTGCAGTGCCGCACCGTAACCAAGGTTTACCGGGTGATGAATTACCCGAACTGCCGGATATTCCCGTGCCAGCTGGTCGGCCAATTGGCCGGTACCGTCTTTGCTTCCGTCATCGACAATAATAATTTCATAATCCGGGCATATTTCCTTTAAAACAGCGAGTGTTTTTACTGTCAGAGGTCCAATGGCCTCACGCTCGTTGAAGCACGGAAAGAAAACCGTCAGTGAGGTGACGGGGTGCGTTTTTTTGATTTCTAAGGTATCTCCCATAGACTACCAGATGCGGCTGGTATTAATCAGTTTGGATAATTCTCGAAACTGTTCTGCAAACTGACGATAGCGGTCTTTTTCCTGCCCCTTAATCTGCATCAGACAACGGGCAGCTATTTCTGCACTGCCAAGCCGGAGTAGAAATCCATTTTCTTTTTTATACATCTCTTGATTTTGAGTAAAATCATCCAGATATGTCTGCAAATCCGATGTTGCTTGCTCCCTAAACTGAGCCAGTCCAGTCAGCCGATTTAACGCCAGCGCCGCAGCGGGATAAGGATATTCGTCAAAAGCACCTTTGGTTAATTCATACAAATCCCCAAAACGCGGAGCGTATTGATTTTCTAAAATAGCGACAGAAGTTGTCAGCTTTTGAGAAAAACTGTCTGGAAATCCGGCCTTATTATTCAAAATATTGTCGATGAGGTTTCTGCCGTCAGGATTTTCGATATCAACCAAAAGATGCTGGGTATTATCGAGATACCCTGTCTTCCAATTCGGTGTCAATTTGAGGGCCTGCATAAAAGTCGAGTCTTCCTGTGATTGCGGCATCAAAACTACCCACACTTGATAAGATTTGAGCTGCTTGTCGATCCATAGACCGACTTCTCGTAGCTGTTCGGCGGTTAATTTTCGGCCTTCCGCAAGGGCCTGCTGAGCAATTGGACCGCCCCCATGAATAAGCTGCCATAAGCGGAATTTATCGTGATTATAAGCAGCTTGAGCACGTCCATCCATAAAGAGTTTCAGCGGAATTTGGCCGGTATCCTTGTCCGGCTGCTGACCGAATGCAATAGCGCCGCCTTCTGTCCAATAATTAAAAACGCGGCCCCGTAAGTTATTGATGTTGATGAACTGGCATACCTCGAAGGGCTTCAAATGGGAAGCAGTCATTCGCATAAAAATACTGTGATACCGGTTATCTGTCGGCCAAGGATCGAGATAAACCCGCTTGAATTTTATCGCCCAAAAAAGTCCTAAAAGAGCCAAGAAAATGCTTAATACGATATAACCGGCGGAAACAATACGAAAATTCGAAGAATCTGATGCTGAAAAGATTTTTAGATTAAATTTGGCTGTAATCATTTGCCATGCTTGCCGCGCCAGCAGAAACACTGCAGGTGCTGCGGCAGAACCTGCAAGAGCAATAAAACGTCTGGATTGTACAGCCATATAAAGGGTCAGCAGCGATAGAACAATAATAGCCAAGTCGATGCGCGGCCGGCCAGACGGCAGATTGCATTCCTGCCGAAGCGATTTGCGGCTGCCCTTAATCGTCAGTTGCGGTTTTAAAAAGTAGCCGCTCAGCCATGCCAAAAGGACAAGCCCCGTCAAAATGCACAGTACGGCAAATGCCTCTTCTTCGCCTACCGGATTGGGTGTTGTTGAGGTTTTATCCATCCAGTCGAAGGCAGGTTTCCACTCATTGACCTGACGCCATGATTCAGCATGTTTGCTGACGCTGATTTCAAAAGTATGGGTCAGGTTCGTAAGATGGAAGGGATTTAGTATAACCATTGCAATAAACGAACAGACTGCTGCGCCGATGGTATGAATCAATCCACGAACCGGCAATATAACAAACCGCTCTTTTTTGACTGCCATCGCGAATACCAGAAGAGTTCCTGCAATGAAGACAAAACAGAACGATAGCTGAGAAGAAGACACAAAAGATGAATAAATTGTCTTAAACTGAGGCGTCAGGTTAACAGGAATCCGGGCAAAAAAGGAAGTGCATAAGCTTAGAAACCAGATAAAGCCGACGCCAATGTGGTAAGCATAAAAAGGAGCCGGCTTGACTGTTTTTATGGCAGCCAGAATTACAGAACCCGCTGCAAGGATCCCCCACATTGCCAGCATTTTGCTGATAAAGGGAGCCGCCTTATAATCAGAATTCAGGAGTTTCTGTGTCTGGACATAATAATCATTGGTCAGAAATTTATAAATCATTAAATAGAGCACCAGCCATAGGCCCATGCAGCCCAGACTGACAGTCCACCGACGCGGCAGATTCAGAAGAAAATGAATCCCAATAAACGGCACGAACATAATAAAAGCATAAATATAGCCCCCGTGAACATTGGCCCAGAAAACAATCAGCGGAATCATCAGCCATATCAGCCGCCAATTGCGGTATGTTGCCAGCGCCAGCACCAGAATATAGACGGGCACAAGCAGATTGGAGTAGCCGGCAGGACGAATATCGAAAAATGTTCGGCCGACCACCATTCCCATGCACGCTGCTGCGGCCGATAGAAAATTGCCTGCTCCGAGCAGTTTACCGATGCCGTACACACTGAAAACAGTCAGAAAATACAGCGCAAACTTCCAGATAACCAGAACATTATAGTTGGGCTTATCTTCGCTTCCAAACCAGACAGCCAGTTTGTAATAAATAAGATGCGTCAGCCAGTTCTGGTTAATCCAGCCGGTTGGATGCCACCAGCGTATAAAACTGCGGCTCCAAGCAGGAAATTTCTGGAGCTGTTCATCAGACGGGCCAGCAGGGTGAGAGTTGAAGCTAAACGGTTCAATGGTATCAACCCCATGATGAGCAAAATGCCGCCCGCAGGCCATCGCTACCCACGTATCGCCGGCAGCAACCATATGCGTAGACCCGTAAAATGCGAACAGCATCATGCCCGCAAATAAAACCAGCTGCAACCAGCCAGTCCGACGGGAGGTGTTTCCTAATTCATTCATTTATTCCTGAAGCCACCTTTGGATGCGGTCCATCCCTTTTTCTATTTGTTCCAGCGAACAGGCAAAACTTAACCGGATATTATTGGGACTGCCGAACGGAGCACCCGGAACTACTCCTACATGGGCTTGTTCGAGCAGAGCAGCCGCAAAATCCATACTGTCGCGTATAACAGCTCCTCCGATGGTGCGGCCGTAATGAGCCGAGACATCCGGGAAGCAGTAAAAAGCACCTTCTGGCTGGTGGCAGCACACTCCTTTTATTGCATTGAGCCGCTGAGCCATCAAGCGTCCTCTTTTTTCAAATTCAATCCGCATTTTTTCAATTGTGTCGCCCTGGTCTTTCAGGGCCGCAATCGCTCCAAATTGAGCAAAGGTAACCGGATTAGATGTCGAATGATCCTGCAAGCGGGCCATCGCCTTGATGACATTCAGGGGTCCGGCCGTATAACCAAGCCGCCAGCCGGTCATCGAGTAGGCCTTGCTGAGGCCGTTGATTGTAAGGGTCCGCTGATAGGCGTCGGCGCTCAGTGAAGCGAAACTGACAAACCGGGTTTTGCCGTAAACAAGTTTTTCATAGATTTCATCTGACAGAACAATCACCTCTGTTCCCTCAAGTACCTTCGCCAGCGCCATAAGTTCATCGGGACTGTAGCAGAAGCCGCCGGGATTATTCGGTGAATTTAGAATCAGCATCGCTGTTTTAGGCGTGATGGCCTTTCGAAGCTGTTCAGGGGTAATTTTATAATTAGTGGCGCCCGTTGTTTCAAGTATAACGGCCTTGGCTCCGGCCAGTTTGATGGCCTCTGGATAGGTTACCCAATAAGGAGCGGGCATCAGCACTTCATCGCCGGGATCCAAAACCGCCTGCATTGCCCCATAGACTGAATGCTTGGCTCCCAAATTAACCACAACCTGCTCCCAGCTGTAGTCCAGATTGTTTTCCCGCTTCAGTTTTTCGGCGATAGCTTTCCGCAGGTCGGGCATACCAGCCGCGGGTGTATATTTGGTTTGTCCTTTTTTGAGGGCATTGATTGCCGCTTCTTTGATGAATTCAGGCGTATCAAAATCCGGTTCTCCGGCTGCAAATCCCAATACATCAATTCCCTGTGCTTTCATTTCCTTGGCGCGGCTGGTAACTGCCAGCGTAGCCGATGGCGGTACAGATTGAGCGCGTTGGCTGATTTTCATAAAAAATCCTCTCATTAGTAGATTCTGCTTCGTCCAAAAATTCAGCCGGCATTAAAACAGCTTGCTGGTTAAAAATCAAGGAAAATACGCAAATAACCCTTGCAGATTCGGCATTTTAAGATTTCAGGCAGATAATCCGATGGACCGTTATTTAACCGGACATAGCAAGTCATTTATTCTCCTCAAATCTGTCACACATAATGTTTGACACAATAAATGCTTTTTGCGACAATTTTGCCCAAATGAGCACCAGAGGCCCAATTATTTGGGGGTTGTCTATTTTGGTATGAATCATCTTTGCTCAAAAGTAGTTTAATGAGGAGATGAAGAATGTATTCTAAAAATACAAGGCACCCAGTTGCGGCAGTAATTGCAGCGATTGTCTTTTTTTCACTTCAGGCAGCGGCGCAGGAATCAGAAAAGACTGTTTCGTCTCCAAAGGAGCTTTATCTGCCGAAAAAAGCAGACCGTGTGCCGGAAAACAATGACTACAACAGCCAAGATAGCGAATACTGCTTCAAACGCATGGTTCAATCGGATAATATTGCTATTTTTTGGAGCAAAGAATATGGCGATGATCCCCTCGGCAATCCGGATGCAAGGAAGCGCTTTGATGTCCAGTTTATGCTCTCTGAATGCGAACGCTTTTATAAATACTATATTGATGAACTGAAATTGGTCCAGAAAGGCAATTCTATCAGTGATAAATACAAGATGCTTGTTTATGTTTTTGGCGGCGAAGGGGGCACAGCATTTGGCGGCGGAGTGGATGAGAAAATCGGCGTATTATGGACACCTGCCGTGCGGGTCAATAAGCCTCCGTATGGTGTTTTAGCCCACGAGATGGTACACAGCTTTCAATACATAATTGGAATCGACACGGGTAAACACCTGCGGGGATCCATTGTAGAGATGTCAGCACAATTGATGCTCTGGCAGGTCTATCCCGAATGGATGACATTTGAAAACTACCATCTTGTCGATTTTATGAAGAAAACCCATTATGCCTTTCTGCATCCTACCAATATGTACCACTCTCCCTATGTATTGGAATATTGGCTCAACAAACACGGCAAAGAGTTTTTCGGCCGGCTGTATCGGGAAACTCTGCCGAATGAAGACCCTGTTACAACTTATAAAAGAATACTTTCGGTTACACAGGATGAGTTTAATAATGAAATGTTTGATGCATCGCGCCGATTTATAACATGGGATATGAAGCGGATTGAAAAAGTCGCCAGACCCTACGCCAACCAGCACCAATGCAGTCTTATACCTGCCGAAGACGGGTGGTATCGAATTGCCCCTTCACGGTGTCCTCAAAATTACGGCTACAATGGTATTAGGCTCAAAGTACCGTCGCCGGGAACAGAAGTTGTCTTACATTTTAATGGCATTGCAGGGGCCGAGGGCTATAATGCCGTAAAAATAGAAATGGCCGGCTGGCGGTATGGTTTTCTGGCTTCGCTCAAGGACGGCGGCCGCATATACAGCAGCGTTGGTAAGGAGCCACAAGGGATATTGGCATTTACAGTGCCGGAGAATACGGAATACTTGTGGCTGGTTGTGATGGGGGCCCCGGTCGAACACTGGCCTGTGGCAGGGGGCAGAGGACGCAGAGCCGATAATACCGCCGAAGAGCAATGGCCTTATCAGATTCACCTGAAAGGGACAGCACCTGATGATTCAGTTATTCAATAATTGATTGTAGGTTGGGAATTGTATGGGGTTTCAGTTCCACAGGCTGTTCTCGGTAGTCTGAAAAAAACCTTTATTAGGCTTATTTTGCAACCGCATTATTGCAGGCCAACGGATTTTCGGTTATAAACACTGCAATAGAAGACAGATTGCAAAACTGTTTCAATTTCACTCAACAAGAAAATAGCGCCCGTAGCTCAGTTGGACAGAGCAACGGATTTCTAATCCGTCGGTCAGGGGTTCGAATCCCTTCGGGCGCGGTCAGAAGCAGGCCAGTCCAAATAGGCGTTTTAAGCAATTTTTTACTTGTTTTTTTCAAAAAGAGTGATATTGTATTTGCCTGTTTTTGTGAAACAGAGAACAAATCTTTATTTATACAGTAACAGGATTATGCAAAAATGGCCATTTTAGTGCAGAAATTCGGTGGGACATCTGTCGCCAATGCTGACAAAATCCGCCGTGCCGCAGCCCGAGCTCTGGCAGCCCATCAGCGGGGAGAGCAGGTAATTGTGGTTGCCTCTGCCCGCGGAAAACAGACGGACGAACTGATTGCAGATGCGCTGGAAGTGAATCCCAATCCCCCGCGCAGGGAAATGGATATGCTGCTGAGCACAGGCGAACAGCAGACAGTATCCCTGTTTGCTATGGCTCTGGCCGCTATGGGCCAAAAGGCAATCAGTTTTACCGGCCAGCAGATTCAGATGATTACCGATAATTCCCATACCAAAGCTCGTATTCGCAGCATTGGTACCGACCGTCTTCGCAAAAAGCTCAACGAAGGGTATATTTGTGTGGTAGCCGGCTTTCAAGGTGTGGATGAAGATGGGAATATCACAACACTGGGCCGCGGGGGCTCGGATACCAGTGCGGTCGCTTTGGCGGCGGCGATGGGGGCCGACTACTGTGAAATCTATACCGATGTGGACGGCATTTATTCAGCCGATCCGCGGAAATACCCCAAGGCCGTCAAGCTGGAGCAAATCAGTTATGATGAAATACTTGAACTGGCCAGTCTCGGGGCTGGTGTTATGCACAGCCGGTCAATTGAATTCGGCAAAAAATACAACGTAAAAATTCATGTTCGAAGCAGTATGAACGATAATCCCGGAACCCTTATTACACATGAGGTACCTCAAATGGAAGGCATTCTGGTCTCAGGCGCAACGTCACAGAAAGACCTTGCAAAAATCGGTTTAATCGGTGTGGACAACAAACCCGGCAATGCGGCACGCATTTTTGCCCATCTGGCAAAACACAACGTCAGCGTCAATGATATTATTCAGACGGAAATGAGTCCGCAAAAAGCCCATCTGTCATTTACAGTAGCTACTTCTGATTTAAGTGAGGCCAAGCAGGCCATCGAAGAAATACGGGATGAAGTGCATTGTCAGGAGGTGCTGATTCGGGAAGATATCGCTGAAGTTTCTGTTGTCGGTGTTGGAATGCGCTCTCACTGCGGTGTTGCGGAAAAAATGTTTAAGGCGCTGGCGGATAAAAAAATCAACATTGATGCTATTACCACCAGCGAAATTCGTATAAGCTGTCTGGTTAACCACAACGATGTCGATACGGCTTTAGTGGCCGTATGTGACGCTTTCGAATTAGACAAGCCCGTTAACAGGCGGCGTCACCCCTGAGAAATTATTGCGCTGAAATATTAAACCGGCAGCAAGGGGCATAAGCCAGACTTGTTCGGTTCGGCGAGGGAGGGGATATTATGTTTTTTCTCTATGGCCAAGAAAAAGAGAAAACCCCGATATGCAATGCGCCGCATAACAAGAAATGTAATTGCCGCGGCATTCTTGCTTATTGTAGTCTCGTCTATCACCTTGTTGGACCGTCAATTCGGCGGCGCAATCCGGAAAACCATTCGGCAGGCTGCATACACCCAGCCTGATTGGCAAAAGTACCATGGCAGACAGTTTACAGTAGTGGAAGTCATTGACGGCGATACACTGGATATCGATATACCGGACAAAGAATTTACAAATACCCGTATCCGGCTGCTGGGTGTTGACACGCCGGAAACCAAACACCCCACCATTGGTGTTATGTATTATGGTCCCGAAGCATATAATTTTTCAAAACAGACGGCCCTCGGCCAAAGGGTAACTATCTTGCTGGATACTGTCGGTGACCAGCGTGACCGATACGGCCGTCTGCTGGCCTATGTTGTCTTGCCTGACGGCCGAGTACTCAATGAGGAAATTGTCCGCCTGGGCTTTGGCTATGCCCATTTGGGTTTTCCTCACACCAAATATGCTGCATACGAAGCACTAATGGAACAAGCAATGCAATCTAAAACCGGCCTCTGGGCCGGTGTTGCCCGCGACGACTTGCCCAAATGGCTCCGTCAAAAACGTCCCGAACTCCTCCGCAATTCTCGCTGAGGCTTGAATGTCTCGTAAACCCTGCGGCCATAAGGAAGGCACTAAAAAGCCCCGGACAACTTCAATTAAAAAGCCCCGTCATGTATGACGGGGCTTTTTGTTGGTGTTACCTGCAATAAGCTAAACGTTAAATGCTTATTTCCTGCGACGCAACAGCAGTCCGCCCAGACCCAGCAGAACCATCGTTGCCGGTTCCGGAATGTCAGTAACGGTCACTTCATCGAACTGTACTATCCTGTCCCCCGTACTCTTGAAAAGAATGCCGAGTGTTCCTCCGACCGATGCAGGAGTGGCTGCAATCCCAACAGCATCAGTGTACCAGACCGCATTCGGCATCCAGGAATTCATGTTCTGTACGTAGCTGCCGATGACATTGGCGGGATTGTCATAGAACAAAGTGGCCGTCCATTGACCTAAAGTCCCAATCCAACCCCACTCGCCGCCGATATAGCTGATGAAAAATACATCGCCCGCCTGAATGACGTACGTGCTCATATTGTAGGCTGCATCGCCGGCCGACATAAAGCCTGCATTCTGATAAACATTAGTATAAGCTTCAGTTAGCCACCAAGCACCCGGTCCCTCAACCCCTGCGTCATTCAATGAGCCGGCAGGATAGTTCGACCACCCAATGATCTCAGTAGCAGCAGGAGCGTCAAAACCTTTAAACGGATAAGTAGTTACAGCCCCGGAATCAAAATCCAGGTTAGTGAATAGCGACGAGATGTCTGCCGCCTCTACCGCTGTGGCCAACGCAGCCACCATGAATAGAACGAATACGCTTTTCATCTTTCAATCCTCCACAAAATAAACATATTGGTTACAGTAAAATGTTTTACTTAACGAACAATACTTCACACACTATCATTTTAAACAAATTTGAGAGGCGTTGAAATGGATTCTGACATGTTTTTCTCTTCTTCCACACCTCTTCCAAATTAACTATCTTTCCAACTACGAAGATATATAAATACATATAACGAATTCATAGCTGCTTTGTCAAGAAAAATTTATAGTATTATTGGAAATAGGAAAAACAGAGTGAAAATAGGGACAGTTGCCTGTTACTTACGACATCGCAAAGAATGCTTTAGTTTGCAGATAACGTTTTTTTTTATAAGGACTTAACTTCTAAATTTGAAGATCAAACTTCAAAATGCTGCAAGGCATGGCTTGCACCATAATATCGAATTGCCAAAACTCGAATGTTCAAAAACAAACGCCGAATGGCCGTGTGGCAGCATTCGTCCCCGCGGAACATCCCGAAAGCAAGCGGACATTCTCAATTTGATTAATCCTGTTGTCCTGCCTGCCAATCGCAGCTCGCAAAGTGCAGACGGGTCCCAAAAATCAGTGAAAAAATCCGTGATTCCCCTTAGGGCTCTCTGACTGTTTTAAAAAAAGCAGTGTTCTCTGTACCTTTGTTGCTGAATTGAAAATGGTAAATTGAAAATTCTTAGTTTGGCTATCATTAAACATATGGTACAATTCGCATAAATGGATAATACGATATTGAAAACTCAAAATCGATAAAAGAAGGCAGACATGACGGAGAAGGATGTTAAAAATTTGAAATATCGCGGCAAAAATGCGGTTTGAAAAAACGAACCGATTTTTTGGATAAACAGGACGTCTATAAGTATTTTATATTGAGTGGCTTATGGCTATTTCGGGAGCCCGTGTATCCTGTAGGAGAATCCAATTCAACCCAAATAATATTGTGAAACGCAAGGGCAAAATCCAAAAACAACAAAACGAAATAAAGCCAATACTTGAAGAAGCACAATTTTTCTATGTCCTTTTTTATCGCTGTTTGCTGCATGCTGAAGGCCGGCGGCAATCATAAAATTGTAGAATAAAAAAAGGGAGATTTTATATGACAGAACGCAAAACAGTACTAGTCCCAATAGCTGATGGTACAGAGGAAATCGAGGCCGTTGTAATGATTGATGTCCTGAGACGGTCTGGGGCAGAAGTAACAGTCGCTTCTGTTGACAGGTTGAATATTATCGCCTCACGGAAAGTCAAACTCACAGCGGATTGCTTGATTGACGACTGCAAAAATCAGCAATTTGACTTAATTGCACTTCCGGGGGGAATGCCCGGAGCAGAGCATCTGCGTGACTGCGCTATCTTGGCTGATATGCTCAAGCAGCAGAGAGCAACCGGCCGGCTGTATGCGGCTATTTGTGCATCGCCGGCAGTTGTCTTAAAAGCCCACGGCCTTTTAGAAGGCAGAAAGGCAACTTGCCATCCAGCCTTTCGAGAAAAATTGCCTGACCAGTCAGCCGCATCCAGAAGAGTGGCAGTCGACGCAAACTGTATTACCAGCCAAGGACCAGGTACCGCAATGGAGTTTGCTATAGCATTGGTCCGCTGTCTATTTGGAGACAGTCGCGCCGAACAAGTTGCTGAACCTATGTGTTTTCGCACATAAGTTTATCTTTTGGCTGACAAATTGTTCTTTTATTCTAAAGGGGTTTTACTAAATAAATGCCCGATAGAAATTGTCTGGTTTTGCTCCAATTGTATTAGTCAATGTACCAAGATGCTGAATGGTACATTCCACAATATCCCCCGGGTGCAGGTAGCTTCCATCCGCAGCGGCAACACCGTGTGGCGTACCGGTAATAATAACATCGCCTGGTTCCAATGTCATTAAATGACTGATAAATGATACTATTTGGGCGATTGTAAAAATCATCTGTGAAGTATTGGCTTTTTGTCGGGTCTGGCCATTGACTTTTAATTCCATATCAAGATTTTGCGGGTCATTTATCTCGTCTGCTGTTACAAGCCATGGTCCCAAGGGCAAAAATCCATCTGCCCATTTTCCCATCATCCAATCAAAAAACACATCACGGGGACGCTCCTTTCGTCCTTGTTTGAATGTAACGCTTCTGGCAGATATGTCATTGGCAATACTATATCCGGCGATATATGAAAGGGCCTGTTGAGGGGTAATTTTTGAAGCATTGTCGCCGATAAATACGGCCAGCTCTATTTCATAATCTATCTGCTGGCTGTAAACAGGCCAAGGTATGACTGTTTGGTGGCCCGTAATGACCGATGCCGGCATAAGAAACGGCCAAGGATTGGTTTTTACCGCTTGATCATCAAAGGTTCCATCCTGCCAGGCAGTTTCCTCTAAATGCTTTTTATAGTTGCCGGCCAGTCCTATTACTTTTCCCGGATGCGGAATAGGAGCCCGGAGCTTTATATGATCCGGTTTTATCCGTTCTTGAACCGAATGTTGCAATTCCTGCAATATTTCAAGAGCTTTTTGGCCTTTAATAAGTATTTCCTTAACACTATGCAGCCGTTTGGCCCCTTGTGTGTGAGATGGGATGTCTATAAATCCCTCGTTTGTCAGAATACCACACGAAACAGCATGATGATAATCATATGTTGCTAATTTCATTGAATTCCCTTTCAAAAAACAATGTCTCTTGCTTGAAAGAACGTCGCCAAACATAAATTTCTTGCAAATAACAGATAAATACTATTAAATAGTGTCCGTTTCTTCTGATAATTACAAAGAGGATTAGTATGTTCAAAATTTTCAGTTTCAGAAAAAAGAAAGCCTGCCCCCAATCGGATATCTTGGGCAGCGAGATGGTTTCGCGGGAAGATTTTAAAGCGTCTTATAACAGCCTTGATGCTTCGGTTGTGCCGCTGCGCCCAGCCGAGCCGGTTATCCAGAAGAAAAAAGATTCTGCAGAGGTTTTCAATGAGGCTGTCAATCTTCTGGTAGAGAAACTCCAAAGCATCAATGAAAACCTTCAGCAGCAAATCCATCAAAATCGGCAGCTTGTAGAGCGGATGGATGCGCTGCCGGCTGTTTTCGAACAGCAGCGGCAAGCATTCGCTCAGGTTGCAGAGCAGCTTCAGGAAAAGGCGGCGCGTGATGAAAAGGTTGCTGAGGAGCTGAGGGGAATTTACGAGAAAACTGCGGCGGCAGCGGAAACAAATGCGCAAATGTGTGACCATATCTGCAAATTGTCAGGGACACTCAGCAAAATTGATGAAGATACAATCAATCAGACCCAGTGGATTCAGCAAATGAGCCGGTCTTTTTCTGCCAGCGAGCGTTTCTTGAAATATACATTCGAAAAACAGCAGACCCGTTTTTATTGGCTGTTTGGGATTTCTTTGGGTATTTGTTTTTTTGCGATGACAGCACTTATAATCTGCTTTGTTTTGCTTTTACAAAGGTAAATTTAAGAATCTGATATATAGGAGGCGATATTGCGAGTACTTTCAGGGATTCAGCCATCAGGCAAGCTTCATATCGGAAATTATTTCGGGGCAATGCGGCAGCATCTTGAGCTGCAGGCCCAAAATGAAGGTTTTTATTTTATCGCTGATTATCATGCATTGACATCGAATCCGCGTCCTGATGCCCTCATGCAGCGAACGCTTGATGTAGCAATGGATTATTTGGCTTTGGGATTGGATCCAGTCAAGACAGTTTTTTGGCGTCAGTCAGATGTGCCGGAAGTAACGGAATTGGCATGGATACTGTCCTGTGTGACCCCTATGGGACTGCTTCAGCGCTGTACAAGTTTTAAAGATAAGGTTGCGCAGGGATTAAGTCCGGTACATGGTTTATTTGCCTATCCGGTTCTGCAGGCAGCCGATATTTTAATGTTTGACAGCAACCTAGTTCCAGTCGGAGCCGACCAAAAGCAGCATATTGAAGTAACCCGCGATATTGCCGAGAAATTCAATGCAATGTACGGCCAGACTTTTGTTATTCCTCAGGAGCATATCCTTCAGGAAGTGGCGGTTGTACCGGGCATTGACGGTCGAAAAATGAGTAAAAGCTACAATAATACAATCGAAATTTTTGAGCCGGAAAGCAGCGTCAAAAAGAAGGTGATGCAGATTGTAACCGATTCTACACCGGTTGAAGAACCCAAGAATCCTGATACCTGCAATGTCTTTGCCTTGCTGAAGCTTGTGGCATCAGAAGCGGAAACAGCTGAATGGAAGGATAAGTATAAAACCGGCGGTGTTGGTTATGGAACAGTCAAAAAGCGTGTAGTTGAGCTGCTTCATGACTATTTCCATCCCTTTCGGCAGAAACGTCAGGAATTAGAAAAGAATCGGGACTATGTGGAACAGGTTTTAAGCGATGGAGCCCGCCGGGCCCGTGCCATAGCTGCACAAACGATGCGTCGGGTAAGAGATGCTGTCGGGTTAGGAGAAAAGCGAAATGGCTGATAAACAGAAATTGGTAACCGTCGCCTGCTATTCAAACAGTTTTGATGCCTCACTTGCTAAGCTGACTCTCGACAAAGCGGGTATTGATTGTGTTATTTTGGGGGAGCCGCTGGCAATAAATATAACCTATGGCATTCCCTCTGTGGCCGTTGAACTGCAGGTTCGCCAAGAAGATGAGCACAGAGCAAAGATGATCCTTCAGGAAGATATAGAACAGCAGAAGGGTTGTCAATGAGTGAATATCGTGTCAATCTGGATACCTTTGCCGGGCCGCTGGATCTGCTTTTGTATTTGGTGCGCAAAGAGGAGGTTGATATTTACGATATTCCTATTGCCCGCATTACCCAGCAGTATGTTGAATACATCGAGATGCTCAAGAACTTAGACATCGATTTGGCCGGGGACTTTCTGGTGATGGCGGCAACGCTGATGGAGATTAAATCGGCGATGCTGCTGCCGAAAACGGAACTGAATCAACAGGATGAAGCAGCTGTCGGGGATCCCCGTGCCGAACTGGTGCGTCAGCTTCTCGAGTATAAAAAATATAAAGATGCAGCCAATCTGCTTGAGCAAGCTGGCCAGCAGCGGCAGCTGCGGTTTACCCGTTCGAATTATATACTCGAAAAAATCAAACCGACGCAGGAGCCTGAACTGGACTTGGACCAAATCAGTATCTGGACGCTTCTGGAGGCATTTGACGCAATTTTAAAGGCCACGGGAAATATCAATACCCGCTACGACCATATCAAAGATGATACGCCGATTGATTTGTACCAAATCGAACTGCTGCATCGGCTCCAAGCAGAGGGTCCTATGACGCTGCAGAAGGTCTTTGAAGGCAAAAATAACCGACTTGCGATGATCGGGCTGTTTTTGGCAATGCTGGAGCTGATGAGGAATCAGTTGATATGGGTCGAGCAGCCGGACAGCACGGGTACTATATATTTGAAATCCCTGACGGATGAGCCGGCTGAGCAGGCGGTACAAAAAGCTCTCTATGCGGCGTCCAAAATCCGTGACCAAAAACCGCAAGATGAGCCTGTTGACACTTTTCAATCTTCTGACGAATCCTCGGGGCAGGCAAACAATCCAGATTCCGACATAGATGATATTGATGATGAATTTTCAGCCGAATTGTCTGCCATCAAGATTTCTTCCGAAACAGAAGAAAAACCGCGTATTTCTATTTTAGAGCTTCCTGCCCAGCAGGCAAATGGCGGTTTACCACAATCGGCCAATGCGAATAAATCGGACGAATCTGTTTCCCCAAAAGCAGAGTAACTCATCGGATTAAAAAACTATGATTGGACTAACGCACTTTCTGATGCTAATGGTACTGAGCAGCGGAACACCAGAAATGAGACCGCAGGAATTGAATAGTGTAACTATTCGCTTGTGGGATGCGACCCCTCCCGGAGCAAAGGGAAACCAGGAAAAGGATGTTCCGACGCTTACCCTATATAAATCCTCTGCCACAAAGACAGAAGGCGCAGCCGTTGTTATTTGCCCGGGCGGCGGTTATGCCGGTCTTGCGATGGACCATGAAGGCCGTCAAATTGCTGAATGGTTTAATCGGCAGGGTATTACGGCATTTATCCTTCAATATCGCCTGCCTGCCAATGGCTATCGGCACCCTGTTCCTCTGCTGGATGTGCTGCGGGCTATTCGACTGGTAAGGTACAATGCAGCTCAATGGAATATTGAATCGAACAAGATCGGAATTCTCGGTTTTTCTGCCGGGGGACATCTGGCCTCAACCGCTGGCACTCATTTTGACAAGAGTATAGAAATGGAAGGATATAAACCTGATGTGATTGATGCGGTTTCAGCACATCCGGATTTTATGGTTCTTGTGTATCCAGTAATCTCCATGGAAGATGGGATAACCCACAGGGGTTCAAAAAACAATCTTCTGGGCCCCAATCCATCCCCGGAGCTGATTGAACTTCTTTCGAATGATAAGCAGGTTACTCCGCAGACTCCGCCGACTTTTTTGGTTCATGCCGACGATGATAGAGGCGTAGTTGCAGAAAATAGTATTTGTTTTTACCAAGCATTGCGAAAACACCACGTGCCAGCGGAAATGCATATATATCTCAAAGGAGGACATGGTTTTGGAATGCGGCCAAGCGCTGGACCTGCTTCACAATGGCCGGATGAATGCTTAAAATGGCTGCGGCAGATTCATATGGTGTCTGCCGTAGACGATGAAAGATAGGGTACTGTTTTTGATTCCGCAGACACGAAAAGACCTTGCCCGTTATTTTGACCATACCTTGCTGGACTGTATGGCAGGGGAGCAGGATATCCGACGGATTTGCAAAGAGGCCATTCAATATGGATTTTACGCCGTATGCGTGCAGCCGCGATGGGTCAAACTGTGTGCGGATATTTTGCATGGAAGCGATGTAAAGGTTGTCTCGGTTGCAGGCTTTCCGTTTGGGACTAACCTGCCCAAAGTAAAAGCCTATGAAGCAGAAGCTGCTATAATGGATGGTGCAGATGAGGTGGATATGGTGGCAGATTTGGCGTCTATTATAGCGGGCGATTCTGCCTATCTGCTTCGAGAGTTTAACAGCGTGCTGGCAGTCTGCCGCAGGATGAAGCCGGCGGTTGTCTTAAAGGCGATTATTGAGTCTGCTGCTTTGAGTGAGGAACAGATACGTTTTGTCTGCGGCATTGCTCAAGATGCAGGTATGGATTACATAAAGACCAGTACCGGTTTTCACAAAGCCGGCGGAGCACGGATTAAGGATGTGCATCTGATGGCCTCATCTGCTCCCCAGTGCCGGATCAAAGCTGCCGGCGGAATTAAAACAGCCCAAGAGGCACTGGCTTTCATCGAAGCAGGAGCAGTCCGTCTTGGCTCGTCTTCATCTGTACAGATACTTGAACAATTCAATCCCTGACATGAAAAACTCAGCACAGCGGCCTATATTCTGCAAGCCCTGTTTTTATCCCGTATCGACACATGCCGGCATAGCGGCAATCAGCAAGGCAGTTGCCCAAAAACGCTTTCCTGCTGTTCTTGGGGCGAATGCATCGGTTGCAGGATGGAGCATATTTGCAGCCGAACCAACCGAAATCTTTTCATTTTGCCTCGGCGATGATCATCCTTTTGAAAAACTGCAATGTCTCCTTTCAAAATATCAATGCTGTCCTTCAGCAAAACCATTTGCTGCGGGTGTTTTCTGCGGGGGATGGATTGGATATTTCGGATATGAGCTGAATCGGTTTATCGAACGATTGCCCGCCAGATCCAGAGATGACTTGGATATTCCCATTATCCAGCTGGGATTTTATGATAAAGCAATTTTATATAATCATAACACCGCACGCGTTTTCTTATTAGCGCTGGACTGCCAAAGGCCGCCACAGCAGCCGGTCGAACAGAAAATTGAAGTTTTGAAAAGATGGCTCTGTGAGGCGGAGAAAATAAGCGTCTGTCGGCCAGACGCAGAATCTATGAAGTCTGTATCTGCATTTACTGCTAATATGAGTCGGTCATATTATATGAAGGCGCTGGAGCAGATTCAGCACTATATTAAAGACGGCCATACCTATCAGATTAACTTTTCCCAGCGGTTTGAGACCGAATTTTTTGCCTGTCCGTGGGATCTGTTCCATTGGCAGAATAGCTGCAATCCAAATCCCTATGCGGCCTATCTGACATTGGACGATGGGGCGATCGTGTGCGCCTCGCCGGAATTATTTATAAAAGTCTGCGGTCAAACGATTATAACCAAACCAGTCAAAGGTACGCGTCCGCGAAATCTCTGTTTACCTGATCAAACCGGAGAGAATCAGCGATACTGTGATGAACTTCTCAACAGCGACAAAGACAAGGCCGAATTGGCAATGATAGTGGATTTAGAAAGAAATGATTTGGCTCGTATCTGTCGGCCCGGCACACGACGGGTAATCTGCCCCAGAGCCATCGAAGCGTTTCCAACCGTTTATCATACTTCGGCAGTAATAGAAGGACGCCTCGCGTCAAAACCCGACCCCAGGCGACTTAATGAAATCTTGAAAGCGGTCTTCCCCGGCGGCTCGATAACCGGCGCACCGAAGATTCGTTCGATGGAAATTATTGATCAGCTGGAACCAACTGGCCGCGGTATTTATACCGGAAGCATCGGATGGATTGGGATCAATTATGATATGTGCCTCAATATTGCTATACGCACCATATTGGTTCACCGGCAAAAAGCGTATGTATATGCAGGCGGCGGAATTGTGGCCGATTCCATACCCCAGACCGAATGGGAGGAAACGCTCACCAAAGCAGAAGCGCTTTTGGCAGGTATCAATGCTGTTGCCGGCATGTCAAAACAGCATGTGCATTTTTGAAACCGGCACAGACAGTCAGGCAGAGACAGATTGAGCTGCTTTGTTCATTGTTCTGTAAATGTCAATAACTTCCAGCAGCCGATTTAATACTTCGCGTCCTTCGCGGCTGGCTTCCAAGCCCAAGAATTCTACCCCAATCCGAAAACTTGTCTGATCAGGCTGGTTTTTCAAATATCGCACATGTGATTCAAGCAGAAAGGGTTTCTGATAACTCATCGGAGTGAACTGAACTCCAAGAAGCTGTCCTGCCCTGAAATTATTTTTTTCTTTTGCATCAATTTCAAATTGCGCACCGCCAGCAGACAGATTCAGCAGCCGGCCTTCCCAGTACAGTTCTTCGGGCCGCTCGTCGGTATCCTCTAAGTAGCCGCGATGCCAAAAAAGGACTTTGACCTTTAATGATGCAGGAACGGGCTGACGATGATACATACGGCGCTGAATCCGCTCAACACGGTCCGGCAAATCCATTTTTATCAGGGGCATATATCCTTCGCTGCTGACTGCCTGCACAGCCGTGTCAAATAAGTATTTAAAATATCCCTGATGAATGCATATGCCGACAGGTTGTTCGGCCTTTAGGTTTTCGGATGGATTTTGCGCCTTAAATGTAATAAAATCTTCAGAAAACCCTATTGTTTTCATTTCCAGCAAGTGCCACTTGCCGTCGAATAGATAGCTGGCGATAACCGGTGATTGCTCTTGAATGGCCTGAAGCAAAAAATCCTTTCTCTCATCTAAATAAAGAACTTCTTTGCAGGATGCCGGCGCTAAATTCATAAATAAGCCCTTTTTTTTATCGCATATCTAAACTTTTTTGGGTATCTCTCTTCCCATAAATCGGCTCATTTGAGCAGAACCTTGAGGGCTTCCCGAACAGTTATACACTTCCATGGAATACCAACCTGACTATAAAAACGGCTTGTTGCAGTTAAGTTCTTTATTCGCAATAAGATGCTAAACTCCTCTATCGACTTTGCAGCCATCAGCGGTTAGATTTTTCATCCGTTCGCATCAGTTTTTGCAACACGTCGGTTGAAAAATCGGATATTTGAAGGTATGATTTGAAATTATGGATATAGAGAAAGTAAAACGCTATTCGCTGGCCGAGGTCGTCCTGTTGGGCATTTTTGTTATCGGACTAATAATCGCCAATGTTATCGTCCGAAACCGTTCGCGAATTGTTCTATCGGAACCGATCGTACTGACCGGATCGGGCTTGTCTGTCTCAATGCCTGCCAATCCGGGTTGGGAGCGTACGGATGTCTGGCGCTACGAAATGGACAATTCGATGACCTTGATTGGGCGGTTTCGCAGCCGCGATGCAGACATCGAGGTCCGCTGGCGTTATAATCTTCATCCCCCTGAAGTGCTGCCAGACAAGTTGCTGCAAAGACGGGCAGCAGAAGCCAATTCCGCGCTGCAGGAAATTGAATACTTAAACGAGCCGGTTAAAATGGCCTTTACGGCTCTCAGTGGTGTTTCGAGCCTCAACAGCAGTGCCTATATGGGCGCAACTATATTGGATTTCGGCCGTTCGCTTGAACTCCAGGTAGTTTCCCGTACGATGGATGACTACTACGCAGAACATATCTTTCGTTCGTTGGCAGCCGGCATTCAATATAAAAAGCCAGCCGCATTAAACGAAGGGCTGGCCCTGCTTGAATCATTCCTTATGGCTTTAGGACAGAAGAGCAATCCGATACAGCCGGAGGCATTTCTAATTCGGGATGAGCTGGGAAGAAACCTCGGCTATTTTCGCTGTTATGAGAATAACCAGAAGCTGCACCAGATGCGGGTTTGGCAGTATGAAAACCGGGGCGTAAGATATGAATCATCCTTGTGGCTTAATCCCTCTGAGAAAAACTACCTTTGGAAAACCATCTTGAAATATCCGGGGATGACGGCACCGAAAACGTATGATATCAGGGCCGATGGGGCGGGAAAACTGCAGGTAGAATGCAATATAGAAAAACCTAAAATATCGGCTGCATCCTTTTTTATTTTGCCGGAGATTCTCCTGCCCGAGTATGCAGCAGTGTTGCTGGACAGCACGTATAATGATGTAATGGTGGATGTTCTTGCCCCAACAGGTCAGGTTGTGCCGGTGCATGTGGAAAAAATTCAAAAAGAACAGGCGACGGCAAAATCCCAGAATGCTGCATTTGTTGTCCGTCTGGATTTCCTGCATCATCCGAACTCTTTCGAGGAGCTGTTTTTTGACCCGGAGGGCAGACTGATTGGAAAATTTGAGCAGCAGCCGCGTCAGAGGGGTCGAATTTGGATTGCGGCAACTCTCCAGCAGATTGAATCTATTTTCGGCGAAGATTTTCCTATGCCGCAAGACCAGATAGCCACAGTCAATAAGCTCATCAATTTGGATTCTGGTATGATTTTAAAACGGAGAGTAAAATGACAGAAACCATTTATGACTGCATCATTGTAGGGGCAGGTCCGGCCGGATTAGGAGCCGGTTTATATACAGCACGTGACCGGCAAAAGACGCTTTTAATCGATAAGTTTTATCCCGGCGGACAAATCAACAATACCGACCGTATCGAAAATTACCCCGGCTATGAAAATATCAGCGGCCCCGACCTGATTATGAAAATGGTTAATCAGGTCAAAAACTTCGGGGCTGAGATAAAAACCAGCACCGAAGTTAAAACACTCAACCGCAGACCAGACGGCCTTATTGCAGTTGCTTCTGCCAAACATACCTTTTTAGGACGCGTTGTTATACTTTCGCCGGGCAGTTCCTATCGTGCTCTAGGCGTGCCGGGAGAAGATCAATTCCGACAAGCCGGTACAGGCGTCAGCTACTGCGGTACTTGTGATGCGCCCTTTTTTAAGGATAAAACTGTCGTCGCCGTCGGCGGAGGCAATACAGCGGTTGAAGATACGCTGCATCTGGCTAAATATGCCAAAAAGGTCTATATGGTCCACCGTCGGCAGGAGTTTCGAGCGACAAAAGTGCTGGTCGAAGAATTGCTGGCATATGTCAGCAAGCCTAACAGCAATCTCGAATTAAGATTGGATACGGTGATGACGGCTATTGAAGGCACTGGAAAGGTCGAAAAAGCGATATTGAAAAATGTTAAGACAGGGCAAACCGAGGAGCTTCAATGCGACGGCGTTTTTATCTTTGTTGGCATGGTCCCAAACACCCAGTTCCTCAAAGGTTTTGTGGATTTGACTGAACAGGGATTTATCCGCTGTGATCCGGCCTATCTTCGAACGCGGGTGCCGGGGGTATTTGCGGCAGGGGACTGCCGATGCGGTGCTGCGATGCAGCTGGTAACCGCGGTTGCCGATGGCGTTAATGCCGCAATGTGGTCCAAGCATTATCTTCGCGATGCGGCGTGGTGGAATCAGCCGTTCCATGAAGCCCTGACGCCGGGCGAATGGTAAAAACTCCTCTGTCTGTCAGGCAATTTTGCCAACAGGAGTCATTAAGGCAATCCGGCTGAGCTTGACACCTTTTAAGCTTCCCATACGGCTTGCCAGCTGTTCGATATGGCTGACTTTGCCTTTGAGGATAATGACTTCCAGACAATTATGATGATCAAGATGGATATGGGTAGAGGCGATAATCTCTAAGAAATGACCATGCTGCAGGTCAAGCAGCTTGTCAGCCACTTTTGCTGCATGATGGTCATAAACAAGAAAAACTCCGGCCGCAGCTTCGATATTTGGATTTGCCAGCTGCTCCTCGGATAGACGCAGCCGAATAAGGTCTCGGATGGCCTCCGAACGGTTGGTATATCCCTGTTTGCTGATTAACGCATCGAACCGCTCCAATAGATCTTTTTCCAGCGAAACCCCGACTCGTTCAATAGTGCTCATAAAATCCTCTTGCTAAGACAAAACTTTTATCCCATCTGATACGCCGCAGTTAGTTTTCTAGACAGAAGCATTAAATTCAGTTGAAAAAAAAGGGGTTTTTATAAATTCTGCCCAATCTGAATAAAATTTAGGGCAATTTATTTTTTTTTCAAGTAATTCCTTGACCCAGTAGCACAAATAATATATTTTTATGCGTTAGTAGCACAAATAATAAAATTTTATGCGCAAAGATAAGAAAATGAAATCCATTAAATCAGACATGTTATTGCTGGTATTGTTGACAGGATTTGTATGGGCCGATCCTTCCGAACATATGCAGCAGCGGGGTGCCTTAACCGATGGCACTGTATCATTGGAATCCAGCGGACTTGATTTTGCGTTCAGTTTGACCAGCATCTATCAGGCCAACACCAAGGGGGGAATAAGCACTCACCGGCGGCAGGGCCGCTGGAGCGGAAGTTATGACTTAGAAATGAACGCCGATCTGGAACGCCTGCTGGATATACAGGGCGGCACGATTTATATGCACTCAGAAGGTACTTGGCCTCGGCGGGATATTAATGATACATCTGTGGGTTCGGCATTTGGAGTAAATGGAGATTTCGCTCCTCGCGAAGCATTTAACGTTATCGAATTGTGGTACCAGCAAACCTGTTTTGATGATACGCTGCAGATTCGCTTGGGTAAAATTGATATGACCGGCGGTTTTGAATGTCGGGGCTGTCCTGTGTCGTTTGACGGCAATATGTATGCCAATGATGAAAACACCCAATTTCTTAATAGTGCATTAGTAAACAACCCAACCATCCCGTTTCCTGATTATGGATTGGGTGCCATCATACATTGGAATCCGACTGAAAACTGGTATCTTTCAGCCGGTACCGCCGATGCGCAGGCAGATAAGCGAGAAACTGGCTTTAATACAGCATTTCATCAAGAAGATTATTTCATTTATATGGCCGAAACGGGCATAACTCCGCAAATAGATTCCCCCAAAGGACCCTTGCAGGGGGCTTACCGGCTGGGTGTCTGGTATGATCCCCAGCCCAAATTGCAATCGGATTCCGATAAAAAATATCGGGATGATGCAGGCGTATATATCAGCTGTGATCAGAAGGTAACAAGGGAAAATCCTGAAGATATGCAGGGACTAGGCATATTTTTCCGGTTTGGATATGCTCCCAGCCGCAGCAATGATATTGCCGAATTTTACAGTGGGGGCCTGCAGTATCAGGGTCTGTTCTGCGGCCGCAATGAGGATATATTGGGACTGGGCTTTGCTTATGGGGCATTCAGCGATTCTGCTGATACTGCCTTCACAGAGGATTATGAAAGCGCAGCAGAATTGTATTACAGCGCAGTTCTAACCAAATGGATGACGATAACTCCATCCATTCAATATATTACCAATCCCGGCGGCGACAAATCTGGAAGCGATGCAATTGTGCTGGGGTTGCGGGCTTTAATTGCATTTTAAGCGGTAACAAACCTGCTTAAAAGGAGAAAATTGATATGCATATGGCAGACGCATTAATTTCACCGGCAGTAGGAGGGACTTTCTGGGCTATTTCCGCTGGACTAATCGGATACAGCTGCAGGCAAATCCGCACCAAACTGGACGACAGCAAAATTCCTCTTATGGGAGTAACCGGGGCATTTGTTTTTGCAGCGCAGATGATTAATTTTGCAATACCGGCAACAGGTTCCAGCGGACATTTAGGCGGCGGAATGATTTTGGCGATATTGCTGGGACCTTGGGCTGGCTTTTTGGTGATGGCATCTATTTTAACGATCCAAGCTCTCTTTTTTGCCGATGGAGGTCTTTTGGCCTTGGGATGTAATATCTTCAATCTTGGATTTTGGACATGCTTTGTAGCATATCCTTTCATCTATAAAAAGATTGCGGCACAACAGCCGTCTCAGACTAAGTTATTCTGGGCATCAATAATTTCTGCGGTTTTGGGATTGCAGCTGGGAGCGTTCAGCGTTGTTATGCAGACGGTTTTATCCGGCATTTCAGAACTGCCATTTGGAACTTTCATAATGACAATGCTGCCTATCCATTTGGCAATAGGAATTGTTGAAGGATTTGTAACGGCCGGTGTTGTGAGATTTATCGCAAAAACCAATCCGCAGATTATATATACAATACAGCCGCAGGCAAAAAACGCGTCATTATCAGTCAAATATATGGGATTGATATTGGCTGCGGTTATTATCGGGGGAATGTTAAGTTGGTTTGCATCTTCTGCCCCCGATGGACTTGAGTGGTCAATGTTAAAAACCGCCGGCCGCGAAGAGTTGGAGCCGTTGGCACACCCTCTTTACGACAAACTAGACAGTATTCAGGAGAAAACTGCCTTTCTGCCGGATTACAGCTTCAAGCAAGTACCGGAGGAAAAGAGCCAGACAGAGCCGAAATGGCCTGCCGTCAGTGCCGAAACAACCATCTCCGGGTTGGTTGGGGTGGTTTCGACGCTTGTTTTGTCTGCAGGGATCGGCTTTTTGCTCAAATGGTAACTTAAACCCTCGAGTCTAAAACGAAATATATAAAACTCCGGAATCTTTTATAAATACCTTTTTCGGATATAAACCGGTGAAAGTGTTTTGTATGAAAAGCATAATATAGATAATGAAGACAGAAACTATTCTTCATAATCTAGGCTATATGGATACTCTGGCTGCAGGAGACAGCTGGATTCATCGTCTGGATCCGCGCGCAAAATTGCTGGCGGCCGGTGTGTTTATTGGGATGGTTATGTCCTTTGATAAGTACCAAATTATGCCTGTTTTGTCATTTATGGCGATCCCGATTATTTTAACGGCGATAAGCCGCCTACCGACGCTGTATTTAATCAAGCGAATGCTATGGGTAGCCCCCTTTGCCGTGATGTTTGCGGTCTTTAATCCGCTGCTTGACCGTCAGATCCTGCTGCAGATTGGATGTTTGCAAATCTCAGGCGGAGTAGTTTCCTTTGCGTCTATTATGCTTCGCTTTTGTCTTACCGTGCTAATGGTCCTTATTCTTGTAGGCACAACAGGATTTTATATGCTGTGTCTAGCCATGGAAAAACTTGCGGTGCCTGAAATATTCGTATTGCAGCTGATGTTTTTGTACAGGTATGGTTTCGTGCTGGCAGAGGAAAGCGGACGGATGCTGCGTGCATTTTACTTGCGGGCACCTTTAAAACAAACAGTAAGTATCCCGGTTTTTTCAAAGCTGCTGGGAACTCTTTTTTTAAGAACCACAGCCCGCTCTCAGCGTATTTATCAGGCCATGTATTGTCGGGCCTTTGATGGCAGCCTGCGTTTATCCCGACAACTGCGATGGACAAACGCCGACACGCTGTTTTTATTAAGTATTACTGGGCTTTGCATGCTCTTTCGTTTTACAAATCCCCCGATGCAGCTAGGAAAATTGATAACAGGAATCCTGCTGTGAGTCACCATATTGTTCAGGCCTGCGATTTGCATTATGTTTATCCGGATGGAACAATCGGATTGGCGGGGGTAAATTTTCGAATTTCACATGGGGAATCTGTAGCTCTGGTTGGAGCCAATGGGGCGGGCAAGTCCACTTTGCTTCTTCATCTTAGTGGCTGTCTGCTGCCGACAAAAGGATCGGTGCAAATAGGGGACTGGGCGGTTACATCCCGCACGCGTGCTGCTGTGCGCCGTTCTGTCGGAATGGTTTTTCAGGATAGTGATGACCAGCTCTTTATGCCGACAGTATTTGAGGATGTTGCTTTTGGACCAATGAATCTGGGATTTGGCAGAGAGGAAGTGATACCTGTTGCAATGAAGGCCTTGGAGCGTGTGGGTATTTCGCAATTAAAGGACCGCCCCCCCTATAAACTGTCTGCAGGTGAAAAACGCCGGGCTGCTATTGCCGCGGTATTGGCGATGAGTCCGGATGTTTTGCTTATGGATGAGCCGTCATCCAGCTTAGATCCTCGAAGCCGGCGTGAACTGATTGCCCTGCTGCAGACCTTTGAGCATACAAAAATCATCGCCACCCATGATCTGGATTTGGCAATAGAATTATGTCCACGCACTATTGTTCTCAATCAGGGCCGGATTATAAGGGATGGTCCCACTCTGACTGTTTTTACAGATGACGAGCTGCTGGCCCAAAGCCGCCTTGAAAAACCCCTATCAATGCAAAACTGTCCCTTGTGCAGCTCAAAGAAGCCGCGACAATAAGACTAGTCTGTCTTTCTTGAACCGCCTGCTTTCCGACAAAACGAGTTGATAAATCATGGTCATCCTAGTATAATTAGAAATACGGGTATATCAGAAATAATCCGTTAAATCTGCAGGAAATTGTCATATATGCTGGTTATTATAGATTATGGTGTAGGGAATGTGCGGAGCGTAACAAATGCTTTTCGTTATATTGGGTCAGATATAACGGTAAGCTGCAATCCGGCCATTATCCGCAAAGCGGCCGGTCTGATTCTGCCCGGGGTCGGGGCCAGCGGATATGCTATGCAGCGGGTGACTCCTATTGCCGATATAATAAAAGAACAGGCGGCTGCAGGCAAACCGCTGCTGGGCATCTGTGTCGGCTTTCAGCTTTTATTTGATGAAAGCCATGAAATGGGTGTGCATCGCTGTCTTGGATTGATAAAAGGAAAGGTTATTCCTATTCCTCAAGATGGAGGGCTGACTATTCCACATATGGGATGGAATTATGTAACATTTACACCAGAAATGCGGCTGTTTAAGCATATGCACGAAGGCAGACATTTTGCCTTTGCCAACTCATACTATGCACAAGTAAATGACCCGCTGACCACAACTGCCTATACAGAATATGGTGTTCTGATTGCTGCCGCTGTTGAAAAAGGCAATATTTACGGCTGCCAATTCCACCCCGAGAAAAGCGGCACTGATGGCTTGCAGGTATTGAGAAATTTTGTCTCTATTTGCCGTGAAAGGCTTTCATCATGCTGACAAAGCGCATCATTCCGTGCCTGGATGTGAAAGATAACCGTGTTGTCAAGGGAGTAAACTTTCTGAATCTGCGGGATGCCGGCGATGCTGTGGAATTAGGCGCCCGCTACAGTGAGGAAGGGGCCGATGAACTTGTATTTCTGGATATTACAGCTACTATCCGGTCGAGAAAGACCATTGTTGAACTTGTCGAAAAAGTAGCCCAGAATGTTTTCATTCCCTTTACCGTCGGAGGGGGAATATCAAAAGCCGATGAAATAGGTCTTTTGCTGCGGAGCGGAGCGGATAAATGTTCGGTTAATACAGCTGCCGTATCAAATCCAGACTTATTGAAAGAATCCGCCGAGCGATTCGGATCCCAGTGCGTAGTTCTGGCAATTGATGCCCGCCGGAGCAGAATCCGGGCGGGCCATTGGCAAGTGTGTGTAAAGGCAGGTTCTGAACCTACAGAAATTGATGCAGTCCAATGGGCAGTACGGGCTGAAAAACTTGGTGCCGGCGAGATTCTTTTGACCAGTATGGATGCTGATGGCACACAATCCGGCTATGACATAGAACTGACTCGGGCTGTTGCCGAGTCCGTGGGTATTCCGGTAATCGCCTCTGGGGGAGCTGGAACGCTGGAGTCTTTGGCCGAGGTGCTTGAAAAAGGCAAAGCAGATGCTGTACTGGCGGCCTCAATTTTTCACTATGGTACTTACACTATCAAACAAGTTAAAGATTTTCTGCATCAGAGAGGAATTCCTGTGCGTCCTATATAATAATGCTATTAGGCACGGCATGATCATTAGAAAGAGAGGTTGGCAATGGAACAGATACAGGCCGGAAATATCGGCATATTAGAGCCAATTGGAGCGGCTATCGAAAAAACAAGGGAAATCCTCTTCCATCCTTTTGATGTCGTAAAATGGCTTACTATCGGATTTTGTGCATGGCTGGCTTCCTTTGGAAGCTGCGGTCCGGGATTCAATTATCAATTGAACAAATTTGATAACATACAGGATCTGCAAAATAAAATCCTGCATCTAAAAGATGTCGTTCTTAGTAATCTGCCGGTTATTCTTTCAGTTGGAACGGCTGTAGCAGTCATTGTTCTTGCCATATCGGCTTTGCTTCTGTGGCTGCACAGCCGGGGGCAATTTATGTTTTTGGATTGTGTAGCCAGGAACAGTGCCCATGTTGTTTATCCATGGAAGGAATATGCAGATCAGGCCAACAGTCTGTTTGTGTTCAATATTGTCTTATGGCTGGTTGGCCTTGCAACGTCGGCTGTTTTTCTTGTGCCAACAGTTTTTCTGGGTGTGGTGATGTTTATTAAGGGATTCGCTTTTGTGATGCATCTGTTTTGGATTGTTCTACTGGTATCAGGATTTATATTTGTGCTTATGACTATTGGCCTTATCAAATTGATGACAAAAGATTTTATAATCCCTATTATGTATCTTCGGCGATGTTCCGCTCTTGCTGCTTGGCGGGAATTTAAAACTCTTTTATTCGGCTATATGTGGCCGTTTACGCTGTATCTATCTTTTTTATTTGTCGTGGGCATTATTTTATTTGTAATCGTGTTGGCGGCCATATTTGCTACCTGCTGCTGCGCAGCATGCATTCTGGCAATTCCCTATATTGGAACTGTCATGATGCTGCCCTTGCTGGTGTGGCGGCGAGCTTATTCACTGTGCTATCTGGCACAGTACGGTTCTGCGTATGATGTTTTTGGCCTACAGCAAATCACAGCATGCAATTCTGTGAACCAGCCCACCAGCTGCTCGCAAGGGCCTGTAGATGAATAGATATTACTTCCATGAGAAGCCATTTTGCGCCGTAAAACGCTGATGCATTTACTTCGCCGCCACAAATCAGTTTTAACAGCTCTTGGAATTTATTGGCCGGCCATTTTCTGGCTGACGCATATTCCTGTGCCTGAGATCGCTCGCAGGAGCGGAATGAGTGATAAGACAATGCATGTGCTGGCGTATTTTGTATTGACTTTCCTGATTTGGTTTGCTGTCAGTCCTTACGATAAGATACGCTGGGACAAGCTGAAGACTTGGATAGTAATAGCCATCATTACAGTTTATGCTGCATTGGATGAATGTCTGCAGGGGATGATAATGGGGCGTTCCTCGGATATCATCGATTTTCTATCGGATATATTAGGAATGGCGGCAGGTGTGGTGGTATTGATGCTGTTCGATTTTTGGCCGGCTATGCTGACGGCCTCAGCGGTATTTATTTTTGTTGTTTCCACAATGTCAAATCTTCCTCATATTTATCCGAAATATCATTTGGATAGTATTTTTCATTTTACTGCTTATGCTGCTTTTACCTTTATCTGGATTCAGCATCAGCGACGCAGCGTATTTTTTCGCCGTTTCAACATGCTGTTTGCGCTAATTATTCCTGTTTTTCTACTGCTGGCTGTCATAACCGCAGCAAGATTCTGGGGACGAAGTATCAGCTCAGCCGGCATATTTGCTGCCATTGCCGGGATCTGTTTGGTTTTGTTTTCAGCGGGTGCGGCTTGTTTGATAAAATCAAGATTAAAAAAGAATGCAAATAAAGATTTTCAATGAAGACGGACCTTGTAAGAAATAACTGGCAAAAGAACAAATGACGGGTATATTATTTGTCGTCCAAAGAAAGAAGAGTTGAAAACAGGAGACAAATGAAGATGAAAAAGGTGTGTGTTTTTCTGTTTCTGGCGGCAGCTATGTTGTGTTCCGCTCAATCTGAAGTGTCATTGCGGTGGTCCAGCCAAAAGGCGCAGGATTGGTATAACAGCCAGGCTTGGGTGGTTGGCTGTAATTTTACACCCAGCACCGCCATAAATCAGTTGGAAATGTGGCAGGAAGAAACTTTTGACCCCCAGACAATTGACCGAGAACTGGGCTGGGCTGCCGGCATCGGGATGAATACAGTGCGGGTGTTCCTTCATGATTTGCTGTGGCAGCAGGACAGCGAAGGATTTTTGAGGCGAATAGAGCAGTTTCTGGTGATTGCTGACAGACATAAGATAAAACCGATGTTTGTCCTTTTTGACAGCGTCTGGGATCCCTATCCCCAGTTGGGTAAACAGCGTCCGCCCAAACCGCACCTCCATAATTCCGGGTGGGTGCAAGGTCCGCATATTGATATCCTCAAATCCCCTGAAAAAATAGAGACTCTGCGCCCATATGTAACGGGCATTTTGGAGAGATTCAAAAATGATTCCCGTGTTCTGATGTGGGATTTGTATAATGAACCCGGTAACAATAATGTTCCCGCATATTCCGAATTGGAGCCGCAAAATAAAGATGAGCTGGGACTCTATTTGCTTCAGAAAGTATTTGCATGGGCCCGTCAGGTCAATCCCTCACAGCCGTTGACGGCTGGAGTTTGGAAAAACGAATGGCATCCGGATAAAGCCGATACCCTTAACAAATATTCACTCGAAAACTCCGATATCATTACGTTCCATGATTACAGCCCTCTGAGCCGCACGAAAGAGCGTGTGGAAAGCTTAAAACCCTACGGGCGGCCGCTGATTTGTACAGAATATATGGCTCGAGCAGCAGGTTCCACATTTGCAGAACAGCTCCCTTATTTTAAGGACAATCGCATCGGAGCGATCAACTGGGGCTTGGTTGCCGGCAAAACTCAAACACAATACCCTTGGGAATCTTGGCGCAGGCAGTTTACGGCCGAACCGGAGATTTGGTTTCATGAAGTATTTCGCTCTGATGGGACTCCTTACAGTCCAGAAGAGACTGAGCTGATAAAAAAATTAACAGGCCAAATCCCCGATTCAGGAGAGGCTGGTAAAGCAAAAAATCCCATTGTACGGATGAAAACCAGCAAAGGCGACATTCAGATTGAATTGTATGCCGATAAAGCACCTATTACTGTCAAAAACTTTTTGGATTATGTACATTCAGGTTTCTATAATGGAACAATTTTCCACCGCGTTATTCCTAATTTTATGATACAAGGCGGCGGTTTTACCCCTGAAATGCAGCAAAAGCCCACTAATGCACCAATCAAAAATGAGTCTTATAATCAGTTGCGAAACGAACGCGGTACAATTGCAATGGCCCGTACCAATGCACCCGACAGCGCTACCTGTCAGTTTTTCATCAATCATGTTGATAACCGTTCGCTGGATTTTGACGGCCCGATGAAGCCGGGGTATGCTGTTTTTGGAAAAGTCGTCAGCGGAATGAATGTGGTAGATGCGATTGCGGCTGTACCTACCAAACGCGTAGGCCCTCATTCCAATGTTCCGGCTGATACTATTATTATAGAATCTATTGCGGTAGAATAGAGATAATTCTTCTATCTTGAAAATGGGGATTGTATGGCTTGTACAAAAGTTCAAATGAAAACAACATTGGGCGATATGCTTATTGAGCTGGATGCCGATGCGGCGCCGGTAACGGTCAAAAATTTTCTCGAATATGTTAATGACGGCTTTTATGACGGTACAGTTTTTCATCGAGTGATTAACGGTTTTATGATACAGGGCGGGGGAATGACCAAAGACCTGCGTCCCAAATCCAGTCATGATCCGATTATTAACGAGGCCTCTAATGGTCTGAAGAACAAACGCGGCACAATTGCAATGGCCCGAACATCAGACCCTGACAGTGCAACCAATCAGTTTTTTATCAACCAGAAGGACAATCATTTTCTCGATTGTCAGGGGGCCGAGCCAGATAAAATAGGATATGCGGTTTTCGGCAGAGTCGTAGAAGGTCTTGATGTGGTAGATAAGATAGCCGCTGTAAAAACAACCCGAAAAGGATTCTATAATGATGTGCCAGTCGAACCGGTAGAAATCCTTTCGGTTCGAGTGATAGAATAACTCTGTCTGCAGAAAACCGCCTGTTCCATATCAAGCAGGGCAGACTGTCAGCAGTTTGGCGGCGGCCAGCGCACACACAAGAATAAAGACGAAACGAACAAGATTTCTCGGCAGAAGATGCATTAAATGACCTCCAATATATCCACCCGCGATAGAACCGGGAATTACAAAAATTGCGATATGCAGCGAACTGCTCCAATGCAGACCATGCTGGGCTAAGGTAAGATTCTTATAAATTGCTCCCAGCCATGCAATCGCGACAATTATACCGGCCGAGTTGCTCATCGCTTTGCACAGAGGCATCCGCAGTAAAAGCTGCTGTAGGGGCGTCGCTATGGTTCCGGCTCCAATGCCCAGCAGACCTGCAGCCAGACCTGTTGCCGCACCGCAGAATCCCGACAAAACCAAATGCGCCATCGACGCAACCGGAGGACCATGGAGTGTAATGTTTTTGCCTCGCCAGTGCAGGTACAGATGACGGATATTATAGACCGCAACATAAATCAGGAACGCTCCGAATACACGTGCCAGAAGATAGCTGTTTTCTGCAGCAAAAATTGTGCAGTTGCTCAACGCAACTCCTCCCCAAATGCCCAGAACGGCCAAGGGCACCATCCATTTCAATACGGTCTTGTCAAAGGACTCGGCTTTCCAGTGTGCAATAATAGCTGCTGCAGAGACGAAGAAATTGCAGATCATTGCCGATGCCTGATAAAGATGCTGGTTTTCGCCATATAGAATGGTTAAGGCAGGGATAATGACAATCGATCCGCCGATTCCGAGCAGGCCGCCCAGTACGCCAGCGGCTAATCCAATCGCAAAGAAGATTAAAATCGACACATTTACCCTTCGCAGCTGCCGAACAGCTCGTTAAACTTAGACGGAATATCTGGGCTCTGACAAAGCGTCTGACCGATTAAAACGCCCCCGATGCCGATTCGTATGAGCTTCTCGACATCTGCCCTTGTTTGTATCCCGCTTTCAGCGATCAACTCGCGGCGGTTATCGACCAGTTCGGCCAGCCGGCCAGTGGTATTCAAATCCACTTTCATCGTGGCAAGATCCCGGTTGTTAATCCCAAGCACGCTGTAATTTTTCTGGGGAAAGCCGATGATGCTTCGCATCTGCAGAAGCGTATCAGCATTATGTACCTCAATCAGCACCGTCAGCGTCAGCTCATTAGCCAGTATCAGCAGATCCATCAGCATCGAAGGGGTCAGTGCCTCTGCAATCAGCAAAATGGCATCTGCTCCTGCTGCCCGCGATTCGTAAACTTGATAGGGATCGATAATAAAATCCTTGCGAAGCACTGGCAGACAGACAGCTTCCTTGATTTGACTGAGATATTCCAGCTTGCCCTGAAAATACGGTTCATCTGTCAGAACGCTGATGGCATCAGCACCGCATCGCTGATAAATCCGGGCTATTTGAACGGGATCAAAATCTGCCCGTATCAGGCCGGCCGACGGAGAGGCCTTTTTAACCTCGGCAATAACATTCAGTCCTCGCGGATTAGGTTTTGTAACTGCCTGATAAAAATTGCGGCATTTTTTAAGTCCCATCGCTTTTTCCATCAGCAGTTCTATTGGCTGCTGCTGACGGCGCAGCTGGACTTCTGCCCGTTTATCAGAAAGGATTTTATCCAAAATGGAAGCCACAGGTCATTTTTCCGATAGTTGAACAAAAAGCATGCGCAGCTGCCCTAATGTTCCCTTCAGCAGCTTGTCTTCCTCGTCAGACAGATTATTTTTGCATTTTTCCTCAAGCACGCCAAGCATATCAATGTTGAACTTGGCCATAGCCCAGTCCGGCTGACGGTCTTCTTCTCTGCCGTCCTGCGGACCTATAACACCCAGAGCGTAAAATGCCTGTGTAGCCAGCATACTTACCAGACCGGCAAAATCTGCCGACGGAAGACCCGGATAACCGGCTTGCTCCTTTTCCCGTTTTTCCTGTTCTTTTAAAATTTCCTTCTCCCGCTGTGCTTGGGCTTTCCAATCTTCATCGATGATGATTTTCTTGCCATTGTCCGCCATGGTTTGCTCCATTACAGAAATACGTTATTTATATTTCATATCCCTGCCGATGTCTTTGCGTGCCTGCTTTTCCCGAAGGGCCTGACGCTTGTCATGCAGTTTTTTGCCGGTTGCCAACGCCAGTTCCACTTTAGCTTTTCCGCGATCGTTAAAATAAATCCGGGTTGGAACAAGCGTAAATCCCCGCTGCTCCAGTTTTGTGCGGATTTTTCGAATTTGATTTTTATGCAGCAGGAGCTTGCGCTTCCGAAGAGGCTCATGGTTTGTGTAGCCCCCTCGTTCATACGGGGCAATTTTACAGCCCAGCAGCCACACCTCTCCGTCTGCTAAACGAGCATAACTGCCGTCCAAGTCGCATTGCCGCTCCCTCAGACTTTTTACCTCCGTTCCAAGCAGAACGATACCTGCCTCAACTTTTTCTACAAGTTCAAAATTGTGCCAGGCCTTTTTATTCTGAACGGAAGGAGCCGGATTTTGTTTGGATTGTTTTCCCATATAACATCATAATAGCAGTAAAACACCGTATATGCAAGCCGGCATTTTATCCTCCTATAGATACAAAATAGGCATCTTATCCCGTTTTTGAAGGGAATAAAATGCCTTTTTGAGCGAAACGAGCAAGTTTCTACTTAATCAGCCGCAGACTTAGGGGATATCGGTAATCCTGCCCTTTGCTGGCAGCCACGCAGGCCAAAATACAGAAAACGATATCGCAAATAGATACGGCAATCGCTACAAATATTCCGATGCAGATAAACGACAGCAAGCCGGCGGCAATACCTGCAATTATTACCGTGATTTGGAAGTTGAGAGCTTCTTTACCTTGGCTGTCCACAAACTTATCCTCATCCTTTTTTATCAGCCACAAAATCAGCGGACCGACAAAACTTGTAAAAAGTCCCAGTAAATGGCATAGCATAGCCATATTTCTGGAATCCTGAGGGACTTGACTGATATTGGAAGATTGAGGCGATTGAGAAGATGGCTGCGGCTGATTTTCAGATGAAGTAGGTTGATTTTCTGCATTTTGCTCCATAACAATTCTCTCCTATTTTGTGTAAAACATTCACTTATATCTCCACTATTACTTTTTTGTATACCAGATATTTAGATTTGTAAAGAAAAAAAATACAACGCTATCATTGAACCATTAAATAGCAATACAAACAAAAAGCAACAGCATGCTGATAATAACCACAGTAAAGCAAATACGGATCCAACGTTGATATTTCAGGAAATACGGATTGTCAACTTCAAACATCTCATTGTATTCCCCAATACGATTCCTGTCTTTGCTCCGTAGGATACTTTTAAACACGACATATCCTGCACTGCCCAAACAAAACAAGATGCCAGCAATCAACATTACAATTGTTTTATATTGCATAACTTCATTATAAGAAAGTCTACGCCGGCGGCTATTAAAAATAGTTGCCAATAGCTCTTGTTTTCCTTAAACTATCTGCTCTATATTCTATAATAAGTACAGGAAAATCTGCGGCTGATTTGATAAATATGAGCGAAAGCAAACGAAGACACCACGATGAAGAAGAACTCAAAAGTATGAGTCTGGGAGACCATCTGGAGGAGCTCCGAGCACGTCTGATTCTCAGCTTGGTCGGATTAGCCGCCGCATCTATAATCGGTCTGGTTTTCGGCAAGTGGTTTCTGCAGTTTATTTTATGGCCGTATAAAAGGGCGATGACAGAATTGAACATTGAAATGAAATTGCTTGCTATTGATGTGCCGGAACCGTTTATGGTTTACTTGAAGGCATCTCTGGTATTAGGGATTCTTATCTGTTCACCGTGGCTGTTTTATCAAATCTGGGCATTTATTTCGGCGGGGCTCTATACTCATGAACGCCGTTTTGTCAAAATGGTCGCTCCTGCCAGCGCATTTCTTTTTACGACGGGTGTACTCTTTTTTTTAACTGTAATCGCGCCTTTTGTCTTTAAGTTCTTTGTACGTTTCAATCCCGGCATCGATTATCTGAATTACCAGCCTTCCCTGACAAAGTCCGTGAATTTTATATTGATACTGTCTCTGGTTTTCGGCGCAGCTTTCCAAACACCCATTGCAATTGTTTTTGCTGAACGGATGGGGCTGGTGTCAGTTGAAACACTCTGCCGTGTACGGAAATATGTTTTTTTAGGGTGTTTTGTCGTCGGCGCAATCGCAACACCGCCGGATGTTGTTTCCCAGATTTCTCTGGCGGTTCCGCTCTATTTTCTCTACGAAAGCAGTATAATTGTCTGCCGGATATGGAGGCGTAAAAGGCAGGTAAAATAAAGAGGTCTGTTTCAATTAATCGGAAGGGGGATTGATTTTCTTTTCCGTATGTTTTTCGGCGATTTTATCCGATTCTTCCAGAGCGTCCTTGACTTCATCCTCGGTATCTTTTATGCCTTTCTTAAATTCGGTAATACTTTTACCAAGTCCGCGGGCGATTTCAGGCAGCCTTCGTCCGAAAATCAAAACCGCGATAATCAAAATAATAATCCATTCTCCGCCGCCCGGCAGACCGAATATGGCTAACAGATTCTGTGTCATGGATAGATCCTTTCCTTACGCCTGTTTTTGACGTATTGTATCAGCAAATCAGAATATCGTCAAGCCGCAAACAGAAGAACAATCAGAGTTTCATGCTAAAGTAATTTACAGCATTGTTGTAGCAGATATCTTCCACCATCCGTCCCAGCAGTGTCATATCCTTTGGCCAGAATCCTTTTTCAACCTCTTCACCAAGAAGATTGCACAATATTCGACGAAAATATTCGTGGCGAGAATAAGATAAAAAGCTGCGGGAATCAGTGAGCATGCCTATAAATCGGCTCAACAGCCCCAGATTCGATAGGGCATTCATCTGTTTTGTCATCCCATCCATCTGATCGAGGAACCACCACCCCGATCCGAATTGAATCTTTCCGGGGATACCATCCCCCTGAAAGTTGCCCAGCATAGTGGCAATCACTTCATTATCCTTTGGATTCAGGTTGTACAGGATTGTTTTTGTCAGCATATCTTGACTGGCAAGTTTGTCTAGATATTTCGATAGCGGCAGGGCAATTTCATAATCGGCTATGGAATCAAATCCCGTATCCGGCCCGAGTTTGGCGAACATCCGTGAATTGTTGTTGCGAAGGGCTCCGATGTGGAGCTGCTGCACCCAGCCCCTGCGATAATCCATTTTCCCAAATTCGATCATCATTGCCGATTTGAATTGGTCAATTTCAAGCGGTGACAGGGGACTCCGTGAACGAATTTTGAGAAAGATTGCCTGAATTTTCTTGTCGGTATAATCCGCCGCAAAAGGACGATCCAGACCGTGGTCGCTTAGACGGCAGCCGTGTTCGTGAAAATAGTTATGCCGCTGCTGAATGGCTTCAAGATATCGGTCAAATGTGTTGATTTCTATGTTAGTTAGTTCAGCCAACTTGTCAATCCAAGCATTCTGAACATCAAGATTTTCCGGCATCATGGCTTTGTCCGGTCTCCATGCCGTGTGAACGGCAATTTCAAAGCCGTCTTTACGGATCGCCTTATGATGCTCAAGCATATCCAGCGGGTCTTCGGTTGTGCAGACCAGACGGACATTCCATTTGCGCATAATATTACGGACGCTGAATTCGGGTGACTGGAGCATTTCGCTGCATCTGTCATAAATAGTGTCTGCGGTCTCTGCACTGAGCAGCATGTCCGTAATTCCGAAAGGTTTTTTCAGCTCCAGATGCGTCCAGTGATACAGCGGATTGCGGATGCAGAAAGGCACTGTTTGAGCCCAGTGCCGGAATTTCTGGCGGTCGTCCGCATCGCCGGTGCAGTATCTCTCGTCGATGCCGTTGGTCCGCATCGCTCTCCATTTATAATGGTCTCCATAAAGCCATATTTGAGTCAGGTTGGCAAACCGCTTGTCTTCGGCTATCTGGGCCGGCGGCAGGTGGCAGTGATAATCATAAATCGGCATTTTTTCTGCATGATTGTGATACAGCTCTTTAGCTGTGTCATTCTGCAGAAGAAAATCTTCGTGCATATACGGTGTCTTCATCGGCTTTGCCTCCTGCGAGAGAAAATCCTTTCTAATTTATACCACATAGGTAGATGCCGCCGTATCACCGCCGCGGCCTGTCCAGTTTGTATGAAAGAATTGACCTCTCGGTTTATCAACCCGTTCATAGGTATGAGCACCGAAATAATCCCGCTGGGCCTGAAGCAGATTGGCCGGCAGCCGCTCACTCCGGTAGCCGTCATAATAGGCCAATGCAGAACTGATGGCAGGCATCGGGATTCCAATGGTTACTGCGCTGGTTACCACACGCCGCCAGGCATCTTGTGCCTTGACAACAGCTTCCTTGAAGAACGGATCCAGCAGAAGATTGCTTAAATTCGGATTCTTATCAAAGGCCTCTTTGATTTTGCCCAAGAAAGCAGACCGAATAATGCATCCGCCTCGCCACATCAGGGCGATCCCGCCGTAATTGAGATTCCAGTTGTATTCCTTAGCCGCTGCCCGCATCAGCTGATAGCCCTGTGCATAACTGACAATTTTTGAGGCATATAAAGCTTGACGAAGATCGTTGACAAAATCATTTTTATTGCCGTTGAACTGTTTGTTCGGACCGGCCAGCACCTTTGAAGCGGCAACACGCTCTTCTTTAAGAGCTGACAAACAGCGGGCAAATACCGCCTCTGCAATCAGCGTCAGCGGCTGGCCGCTGTCAAGGGCTGCCAGAACCGTCCATTTGCCTGTGCCTTTCTGGCCTGCCGCATCCAAAATCAAATCGACCACTTCATTGCCATCGGAATCCTTATACCCAAGAATATCGCGCGTAATTTCTATCAGGTAGGAATCGAGCTCCCCTTTGTTCCATTCGGCAAAAACACTATGCATCTGAGCATTACTCATCCCCAGTCCCTGCTTCATCATCTGGTAAGTTTCGCATATCATCTGCATATCGCCGTATTCTATGCCGTTATGCACCATTTTGACAAAATGCCCTGCGCCGTTTTCTCCAACCCACTCACAGCAGGGTTCACCCTTGTCGGTCTTGGCGGCAATTTTTTGAAAGATGGGCTTAACATGCGGCCATGCCGCAGGAGAGCCGCCCGGCATAATGGAAGGCCCCCGCAAAGCGCCTTCCTCGCCGCCTGAAACGCCTGTGCCGATGTAAAGTTTCCCTTTGCTTTCAACATATTGGGTACGTCGGATGGTGTCGGGAAAATGGCTGTTGCCGCCGTCAATGATAATGTCACCATCTCCCAAATGTGGCAAAAGCTGCTCAATAAAATCATCCACCGGCTTGCCTGCCTTGACCATGATCATTACTTTGCGCGGACGTTTGAGGGCAGCCGTCATTTCTTCAATACTCCGGCAGCCGATAATATTCTTGCCTTTGGCTCGGCCATTGATAAAATCATCCACTTTGGAAACAGTCCGATTATAGCAGGCAACGGTAAACCCTTTGCTTTCCATATTCAAAATAAGGTTTTCGCCCATCACTGCTAATCCTACCACTGCTATATCTGCCTTGGCCATCTGTGATTCTCCTCGATAAAATGTTTGGATTCTTTTATTTAAATCGTTCCCTGTATGCCCACAGACCCAGCCCGGGATTGGATATATAGAATATTTCCTCTCCATCCACTTCATTGAAGCCGTCTTTGAGCAAGCAGGGGTTGTATTTGTGCATCATAGCGTCAAGTTCGGCGTAAGAAAAGCCCGCCGATTCGATTTCTTCCTTTGTAATATGTCCCGGACAATAGATAACGTCAAATCGGCCTTCAGACGAGCCGTGAATCAAATGAGCGGCGGCACTAAGGTTATTCTGCAGGTCTGCATTGGCTTCCACCAGCTGCAGCACCCGGTCTGTGCCGACGTAACCGTATTGCCGAATCAGCCGGTCAATTTCTTTATCTTCTCCAAATTCCTTCAATCCCGGGGCCAGAACAATCAACTTGCCCCCATCTGCCATTGCCATCCGTGTGCGGTAAATGCTCTTGTTGCCCAGCCAAGTGCTCTTAAACTCGTGCGGATCCAGATACACCACGGCCTTTTTCAGGGGTTTGTCAAGCATTTTGAAATTGACCTTTAATGACAAGGCGGCGGCAAGATTAAAGCATTCGATGTCGTCTCCGATAAACAGCCCTCGCACTGCCTGCCTGTTATCGACTGCACTGACTACTGTCAGGACATATACGATAGGCAGATTTCCAGCAAAGTGTTCCGATGCGTAATTTAAAACACGCCGCACAGGGGTATCGGCACGCCCCATAATGCGCTCCATCCCGTAAGCAGCACCAAGGAAATGGCTTTTATTGATGCCTTCGGCCCCGCCGGTACCCACAAAAATATTTTTATTGTAGTTGGCCATTCCGATGACCTCATGCGGGACAACTTGGCCTATTGACAGAATCAAATCAAAACCGCCATCCGTCAGCAGCTGATTAACCTGAGCCGGCCAGTCATAATCTACCCGGCCTTCGCTGATTTCCCGTATGTACTCGGCAGGGACGCGCCCGAGAGTTTTTAGATCCTTCCGCCAGTTATGCTGGCGAAACAGCTCCAGCGGTACATCCGCATACATCCGCCGGATTTCCTCTTCTGTCATGGGAGCATGTGTGCCCAAAGCGGGCAGGATATCCGTCAGTTTTTTGCCGTAGTAGTCTGCCGCATAACGGGTCAGCTCTCCAGCCCGCGAAAAAAAACGGGTTATATCAGGCGGGATTGCCAGCACCTTGCGGCGAGGTCCCAATGCTTCCAGTGCCGTAATAAGGCCTTCTTGAAGGTCATGGTGAGACAAGAAGGCATTTTCATTTCCGCGAGCAAAATATAACATAGTTTATCCTTTTGACAGCCAAGGGGGCAATTGAGGCAGATAGCCGTCAAACTCTATCTTAATCCGTCTTTCATAGTCTCCGGCGTATGTCCCCAAGACAAATTTATCAAAGGCCTCATCATAAAATCGCTTCCAGCTGGCCGGTTCATGTCCCGGATTGATCGCATAAAACAAAACGCCGTTTTTCTCGGCAGCCTGCTGGTCGCCCAGCGCATCTCCCACCATCAGAATTTTATCAGGGGCATATTTCTGCCGCATTATCGAAAGATGCTCGGCCTTAGAACCCATCTCTTGGCCGGCGATAACTTTCGCATATCGGGCAAGATTGTGTTCGGCCCATTCCCGATGCAGGGCTTCCGTCGGGGTGGCCGAACAGACAATAATATCGGCAGCAGGATAAATCTTTTCAAGACACTCCCGCACATACGGAAAAGGCGGGATGTTTTTGACAATCTCAGCCACCAGCTCATTGACACGCTTGCTCCAAGTCAGCGCCGTCTGGAGCTCCTTTTTGGCCTCTTCATTTTGCGTTTCATCGATTGCTTTTTTTAACCCTTCATTACTCAAAAGACTTTTGGGATTATTGACCCATGCTGCATAATGAGGAAATTGAGGTACAGCAAATCCACGCTCCTTTACCATAGGATGGGTAGGAAGCAGCTCCTGCAGAATCCGAATGGTTGTTTTATGACGGTTAGCGCCGCGGGTTTTGCTGAATAAATCTGCAAAGTCCTTGCACTCCCGTGCCGCCTGGGCAACCGGCTGAAGGCCGAAATAGGCAATCAGCATCGGACAGAAGCACTCCCGATGCTTGATGCCCATGGTGTCGAATGCACAGCCGTCAGAATCAATGGCGACCAGAAAAGGTTTGGTCGGTTTCATATCAATCAGAGCTTGAGCAGGATTTGCCATCAGTCTTCCTTTTTTGAAATGTATCAAACACCGCTGAATGCGCTGAAGCCGCCGTCTACCGGTATTACGGTTCCTGTAACGAATTTGGATGCATCGCTCAACAGCCATCGCACCGTACCGCATAATTCTTCGGGCTGTCCGAAACGCCCCATCGGGGTATGGCCGATAATGGTTCGGCCGCGAGGGGTTAATTCTCCGGTTTTTTCATCCGTCAATAAGAATCGATTCTGTTCGGTCAAAAAGAATCCCGGAGCAATGGCATTAACCCGAATGCTTGTGGAATAATTTTGACACATATGGACCGCCAGCCACTGCGTGAAATTGCTGACGGCAGCTTTGGCGGCGGAGTAGGCCGAGATCTTGGTCAATGGCCTGAAAGCATTCATACTGGAGATATTCAGAATTACGCCTTCTTTCTGTTTTGCCATATACCGGCCGAAAACCTGACAGGGCAAGATTGTACCCAAGCAATTCAAATCAAAAACCCAGCGAAAAGCATCTGCCGGAATATCAAAAAACGCAAGCTGGTCGGAAGTTGTCGCCTCTTTTTTATTGCCGCCGGCTCCATTGATAAGGGCATCGATGCGGCCTAAACTTTCAAGAGCACAGGCAAATGCTTCCTCAACTTCTTTTTTTTCCAGTACATTAATCCGAACGGCTAATGCAAATCCCCCAGCGGCATTAATTTTTTCTGCCAGTTGATTGGCACGGAATTCATCGTAATCGGCAATGCACACTTTGGCTCCGCTTCGAGCCAAGTCCTCCGCCAAGGCTCCGCACAATATTCCGGCTCCCCCAGTAATAACGATACACTTATCTTTAACGCTGAACAAGTTCGTCATGTTATTTTCCCTTTATTTACTGCGACAATTGACGTATCTATATATAAAAAAAGAACTTAATAACATTATGGTTAGGCAGCAATAAATATCACACGCCATGAGATTATTATTGTCATAATTCCAACAGCTTTTCAAGCATATTTTTCAAACTTCATTCGAAAAGGATTTGAAAATAGCACATGTTGTGAGATAATTTTGGTCAGAAAGAGTGATTTATGATTAATAGTCCGATTGATTCTAAGAGTGCCGGCCAGAGAAACGAGCATCTCATTCTATCTATGCTTCGCAAGCATGGAAGATTGTCGCAGTCTGAACTCTGCCGGCTTGCCGGCATTAGAAGCTCAACTGCCAGCACTATCGTAGCCCGTCTGCGTGAAAAAGGTTTTGTTACCGAGCGCCGCGGCAGCAGCAGCAAAAGGGGACCAAAACCAATATTGGTGGAATTAAATCCGGATTATCTTTATTTGATAGGCATTGAAATCAATCCAAGCTATTTAGTCTTGGGATTATTTAATTTTGTTGGATTTCTCAAAAACAAGATTCGAATTCCCTTAGGAGAGGATCATTCAATTGGGCATGTTCTGACTCTGCTGAAAGACCGATTGCCCGATTTGCTGGATGACCATCGTATTGACGGATCACAGATTATGGGTGCAGGTGTTACTTTAAGCGGTTCGGTAACTCCCGACGGCAACATCTCGCTGTCCAGCCCAATGGGATGGAAAAATATAAATTTGAAAGAAAAACTGTCAGCCGTTTTGCCATTTCCTGTCTCTGTCTTCAGCAACCGTGTTCGTCTTCTGGCAGAATTTGAAGTCCAGCCCGAACTGGCCTCTCGCAACATTTTATACATCAATGCCGCTAATGGTGTTGGATCGACACTCTATATGAACGGGCAATTGGTTTTTGGGGCCTCAGGCAGATACGGTGAAATCGGCCACATTATTGCAGATCCTGCGGGTCCGTTATGCGGCTGCGGTCATCAAGGATGTCTTGAAGCCATTATCTCCGGGCCGGCTTTGGCTGCTAAAATCAAGCAAGATATTCAACATGGAACAAAAACTGCATTTGCCAATTCTATTTCCCACACTCCGGAAGAACTGCTGGCCGATTGGCCTGTACATATAGAACGCGGCGACCGTTATGCTCTTCAGCTACGAGAGTATGTCAGCCGATATATAAGCTGGGCAGCCGCCATTCTGATTAACTGCTACGATCCAGATATTATCATCTTGGCCGGATATGTTGTATTGCCATTTTTGCCTTTTTTGGCTCAGAAAATCCAACAGCAGATACAGACATCGGTCTACGACAATGCCCTGCGGGAAATCCCGATAATTCCGGCACAGGCAGGGGAAGATGCGTTGATTAAAGGCGTTGCTGCGGCCGTCATTCGTCAAACCCATTCACCAATATGGTAGTTTGCTTTTTTGAAACAACAGTTGAAGTTCACGCTTGGCCAGACTAAAATTGCAGTTGTGCGCTCGTAGCTCAGTTGGATAGAGCACAGGTTTCCTAAACCTGGGGTCGTGGGTTCGAATCCCGCCGGGCGTAATAAGCAGCTTTGAATGCCCAAATTATGAAGCCAAAGACTTTCCTGCAGCAATGGCGGTTTACGATTGTCCTGACAGGAGCCGTGCTTATCGGCTCAGTCATCGGTGTTGTGTTCGGTTCGAAAGCCCGTCTGCTGAAACCTTTTGGCGACCTTTTCCTAAATCTGTTATTCTGTGCGGCTGTTCCGCTGGTTTTTTTCTCTATTGCTTCGGCCGTGGCTTCCAGTGCAAATATCCGCCGCTTAGGGCAAATTGCCGGGGCGATGCTGCTGGTTTTTGCATTGACCGGCATCATCTCCTCCTGCCTGATGCTTACGGCTGTCAAACTGTATGATCCGGGGCAGGGCATAACACTGCAGACGACGCAAACAAATACAACCAGCTCGGCCGATTGGGCAGAAAAATTCGTTGAAACATTTACAGTACCCGATTTTACAGCCCTCTTGAGCCGTCAAAACATGCTGGCACTCATCGTCTTTTCTCTCTTTGTAGGCTTGGCATCGCAGACAGCCGGCCAAAAGGGACGAGTTTTCCAGGACTTCCTCTGTTCCGGTGCAGCGGTTATGGGCAAGGTGATTTCTCTGATTATGCTGTATGCACCCATAGGACTTGGCGCATATTTTGCTTATCTGGTCGGAGCATTAAAACCGCAGCTGGCGGATATCTATATTCGTGCGATGATGCTGTATTATCCGTTGGCTTTTTTATATTTTGGCCTCGGTTTTTCGGTGTATGTTTTATGGGCAGGGGGGGTAAGCTCCCTGCGGCAATTCTGGACCCATATACCGCCGGTTGCTTTGACCGCTTGGGGTACCGGCAGCAGCTTAGCGGCCCTGCCGGTCAATATGGAAGCTGCACGACGCATTGGAATACCCGAGGAAATCCGAGAAATTATTCTGCCGCTGGGAGCCATTATTCATATGGATGGCACCTGTCTGGCGGCTGTTGTCAAAATAGCGGTTCTGTTCTCGATCTATGGCCACCCCTTTGCAGGAATTGAAACCTATCTTACGGCCATAGGTGTTTCGCTTTTGTGCGGCGTAGTTATGAGCGGTATCCCCGGCGGAGGTTTTCTGGGTGAAGTGCTGATTGTTTCCTTCTATGGTTTTGGCGCGGAAGCACTGCCTATTATTTCAATCGTGGGCACATTGGTCGATCCTCCGGCAACTATGGTCAACGCATCCGGCGATACAGTCGCTGCTATAATTGTTTCTTCTTGGTTAGGGCGGAAAACGCCGCGCAATTAAAAAGGCCGAAACCCTGTGGTTCCGGCCTTGAAATTCCTGTTTTGCGGGAACTCCTTTCTACTGCTCTTGAGATTTTCCCATTAGCAAAATCGGAGATGCAATGGCAATTGAAGAATAGGTACCGACAATCAGTCCAGCCATCATTGCGAAGGTAAAGCCGCGAAGCCCCTCACCGCCCCAGATGTACATAACCAGCACCACCAGAAATGTCGTAAAGGAGGTCAAAATTGTTCGCGACAACGTCTGGTTAATGCTCGAGGAAATCAGGCTGGGCGTCAGAATATTCAGTTTTCCGCGGTTCTCGCGTATGCGGTCGAAAACGACAATCGTATCGTTTAATGAATATCCTATAATCGTCAGAAATGCCGCAATCATCTCCAGATTGATTTTGAAGTCGCCAATCAGAAGGGCTTTGCCGAAAGCAGTGGGTGCGATATAGGTGCATGCCGTCACCAGCCCAAGAGTAATAATAACATCATGAACAAGGGCAATAATCGCCGCCATGCCGTACCGGGCTGTGCCGAAGCGCACCCAGATATATCCCACAATCGCCAGCAGTGAAAGAAGAATGGCCACAATCGCGCGCTGTTTGGCTTGCGAGCCGATCGAAGGATCAATTTGCGTAACGCGTGAAAGCGACGTTTCCAGCGAAGCGGCTTGGGCCAATTTGGTCTTTTCGTTGTTTACAAAATTCTGCCACTCACTCTGGTCCAGCTCGCGATAGCCGGCTTCGGGATGAACGCTGACATAGACAAAACTTTTGAGAGGTTCATCAGCGGCCGGTTCGGTCAAATCTGTTTTCAGCAGTTTGTGCGGATACCGTACCAATTCCTGCATGTCCGGTTTTGACAGCAGCGTGCTGATGCGAGCTTCCAGTTCGGCTGCTGTGGCTTCCATCTGAAGCTGGCAGGTCAGTTTAATCCCGCCCAAGTAATCCGACAATAGAGCGGCATCATCAAGACTTGTTTCTATTTTCTGCTCATCTATAAACGACAATCCGAGATTTTCGCGAACTGTCAGATAATCTTTGAACGCTTCGCGAACCGCATCACTGACAACTTCCTGGACCTCGACATTGGTGACAGTTCCATCTGCACCGACAGCTGCAGACAATACCTCTTGGACCAAGGCAGCATTTAAGCGGCTGGTCGAAACCTTGAAGGTATTCGGGCCGATAGAAACAACGTTAAGATTCGACAGCAGTTTGCCTGTTTCGGCGGATGCCTTTCGAATCTTTTCGGCCAGAGCTGCCGCTGTTTCCGTACCAGCGCTGTTCAGCACAATGGTTGCGGTTGTTTTATTGGTCTCGGTAGTGCTGATTTCAAACTGGCGGCCGGATTTGCCGACTTCATAAATTTTGGCGGCAGTCAAGGCGCTGTTGCCGATGGAATTGGCATAGGCCTTGAATATCTGCTCTACCTTTTCCCGATTGAAGCCGGTGCCTTCCTTTAATTCAATTTCAACACTTGTTCCGCCGATAAATTCGATATCATATTTGCTGTTTGTGCTGTCATTTCTTAAAAAGAAGACCAGCAGACCGCTTATAACCAGAATACCGGAAATGACAAAAAATACCGGACGCAGTCTCATCCAGTTAATATTGGCATTCTGGAACATTCGAAACATCATTAGCGGGCGGGTCAATATCCGCCGGCTGGTCAGCCAGTCGAAAATCACTCGCGTTACAAACAGGGCGGTAAACATACTGGCTAAGATACCCAGCATCAGTACGATGGCAAAACCTTTGATTTCTTCAGACGCAGCCATATAGAGTATGGCAGCAACGCCGAACGTTGTTACATTGGCATCGAAAATCGTTCGAAATGACCGGGAATAACCGTTTGCGATAGCCGCCTTCACCGAAGAACCCCGCTGCTGCTCTTCCCGTATCCGTTCGAAAATCAGCACATTTGCGTCAACACTCATACCGATAGTCAGCAGCAGGCCTGCGATGCCGGGCATTGTAAAGGTCGACTGCAGCATCGCCATAACGCCCAGCACCAGCAGAATGTTCAGCACCAAAGCAGCATCGGCAATAGCCCCGCTGAGCAAATAATAGCCCAGCATAAAGACGGCAACAGCTGCCAGACCAATCATTCCGGCCCGAATACCCCTGTCGCGGTTATCCGTCCCAATTGTTGCACTGATGCTTTTCTCTGAGATGGGGACTTCGCTGAGCCGTGCAGGGAAGGAGCCGGCATTCAGCTTATTGACCATATCCGATACTTCGGTCTGCGAAAATGAACCGGTAATAATGCCCGAAGAGCGGATGGCACTGTTAATACGCGGAGCGGATATGACCTGATCATCCAAAAGAATAGCCAAAGGCCTGTCGTTATTGCTGCTGGTAACAGCATAAAAACGGTTAGCCGCTATTTCGTCAAATGTAAATCCGATAGCTCGACGGCCCTGTTCATCAAAGGTCGGGTATGCCTTCTTAAGTTTCCATTTTTTTTCGCCTTCATGCAGCATCTTTTCGTTAGGCAGATTGCTGCAAAGAACATATTTTTTCTCTCCAAATGTGCCGGTGATGCCTAATCCTGCCGGCCAAGTTTGAGGATCTTCGATAGCACACCAGATATAACGGTTATCAGATGCCTGCTTGGGGCCTTTGGTGGTCAGTGCCTCAAGATAGGCCTGAAATTCCGCGGAATTGCCTTCTTCGCTTGTCGGCAGAATGCGGAATTCCAATACTCCCGAGCCCTTGAGCATCCGTTTCAGGTCTTCCGGATCGTCCAGCCGCCCGCCGACTACACGATAGGCATCAAATGCCGCGACAGCCGCTTCGATCTTGCTGCTTCTTTCGGGATAGGCCTTTTTCATCTCCTCCAGCTTTTCCCGCCGTACCCGTGAATCTTTGGGCATTTCAAGCACATCCTGAAACAACTCAATACTCAGATTCAGCTGCGCCAGTTTTTTAACAGCATTGTCCCATTGTACATTCAATCCTGTTTCCGGCCTGGTTAAAGCATCCGCAACGGGAACCCATCGGCTATACAGTTCGAGATATTCATTGATCAGCGAAACGGCTTCTTTCTGCCGCTGTCCCAGAGTACCCTCTGCCGCTGTCTCATCTTTAATATTGTTCTTTACATAGGTCTCGATGCTTTCTTTCTGTTTTGCCGCCTCTTCCTTGCTCCATACCCTTAGGTCATACTGGAGCGTCTCATAGTCAAGTCCGGCAGCACTGAATTTTGTCTTGACATTGTCCATCTCTCCAATTAGTTGATCCCGCTGCTGCTGGGTATGCTTTCGCTGATCATAAATAGACGCCAAATCCGTCAGAATCTGCATGCGGACGTCATTGCCTTTGGCATACTGCTCAAATGCCTGCTGACGCTGTTCAGAGGGCAGGGCAAGTGCCTGACGAATCTTCAGCAGATTGATATTCTCTTCCTCGAGAGCTGTCAGTGCAGCTTCATAAGCAGCCCGCTTCTTCTGCGTATCCAAACTGGCTGCCGGCAGCTGAATCTCAATACGCGTGTCTCCCTGCGGCCGCATAACGACGTTGGCTACATGCGTGGGGTCAATCCGCTTGAGCAGGATGGGAATCATATTTTGTGCCAGATTCCGCTGTTCACCGGGTGCCAGATCTGTCGTATCGATTTCATAAATCAAGCTGGTCCCGCCGGCAAGGTCAATACCCGGTTTCAGCTTTTCCTGCGGCGGATACAGATTCCATGCTGCCAAAGCCACAACAACAAAAATTAATACGCTCTTCCAGATCAAATTTTTGTCCATAACTGGTTCCTGAATATGTGCCTAATTTGCGTTGTTGCCGTTTTATTCTGTCTTGTCTTTTAGCACTGCTGCAATTGCTGCCGGGCTGACCCGCATTTTGGTATTGGTGGACTCGTCGATTTTCAGCACAATCTCATCATCCCGCACATCCATAACGGTCCCGAAAATGCCGCCGATTGTTCGCACACGGTCGTTTTTCTTCAAAGACTGGACCATTCGCTGATGTTCCTGCTGTTTTTTCTTGGGACCGCGGAACATCACAAAGAACATATAAACCAGCAGAATGGCCATCATCACAAGAAACATCGTATTCGGTTTCTGGGACATAGGAGGACTCTGCTGGTCTGCTCCATTCCGGCCGTCTTGTGATGTAGCTGTCTGCTGGTTCGATGCCGACTCTTCCATCGTTACAATCTGACCCTCTTCTTTAGATTCAGGTTCAGAAGAAGCCAATATCCAGATATTGTGCATCCTAATCTCCTTGTTCAATCATGTTAACTTTCGTTTATTTCGTCTATTTCGTTTTTGTGTTTTATACAAAAATCATCAGCCCAAGCTTGAAAAGAGCCATTATTAATCTCGGAGCGAATACGGCTCATCAAACGCTGATAATATGTTAAATTATGAATCGATACTAAAATCGGACCCAGCATTTCACCCACATTAAAGAAATGCCGCAACGTCCCCTTGCCGAAATGCTGACAGGTATAGCATCTGCATCCCGGCTCCAGCGGCTCCGTATCAGTCACATAACGGCTGTTTCGCAAGCGAACCGGCCCATTGTCGGTAAAGGCATAGGCATTGCGTCCGTTGCGGGTGGGCAAAACACAATCAAACATATCAATACCTGCCCGAACAGACTCTACAATATCAATCGGCAATCCGACTCCCATCAAATAGCGGGGTTTTTGTTCCGGGAGCAGTCCGGCAGTATGACGAACTGTCTGTACCATAAAATCGTGTCCCTCACCGACGCTTAATCCGCCTATTGCATAGCCATCGAAATCCATGGGCACCAACTCAGCCGCACACAAGCTTCTTAATTCCAGGTCAACTCCGCCCTGTATAATACCAAACAGCATTTGTCGGGAATTAGTGTGAGCCTCTTTGCATTGCCGGGCCCAGCGTATAGTCCGCTGAACCGCTTTCTTTAACCGTTCCGGAGGGCAGGGCCAAGGGGTACACTCATCAAAACACATAATAATATCTGCTCCCAGCCGGTTTTGGGCTTGGGTAGCAATGCGGGCATCCAGATAAATTTTTGCCCCGTCGATATGACTGGCAAACTCAACCCCGTCCTCCCCGATGCGATTTAAGGTACTCAGCGAAAAAACCTGATACCCGCCGCTGTCGGTCAGAATAGGGCCGGACCAGCCCATCAACCCATGCAGATCTCCCAGTGCCTCGACAACATCAGGTCCCGGCCGTATCAGGAGGTGATACGTATTGGCCAGCACAATTTCAGCGCCGGTGGCTTTAAGCTGTTCGGGAGTAATGCCTTTCACACAGCCGCGTGTTCCCACAGGCATAAACGCAGGGGTCTGAACCGTCCCATGAGCGGTTGTCAAGCATCCGCATCGGGCTTGACTATGCAAATCCTTGTTTTGAACACAGAAGCTGTTCATTACTCTTTTGATGTCTCTATTGCAACCTGTTTGGAACCCGGGAAATAAAAATCCAAAATTTCCTGATAAGTATACCCTTGCCGTGCCATTCCCTGCGCCCCGCACTGGCATAAACCAACTCCATGTCCGAAGCCCAAACCATCCCGAAAAACGACTGAATCTGCATTTTTATCAACGGTAAACACAGCACTTTTAATTTTACGCCCTGTCGGATCAAGACTCAGCCGAAAATCCTCGCCTCGAAGAGTATCGGTTTTGCCGTTTTTGCCGAGCAGCCTGACTTGGGTAACACGTCCCAGAAAACCGACACGCGAAATCTCAAAATCTTCAATGCCTTCCAGCTTTTCCAAGGACTCGTAGCGCCGGGTCAATCCCTCGAAAATCTGACGTTTTGTAAGCGTAACATTGGGCCAGTGAAAATCTTTCCGGCGGGCAATCTCCTTGCAGTAGGGGCACAGCACTCCCGATAAAGGAACTGCTGCAGATCCTCCGAAAACATTTTGTGCCGCCTCGGTATGTCCACCACAGGAACTGCTGTAATAAGCCGGAAACAGCGATTCACTGCCGTCAGCCCACTTGCCGATGAGAATTTGTCCGGCCGTTTCCAACACCGCCTGTCTGACAGAAGGTGTTTCGGCTTCGATCCCGCGATAAACCTGGTTGGCCTCGGACTGTGTTAAGTCCCATGAACGCAGGGCTCCAAAGCGGCTTTTGATGTACAAACCGTAGGTTCGCGAAACAACCGCCTGTGCTTTCAGTGCCTCCGGCTCCCAATAGCTCTGCATTTCAGCTCCTACCACGCCGAAAAGATATGATTCTAGTGGTACTTCATTGATGACTTCCATGCCGGCTTCATCCATTCGGATGTGGAGGCGAAGATAGCCGCGATAGGCTTTGCCGTCGATTTCAAAAACAACATAGGGGGCGTTGGGTTTAATTAAAATTTGCCGCCCGAAAAAATGGTCGCCGACTTGGATAAATCCATCCTGATGCCGGATTTGTATCGGGGCTGAGGTCATAAATTCAGCGCTGCTTCCGCCGTCAATATCTTCAATGCGAAAACCGCTTAGCGATGCGACGGAACACTCTCTTAGATTGCCAAAGAGCAAAACCCGCATCCATTCCTGTATCGGACGCTCTGTCCCGACAGTAGGTTCCGGGCTGCGCTGCCGGCATCCGGCCGGCAGCAGCATACATACCATACAGGCCCACAGCGCAGCACTTCGATACGCCGTGAGCCTGCGTATTCCTTTCATAACACAATTCATTGCTGTAAGGGCGTACCTTACTCAAGCTTGCGAAGGCTTAATCCCAATCCGGCCAGACGGTCTTTTATCTCATTCAGACTGGTCACGCCGAAGTTCTTGCAGCCAAGCAGTTCCGCCTCTGTTTTGTTAATCAAGTCAAATACCGTTTTGACACCCAGCCGCTCGAGGGCACGACGGGAACGAACCGACAGTTCCAGTTCATCTGTTGACTTGTTCAGTATCTCCGGACTGGCCTGACCAGTGAATTCAGCAGGAACAGGTTTGGCCGGACCTTCCTCTTCCAGTGACATTCCCAGACGAAGCCCCTTGTATTCCAGAATCTTCTTAATCTCCATCAGACTGGTTTCACCGAAATTCTTGTACGACAGCAGTTCCTGCTCGGTAGTTCGCAGCAAATCACCCAGTGTTACAATATTCATTTTCTTCAGGCAATTGCGGCTGCGAACCGAAAGTTCAAAATCGGAAATCGGTATTTCCAGTATTTTGTTCTGCCGATCCCGTCTTTTTTCCTTTTCTTCGTCATAAATCATGACACTGGAGCTGGCAATATCCTTGCGGAACAGCTGTGCTTTGGAGTGGTTTGGATGCGAACGTAAAACAGTATCAACGCACCGCATGGCTTTCTCGTATTCACCCATATCTTCATACAGCACCGCCAGATTCAGCAGTCCGTTCACATGAGCCGGCTCAATCTGTATCAAGGCCTTGTAATAATTCACCGCCGCTTCGTCATCACCCCGAAGGTCAAACGCATATGCAAGATGGAAAAGGGCATTGATATGACGGTTGTCCAGTTCAACTGCACGCTCGTACTGGCCGATAGCTCCTTCGTAGTCCCCGCGGGCATCCAGCAGCCGTCCGAGCTGATAATGATATTCAGCGCTGACATTTTCAAAGTTGGCACAGTTTTTCAATTCTGCTTCGCATTTGTCCAGCTGGCCGGCCAGACGCCAGGTTTCTGCTTTTTCCATGGCTATCGTCATTCCTTCAGTCTGTTTGGCGGCTTTGTCAAATTGTTCAATCGCCTTATCATACAGTTTTACCTTGCGGTAGGCATATCCCAATGCAAGATGTTTCTGCGGACACTCTTTGCCTTTGTTTAATTTCTCAATAGCTTCGCCTGCTTGTCCGCACAGCAGCAGGGCAATTCCTTGTATCAAAACATCACTTTGTTTGTCCGCTTCCTGCCTGAATTTCAGCCGGATTGCTTCGCTGGCATTGACAAATTGCCCGAGTTTTTTTATCTGGTCAAAACTCGGCAGTTCCGCCCCAAACAGATTGACTGGTGCGTTGGTTAAAGATACCATATCCTTGCGGCTCCTTGATTTCCTTAATGGTTCAGGATTTACGTTTCTATTCTCCGAAGAACTAATAACTATTTTTTATCCAACAAGCTAAAATATCGAGCAAACAAGGCATTATAAATAGATAGAAAATATTTGCAATAGGAATTTTAACTTTATTTGTTATTAGTAGATAGATAATAACCGGTTCAATTTCTGTTAATCATCATTTTCCTGCATATCATGAATATCTTTCTGCTCATAATAAGGATGCTGTTTTTTTATTGCTTAGAAAAACCATTGTGGGTATAGTATGGTTAGTTTTTTAATATGATGCCGTATCCCATTTTCAAGGAGTGGTTATGATTGTCGTGAACACCGAAACTATCCCCGGCTGTAAAATCCTGCAAATTAAAGGTCTTGTACAAGGAAATACCGTACGGGCCAAGCATATCGGAAGAGATATAGCCGCCTCGCTGAAAAATCTAGTCGGAGGCGAACTGACTGGCTATACCGAACTGCTGGTGGAATCCCGTCGGGAAGCCATGGCCCGAATGCTGGCTCAGGCACAGCAGCTTGGAGCAAATGCCGTTGTCAATGTCCGTTTTGCTACCAGTTCAATTACCTCCGGTGCGGCCGAATTGTATGTCTATGGCACGGCCGTTGTAGCACAGCCGATAACTCCGTCTGCTGCCGTTCAGCAGAAAGGAGAGGGGCAATGATAGAACTTCTGCTGCAAATTGCAATTCCATTGATACTGGTTGTTGTTTTTATGCTGATTGGAAAGGGCACGGAACTGCACCATTTCAGACAACTCCGGCAGCAGGAAGAATGCTATAAAGATATGATGATAACCAACCTGAAAAGCATCCCGCCGGAACTGGAAAACACCCAGCCGTTTCTTGTGATGGGAGCGGCCGTTATCGCAACGGACTATTTTAAGGTGTTTGCGGCAGGGCTTCGAACCTTATTCGGCGGGGAAATGAAAAGCTACGTAACCCTTATGGAGCGGGCACGCCGACAGGCGACAGTGAGGATGCTCGAGCAGGCAAAGCAGCAGGGGGCGCGTATTGTTTGGAATATCCGCTACGAAACTTCTGCTATTCAAGGACAGCAGAAAAACAAACCCGGCGGCGTAGAAATGCTCGCTTACGGAACCGCCTTGAAATGAGTGCTTCCCCCGATTATTTTGATGTCAATGTCGAGCCGGTTAATTACCCCGGTCCCTTCAATTCGGATCCCAGTGAATCTGCCGTGCCCCCATTAGACGGCCGAGAAGATGAGATCTCGACGGTACGGGATTCGGTTTTAAATGAACCTGTCTTCACAGGCCAGCTGAAGCAGGCCGAGTTAGGGCAGTGGCTGGCTCAAAAACGCAGCCAGTGTACCCGGCTCGGCAATTGGGCAGTCACTTTGGCTGCCGCACTGACCGGCGGCTCTTTTGCCGTCTTGGGAGCGGTTATTTCGGGTGGGCAAGGGCTGACACATGCCCTGTATATGACAGTTTTTGCCCCTATCATTGAAGAACTGCTTAAGCAATCAGGAATGATATACCTTTTGGAAAAAAAGCCGTATCGCATTTTTTCAGCAGGACAGTTTCTTATTGCCGCAGCAGTTTCTGCATTCATTTTCTCTGCGTCCGAAAACCTTCTTTATATCTGGCTCTATATACCGATAAGCTCTTTGAATAATCCGCATCAGTACAGCCTGTATCGCTGGACCGTATGTACCTTGCTTCATCTTGTTTGTTCGCTGATTGCTTCTTTAGGGCTCATCCGTGTTTGGAAAATACAGCTCAAAGACAGCAGGGCAGCTGACCTGTCACATGGTTTTGTTTTTTTTGCTGCAGCCATGGCGCTCCACGGCCTTTATAATCTTGCAGCAGGATTATTTCATCCCCATTTCTGATATAACTTCAATCTTTTAAGTCAATTCCACTGACCAGTAAGCATGTTCAAGGAATTGTTTCCAGCTGCTGTAGCGTTCATGGCTTAAATGGATATGAATAACGGGATTCCGTTTTGGTTTTTCCGGCAGCTGAACCAGCTTCATTCCCGCCTGAGCAGGCGTGCGGCCACCTTTTTTGACATTGCATTTCATACATGCACAGACAATATTTTCCCATGTTGTCTGCCCCCCGAGACGGCGCGGTATCACATGATCCAGTGAAAGTTCCGCCGGCGGAAATTTCTTGCCGCAGTACTGGCAATGGCAGCTGTCCCGTGCAAATATATTGCGGCGGTTGAGTTTGACGCTTTTATTTGGAATGCGGTCATAACAGAGCAGACGGATGACACGTGGAACAGCGATATCAAAATTGACCGTCCTTATCCAGTCGTACTTGTGGGCTTCGAATGTGCGTTTTGCTTCGCTGACTTCCATCCAGCTTTGAAAATTATAATTGGCATAAGTCCCGTCATCACAAGATACAACTTCAGCCAGATTGCGGAATAACAGCGAAAAAGCCCGCCGGGCACCGATAACCCGCAGTGCCAAATAGTGCTTATTCAATACAAGCACCCGGCAGTCCAGAGCTTCATGGTATGTTATTGTGGACATCCTTTCTGCTCTTTTACTAAACCAGACCCTCCGCCGTATAGATCTCACCCGTAGGCGGCACTTCTATCTTCCGATAACACTGCTCTCACAGATATAGTCCAATCCGACAGGAGCTATTCTTCTGAAGCTATAACCCTGAATCTGCTGTCGCTTTCGCAGCTGTTTTCAGAGAAACATTCTTTGCTCGCAGACCCTTTTCCCCCGGAACGATGTCAAATACAACGATGTCTCCATCGTTCAGGGAACGCAAAGAACTGTCTGCAAAGCTGGTATAATGGACAAAAATATCCTTGCCTTCTTCGCTGAGAATGAAACCGTATCCCTTCTTTTTATCGAACCATTTGACCTTTCCTTCGGCCATTTTTGTCTCCTGCATACTTACTTTACTTGTGCCGGCCAAAATGGGCAAGCATAAAAGAAGGTCTAATCCGCATCCCGCGTAGGAGCAAGCGAAGAACTGCCAGACAAACGTTCTTTCAGGAGGCGACCCATCTTGAATTTGACGCTGCGTTTGGATGGCACCTTAACCCGCTCGAGTGTTTTAGGATTTTGCGCTACACGAGCCGTCCGGCTTCGTGTTTCAAAAACACCGAAATCGCGAAACTCCAGCCGGTTATCTGCAGCCAATTCAGATATAATCTCATCAAGAAAGGACTGAATAATGCGCTTTACAACAACCCTTTTTGCCTGTGTGGCATCAGAAATTCTGTCAATTAGATCTTTCTTCGTGATTGTTGACATCTGCGACCCTCTTGTTTTAACTATTTATTTTATTCTTTAAAATTTTTAATCCGCCGCAAGGTCTCATGGAAGCTGATTTGCGTTATTGCAACTTACTATATAGAAAAGACTTCTAATCATCAAGCGATTTTTTTAGATTTTTTTTTAAGTTATGGAATTCAGTCTTGGAAACTTGGATTTTTTTCCTAATGACAGAATCAATTCTTGCCCCTTTATTAGATTATGTATAAAATAGAAGGATTATTTTTATCACAAAAGCGGAACTAATATGTCTTCAATATTTAATGATAATCTTGTTTTCTCTGGGAAAGACAAAATTGACAGCGCATATCGTAATGCAGAGTGGCTGATTACCGCTTTTGCAAACACCCTTGTCTTTATCATTTTTGTTATGCAGGTTTACCGCATTCCAACCGGCAGTATGGCCGAAACTCTTCGGGGTGCGCATTTTCGGATTCGCTGCGGCCAGTGCGGATTTCGCTACGACCACGACTTTATTGCACAGCGATACGGCATGTCTGACACCATAACCCCATCCCAAAAACTTCCCATTGGTCCCCGCTCATCCCGCTGTCCAAGCTGCGGCTATGCCGAGCCGGCCCCAATCCGTTCCAGCGACGGCCGCTATTTTATCTATAAAGACGGCAAAACGGTTCCTGCTTTTGCGCGGACGGTTTTCAAAGGTGATCAGATTTTCGTCATCAAATGCATCTATCAGTTTTTCCAGCCGAAACGATGGGATGTTATAGTTTTTAAAAATCCCCTTGAACCCCGCATTAACTATATCAAACGCTGCATTGCCTTGCCGGGGGAGACCCTTCAGATTATTGATGGCGACATTTACATCAACGGCCTCATTCAGCGAAAACCGCCTAATGTTCAGGAAGAACTATGGATGGTGGTTTATCATAACGACTTTCCTCCGGCACGTCCTGATGAAAAGAGTTTTAATGGACACACGTGGAGACAGCCGTTCGAGTGTGTAGAAGCATCCCAATGGAATTTATCAGCCGACGGCCCTACGGTGTTCGAACTGAAAAGTTCGGATTCGGCAATTCACCGCATTCAATACAATGACAGGCAGGGCAATGATTTTCGCGCCACATATGCCTATGATGATCCGGCCAGTTATCCGATGATGCCTTTGTGCAGCGATTTGATGGCCGAATATTATGCCTCTATCGGGCAAAACTCGGCCGCAGGAGCACAGATTCGAAAATACGGCATCGCCTATGAAGGCTGGATTCATTCCGACGGCCGGATGGAGATTGCCCGATTAAGCCCAGCAGGGGAACCTGTTATAATAGCAGCCGGACAATGCCGACCCGACGATTTGAAAAGGATTACCCGATTTCGTTTTGCCACCTTGGATCATCAGCTGATTCTGGAGTACGGAAGTTCGAAGGTTGCATATGACCTCGGAAACGGCATTGAAGATGCCGGCACGGATTATCATATCAGGCCCCTTGTTCAGATTTTCGGCATCGGCAGCCTTCGTCTGAGTCACATTGCCTTATACAGAGACATCCACTATATTTCAGACAATATCAAACGCGGGACCAAAGAGTCCCCGATGGTCATGCATGACGGTGAATACTTTGCCTGCGGCGACAACAGTCCATTCAGTCTGGATTCCCGACTGTGGGACCGCCCGGGTCTGGCCAATCCGGGCCGACCTGAGTATCCGGCCGGCATAGTGCCGCAAGACTATCTTGTCGGAAAGGCATTTGTCGTGCACTGGCCCGGCGGCTACCGCATTGAGAAAGGACCTCTCAGCCGGATACCGATTCGCTGGATTCCTTTTGTGGATGGGATGAAGGTTATTTACGGCGGCACGGAATAATTCCGTATCAACAGGAGTTAAGATGTTTTAAATCTCTTATTGTATAATGGAACAAAACCAGCCCTATCAAAGCTTGGCTCATCGGCATCAGCATTCTGTTGAAAACATTGTTACCCTTTTCGAATGGCTGCTGGTTGCGTTTATCTTGGCGCTGCTGTTTCAGGGTTTTGCTGTTCAGGCATTTCAGATACCTACCGGCAGCATGGCAGATACCCTCCGCGGAGCTCATTATCATCTGCGCTGTCAGCAGTGCGGATATGCCTTTGATATCGGCAGCGATACGGCAGGGTTTCTGCCTCCGCGCTGCCCAATCTGCAATTGCAGCCAGCCCCCCCAGACCGCAGACAATATGAAAAACGGCGACCGCATATTCGTTTTGAAATCGATTTATCAGTTTTTTGAACCGAAACGCTGGGATGTCGTCGTTTTCAAAAATCCGATCAATCCCAAGGACAATTACATCAAACGGCTGATTGCGCTGCCCAACGAGACAGTACAGCTGATCAACGGTGATGTTTTCATTAACGGTCAAATAGCCCGCAAACCAGCCGGCGTGCAAAAAGAGTTGTGGACGCCCATTTTTCTGCAGGACAATCCGCCTCTTGTGAACAATGACGACCCTATGTGTCCGCTTAACAAACCCAGTCCGCTGCCTTTTCAAAATGAACCGAATTCGACTTGGCAGCTTCAGCGTGCGTTTTTTTCTCTGGAGGATACATCCGGGCAGCTTCATACGATAAACTTTGTCCCCAATGATCCTTCTTGCTTCCGCGCCGGCTGTGCCTACAACGACGGATGGGATAAAGAATCCAAACCCATTGTCAGTGATCTGATGATTACCTTTTATGCCCAACATGAAGCCAGCGGCGGCTGTATTGGGGCTTCCCTTGAAAAATACAATGTTCTCTACTCCGCACGCATCGAATTCGGGGGAGTTATGGTTTTAACCAAAACCGTCAATGATACAACAAAAGACTTGCGCTTACCGATGCTGATAGGACCGATTGCCCCGGGGCGGTATGAGAAGTTTGAATTTGCCTGTGTAGACCAGCTTCTGGTATTGCAGTGGGGCAGCCGGCGGCTCACCTATGACCTTTCGGCAGACCCCGATTTCTCTCCGCAGCCGGCCAGTTCTGAAACCCCGCCCCGCGTGCAGATCTTTGCAGCCGGTCCGGTTCAAATAAGGCATGTAGGACTCTTCCGCGATATTTTTTATATGGGCAAAGAAGGGTATTCTCTGCGGGCAACAGATGAAATTCCATTTGTGCTGGGTAGGGAGCAGTATTTTGTCTGCGGAGACAATACCGGCAATAGTTTAGATGGACGCCTCTGGTCTAATGAGGGTATCGGCAACAGGGGCCGTACATACGATGCCGGTGTTGTGCCGCGTGATTATCTGATGGGCAAGGCCATACTGGTATATTGGTCGCAGGCCTTCTCGCCGGCGGATAACCTGCCGCCCATAATCCCCAATCTGGATACAATCAAGGCTATTTTCGGCGGGTCAGAGCAGCTTTACTGACGTCTGGTTTCCGGCACAGCAGCCGCTTTATATCCCCATACTATGAAGGCCGCCGCAATACAGCAAATTCTGTATGGAACCCTGAAAATATGCTTAAAAAAGGGCCTGCCGGATTTGGGGCAAGATTGACAGCAAGACCGAATTAAGGTATTCTTATTATTTTGCAATATGTAATAAAACACAGTATAAGGTTTTATCTTTCTAAAACAGTCTAAAGGCATATTTATGGACGAAAATACGGTTCATCCGGAGTACACTGAACATATTGAGGATATGCAGATTCTTGATGAACTCAAGAATTCGTATCTGAATTATGCGATGAGCGTCATTGTTGCGCGTGCATTGCCGGATGTGCGCGACGGCCTCAAGCCCTCCCAGCGGCGTATATTAGTAGCGATGAACGATTTGAACCTCGGCCCCCGCTCCAAACATCGAAAATGTGCCAAGATTGTAGGTGATACAAGCGGCAACTATCACCCTCACGGCGATCAGGCAACCTACGGCACCCTTGTCCGTATGGGGCAGGAGTGGAATATGCGGGTGATGCTGGTGGATCCGCAGGGCAATTTCGGCAGCATTGATGCAGACCCGCCCGCTGCGATGCGGTACACAGAAGCCCGCATGACGCAGGCCGCCGTGGACATGCTGGAAGATTTGAAGCTGGATACTGTTGACTTTGTCCCAAACTATGACGAAACACGCCAGGAGCCCACCGTTCTGCCGGCCAAGTTTCCAAATCTCCTTGTCAACGGTGCCAGCGGTATCGCTGTCGGGATGGCAACCAACATCCCTCCGCATAATGTAGAAGAAGTATGCGATGCGCTCCTGCTGATGATAGAGGACCCCGATTGCGGCTTTAAGGATATTCTTGAACGCCTGCCGGGGCCGGATTTTCCGACCGGCGGTATTATTTGCGGCCGCAAGGGCATTATGGATGCCTATGTTACCGGCAGGGGGCATCTGCGCGTACGCTGCAAGGCACATGTCGAAACAAACAAGCGGGGCAAGGAAAGCATAATTATTACCGAAATTCCCTACATGGCCGTAAAGAGCAACATCGTGGCAAAAATTGCCGAATGCGTCCAGAACGGCCAGATTGATGAAATCTCCGATATCCGTGATGAGTCAGACCGCAAAGGCCTTCGCATTGTTGTCGAACTGAAAAAAGATGCCGACAGCAATGTAGTAATGAACAAATTATACCGTTTTACTCCTTTGCAGACAACATTTGCCGTTAACAATGTCGCTTTGGTCAACAACCGCCCGGAAACTCTGAATATCAAGCAGATGCTGCGGCTGTATATTAACCATCGACTTACGGTAATCCGCCGGCGGACACGGCATTTGCTGCGGCGTTTCCGCAACCGCGCCCATATTTTGGAAGGGCTGATTTTAGCCGTCAGCGATATAGATGAAATTATTGCCCTGATTAAAGCCTCACCCGATGGGCCTACGGCAAAAATCAACCTGATGAAAAAACCCCTTCGCCTGTCAGAAAGCCAGACCCTGCGTAAACTGCTTCCGGCGGAATTTGTTGACCTTCGGACAAAAAATGATCACTTTCTGTCCGGCCCTCAGGCAGATGCTATTTTGACAATGCAGCTGCAGCGGCTGACCGGTTTGGAAATTGAAAAGCTGGCCAAAGAATATGCGGATGTAGCCGAGAAAATCGCCGGCTTTGAAGCTCTTCTGGCCAGCAGGGATTTGCAGCTGGATGTAATTCGGGAGGACCTTTTTGAAATCAAGGAAAAATACAAAAGCCCGCGCCGCACGCAGATTGTCATGGACGAGGCCGATACGCTGGAGATTGAAGACCTGATTGCCGACGAGGAAACGCTTGTGACAATTACCCACGCCGGCTATATCAAGCGAACTGAAATTGATGCCTATCGCAAACAGGGGCGGGGCGGCAAAGGTGTCATCGGCTCGGACACCAAAGAAGGGGATTTTCTGGAGCATCTGTTTGTGGCATCCACGCACGATACGCTGATGTTTTTCACCAGCAAAGGCATGTGCCACTGGCTGAAGGTTTACAATGTGCCTGCCATGTCCCGACAAAGCAAAGGACGCAATATCATTAATCTTCTCCAGCTGGACAAAGACGAGAAAATTACATCGATTATCAATGTTCGCGAATTTGACGACAAGCGGCAGCTTGTTATGGCTACCCAGAACGGCATCGTCAAAAAAACAGCCCTCAGTGCCTACAGCAATCCGCGCAGCAGCGGCGTTATTGCCATCAAGCTGGATGAGGGAGATGTCTTGATAGGGGCCGCTATCACTTCCGGCAGCGACGACATCATTCTCGGCACGCGCAATGGAATGGCGATCCGCTTCCATGAGACGGATGTCCGCCCGATGGGACGCGTCAGCCGCGGGGTACGTGGCATTACCCTGCGGGACGAGGACCGGGTTATCGGCATGGTTATAGCAGAAGAAGGAGCCTTTTTGCTGACCGTCTGTGAAAACGGCTATGGCAAACGCACCGAATTGTCGGATTATCGGGTGCAGGGACGCGGCGGGATCGGCCTGATCAACATCAAGACAACCGAACGCAACGGAAAGGTTGTAGCCATCAAAGCGGTTCACGACGATGACGAAATCATGATGATTACAGCCAACGGGATGATCGTCCGAACAGGTCTTGAAGAAGTTCGGGCTATCGGCCGCAACACTGCCGGCGTCAGAATGATTTCGCTCAAGGAAGGCGACAAGCTTGTTGCAGCCGAGCGGCTCATTGTAGAAGAGGACCAGCAGGACATTCAGGACGACCAATCCAAACCGTAGCCGGACAGAAATCCCGTGTCAAAAAAGACAACAGAAACATCCCGGCCTTTTATCGTGCTTTGCGGCGACGATCCCTATGTCGTCAGTGTCGAATGCCAGCGGCTTCTGGATTCATTGCTGGATCAAAACGAACGCGAAATGGCGCTGTATGAGCCGCGAGCTGAGGAAGCCAGAATTGCGGACATTCTGGAAGAATTGTGGACCCTGCCGTTTTTGGCCTCCAAACGAATTGTTGTTATCAAAAATGCAGAATCGTTTATTAGGTCCAACCTTGAAGCTCTGGAAGAGTACATAGAGAATCCCAGTCCCTCCAGCGTGCTCATTCTAACCGCCACCTCTTGGGACAAACGCACGCGGCTGCACAAAAAGCTTCAGAAACTCAATGCCGTTATCGAAATACCCGGCATCAAGACGTACCAGCTTCCTGCATTCGTTTCTAATTATGCCCAGCAGACCTATGGCATCCGGCTGGACAGCCAATGTAGCCGCTGGCTGGTTGAGCTGACGGGCGATGACCCCGGCCGCTTATGCAGAGAAATAGATAAGCTGGCCGCTTATGCAGCGCCGTCCAAAACTATTTCCTTAAAGGATATCGAAGCCTTAATCGGTCACAACCGCCTGTTCGACGCATTCGATGTCATCGACGCCGTCAGTACAGGCCGGACAGAAGATGCCATCAGCCGGCTGCGGCGGATGTTTGCCGCCGACAGGGACTCGGAATACACTGTAATAGGGGCGTTTGGATACCATTTTCGCCGTCTTTTCAGGGTAAAGGCCCTGATGAGCCGCGGAACACCCCCGATACAGGCAGCAAAAAACGTAGACAGCCGCAGACCGGACGATCTGCTTGCCCAAGCCGACCGACTCTCGCTGCCGCAGCTGGCCAGCATCTTAGCAGAATTAGGTCGCATTGACTATGAGATGAAAACAGGCCGCACAACAGCTTCTTCTGCCATGGAGCGGCTGATAGTGAAAATCATTTCCGCACAGCAAAAATGAAAAGCATTCAAAATCTGTTTTGAATCGGCAGAAAATACTTGAAAACTTTGCTGGTTGCTGTTAATAAGTAAAACTTATTCATTTATCTTAAAATATTATCTTGAATACGACAAAAGGAACCCTGCAGTGTCTTTTAAGATTGTAAGCAAAAGGCAATTATCGGAAAATGTTTTTCAGTTTGACGTGGAAGCGCCTATGGTGGCCCGTGCACGAAAAGCAGGGCAGTTTGTCATCGTTTCAGCTGATACCGATGCAGGCGAACGCATCCCTCTGACCATTGCCGGAGCAGATGCCTCCAGAGGCACAATCCGGCTGATTTTCCAGCGTGTCGGCAAAGCCACTGCACAAATGGCTCAATTGCAGCAGGGGGATTCGCTGGCTTATGTAGCTGGTCCTCTGGGTCGTCCCACCCACATAGACAAATTTGGCACAGTCGTATGTGTCGGCGGCGGAATCGGTGCGGCTCCGCTTCTGCCTATTGCCGCTGCTCTCAAAGAGGCAGGCAATCGTCTTGTCAGCATCATCGGGGCACGCTCCAAAGAACTGCTGATTCTGGAAGAGGAATTCAAAGCCGTCAGCAACGAATTGATTATTGTTACAGATGACGGTTCCAAAGGCCGAAAGGCGCTTGTTACCGAGCCGCTCCAAGAGGTCTGCCGGCGGGAGCCGAAACCCGACTTGGCTGTCGCCATTGGGCCTGCCGTGATGATGAAATTCTGCTGTCAAACAACAAAAGAATATGGCATCCCGACGCAGGTGTCCCTCAATACGATTATGGTGGACGGAACAGGCATGTGCGGCGGCTGCCGCGTCGAAGTGGGGGGGCAGACCAAATTTGTCTGTGTGGATGGGCCTGAATTCGATGGCCATCAAGTCAATTTCGACCTCATGATAAAGCGGATGAGCGCCTACAAAAGTCTCGAACAGAAGGCCTACGAGGAATTCCGCACCCATGTCTGTAAAATCGGCTTAAATCCCAAAACAACCCCGTGATGAATGGGACATTGGAAAGAATCAAGAGAGGTTCAGCGTGACGGAGAAAGAATTTCAGGAATTAGTAGAAAAACATAAAGCTGGCTTGTTGAAACCCAAAGACCGCTTTGCTATTCCCCCGCAGGATATGCCCTCGCAAGATGCTGTCCGGCGGCGAAGCAATATGAACGAGGTCGCCTTGGGCTATAGCCCTATGCAGGCCCGGCTGGAAGCGCTGCGCTGCCTGCAATGCAAGAATGCACCCTGCATTGACGGCTGTCCAGTGCGAATCCGCATTCCGCAGTTTGTGGCAGCTATAGCAGACGGCAGATTTGAAGAAGCGCTTTCCATCATCAAGCAAAATTCCCTCCTGCCGGCTGTCTGCGGCCGCGTCTGCCCGCAGGAAGTCCAGTGTCAGGAAAAATGTACCGTAGGCCTGAAGTTCAAAGATGTCAGCAAAAGCGTATCCATCGGCCGTTTAGAACGGTTTGCAGCTGACTTTTGCAGCCGGCAAGATTCTGTTCCGGCGGTTGCTTCTGCTACCGGCAGGAAAGTGGCAGTCATCGGCTCTGGACCCGGCGGCATCGTAGCCGCTGCGGATACCCGCCGGGCCGGCCACGATGTTACTGTCTTTGAGGCATTCCATAAGCCCGGTGGCGTAATGGTTTACGGCATACCCGAATTTCGCCTCCCCAAAGCCATCGTGCAGAAAGAAATCGATGTATTAAAGAAAATGGGCGTCCAGATTGTCTGCAATTTTATTGTCGGACGCACCCGCACGATAGAGCAATTGATGACCGAAGACGGCTTTGACGCTGTTTATATCGGTGTAGGTGCCGGCTTGCCGAAATTTATGAACATTGAGGGCGAACATCTGATCGGCGTTTACAGCGCTAACGAATATCTGACCCGGGCTAATCTGATGAAAGCGTATGCTTTCGGCAGGGGGGCCGATACCCCGATTGCTGTCAGCAAAAATGTCGCGGTGCTCGGCGGCGGCAATGTAGCAATGGATGCCGCCCGAATGGCAGTGCGCTTGGGGGCGCAAAATGTCTATCTGGTCTATCGCCGCAGCGAAAAAGAAATGCCTGCCCGTGTGGAAGAGGTTCATCACGCCAAAGAAGAAGGCGTGCAGTTTTGCACCCTGCAGAATCCCAAACGAATTCTCGGCAATTCAGACAGCCATGTGGCTGGCATCGAATGTCTCCGGTACGAATTGGGCGAGCCGGATGAATCCGGCCGGCGCCGCCCTGTGCCCATCAAGGGCAGCGAGTTTATGCTGGACGTCGATACCGTCATTGTTGCCATTGGCAATGAAGCCAATCCGCTTATCCAGCAAACAACGCCGGGGCTGGAGTTCAACAAATGGGGTAATATTGTTGTTGATGAAAACTGCAAAACCTCAATGGAAGGTGTGTACGCCGGCGGCGATATTGTTCTCGGGGCTGCCACCGTCATTCTGGCAATGGGGCAAGGTCGCATTGCTGCCGCCGCCATCAACCGCTATCTGGCCGGCCGACAGCAATAGCACCGAGATAACTTCAACTAAGACGCCGGCTGACCGGACAGACGCTGGACTTTCTCGATCGCACCAGCAGTAGAATCGGCGTTCAGGCCGAGCTGGCAGAACAAGTGTGAGCCGATAAAAAAGCCCGGTTCGCTACCAAACCGTGCTTGTATTATTTTCGGCCGCTTATTCCTTCTCCTCCTGCTTTTCTTTCTTGTACTGTTCGATGACCTGCTGCTGGATATTGGGCGGCGTCGGCTCATAATGGCTCAATTCCATCGAATAGCTGCCCTGACCGCCGGTAACGCTTTTCAGCTGGCTGTTGTAGTTGGCAACCTCTGCCAGCGGCACCTGTGCCTTGATAACCATCATCCCGCCCGGCAGCATCTCCTGACCGCTGACGCGTCCGCGCCGCGAGGCCAAATCGCCTGTGATGTCGCCCATATTTTCCGCCGGCACGGTAATTTCGATATTGACAATCGGTTCCAGCAGGGTGGGCTTGGCTTTTTCAAGGGCATCCAGAAACGCGCCCTTGCCAGCCGTGCGGAAGGCCACTTCCTTCGAATCAACGGGGTGGTACTTTCCGTCGTATATCGACACTTTGATATCCTGCATCGGAAAACCCGCCAAAAAGCCGTTTTCCATCACATCGTTAATGCCTTTGAGAATGGCCGGCTCAAACTGGCCCGGGATGGACCCACCGAAGATATCCCATGAATAAATCAGCGATGGGTCAGAGTCTCGCGGCGCCGGCTCAACCCGCAGATACACTTCGCCGAACTGGCCTGCCCCGCCGGTTTGCTTCTTGTGGCGGTAGTGTCCTTCCGCCTTGCCGGTAATGGTCTCGCGGTAGGGGATTTTCGGGGGCTTGGTGTTGACATGAACCTTATAGCGGTTTTCCAGCTTGCTGAGCATCACCCGCAGATGCAGATCTCCCAAACCATTGATAACCAATTCCTTCGTCTGCGTGTCACGGGTAACCTTGAAGCATGCGTCTTCATCGGCCAGTTTTTCCAGAGCGGCGCTGATTTTATTTTCATCGCCGCGGGCTACCGGCTCCAGTGCTAATGCAAACATCGGTTTGGGCACAGGCGGCATAGCAAATTTGCCCTCAAACGACCCATTGTGCACGGTATCGCCAAGCTTGAGTTCATCAATCTTGGCCAGCGTGATAATGTCGCCGCAGAGACCTTTTTCGACCTCTTTAACCTCGCCGCCCTGCATTTTGAGAGGATGTCCCGGCCGCACCGGCTTTTTGGCATCGTTGATATACAGCTGCGTGCCGCTGTCCAGCGAGCCGCTGAACAGACGAATAGAGGCGTATTTCATATTGGAGCGGGGATCGTAGCCGATTCGAAAAACCAAACCCGCCAGCGGACCATTGGGATCGGCCTTGACCTCGATTGTCTTGTCGCCGTGTTTGAGGACTGCCGGAGGCACATCCGCCGGAGAGGGTGTGCAGTTGGCAATAAGCGTCAGCAGTTCCTTGATGCCGATTTCCTTGCGGGCATTGGTAAACACAATCGGGATAACCGTGCCGGCCATCACGGCCTTAACAAAAACATCTGCAATCTTTTCAGGCGAAACCGCTTCGCCGCCCAAATAGCTTTCCATCAGGGCATCATCGGCTTCGATGACGCTTTCCAGCAGCTCCGTATGGGCTTGGGCCACATCCATAACAGCCGACTGCCCCGCCTCGTTGGCGATGCAGTCAATCACCGAAGTCTTATCTGCCGACGGCAAATTCGCACACCGGCACTGCTGTCCAAATGATTCCTGAATCTGGCTGACAAGCTCGGTTAAATCAGCATTTTCCGAATCCATTTTATTAACAACAATCACGCGTGCCTTGCCTGCACTCGTTGCAGCGGCAAACAGCTTGCGGGTATTCATTTCGATGCCCGCTGAGGCGCTAATGACAATCAGTGCGGTTTCGGCTGCCGGAATGCTCACAAGGGCAGGGCTTACAAAATCCGGATAACCGGGGGTGTCAATCAGATTAATGTGGGTTCCATTGAAGTTTATGTACATCAGGGAGGAATGTATCGAATTGCCTCGCTGTTTTTCCTCGTCGTCGTAATCGCTGACGGTGTTCTTTTCCTCGACGCTGCCTAAGCGGGTGGTGACGCCTGCAGTATGAAGAATGGCCTCAACAAGTGAGGTCTTGCCGGCATTGCCGTGCCCGAGAAGCACGATATTACGAATGTCTTTAAGATTCGCCACTGCCTATAACCTCCAATTTTCCTTAAACTACGTCTTAAATTTCTACGAAAAGCAGAAGTCTAATCGAATTTGCGATTTGAGGCAAGCACAAAAACCGCCAAATAAGCCAAATTCAGCAAGGTACCGGCGGAGATTTAATTTGCGGACCGGCCGGAAATGGATATAATTCTTTCTGTTTGAGGGCCGATTTATGACCGAATCTGAAAAAAAGAACATTTTTGTCCATTGTACCGAATTAGAGCAGTATCCATACCCCCAAAGCTGCCCCTTTAAGACCTGCCGTGCCGGACAAGTCCGAAAGATGCTCGATTCTATGGGGCTTTTAACCGGACCCAACAAGTCTGTTGCTGCTCCGCAAAAAGCCACCTTCGAGGAATTATCCCGCTTTCATACCAAAGAGTATCTGCAGGCGATTCAGCGGGCTGACAAGGGCGATTATGACTATGAAATGCTCTATATGAATCTCGGAACAGGTGACTGCCCTGTATTTGCAGGAATGTATGATTATGCTGCCTGGGCGGCAGGGGCGACCCTGACAGCTGCCCGTGCGATTATTGCAGGCACGGCGGCCGTGGCGTTCAATCCGTCAGGGGGTTATCATCATGCCTTTGATGACCACGCCGGCGGATTCTGTTATCTCAACGATGTCGTGCTGGGCTGCATGGAACTGGCAGGGGCCGGCAAAAAGGTGGTTTTTCTGGACATTGATGTTCACCACTGCGACGGGGTGCAGGCGGCCTTTTACGACCGCTGCGATGTCATGACCATTTCCCTGCATCAGGATGGCCGGACCCTCTTTCCCGGAACAGGATTTACGGACGAAATTGGTGCAGGCGAAGGCAGGGGATACGCCGTCAATCTTCCGATGCCTCCGGGAACTTATGATGAGCTTTACCTGAAGGCCTTTCATCAGGTTGTTGTGCCCTTAATCAGTGCCCGCCAGCCGGATGTTCTGGTTTTGGAAGCCGGAGCAGATACCCTGCAGGGAGATCCGCTGGCCGGTTTGTGTCTGACCAATAATGTTTTTGTCGACATTATCAACAGTCTGCTGGCGTTTGGGAAACCGATTCTTGCCGTCGGCGGGGGAGGATACAACGTCCAGAATACTGTGCGGGCGTGGGCACTGATATGGACGGCACTATGCGGCGAACAGCTGGCACAGGATATGACCGCTGGAATGGGAGGAGTTATGTTGGAAAATATGGACTGGGCCGGCGGGGCAGGCCTGCGGGACCGCGTGCTGATTCCGTCTGCTTGGCAGCGTCAGAATCTGGAACCCGCCGTCAATCAGATCATTGAGCAGGTTAAGCAAACTGTATTTCCGATTCATAAACTGTAGCCGATAAAGCATTTTTACTGTCGCAAGTTTTTTATTCTCGTTGATTTTTATTGGGGGAAAAGGTATAAATCCACAAAAATGTGTCTTTCTCCAGTATCAGCAAGCATGTTATGGAGTTTTTATTAGTCAAGCATTAGAAATTATTTTTCAGGTGTGCGGCGGTCTTGGCATCTTCCTTCTGGGCATGAAAAACATGTCAGAGGGAATGCAGGCAGTAGCCGGTGAACGGCTGCGAAGAATGATTGGGGCTGTCACCAATAACCGCCTTCTTGCCTGCGGCGTAGGAACGCTGGTTACCTGTATTATTCAGTCCAGTTCGGTTACCACCGTAATGGTTGTAGGCATGGTCAACGCCAGCATTATGAACCTGCTGCAGGCCATCGGAGTGATTTTAGGGGCCAATATCGGCACCACAATTACCGGCTGGATACTGGTGATTAAAATCAGCAAATACGGGCTCCCACTGCTGGGAGCGTCTTCGTTTTTCTATTTGTTTTCCAAGCGGGATTCTATCCGTTTCTTCTTTATGTTTCTGATGGGATTGGGGATGGTATTCTTCGGGCTGGAGCTGATGACGCAGGGTTTTGCGCCCATCAAGGAAATGCCGGGATTCATCGCATGGTTTCATCGCTTCCATCCGGATACTTACTTTGATGTTTGGAAATGTGTTCTGGTGGGAGCTGCATTGACGGCCATTGTTCAATCTTCGTCGGCGACTTTGGGCATCACCATGGCTTTGGCGCTGACAGGAACGATTGATTATCGAACAGCCGCTGCACTGATTTTAGGAGAGAATATCGGTACAACCATTACAGCTGTTCTTGCTTCGCTGGGTGCCGCCACCAATGCGCGCCGGGCGGCTTATGCTCATGTGGCTTTTAATGTCATCGGCGTATGCTGGATTACAGCAATTTTCACACCTTATACCAACATGGTGTCATGGCTTACAACGAAAACGCAGCTTCGGCATCTCAAGGCTGTTGTGGTGGAAACAAACGAGGATAATTTAATTAAGCAGTACGCCAAGGAATATAACATTTCTGAAGAGGTGCTGTATTTTACTCATCCAGACGGATATCGGGTGAATCTGAAGGGAGATGTCCTGCCTGAAAATAGTTCCTATGTAATGGCCGGAGAATTTGAAAAGGCCGTACAAAAGCATACGTTAGCCGATTTGCCCCTTTATACCCCCGCAGGAACAAAATACAGCCTTACAGGTCCGGCTATCGCCCTGACTCATTCCGGATTTAACATCGTAAATACCATTCTCTTTATGCCGTTTATCGGTCTTTTGGCACGTTTTCTGATGTGGCTGGTGCCGGACAAGAAAGCCCTGGAAAAACCCAAACTGACGTACCTGAACATTCGTATTCTGGATGCTCCGGCCATTGGGATTCAGCAGTCCTATAAAGAATTGATAAAAATGGCGCAAACCTGCCAGTCGATGCTGAAGAGTTTCCGATCTTTTCTGTCGAACGACGAACCCAATCGAGAGCTGGCATCTAAAATTTTCCAGAAGGAAAATGATTTGGATGTTATCCAAAAAGAAATCGTCGAGTTTATCGGCGAGATTATGACCGGCAGCATTTCCCATGAGCTTATGCAGGAAGCCAGCGGCCAATTGCGGATAGCCGATGAGCTGGAGTCAATCAGCGATTACATACAGGGCTTGATGAAACTGCGTCTGAAAGTGAGAGACACCCAGCAGAAATTCAGCGAGGGGGGGCTTGCTGACCTTATCAGTCTCCACGACAAGGTGGACCAGTACCTTGATTTAATCTGTCAAGGAATTGAACGGGAAGACAGCAGCTTGGAATTTTTCAGTGAAATGCAGACCAAGGGACTGGCTATTACCAATTTGATGAAGGAATGCCGCTCCCGGTATCTGGTTCGCGTGGGAGAAGGAGTTACAAATCCTTTACTGGGTTTGATTTATACGGATATGCTAACGGCATACCGCCGCATTAAAGACCACGCATTTAATATTGTCGAAGTTCTGGTTGGGGAAAAATAGCCATCTTTGTTCTGCTGCATGGCTGTCTATTAAACAGCGGTTTTTTTTCGAAACAGGACAGAAGCGGAGGCGTTTAGTTATACGGTATTTTTGCTGTTGTTTCTGAAAAAAATACGGCTACAATATACAGTTATGCGTGAGAAAGAGTCTATAATATCCAGATGGCTGGTCTTTGCCATCCTGGCGGCCTTTGCCTGCTTTATTGGGGCCTCACTGCTGCAGGCTCAGCCTCAGGAGCAGGAAAAGCCCCTTAAAACCGCTGCCATCCTGACCTGTTATGAGATGATTGACCATGGCCTCTATCAATCGGTTGTCCGGCGAAGTGAAGAAGCGGTGCGCAGGGGGGTTGATTATATCATCCTTGATATCCAAACTTACGGGGGCTTGGTCAAAAGTGCCGATGACATCAGCAAGTACTTGATTCTTGATTTGGCGAAAAAAGCCCGTACAGTCGCCTATGTCAGCACGGAAGCCATCTCTGCAGGCGCTATGATAAGCGTTTCCTGCCAAGATATCATTATGCGGCAGAACACCACAATCGGCTGCAGTGCGCCTATTGTCATGGGCGATACAGAGATGGGTGAAGCGGAGCGTGAGAAGGCTGAGAGTTTTGTCCGTGCTGCCTTCAGCCGTGCAGCCCAAGCCAACGGCTATCCCGAGGCGCTGCTGAAGGCGATGGTGACCCAAAAACTGGAGGTCTGGCAGGTGAAAAACAAGAAAAGCCGGACATTCGAGTATTTTGAGAAAGATTATCTTCCAACGGATCCTAATCTGTATGACCTTGCGGGCAAAAAACTCGTTGTCAAAGAAGGCGAGCTTCTGACCCTTACAGACCAAAAGGCGTTGGAATACGGCATTGCACGGGCAGTTGTCCAGAATGAACAGGAAATGCTGGATTTCTTAGCCAAACAGGATGGGGTTGTTTTTTCAAAAGACATTCTTTGTCTTGAAACCTTGTGGTCAGAGGAGCTTGTTCGGTGGCTGAATTCACCTGTTGTTGTAAGTATTCTAATTTTGGGTATTCTGCTGGGCATCTACATCGAACTCCATACCCCGGGATTGGGGCTTCCCAGTCTGGCAGCACTTGTCTGCCTTGTGATTTTAGTCGGCAGCAAGTACCTGACGGGTCTTGCCAACTGGATTGAAGTGGCGATACTGGTTCTGGGCATTATTCTGCTGCTGCTTGAGATATTTGTGATTCCCGGCTTTGGGATAACCGGAATTGCAGGGATTGTCTGTATTTTAGTGGGCTTTTTTGCAATGCTGGTCAAAAACCGGCCGGACGAAATTCCGTGGCCGCAGACAGAGGAGGCGTGGACACTTTTTGCACAGGGCGTGTTGGGAATTATCGGCGGTGTGGCAGGATTTCTGGTGATTGCGTGGGTATTGGCAAAATATATGCCGAAACTGGGCTTCTTGAGCGGATTTATTCTGGTGCCGGCAATTGGGCAATCCCTCCAAGCAAATCCACCTCAGCAGGACAGCATCCGTCTTGCTGTCGGCGACAGGGGGGCAGCAGTTACCCCCTTGCGGCCGGCAGGCACTGCCCGTATCGGCGGCACGCTTTATGATGTAGTTTGTCAGGCCGAGTTTATTGACAAGGCCAGTGTCATTGAAGTAGTACAGGTCTCAGGCAATCGCATTGTTGTAAAGAAAATCGAGGAGCCAAGCTGATGTTCTGGTGGCTTTTCCTTGCCATTGTTTTATATATTCTGTGTGCTGTTTTGCTGGTTGCAGAGGTTTTTGTCCCCAGCGGGGGATTACTGAGCATTTGTGCACTGGCATGTGCGGCAGGGGGCGGAGTGATTTTCTTCCGTATCAGTTCAACAGCAGGCTGGATTGGTGTCATTATAGCAATGTTTCTGATTCCGGGCGTTTTGGTATTGGCTTATAAACTGCTGCCGAAAACCCGGTTTGGACACAGCGTGATGCTGACACCTCCCAACCGTCAGCAGGGCGATGCCATACCGGATAAATCGCTGCTGGATAAATTAACAGGCCGACAGGGAAAGACCGTGACGCCTTTGCGTCCGGTCGGCACCTGTGATTTTGATGGGCTGCGCGTGCAGTGTACAGCCGAATGCGGCTTCATTGATAAAAACGAACCCGTTCGGGTGCTTTTTGTTGAGGGAATGCGTGTTGTGGTTGCGGTGAACAAATAAACCGGCGAAAGGAGACAAGCAATGGAACAATTGAGCGGTTTACTGGCTGCGGGGGCAATGGACATTATTTTGGTGGCAATCCTTGTTTTGGTCGGGATTACAGCGCTGATATTTATCCTGATTATTGCCGCCTTTTTCAAATTGTGGCTTCAGGCGAAATTGTCGCGGGCGGATGTAAAGTTTTCGGAACTGATTGGGATGTGGCTTCGAAAAGTTGAACCGCGAACAATTGTTTTAAGCCGCATTACAGCGGTTCAGGCAGGATTGGATATTTCCCAGCGTGAGCTGGAGAGTCACTATTTGGCAGGGGGGCGGGTGCCCAATGTGGTTCGAGCGCTAATTGCTGCCAACAGGGCGAATATCGCCCTGTCGTGGAAAACGGCGACCGCTATCGATCTGGCCGGCCGCGATATACTGGATGCGGTTCAGACCAGCGTCAATCCGAAGGTCATCGATTGTCCTGATCCGCGAAAAGGCAAAGAAACAGTTGATGCAGTTGCCCAAGACGGCATCCAGCTGAAGGCCAAAGCACGGGTTACGGTGCGGGCTAATATTGACCGTCTTATCGGAGGCGCAACAGAGGAAACGATTATTGCCCGTGTTGGGGAAGGCATCGTTACGACCATTGGCAGCGCGATTACCCATAAAAGCGTTCTGGAAAATCCGGATAATATTTCCCGCTCGGTGCTGGCAAAAGGATTGGATGCAGGAACAGCATTTGAAATTCTGTCCATTGATATAGCAGATGTCGATGTGGGTGAAAACATCGGTGCCCAGCTTCAGGCTGCACAGGCCGAGGCAGACCTCAAGCGGGCCAAAGCCGAGGCAGAAAAACGCCGTGCAATGGCTGTTGCCCGCGAACAGGAAATGCGGGCGCTGGTAGAGGAAAATCGTGCCAAGGTCGTGCTGGCAGAAGCGGAAGTTCCCAAAGCTATTGCGGAGGCCTTCCGCAAGGGAAATCTGGGGATTATGGATTATTACAGAATGAAGAACATCAATGCGGATACGTCCATGCGGGATTCCATCGCACGAGGCACCGCATCTAAACCAGAGGAAGAAAAATGATTCATTACAACAGCAGCAATAATCTGCTGGTTTTAGCTAATGGGTGGGGCGATATTGCAACATTTATCGTGATTGCTTTGTTTTATCTTGCAGGAGCGATAGCCAAGGCCTTGGCAAATCGTGCGAAATCGCAAGACCAGCCGTCCGGCCGATCATCTGCATTATCCAGCCCTAAAAAGGACAGGGGCAGGCAGATTTCGGAGTGGGATCGCCGCCTTGCACAGAAGAAAAGTCAAAAAGCCGCGGTTATACCGCAGGTTCGGTTTTCCGCACAAAGCATTGCACAGCAGAAAAGTCAGACATATAAGCCCCCTGCTCGGGAGAGCTTTATCGGACGTATTGTATCTCCTATTGGCGGCCAGATGGTAGGTGGTTCTGGCAATCAATATTTTATAAAGCCGCCAGCATCGATCCCTACGAAAACATCATCTGCTGTTACACAAGAAGAAAAAAAGATAACAGCTATATTGTCTGACAAAAATAAAATTGTCAAACCTTTCACTGTCGGCCTCTGGCAAACAATGCGCTCGCCGGAGAATCTGCGGAATTCGGTAATCTTAAAAGAAATTCTGGATAAGCCGCTGGCTTTCAGAGATGCATTTTAAAATCCAAGCAATAGGATACCGATAGAGACAATTGCAAGGTAATGGAATGCCGCCCGATAGCTGCATCTAAAAAAACGCAATTTGTAACGTCTCATAATGTATCTTATGTTGCATTGGCGGCTATTCAATACCGAATGGAAATGCCTGATTAAATGTATGCAACATTTTTATTTAGTTAGACTTACAGAACATTTGAAATCGGTTTTTTCTCTTTGATTTTTACCAGACACTCAGAGGTTTCGTTCAGCCGCTGCCAGCTGGTCATAGTCCTATCGATAAGCCCCAAATTCTCAAGAATGATTTCAAGATTAGCCTGTGTTTGAGACAAATCCGCCATATCGGATGTTTCTAAAACACTCAGCTGCCTGATGGCTTCGCTGAACTTTTTTCTGTTGGAGTATAAAATCGAGAGCTGATAATATTTCTCAAATACAGTTTTTCCTGCGGAGGGATTGTTCCTCAGTATTTTAAGAGCTTTTTGCGGATGGCCGTCCATAAACGCACACAGGGCCAATTTATGCCGTGCCCGATAATACATTGGATTAATATCCAATGTTTTTTCGAATAAACAGGATGCAAGCGGCAGATTATTTTCTCCGATCATCAGGATGCCGTATTTGTAATTGACATCGGGTCGGCTGCCGCTGTATTTGAGCTGTTCTTTATACGCTTTGATTACATCATTGGCGGAAACAATGGTTCTGCCTGCAGTGTCAGTAAATGTTTCATCGATAACAGACTGAAACTGCAGACATGCTGACTCAGAGTACAGCAATATACTGTTTTGGAGTATTGCAGAAGCCAGCGACAGGGTTTCCAAAGCGGCTTCAGAATGGTCGCTGGTTTCTTGGGCGATTGCCAATCCCATATAGGCATCGACAATTTCTTCATTTATATCCGCAGCCCGATTGAATTGCTCTGCAGCAAGAGAAAAACGATGGCTGCGCAGGTAATGAGTTGCCAGCTTTATGGCGGCCTCCAAGGAGCTGGGCTGAAGATGAACAGCATGCTCATAGCAGGCTAAGGCTTCGGCTTCTTTTCCCCATGCACTGTAAATATCGGCCATCCGCACCACCAGATCCGGCAAGGTCCCGATCTGTTCGATTGTCCAGCGTATCCTCTCGATTGCCTGTTCGAACATCTCATCCTGTATAAGCGTTTCGATTTCGTCGGGCTCGTGAAACTCCATAAAATTATCAGGATGCGAAACGATGGCCAGATTAAGAGCATCGATAGCCTGCTCTATTTTTCCAGAATCAAGATAGAGATAGCCCAAAAGCACCAGCGATTGGATATCCTCATAATGCTCAGCCGTAATCTGCTCGTATTCTGCCGCCGCCTTATCAATGCCTCCGTCCCGCAGATAAATGGCAGCCATCCGCTGATGCGGCAGCTGGAGATGCCTTTTAAATTTGACACAGTCCTGATAAAATTCCAGTGCCTGTTCTGGCTGTCCCAGACGCTCGCAGCAATAGCCCATTACATACAGAGCCATTGTATTGGAAGGCTGGCGGAAATAGACGCTTTGGGCATGCTGAAGCGATTCAGCAATATTATCCTGCATTAAACAGACGGCCGAAGCGGCCATGCGGGCCCATACGCAATCAGGAGATTTTATAAGACAAGACCGGATTATCTCTTCTGCCTGAACAATCTCGCGGTTGGCCAAATGGTCCAGAATTTTTACAAATGACACATCGTTACTGCTTGAATCCGCTGGAGGCAGCATTTGGCCCAGCCAGTGCCAAATGATATCTGCTGTGCTGATTGTGATTCCTTTTCCAAAGATCTCAAAAAGCTTGCTCATTCAATGAATTCCTGTCGCACTGGGAAAATCGTCTCATATTGCTGATACATCTGTACAAGTACATCGACAGGACATTGGAGCGAATTAATCGGCACGGCAGGAAAACAGTTGGCCGGCAACAGAACCAATACACTAATTGGAGCAATTGTATAGAATATAACGATTGACAAGCCGCCAAAAGAAGATTCAAGACACGAACATGCTAGAATGGAAGGGAGTTTACGACTGCTGAAGCGGATTTTGCTCTATTTCGTTTAAATAGGCCAAAGTGCGTTCCAATTTATCCGTTAGATGCTTCAATTTCAGCATCGTTTTAACTCGAGTCAAAAGCTCCCATTTGTTGATAGGTTTGCTCAGGAAATCATCTGTGCCGGAGTCAATGGCCCGTTCGATATCACCCATTTCATTCAATGCGGTAATCATAATTACGGGAATATCGGACGTTTTGGGATTGTTTTTGATGCGTTTACACACTTCGAAACCGCTGATTTTCGGCATCATCACATCCAAAAGGACTAAATCAGGAGGATCATTGTAAATGATATCTAATGCCTGCTGCCCCCCTTCCGCAGAAAGAGTTTCACATTCGACGTCTTCCAGATAGGCCAGAATCAATTCAAGATTCTGGATATTATCATCAACAACTAAAACTCTCGGTTTACGATAATTATCGTCAGGCATCTATATTTTCCTTTTTGGATTTATTTATAATATCAAATGTTACTGTTTTAACCGTTCTTTGTCAATAAAATCTCGCCGGCAGACTACAGAAGCAGCAGGTACTTCTCAAAGCCCAGCAGCTTTCTTTAAAAAATGCATTACAAATGGATTAGAATTATCTTTATCGGGTCTTTTTTCAAGAAAAGGTTAGATAATTGCCGATATTATTTTGGCAGATATTTCTAAAAAAATTATTTATCGCAGATTGCTGATGGAGCAGGACATTTTGGCGCACTTACTTGAAAATCGGAAATCGCTACATCATCAAATTGCTCATTTTGAAAATCAGTGCCTAAAACTCGAAGAGCAGCTAACACAACTACAGCCGCTTGCCAATCTTGGTATGGCATGGGCCATGACAGCTCACGAATTGAATAACCTGCTTACGCCAGTTATTAATTATACACAATTGGCGATGCAAAATCCCCAAGATGCCGCCCTGCTGGATAAAACCTTAGAGAAAACACTGTATTTAACCAAGCAAGCTGTGCAAATACTGGAAAAAGTTATGCTTTTGGCAGGTGCCGGTAGGCAGGAGAATAAAAAATGCCTTCTCACATCCTTGCTGGATGATGTGTTTGGATGTTTAGGCCGTGATTTTTCCAAGGACAAAATAACTGTTGTTCGACACGTTCCTGAAGCACTCTTCATTTATGGGGATGTTGATGCTCTCAGGCAGGTTATGATGAACCTCATACTGAATGCTCATCAGGCCATGCGTGAAAAAGGAGGCGTACTGACAATTGCTGCCGATGACGGGGCTGAATTTATCCGAATCGAAATAACGGATACGGGCTGCGGAATCAAACCGGATGACCTGCAACGGCTTTTTACTCCTTTTTACACATCCGGTAAAAAAAACGGCAATGGACTGGGATTGGCTTTCTGCCGAAAGATAATTGAAATGCATGGCGGCTGCATTGCTGCAGATTCGGTGTTGGGACAAGGCAGCCGCTTTAGGATTCTGCTGCCAAAACAGAGATCTTAAAAGCAGCTTCCCAAAAAGGATTGAATTCATGCCCACGACTGCTGTTTTGGCGTCATTTGTGTTTGATTACGGCCTGCAGATGATTTGGATGGCGGGACTGCTGGCCTGTTCCGCATTTTTTTCAGGTTCTGAAACGGCTTTTTTCCAGCTTCCGCGCAAAACAGTGCGTCAGTTTGCCCATTCGACCTTGCCGATTGAACGGCTGATTGCGGAAATTCTGAAAGATCCCAACCGCTTTTTAACGGCCCTGCTGTTCGGCAATATGATTGTGAATGTGCTTTTTTTTGCCGGTTCAAGCATACTGCTTCTTAAAATTGGTCATCGGTATGGTCCGGCTGCAGGAACCATTTCAGGAATCATCTGCTTTATGATGCTTGTGCTGTTTGGAGAAATACTGCCCAAGACGCTGGCTTATGCCAATACCGTTCGGTTTTGCCTGTGGGCGTCGCCGGTTTGTTATATTGTGCTGACTTCGCTGAAACCGATCCTGAGAGCTTTGGATTGGCTTGTGGTGCAGCCCAGCTTGCGGCTGTTTGTGCGTCATCAGCAAACGCCTTCTATTTCAATAAATCAGCTGAAAATACTCCTTGAATCGTCCCGGCGACAGGGCTTAATCAGCAATGATGAAAACCTGCTGCTGACGGAGATATTAAAGTTTAGTTTTTTAAAGGTCCGCCATGTTATGCTGCCGCGGGTGGAAATGCCGATTTGTTCGATTGCTTCGCAAACGGCAGCTGTCAGAGATGAAATGATTGCCCGCCGAATCGATAAGATGGCAGTTTATGCAACAGGAGTCGATGACATTGTCGGTATGGTACATCTGTGTGATACCCTCTTAAATTCCCAGCAGCCTCTGGCTTGTCTGGTGCGGAAGGTTCACTTTGTTCCGGAACAGAAGACAGTTGAATCGCTGATCGGTTTTTTTAAAAACACCCAGACTGATCATGCAGTTGTTGTAGATGAATACGGAGGCGTTTCCGGATTTGTCGAGCTGGAAGATATTATAGAACATCTTCTTGGTCCGATGGAAGAACTGCCTGAACAGAATCCAATAGAAGCCATCGGGCCTCTGCAATACCGGCTGCTGGCGGATCTGGCCATTTATGATTGGTCGGAGGCCTTCGGGATTAATCTGGATGAGGGCCGGCTGACAACTATCGGGGGATTTGTAACAGCCCTTTTGGGCAAGATTCCTAAAACCGGCGATAAAATCCGGTTTAAGAATATGACGTTTACTATAGAGCAAGTGAAAAACAACCGGATTCAATCGGTCATATTGAATCTGGAACCGCTTGTGAATTCCGATTCAATGGAAGCGCACTGATGGTTTGGATTGGACTTGGATTTGCAGTATTTTTAATGATTTTCAGCGGTCTTTTTTCAGGGGCAGAAATCGGTGTTTACCGTTTAAGCCGATTCCGCCTGCGGCTGGGCGTTGAGCAGAAACGCAAGGCCTACACCATCCTGTCGAAAGCGGTCAATGATGGCCCGATGCTTATCTTGTCCCTGCTGCTGGGCAATAATTGTGTAAATTATTTGATTACAAGTATCGTCACAATCCTTCTTTACCGCAAGCTTGAAAATCAGCACAAAGCCGAAATTTATGCAGCGATTCTGCTGGCCCCCCTGCTTTTTATTTTCTGCGAGATGATTCCCAAAAATATTTTCTACTACAAGGCCGACACGCTTTTGCCCCGCTTATCTTGGGGCATCTGGTACATCCATCGCCTCTTTTGCCGATCGGGACTTCTTTGGGTTTTCAAACATCTTTCACTGTTTTTTTCGAAGATTTTAAACCTAAGTACAAATACAACAGAAGCCGTTGATAAGACCCAGCGTTATCAGGTTCGCCAGATTATCCATGAAACGCAGGAAGAAGGATTGCTTTCTCAGACGCAGCGAGAGATGATTAACCGATTAATTGATATACCCGGCGTGTCTGCTGCTTCTGTGATGGTTCCTATCGAAAAAGCGGACAAAATCCCCTTGATGATGACACGTCAGGATTTGCTCCGGCACCTCAGGCAAAGCCGGTTTACACGGCAGCTTGTCTATGACCGAAATCCATCTGATATTGTAGGCTATCTTTCCATTTATGATGTACTGAGCAGCAAGGAAGATTTTGAGACAGTCTGCCCCTATGTGATGCCTCTTGCAGAAGTCAGCCGGACTGCTTCCATCATCGAAGCTATAAATATTCTGCGGAATCGCCGCGACCGCATCGCTTTGGTTGTAGATTACAGCAAAGGAATCAGACGCGCCGTCGGGCTGATTACAATATCCGATTTGATTGAGGAATTGACAGGCGAACTGGCAGTCTGAAACAGGCGTCTATAATTTTCTGTCGTAGATGGCTTTTGTAATGTCATTGATACAGGACCTCGCTGCACTGCTTGACCCTTCTGACAGAATACTGAAGAGGATATCGCCGGCGGGAGTTCTGCAGATGCCCGAAAACGAGCGCACGCCGGCAATATAGCCGGTTTTTCCGAGAATTGTACCCTTGTAAGGGGGTTCCTGAAAATATTTTTCGGCTGTTCCCTCAAGGCCTCCGACAGCCAGCGATGACAGAAAAATGGATGAATCCGGATGAAAATACATGTCTTTCAAGACCGTGATGAGACAGTACGCGGACAAACGGTTGTTCCGGCTCAATCCGCTGCCGTCATCCAGAACGTATTGTTCTTTTGGAATACCCAGTGAGTCGAGATACCGAGAAATCAGATTTAATCCATGCGGCCATTCTCCGTTGATGTGTCCCTGCGTGTTTTCGGCCGAAATGGTTTTGACCAAACATTCTGCAGCTAAACCCAAACTGTTGGTGTTACAGCGTTTCAGCACTTCGGCAATAGGGGTTTCTATGATAACCAGATAGCGTATCGCCTCATTCTGCTTAATATACTGCTGCAGAATCTGTCCCCGAACCGGAATTCCTTCTTTCTGAAGCCGATCTTTTACAATGGAAGCCAGAAGTCCAGCCGGATTTTCAATGGCCACATCAAATCCGGCTGCCTGATTAAGCTTGCCTTTCACCAGCAGTCTGTTGGGGACGGAATTGCGATAGGCTCCTACGGCACTGGTCCCGCTTGAAACGACTTGTATCTGGTTAATCAGATGAACATATGAGTTTTCAGGTATCATTGAAAGAGCAGCTTCTTTTCCATTTCGGGCAGCCGTTAATCGGATACAGTTGTTGTGGAAATTCAGTCCGCTGACTTCGCAGGCGTACCACTGATTCAACTGCTCTTTCGGCCAAGAAGGATGGACTCTGTTGTTGTCAAAGAAGCTGGTATCAACAATAATATTATCAATCTGGCGGATTCCGGAATCTTTGACTGCCAAGAGAATTCTGCTTATCAAAAGCGTGGCTGCTTGGCCGGGTGCGGAATCATTCTTGGGATCTGCCAACAGAGGATCCCCGCCCCCTACAATCACTAAATCGCTGCCGAGAATTCCAACTTTGGTTTTGAATATATAATCCCCGCCCAAGTAGTGCAGCGCCGCCGAAGTGGTAATCAGCTTCATATTAGATGCGGGTATCATGGGCTTGTCAGGATGGAGCTGGTAAAGAACAGCCCCCGTTTTCGCTTCGACAGCCATAATCGAAAATACGGTTTTCGTCTGTTTATGACGTACAATAAGATCCTGAACCACATCGCCCTGCGCAAAGCCGACGACCAGGCCAATAAAGCCGCTCAGGCATACTATTTTGTTTCTTAAAGTCTGCATGGCCGAAATTTTTAACACAAGACCACACTGATTTCAAGATAAACTGAAAAAAATCCTGACAGGAATAAGTACAAAGCAGCGGATAATATGGATTAAGAAACATTTCTTCCGGCTAAAACAGCCTCACAAAAACAGGAACCGCTCTTTCTATTGCAGAGAAGATTTTACCGACGCTTCCTGTTCCCGACGTGTGGCTCCTTGGAGAGTCTGTTTTTCCTGTGCGGTGAGGGAATGGATTCCCTGCCGGTGCACTTTCTCAAGGATACGGTCAACTTCTGCCTGAAAGAGTCTGTCCTGCTCTATTTTTCTTGCCCAAGCCCCCTTGCTGCGTTCCATGCGAAGCCGCACCGCCCAAGGTTTGACCTTCATATACAAAAAACCCATTGCCAAACCGGACAGATGGGCAGCTTCGCCGCCGGCATTTTCCCCGAAGGCAATCATCAGCATGCTCACAATAACCAGCAGGATAATCAGACGGACCATTGTCATAGGTATAATTCCCCACAGCAGCACCCTCATTTGCGGAAACATAACCGCAAGCGCCGCCATGACGCCGTATATTGCTCCTGATGCTCCAACCATCATAGCGGCAGGAAGCACATGAAGCAGCACCAAGAGCGTGTATACAATTCCTCCGGCTGCTCCGCAAATCAAATAGAACTTTAAAAATGCTTTTGAACCCCACTGGCATTCTACCAACGGCCCCATAAAGTAGAGCACCATCAGATTAAACAAAAGGTGGCCTACCCCGCCGTGGAGAAATTGATAGGTAATAACCCGCCAAAGCTGAATCATATAAACGGCGTTAACAGGAAGAACTGCCCCGAAAAGGTAAATCTGCTTACCCGCTTTGGGAAGCAGATTAGCGGCAACAAAAATTGCAAAATTGCCTATCAGCAGCCATTTGACCACCGGCGGCAATGTCCGAAAGCCCATCCCCATGCTATACAGCTCTTGGCGAACTGGCCTGCTGTAATCTCTGTCATAAATACCCATTTGGTTTCCTAAAATATGCTATAATTAGGCAAATCAATGATTATAATATCTACCAAAATTGAAACGGGTTCAATAGTAAAATGCCAAAATGATGGATACCTTTGATTTTTACCGAAATCAGCTGGCTCACTTAGAGCAGGACGGTCTGTTGCGGCGGTGTGTATGCATAGATTCAGCACAGGGGCCGACGGTACAAATGGCCGACGGAAGCAAAAAAACGCTTTTCTGCAGCAATAACTATCTTAATTTGGCAGAAGATCAAAGGATTTGTCATGCAGCCATAGAGGCTATTCAGCGGTACGGTCTTGGAGCGTCAGCCTCACGGCTGATTTGTGGAACCCAGCTGCCGCATACAGAACTGGAACAGGCATTTGCCGCATTTTTAGACAAAGAAGCTGCTCTTTATTTCCCTTCCGGCTGGATGGCAAATCAGGGGGTTTTGACAGCCCTGCCGCAGAAAGGCGACATTGTTTTGCTGGATAAATTTGACCACGCTTCTATTATCGATGCTGCCAGAGCATGCGAGGCGATTTTTCATACCTATCGACGCAATCAGCTGGAGCGTCTGGAAAAGTATTTGAGCGAAAAAAACTATAAAAACCGCTTCATTGTAACTGAAAGCGTCTTTTCAATGGATGGGGATACTGCCAATCTGGCCGAATTAGTACGGCTGAAGAAGAAGTATAATGCTATCTTGATTGTCGACGAGGCCCATAGTTTCGGCTGCTTTGGTTCGGCGGGTGCAGGTTTATGCCAGCAAGAAGGCCTCTTGTCGGATATTGACATCCTCATCGTGCCGTTGGGTAAAGCGGCAGGTGTCAGCGGGGCCATTGCGGCCGGGCCTGAAACGGTAATAGACTATCTGATTAACCGAGCTCGTTCTTTTATTTATACGACCGCCCCATCTTGTGCCATAGCCGCTGCCGCATTGAAGGCATTAGACATTATTCAAGCCGAGCCGGAACGGCGCAAGCGTCTGCACAACAATGCAGCTTATTTAAGAAATCAATTCCAGCAATTAGGATTGAATATTGGCCAAAGCACAACCCACATTATCCCCGTTATAATAGGGGATTCCCGAGAAACAGCAGCGGTATCCCGCCGCCTTTATGAGCAGGGTCTTTTTGTTAGTGCAATCCGCCCCCCTACCGTTCCACAAAATACCGCCCGCCTCCGGGTCTCCGTCCAGTCCGCCCATACAGAAAAACACCTGACAGAATTAATACAGGCACTGGAAGGGATTATCTAATCCGTGTTTTTATATGCGGCCCTAATCGATTTATTGGAGATTTTTTACTGGCCGCATTTATTTTTGGAAGGGTATAATACAGGCCGTCCAAATTAAGGAGATTTATTATGATACGTTCAATCCTTACAATGTCGGCCATTGTGATTGCATTCTTTAGCATATCATGCCATCGGGTTACAAAAGATACTCCCACTATCGTTGAATCCGCCAATTATAGGTTTAATCCTCTGCCCCGTCAGGATGCGTGGAGCACTTGGCTTGTGGGCGATTGGGAACTGACGGGCTAATCCGATGCGGGGTATGGCACCGGCGAGGGGCGGACCGAGCTGGCACTTAACGGGCAGTTTCGCTTTCACAAAGGTACTGCCGTGGTCACCGAGATAACGCCGGAACAACTGCAGTACCTCAAAGAGCAGCTTCATGCTTCGGACGAAGAAATAGAGCGATTTAAGAATCAGCCCTTTTGCTCGCTGGAGGTTTATACAATTGACCAGCGCACAGGAGAGACGATCGGATATCTTTTTGACAGCTTGCGGTGCATCGCCGAAGGCAGAGGAACTTGCGACGGAAAGCGGGAGATTATGGATTGGAAATGGGCGACAGGTCACAAAAGCACACGGATCATAGAGAAAATCAATAACGACATCGCGATTGCAACGGAACGCATTCTTATGCCTGACGGAAGCTATATGGAAGAGTCAGGAAAAATGACTCGCAAAAAGAAGACGGATGGCCGTTAGCGATGAGTTTTTAGTCGTGTCGGTGTTCGTGTGATAAAGTAAATCAGCAGGATAATACCGGTTAAAATCAGATAGATACAGATATTCTGCGAGACTGTTCCGCCTTTATAGACTGCCCACCAATTATATTCAAACGGATTATCGTCTCTGAGACTTTCAAGGAAGATGCGCGTAATTCCATAAAAAACAAGCATTAAACTCATCACTATGCCGGGTCGAGACTCGGCGAATTTCATCCAGAGAGCATACAGGATGCCTGCAATCAGAAAAGCGTTGATGCTCGAATAAATCTGTGTGGGATGAACCGGCAAAGAGCAGACAGCACCATCAGAAATGGCCTGTTTCTGTTCGGGCGTCAACAACGCCAACGGCTTGAGATACCCGTCCTGAAAATACGAATCGGGCAGCTCCATATGCGGTTGGCTGCGTCCGCGTGAGGGGTCGGGCTGTATCTGACCATAGAATGCCGGGCTGCCGTAGGGAAAACGAACCGCCCAAGGAACATCGGTTACTTTGCCGTAGCAGCAGCCGTTCAGAAAGCAGCCGATTCGTCCGAATCCCAAACCCACCATAAGCCCGACGGCCAGCACATCCAGATACAGCACTATTGGAAGTTTTCTCCGGCGAAGATAGAATCCCAAAAAAGCAATCGCTGTCAGCACTCCCCCCAGAAGTTCCAGCCCCCCCTGCCAGACAGCAAATATCTCAAGCGGCCGGCTGCGAAATACATCATTATGATGAACGACATAAAAAACTCTTGCCCCCGCAATGCCCCAGAGAAGTGCATACATAGCGATATTGGTTATCCATTCAGGATTTTGACCCATACGGTTCATCATCCGCCGCATCAGCCATACAGAAGCCAGAAAACCAATGACCATCATTGTTCCGTAGCTTTTGACGGAGATATTCAGAAACGGTATAGTAAAAAGTTCCGGATGCATTTACGATTTCTGCAGGACAGAATAATTATTGTGTTCGTCACAGACAAGCACTTTGGGCTGGAGATTTTGTAATTCCTCTGGAGAGTAATAAGCAAAGTTCATAATAATCACAATATCACCGGGGCTGAATAATCGGGCCGCCGCGCCAAGAATGATGATATCTCGGCTGCCGGCTGGGGCCGGAACGACATAGGTTTCCACGCGTTCGCCGTTGGTTACGTTGGCCAAGAGCACTTCTTCGTACGGGGAAATGCCGGCCGCAGCGAGCATTTGTGCATCTATCCCAATACTGCCGGGGTAATCAATTTTGGTCTGCGTGACCCGACAGCGGTGAATTTTCCCTTTTAACGCTTTGATTAACATAACATTATTCCTGAAAAGCAGTTAGGCATTATTATACAGGCCCAGACAAATTGTTCAAGTCGATTAGAAGATTATCGATCAGACGGGTATTTCCAATATGGACGGCCAATGCGACCAGAGCTGTTTGCTCAATATATTCGAGAGGTTCAAGTGTGTGCGGATCGACAATACTGATGTAATCAATTCGTCCGCCGCTGTCTGCTATGATGCCAGCCATCAAATCAATGAGCAGCTTAGCATTTCTCTGGCCGGCGGCTATTCGGCTGCGACATGCTGTAAGGGCATTGTAAAGGCACAAGGCCTGACGGCGTTCGGCTGGGGATAAATACCGGTTTCGGCTGCTCATAGCCAAACCATCCGGTTCGCGGATAATCGGACAGACGCAGATTTGAATCGGAATATTCAAATCCTGAACCATTCGGCGTATCACAACCACCTGCTGTGCATCTTTCTGTCCGAAATAAGCGATATCCGGCTGTACAATATTAAACAGCTTGGTGCAGACGGTTGCTACACCGCGAAAATGTCCGGGCCGCGAAGCCCCGCATAAGTGGTCTGTTAATTTCTCTGGATGTACCCAAACCAACTGTTCGGCAGGATACATTTGCTCAACGGAAGGGGCGAAAACCGCATCCACACCCAGATTTCGGCAATACGCTGCATCGGCATCAAAAGTACGAGGATAACGGTTATAATCCTCGCTGGGGCCGAATTGTGTCGGATTGACAAAAATACTGATTACAACATAGCCGCATTGCTTCTTGGCAGCTATTATAAGCGAGCCGTGCCCTTCGTGCAGCGCCCCCATCGTGGGAACAAGCCCTACTGTGAGATTTCTGTTTCGCGCTGCTTTTACGCATTGGCGGATTTGCTCTATTGTATGGATTATTTCCATTCAATTTTCCATCTTTGCAAGATACCAGCGAACCTCTTCAGCAAGGCAGTCTATCTGCTGGTCTGTCCAGCAGGCATCCGGCGAGATTCGAATTACCGGACATCCGGAATATTGATTGTAAAACCGCACAAATCCGCGGGAAAGATGCTCTAAAAACACCGGTTCAATCTGCTGTTCATAGGGCCGGTTCCGACGGCGGATGCGTTCAAGACAGTTTTGGGCGGCATCCTGCATAACGATAACGAGGACCGGATTAGCCACAGTGCTGCTGACTGCACAATAATGCTCTTTGTACACAGCCAGATCTTTGGATTTCAGCCAGCTGGATGCATAAAGTATGCCTTTTTCGAACACGTAATCGCTGACATACCAATTTCCCGCTGTCAGTTTGTATTTGGATAACTGGGACACACTGCTGGAAAGGAAAAACAGCTCGGAATCCAAAGCCAGCTCCTGATGCCCCGCATAGACATCAGCCAAATAGGGATTGTCATCGTATTGTTCGGCTATAAACTCAGCCCCAAGCCGCTTGGCTAATCCGGCAGCCAAGGTTGTTTTGCCGACGCCGATAGTTCCTGCCACCGAGACTAACTGGGCTTTTTGGGAATCCAGCCGGAAACTGCGTCCGTTAAGACGATTAGCCAATTCGGACATAGACCGCTTTAGGACAGGATGTTCCACTGCCGGAGCTATTTGGCATAAGCCATCCAGCACAAAACTGCGTAGATGCATCTGCGGATGCGGCACTTTCAAATCCGGCTCATTTATGGTTTGGTTTTCGAATAAAAGCAAATCCAGATCAATCGTTCGAGGTCCCCAAGGCTGCTGCCTCTGACGCCCCATTTGCTGCTCAATGTCCCGCAGATAGTCAAACAGCTCTTTTGCATCCATAGAGGTCTTGACCTGCACGACAGCATTCAGAAAATCCTGCTGGTTAACAGGACCGAGAGGCTTGGTTTGATAAAAAGAACTGGCCTTAACAGCCGAAACCTTTCCGTGGCGCCCCAGCAAACCAATTGCTTTGCAGAGATTGACCCGGCAATCCGGAAGATTGCTGCCCAGTCCGATATATGCGGTTTGTTCTGTCATCGTTGCAGTTTACAGCTTGCCTATACGTTCCATTGCTTCTTTAATCCGATCCGGATGATTAAATGCACTCAGCCGCACGAATCCTTCACCGGCAGCGCCGAAGCCCGCCCCCGGGGTACAAACAACATGGGCCTGATGCAGCAGCGTATCAAAGAAACTCCATGAATCAAAGCCTCGGGGGGTCTGCAGCCAGATATATGGTGCGTGTACGCCGCCATATACACAATAGCCGAATTTCTGCAGAGACTGGCACATTGTGTCGACATTGGACATATACAAATTGATGATGGCTTTGACCTGATTTTTGCCTTCCGGGCTGTAAACGGCCTCAGCAGCCCGCTGTGTGACATAGCTGACCCCGTTGAATTTTGTGCAGTGCCGTCGGTTCCAGACAGGATGCAGGGGCTGCGGCCGGCCTGATTTTGTATAAGCTACCAGTTCTTTGGGGACAACCGTGAAGGCACAGCGAAGGCCTGTAAAGCCGGCTGTTTTGGAAAAGCTGCGGAATTCGACGGCAACCTGTCTGGCGCCTTCTATTTCATAAATGGAATGCGGTATGCTGTCGTCCCGGATATAGGCCTCATAAGCAGCGTCGAAAAGGATAACGGCCTTGTGCGCAACAGCATAGTCCACCCATTGCTTGAGCTGTTCTTTGGTTGCGACAGCACCTGTAGGATTGTTCGGATAGCACAGATAAATCATATCGACAGGTTCTTCAGGCAGCCGGGGAACAAAATTGTTTTCCGGCGTGCAGGGCATATAAACAATCTTTGCATACCGTCCTGTGCCGTCATTTTCGCCTGTGCGCCCGGCCATAACATTTGTATCCACATAGACGGGATATACAGGGTCGCCTACCGCTACAACATTGTCAAGTCCGAAGATTTCCTGAATATTGCCGGTATCGCACTTGGCTCCGTCGCTGATAAAAATTTCATCAGGAGAAACATTGGCGCCGCGGGGCAGAAAATCGTTTTCCGCAATAGTGCTGCGCAGGAATTCATATCCCTGCTCAGGGCCATATCCATGAAAACCCTCTCGGGTGGCCATTTCATCAACAGCCTTATGCATTGCTTTTATAACGGCCTGCGGCAGCGGCTCGGTGACATCGCCTATGCCCAGTTTGATGATATCAGCTTTCGGATTGGCTTTAGCGAAAGCTGATACCCGCCTTGCAATTTCCGGGAATAAATAGCCGGCCTTCAATTTCAAAAAATTTTCATTGATTTGAATCATCAGCTGGAAATTCCTCGTCTGCTTAAAAAGTTTGTTTTATGTAATTTACGGCATTGGTAAAGATTGTCATGCCGTCAGTCAGCTCATCTTGCTGCTTCAATCGCGTCCAGTGGGGATGCTGTGTCCAGCGGACAAAACGCTCCGGATGCGGCATCATTCCCAGTACGCGGCCGGTCGAATCGGTCAGAGCCGCAATAGAATCCTGAGAACCATTGGGATTGATTGGGTACAATCCTGTTTGGCCATCCGCATCGACATACCGAAAAGCCACATACCCGCCGGTGCGGATTTGCTGCAGCCGCTCAATGCTGTCGGCGACAATTTTTCCTTCGCCGTGAGCAATCGGCAGATACAGCCGGCGGTTAGGGTCAATAAACACACACCGAGTTGTAGCAGGTGCAAGGTGCACCCAGCAATCCAGATAATGACCGCAATCGTTGTTGGTCAGCGTGACGCCTTCCCCCTCCAGAGTCAGCCGGCCTGCTCCGCTGAGCCCCGGCACAATGCCTGTTTTTATAAGCACCTGGAATCCGTTGCAGATACCCAGTACCAGCTTGCCGTTTTCAATAAAACGCTGCAGGATGTCGCTGAGGTGATGGACGATCTGATTAGCCAGAATCTTTCCAGCGGCTACATCGTCGCCGTAACTGAAACCGCCGGGCACAACCAGAATCTGAAAGTCGTCCAGCATTGCAGGCGCAGCAATCAGCCGATTGATGTGCACCCGTTCTGTCTGTGCTCCTGCAAGCTGCAGGGCATGCTCGGTTTCTACATCACAATTGATGCCGGCGGCTCTTAATACGATTGCCCTCACTGTTGTCATTGAAAATCCCTATTCTGCAAACGGCATTGATCAAGCCAAGAACATATAAAAGAGACCAAACACCCGGCTCGCAACATGCCTGAATTTCTTATTTTCTCTTACCATGCCAAAGGCTTCTTCCAAGCCTCTTTTAGGATATCCAATTCTGCTTCAATAACTGTCTTCTGCTGTGTATCGCGAATCAGCAGTTTTTTGTCTTCGATCACTTCGCCCAATTGTCCGAACGGCACATTCAGCATAAGCTTTGCAAATGCATCATAATGCTGCGGCTCTACCTCGACAAGATACCGGGCAGTCGATTCACTGAACAGTGCCGCTGCCGGCGTGACACAATCTGGACTAAGGGGAAGACCCCGCAGATCGGCCTCAATGCCGAAGGCGCCGGCAAAAGCCATTTCTGCCAGTGCAGCAGCCAGTCCGCCCTCTGAGCAGTCATGGCAGGAACGTACCAATCCTCGCCGAATTGCCTCGGCAATCCGGCTGGCAATAACAGGTGCCTGCGACAGGTTGGTTTGCGGGACATTGGCTCCCAGATGCCCATGTATTTTGTAGTAGTGTGACCCGCCCAATTCATTTTTTGTCAGCCCGATAATAAAAATCAGATTCCCGGGCTTTTTCACATCCATTGTGATGCATTGTTGAATATTCTCTACAATGCCGATGCCGCTTATCAGCAGGGTATAGGGAATCACAATGCGGCTGCCGTCATCGCAGACAAATTCATTGTTCAAAGAATCTTTGCCTGAGATAAACGGTGCTCCATAGGCAATAGCTGCATCATAGCAGGCCTGTGAAGCCCTTACCAGAGCCCCGAGCATTTCCGGTCGGGAACAATCGCCCCAGCAATAGTTATCCAGCAGAGCAATCCGGTCGGGATTGGCCCCCACGCAAATCAGATTTCGAACGGCTTCGTCGATGCCCGCCAAGGCCATCCAATAGGGATCGATATCTCCATAACACGGATTCATGCCGCAGCTGATTACAATTCCCTTGTTGTGATGAAATCTTGGACGAATAACAGCTGCATCCATTGGCCCGTCATTTTGAGCCCCCATCAACGGCTTAATAACACTGCCGCCCTGCACCTCATGGTCATATTGTCGAATCACCCATTCTTTCGATGCAACATTGTAGGAGCCAAGAATCTTCAGAAGGTCCTCGGTAAAGTTTTTCTGTGAAGGAAGAACCGGTTCGCTCAATGATTTTGTCTTCCATACGGCATTTCGGCTGTATTTGCAAATGCCTTCATGGAGAAACTGCATATCCAGCTGGCCAACCTGAACACCATTGTAACGAAGCGTCAGCTTCTTATCGCCGGTGAAACGGCCGATGACCGTTGCCTCAACATCTTCAGCCGCAAAAATCTTCATAATGGACTCGATGTTTTCGGGTTTGACGGCGATAACCATTCGTTCCTGTGCTTCACTGATCCATATTTCAGTATAGGAAAGTCCCGCATATTTGAGCGGTACTTTTTCTAAATCTACTTCGGCTCCGAGTTTCTCGCCCATTTCTCCGACGGCACTGCTGAGTCCCCCAGCACCGCAGTCTGTGATCGCCTCATACAGACCTGCATCGCGTGCCTGCAGAAGAGTATCCAGCATCTTTTTTTCGGTAATGGCATTTCCGATTTGAACGGCATGCGAAAAAATTGTTTCATGTTCGTGGGTCATCTCGCCGCTGGAGAAAGTGGCTCCGTGAATGCCGTCACGGCCGGTCCTGCCGCCCACGACTACAATCAGATTTCCTGCCTGCGGATGCTTAAAGCATTTATCGCGCGGTATCAGGCCGACATTGCCGCAGAAAACCAGCGGATTGGCAATGTAGCGATCATCAAAATAAATGGCGCCATTGACCGTGGGGATACCCATGCGGTTGCCGTAATCCCGAACCCCTGCCACCACGCCTTTCATAATCCGCCGGGGATGCAGAACGCCTTTGGGAACATTTTCAAGTTTCATATCGGGGTAGGCGAAGCAAAAAATATCTGTATTGGCAATGGGTTTAGCCCCCAGACCAGTGCCCATCGTGTCTCGGATAACACCGCCGATGCCCGTAGCCGCCCCGCCATAGGGATCAAGTGCAGATGGATGATTGTGTGTTTCAACTTTGAAACAGACAGCGTATTCATCATCAAATTCGACAACTCCGGCGTTGTCAGAAAAGACCGATATGCACCACTTTTTATCGAGCTCTTTTGTCGCCTTAAAAACAGTATCTTTCAGAAGATTGTCAAAATGCAGTTTCCGGCCGTCCAAGTCCATATCAACACTGCTTTTAAGTGTTTTATGGACGCAGTGTTCGCTCCACGTCTGGGCTAAAGTTTCAAGCTCTATATCCGTCGGCTCACGGCCAATTTCCCTATAATAGGCCTGAATCGTCTGCATTTCTTTAAGATTCAGGAACAAATCCATCTTTTTGCTTAATTGAACTAACTGTTCATTGTCGAGTCCGCAAATCGGAATCTGTATAAGGTTGAGTTCATAGGACTTGGTATGCGGGCTTGGAGGTTCGGCATCCATCCCATAAATGACCTCCTCGATACAGTCGTTGGCTAATATCCGACGTGCAATTGTTTCCCGGTCTTTTTCTGTTACATTTCCCAGCAGAACATACTTGCGGGCCGTACGAACTGATTCGACTGCCCCTGCTCCCATGTCTTTCAAGGCGGCCATTACCGATTCAGCGACTGGGTCAGTTACACCGCTTTTAAGGTGTACTTCTATAAGGGTTGCAGGCATGGGGCCGGCCGGAATGCCGCTTTTGCCGATGTGCCACTCTTGACAGACTGGATCGGTCAGCAATTCGCGGGCCACCCGCTCGGCGAACGGCTGGTCAAAATCTGCTTCTATCAAATAGACCTTTTCAGATATAACGTCTTCAACGGAAAGGATATTAAACTGCCGAATGTCATCCAGAATATCCCTGCCGTGGACATCTAAAAATCCCTGTTTTGATGAAATTTCAAATCGCCACTGCTTCACATCGTATCCTTTTTAGGAAAAAAAGCATTTATAAATCCGCAATTTCCTTACAACCGCTCAAAAAAAACTTGGCCACCAGATTTCAGGTCTTTAACTGGCTGACTGCTGGATCAAGTCCGACAGATTTAAATATGGGGGATATATTACACAAAACCGGATTGCTTCTCAATACATAAGAGACGAAAATCTTTCTCCTGCTGCAGGGTGTAATGTCCTGCGGGGCTTTATCTGATTGACTGAAAAAACGACCGCCTCCGGCCGTTAATTCCTAATACAAAATGTCTGACATTCGTCTTGCATAAGAACGGAGATGGCAGATTATTGACGTTAGGCTGATTCTTTTTTGACCTTGCGGGCTTGTTCGAAGAGATTGACCTTGCCTTCGACAACCTCAGGCGTGATGATATATTTGCCCGGCTTAGGCTCTTCCGGCAGGCGGTACATCAGATCCACCATCAATTCTTCCATAATTGCACGCAAAGCCCGCGCACCGGTATCCCGTTTGATGGCCTTTTTGGCAATCAAATCCAGCGCCTCATCGGTGAATTTTAATTCGGCGTCTTCCATTTCGAAAAGCCGCTGGTATTGGCGGACCAAGGCATTCTTCGGTTTGGTCAGAATGTCTACCAAAGCCGCTTCATCTAGGGCGGTGAGGGTTGTAATGATAGGCAGTCGTCCCACCATTTCTGGGATCATTCCAAAGGAGATAATATCTTCCGGCGTAACCTGTGAGATAATTTCGCTGTAGTCGGCTTTTTTATCGTGGTGTGCCTGATGCTCACTGTCAAAACCAATCATCCGCTTGCCCAGCCGTTTTTTTATTATATTGTCCAGACCGACAAATGTTCCGCCGCAGATAAACATAATCTGGGTGGTGTCCATCTGGATGTAGGACTGCTCCGGATGCTTGCGCCCGCCCTGCGGCGGGATATTGGCAATCGTCCCTTCAAGCATTTTCAAGAGGGCTTGCTGGACACCTTCGCCGGATACATCGCGGGTAATTGAAACATTCTGTGTGGTCTTTCCTATTTTATCGATCTCATCGATATAGACAATACCCCGCTGAGCAGCCTCAATATCATAATCGGCCGCCTGCAAAAGACGAAGCAGGAAATTTTCGACATCCTCGCCGACGTAGCCGGCCTCAGTTACAGTGGTTGCATCGCAAATAGCAAACGGCACATGAAGCATTCTTGCCAGCGTACGGGCCAGCAAGGTCTTGCCAGAACCGGTTGGACCAATCAGCAAGATGTTGGATTTTTCAATTTCGACATCGTCATTATCGCTGTCGGCATGCAGCAGACGTTTGTAATGATTGTGAACCGCTACGGATAGGCTGCGTTTGGCATGCTCCTGACCTATGACGTACTGGTCGAGAAATTCTTTGATTTGACGGGGCTTGGGGACCTCTTCAAACAATGTGCCTGCACCGTGCGACCTTCGCCGTTCCTGACGAACAATGTTATAACAAAGGTCTATACAGTCTGGACAGATAAAGATCCCGCCCGGACCCTCTACAAAAGCGTCCATTTGCCGTTTGGTCCGGCCGCAAAAACTGCACATCTCCCGCCGGGATCCCTGCCCGGATGATTTTGCCATATAAAAACTCCTGTTTTATGATTTATCTCTTGTCAGGATTGCTTCTCAAAGAAAAAAATCTGCAGATATTATAGCAGACAGGGATTTTGCCTGCAACAAACGCTTTTAAAATTAACTTCCAGCATCATTCTTCGATGCGGAACGTAATAGAATAAGCCCCCAAAGCATATAATACGTCATAAATTTTGACAACATAATCCCATAGGACTGAATCCTGACAATATAGTTCTATCGGTACTGCACCAAAGTTTTCCGTTATTTGCTGAATGTTTTGTGCCAGCATCAGAAGCCCCTGTTGCGGATTTTGGGCATCAAGGGTAATCTCAAGCCTATTGTCAATGTCAATCAGACAGGTATTCTGCTGGGATTTAATGTATATTTTTACTGTTTCATTCGGGACTGCTGCAGCATGGGTACCTGTCTTTCGCAGAGAAAAAGGGAGCGTATGTTCGGGTTTTTGAAACTCGGCAGTCAGGACAAAAAAGGTCAACAATAAAAAAATCACATCTATCATCGGGGTCATTCGAATTCCGATGGGAAGCCGCCGACGGGAGTTTACTGCACCTATAGCAGTCTGCCAAAAAGCAGATATGTTCTGTTTAGTACTCATTCATTTGTGACAGCTGTCCATCTCAAATATCCACCGGTACAGAACTGGGTACATAGACACTGTGTTCTGCTCCGGCGTGCAGGGCTTTCAGGTTCAGCGGGACCAATTTGGGATTTTTGGCTGTAAATAAATCGGTAAGACCCTGCTCAACACTGCTCATTGAAAGCAGGTTTGTATGCTTTATCAATGCTCCTATAGCTACAATATTAGCGACCTTGACATTTCCCAAATCATGAGCAATTTGGGTAGCAGCCACTTCGATTCGCTGCAGACCGAGGCGTTTGACCGGCTTTGCTACCATTGCCGTATTTATCAGGGCCAATCCGCCGGGAAGAATATCCTCTTCGAATTTGTCAAGAGAAGGCTGGTTGAGGATAATCGCAATATGAGGACGGTCAACAATGGGACTGCCGATTTCCTCATTGCTTATAATGATGGCAGCATAGGCCGTGCCGCCCCGCATTTCAGCCCCATAGGCAACCATTCCGACCACATTCTTGTTTTCAATTACGGCGGCTCGTGCCAGGATGTTTCCGATGACAACAACACCTTGTCCGCCGGTGCCGGCTACTAAAACTTTGGTTTCATTCATATCTGTTGGTCTTTGAATACGCCCAGCGGGAAAATCTTCTTCATTTTCTCATTGACAAACTCTACGGATTGAGCAGGCGACAGCTTCCAGTCCGTTGGACACATTGAGAGCACCTCCACCAGCGAGAATCCTTTGCCCTCTATCTGGTTTTGGAATGCCTTTTTAATTGCCTTCTTGGCATTCATGACATCCCTCGGGCTGCTTACTGCTGTCCGCTCCAAATAAGATACTCCATCCAGTGCTGCCAGCAATTCACATACTTTTATCGGGGGGCCTTCTTTATGGCAGCCCCGTCCCTGAGGAGTAGTCGTCGTAATTTGCCCGGGCATTGTTGTGGGGGCCATCTGCCCGCCAGTCATACCATAAATGGCGTTGTTGACAAAGATGACGGTAATATTTTCACCGCGATTGGCGGCATGAATCGTTTCGGCGGTACCGATGGCTGCCAAATCGCCATCGCCTTGGTAGGCAAAAACAATTCTATCCGGATGAACCCGCTTAATGCCGGTCGCTACCGCCGGAGAACGGCCGTGGGCACATTCTATGATATCACAGTTGAAATAATTGTATAAAAGAACAGCACAGCCGACAGGCGCGGTGCCTATGGTTTGCTCCCGAATCCCCAATTCGTCGATGACTTCAGCAACAAGGCGATGCACAATACCATGTCCGCAGCCGGGGCAATAGTGAGTCAGCTGTTCTTTCAAGACCGTCGTTCGCTTGAAAACTGCCACAGCTATGCCCCTCCCTTCACCGACGCCGCAGGCGACTCCAGCATTGACTCGATTGCCTCCAGCACGGCTTTTTCGTCTGGATACCAACCGCCCCCTTTGCCGAGAAATTCTGTCGGAATAGCACAGTCCATTGCAAGTTTGACATCCTCAATCATCTGGCCATGGTTCATTTCCACAACCAGTACCTTCTGGGCCGTCATTGCAGCCTGTTGATAAATCTTCTTTGGAAAAGGCCATAGAGTAATTGGCCGAATCAGCCCCGCTGCCAGTCCTTTCTGGCGGGCTTTGCGGACAGCCGCTTTGGCAATGCGTCCGGTTATGCCAAATCCGGTTACAATCAGTTCTGCATCTTCAATTTGATAGGTTTCATACAGGCACAATTCCCGCTCGATTCGGCTGTATTTCTCCTGCAGATGTTCATTGTGCTGTACCAATCCTTCAGCAGGATCTAAGATGAGAGTTTTAATAACACGAGGATTGCGTCCTTTGCAGCCGGTTAAAATGTAATCCTTTGGAGGAATCTCCAGTACCGGACGATAGGGCAGAATCTCAACCGGTTCAGCCATTTGCCCCAGAATGCCATCGCCCAGAATCAAAACTGGATTGCGATAGTAATCTGCCCAGTCGAAGGCATTCATCGTCAGTGTGTAAAGTTCCTGGAGGGTTGCGGCAGATACAACAATAAGCCGATAATCGCCATGCCCGCCGCCTTTTACAGCCTGAAAATAGTCGCCCTGTGAGGCTCGAATATTTCCCAGCCCTGGCCCGCCCCGCTGCATATTAGCAATCACGCACGGCAATTCAGCGGCCGCGATATAACTGATGCCTTCCTGCTTTAAACTGATGCCCGGCGAGGATGAACTTGTCATACAGCGTGCCCCTGCGGCAGAGGCGCCAAAAATCATATTAATTGCAGCAACTTCGCTTTCGGCCTGAATAAAGACACCTCCAACCTCAGGCATGCGTGATGCCATATATTCCGGAACTTCATTTTGAGGGGTAATAGGATACCCGGCAAAAAAACGGCATCCCGCCTGAATAGCCGCTTCTGCCATTACCTCATTGCCTTTTAGCAATATCTTTTGGCCCATGCTTATTTATACTTCCTTGAATCAGCAGCTCCGACATTTATAAGCCGCAAACATATCTTTGTCTAGCGAAGGACGTATTCATTATACATCTTGTTTGTCCGTTTTGTCATTGACGACCTCAATGGCCGTATCAGGGCACATCCGGAAGCACAAACCGCATCCTGTGCAGCAGTCTGGATTAATCTCTTCCGGATAAGACAGTCCCTGATCATTGAGGTCTTCAGACATTCGCAGATTTTTCTGTGGGCAGAATAAAACACAAAGTCCGCATCCTTTGCACCGATGTGTATCAAAATGAATTTTAGCCATTTTCTACCTTATGAAACTACAACCGGATGAGCACTATCATACGAACTGCCCTTCGCTGCGTCAACAGGATTTGCTGAAAGACACATCCCAATCTTTCCAAACGGGTTCATACCCATGTGCGCAAATCATCTGGGCCACTTGAGCGGGGGTTCGCGTATCGGCGATTTCAAACTGTTCGACTGCTTGTTTGGCGCTGCTGTAGCCGCCGGGATTTGTTTTTGAACCTGCACTGATTTGGGTAATACACAAACCAATCACATGATCGCGGAAAGTTGCACTTTCACGGGTAGATAAAACCATTCCCGCATCCGCAAAACACAGCCGCAAGGCCAGCATCATCTGAACAAGATTTTTATCCGAGACCAAATGGGGCCATTGAGCATGCACACAGCGGGCAGGACGAATACGAGGAAACGAAAAAGAGACCTGCGACCGCCAGTATTTGTTCATCAAATAAGCCGCATGTTCTGCCAGCGCCAGTGTTTCCAGCCGCCAATCGGCTAATCCCAACAACACCCCCAGACCGATACGGCGCATCTGAGCAGATGCGAACCGGTCTGGTGTCTGAAGACGATAATCGTAATCGGCTTTGGGACCTGCCAGATGATATTGGGCATAAACACGACGATCATAGGTTTCTTGATATAATGTTACCCCATCAATGCCGGCAAGAAATAAAGATTCATAGTCTTTCTGAGCCATAGGGTAAATCTCAATCGACAAGGAAGAAAACCAGCGTTTGAGATGTTCAGCCAACTTGATAAGATAATCTGTTGTAATAAATGCTCTATCCTCTCCGCTGACCAACAGTAAATGGCGAAATCCCTCGCCCGCTATTACCTCGGCATCTGCAAGCGCCTGCTCGATGGTCAGTCGTGTCCGTTTAATTGCGTTGGTTCTATTGTAGCCGCAGTATCTGCAGCTGTTGACGCAGACGTTCGATAGATACAGCGGGGCATACAGCTGAATGGTTTTGCCAAATCTTTGGACGGTTAAACGCTGGGACTGCTGGGCCATCTGTTCAAGATACTCTTCAGCGGCAGGAGAAAGCAAAACCAGCAGACGGTCGAAAGAAAAAAAACCTGCAGGTTTAGACAATTCCTGCCTGACCTGATCGGTTTTGATATTTCCAAGCGTCCCCAGCCAGCATTCTGGATTTTGATCCAGATGCTTTTCAGCAAGAATCGTTTGGATTGTCGTCTGACGGCTCACAGCTCATCTCTCAAGAAACCTGTCAAGGGACTGGACGCATTGGCGGCGGCATATTGAGGGGGAAGGCCTGTTTCAAATGCAATGCGCCCTGCTTCGACAGCCATCTTAAATGCCGCTGCCATTTGTACAGGATCAGCGGATGTTGCGATGGCTGTATTTACCAAAACCGCATCCGCTCCCATTTCCATTGATTCGGCGGCATGGGATGGGGCACCTAAACCAGCATCCACAATTACGGGAACAGATGCCTGACGTATAATAATTTCAATGGATGCCTTTGTTTTCAAACCCTGATTAGAGCCGATAGGGCTTGCCAAGGGCATTACCGCAGCACAACCGACATCCTGAAGTTTTTTAGCCAGAACAGGATCTGCATTGATATAGGGCAGCACCACAAAGCCATCCTTTACCAGAACCTCTGCCGCTTTCAGTGTCTCTTCGCCATCCGGCAGGAGATAATAGGGATCGGGGGTCACTTCCAGTTTGATCCAGCAGATTCCGCTTGCAGCCCGGGCCAGGCAAGACAGCCGCACTGCTTCTGCTGCATCGCGTGCGCCTGATGTGTTGGGAAGCAACTGGCAGCGATTTCGGTCTATTGCGGCCAGCATATTGTCGTTTTCATCATCGATATTCACCCGGCGAAGCGCCACCGTCACCATTTCTGTACCGCTGGCTTCAATCGCCTGAGCCATAATTCGGCTGGAGGCGTATTTGCCCGTGCCTATAAACAGGCGGGAGCTGAATTGTCTATCTGCAATTATCAATGGCTTCATAATGGTCTGCATCCGCTCTGTTCGTTTCGATCTATCCGCCCCCGACAAAACGAATCAATTCAATCGTCTGGCCTTCCTTAAGCGGCGTACGAGCAAAATCTTTGCGTTCAATAATGCAACCGTCAATTTCCGCAACAACGGTGGCTTGATTGATTGCTAAATCGTCAAGCAGTTTCCCTAAGGTTTCGGGCAGACCGCCTTCAAATATCTTGTTTTGGCCGTTAATTTTTAATTTCGCACTCATCCGGTTTTCTTTCTTTGGCACTTTTCATTGAGAAGAATTTCTGCAATAGCATTGGCCTGATGGCAAGCCGCAATTCCCACCCGCGGTGCGGTAAGAGGAACTCCGGGGCCCGTTCCAGACACAGTATCTCCTACTAGTATCAGGCGTTCTGAAATGCGCTGTGTTATAATGTCATTGCTCCGACCATAACCAGCCAGACCGCTGACAGTTACGATAACAACACCGGCTATTTTAGACAAAACAGTTTCAACAATCATTTGTTTTTGATCTGCACGATCGAAACATTCTGCAATAACCTGACAGTCTTTAAATACTTCTGGAATCGTCTCAGCTGTTAAGCGAATCTTGTGCCCCTGCAATTGAATCTGGGAATTAATTCTGCGAAGATTTGTTAACGTAGCATCTACTTTATGCATTCCAATCTGGTCTGCAAAATAGTTTTGCCGGTTTAAATTGCTTTCTTCTACAACATCAAAATCTGCCAGAATAAGTTTGCCGACCCCCAGCCGAACCAATGCCGCAGCGACATTAGACCCAAGCCCGCCCAGACCTGCGATACCTACAACAGCATTTTTTAACTCGAATGATACAGGCAATGCCATTCTTGGCCTCTTTTTTAATTATACACAGCACTATGTCTTAAGGGCAGACCTTTTTTGTACCAAAAAAAAGCCCCTGCCGGATCCAAAGCAGGGGCGCACATGCTTTCTTTCGTGTGGCTCCCTTCGCCGGCATTAACCGGATCAGGTTCTAAGGGTCTGCTTTACAATCGCGTACTCTCAGCTCTGGGACTTTTAAGCCCATTGCTCCCCTGACACTTGCTAACTATACGGAGAATCCTATAAAAGAGTTTAATAAAATGCAAGAACTTTGTTAATTTTGGACTGGAATTCAATATAATAAGCGTTTAAAATAAATGCTTTATTTTGGGTATAATTTTGTCCTGAAATGATTTATACAATTCAAAGACAACTTGTTTTTGTGGGAAAGTTTTTTCGATTCCCGCGTCAAATCGGAGCCATAGCCCCAAGCAGCCCGCTTCTTGCCAAAGAGATTGTGCGCTTAGCAAATGTAGCTCATTCGCAGACAATTGTAGAGTTTGGACCGGGGACAGGAGCATTTACCAAAGAGATCCTTGCAGAAATGCCCCAGAATGCACGATTGCTGGCAGTTGAAGCGGATCCTAACCTTGCGCTGCTGCTTCGCAAGAAGTTTGACAAAGCTGTTATCGCGGCCGGTTCTGCCCAGAAAATCCAACGCATTATGAAAGCTCATCGATTTGAAGCTGCTGACTGCATCATTTCAGGATTACCATGGGCCAGTTTTGAACCGCAGCTTCAAGATGAGATCTTGATGGAAGCTGAGGCGGTCTTAAAACCGGGGGGAAAATTCGCAGCATTTGGATATGTACATGCCCTGACGCTGCCGGGAGCAAAAAGATTTCGCCAGCAGCTTCATCGCATTTTTGGACCTGTGCAGGTTTCTCGTGTCATTTGGGCCAATGTCCCCCCTGCCGTTGTTTACTGCTGTACTAAAAAGTAAGTTAATGGGTCGGACTGGTAGTTGCCCTAAGGCAGCAAAGGAACATCAACTCACGAAAATTTACATTCTTTCCTGATCGGTAAAATCTGATCCGAGTGAAAAGATTAAAATGTCAGTATTTTTTTCGCAGGCGAGCCGTTGGAATATTTAACAGTTTGCGGTATTTGGCAACTGTTCGTCGGGCGATATTGCCCATTCCTTCGGCCATAAGCTTTTCACGGATTTCATCATCACTCAGCGGATTGGATTTGTCTTCTTTGTCCACAATTTCCTGCAGTTTGGCCTTGACCGCATCCCAGCTGTGCTCTTGGCCGCAGGCATCTTCCATTCCTCCGCTAAAGAAACTGCGAAGCGGCAGGATTCCTTGAGGACACTGCATATATTTACCCGAAACTGCACGGGAAACCGTGGCGATGTGCACGCCTACTTCTTGTGCAATTGCAGCCATCGGCAAAGGCCTGAGGTAGAGCTTGCCTTTATCAAAGAAATCTTTCTGGTGCTTAACAATGGCATTTGCCACCCGCAGAAGAGTGTGTTTGCGCTGGCGAATGGCATCCATAAACCACTGGGCCGATCGTATATTCTTTTGGAGAAATTGCCGTGTTTGTTCATCAATGCGGCGATCGTGTGCCATTTTCTGATAAAATTCGCTAACGCGCAGATTTGGCAGCTTTGTTTCGACCAAGCGAACTGTATATCCATCGTGCTCATCCGGTTCTACAATTATATCGGCGGATATGGGATGGTTTTCGTTCCGCCCCACAAGAAGACCCGGAGAGGTATCGAGCTTGCTCATCCGCTCAATAGCCCGGTTTACCTGTTCCAAAGAACAGTTTAATTTTTTTGCAATTAATGGAAGATGATTTTCCAGCAATTCTTCCCAGCATTCCTGCACCACGCGCATTTCTAACGACATATCATCAGGAAACTGACGCATTTGTATCAGCAGGCATTCCCGCAAATCGCGGGCACCGACACCGGCAGGCTCAAGTTTTTGAATCAACTCCAAGGCCTTCTGCAAATGCTCCATTCCAAATCCATTTTTGTCCTTATTGTGAAGCTGCTCCAGATGGACGGATAAATACCCTTTTTCATCTATATAATCGATAATCATATCCCCAGCAGCTTTTATCTCCGTGTCGGCTTCAACCATCCTCCACTGTTCCTTCAAGTAATCATGGAGCGACAATTGTTGAGCTGCTGTATTCTGGAGGGCTTCCATCTTCTTATCCTCTTCTCCGCTGGAAGCCGATAGGCGGGAAACCCGATATGAAAACGATTCATCGTTGCCGATATAATCGCCATAAACGTCTTTGATGTTTTCCAGACGCTGGAAGTCATCAATATAATCCGAATCTTCTCGTACTACTAATTCTCTTTCCTGTGATACTTCAGAAAACTCATCAGATGAAGCTTCGGCCGACTCTTCACGGTTTTCGGCTATTTCTAAAACAGGATTGCTATTCAGTTCGGCCTCGATTTTTTCCTGCAGCGCCAGCATCGGAAGCTGCAAAACCTCCATCGATTGAATCATCCGCGGAGCCAGTTTCATCTTCTGCTCCATTCGCATCTGGCCTGTCATAGAAAGTTTCATCATCGTCTCCGCGTTAGTTTGAGATAAAAAAGTATATGGGTGTAGTCACACAGTTTTCGTCTTCTCCAAATTATACAAAAATAAGGCGAAAAATCTATGTCATGCATGAAAAATTTCAGAATTCGCTTCGGTTTAAGATAGCATCTGTAAGAATTGAACCGCTGGAAAATTCTATCGTGGAACCGGCCGGAAGCCCCCTTGCCAGCTTTGTTATTTTAATTCCAAACGGCCGCAACAGAGAGTGAATATAGAGAGATGTGCCATCGCCTTCAAGGTTCGGATTAGTTGCCATAATCACTTCTTTAACAGAACCTTGGCGGACTCGATTGAGCAGTGCCTCAATGGTTAAATCCTCTGGTTCAATACCTTCAAGAGGAGCTATATGACCATTTAGGACATGGTAAACCCATTTACAGAGGCCTGTTTTTTCCAAGCTGATTACATCTTTGGGCTGTTCCACCACGCAAATGACGGATTTATCTCGTCGGGAATCTGAACAAATACCACAAATCTCACTTTCGGCAAGATTATAGCAAATTTGACATTGTTGAATCCTGCTTTTAACATTTGAAATGGCCTGCGACAATGCCATTGCCTCATCCGTACTTGATTTGAGGATATGAAAAGCCAGCCGTTCAGCGGTTTTTGGACCAATACCCGGCAGTTTGGCAAACTGTTCAACGAGTTCATTGAGTGTCTTGGTATAAGCTGGATTCATCAGCTACTCTGCACCTTCCAAAAGCTGGTTTTCAATATCTGTCTCTGCAATATCTACTTTTTGTATTTCAACTGGTGTGGCATTTAGCCCCTGAAGCACCATCTGAACCGCCGGATCGTTTAAAATTTCCTGACGTTTCATGCGGTTAACTATGGGGGCAGAATCTGCTTGGGCCATGGTTTTTTCTATCTGCTGGCTTGAACTGTCCGGCTCAAATTCTATACGCAATCGGACAGGTGTTTGTGCCTGCTGAGAAGCAAACTTACCCAGAATGTCCAATTTGCTTTCACATCTATTTTTGGCTATTTGCCCCTGCCCCGTGCGTGGAAATTGAATACAAAGCGTTGAATTTTCAAAAGATATGGCGCGGGCCTGCTGCAAATAAGCTGGCAGACTGGCATCTGCATCGCCGCATTGTTTGATAAGGGCTGACCAGAACGATGTTGGCGATTCAGGATTTGGTGCAACTGACGGCGGCGTAGAATTTTCAAACAGAGAGGGACTTGTTCCTGCCGGGGAATTATCGGTCAGAGATTTTTTTTTTACAGAACCTGAGGAGCCGCCGCCAGGCAAATCTTTCCCCATCGCCGAACGCAACTGGTCAAGTCCAATGAAATGTTCGCTGAGTGCCAGCCGCAGCAAGGAGGCTTCCAGCAGTGCCCGACCGGATTCGCTGTTGTGAATTGTCCATTCAAGTTTTTCAAGAGCGGTTATGTTGTATATCAGTGACGCAATATCAAATTCCTGCGCGATTTGACTAAGCTGTTGTTTTTCTTGCTGGGTCAGCATCAAAATTTTGTTGTCCGGGCCGGCACAGAGGAAGACCATCAAATCACGCATAAAATCAATCAGTGTCCTGCATATCTGCCTTGTACTTTGCCCGCTGCTTATAAGCTGGTCAAGAGACTGGAGAGTGGCCGCTCCATCATGGCAGGCTATGGCATTCAAAAGGTTCAACACCTTCTGCCTGTCGGGAATGCCTATCAATTCGGCAAGCTGCTGAGTTGATAAGGGCTGCGTTCCTGAGCTGATAAGCTGATCCAGCAGGCTTAGTGAATCCCGCATCGAACCGTTGGCCAGTCGTGACAAATATATAACGAGGTCTTTTTCGTATTCAATATTTTCATTCTTCAGGATTTTTTCAAGCTGCCGGCCAATAACCTCAGGGCTGAGGCTTTGAAAATCGAACCGCTGGCAGCGTGACTGGATTGTAGGCAGTACTTTATTGGGTTCCGTTGTAGCAAAGATGAACTTCACATGAGCCGGCGGCTCTTCCAATATCTTCAGAAGTGCATTGAATGCCTCCGTTGTCAGCATATGCACTTCATCAATGATATAAATCTTATACCGCGAACGCGCCGGCCGGTATAACGCATTCTGACGAAGCTCACGGATGTTGTCAATACCGCGGTTGCTGGCACCGTCAATTTCCACCACATCAATGTCTTCCCCCGCATTGATTGACACACAACTGTCGCATTTGAGACATGGAGTAACCGTGGGGCTGTCTGATTGGAGGCAATTAAGTGATTTCGCTAAAATTCTTGCCATCGTGGTTTTGCCAACGCCGCGTGTGCCGCAAAAAAGATAAGCATGAGCCACACGCCCCGTCTGGATGGCATTTTTGAGCGTCTTTCCAACTCCATCCTGCCCGACTACATCGTCAAATGTCTGTGATCTATAGCGTCGTGCTATTACCGTATAAGCCATCTAAAATATCCAAATATGCAGTCTCAACAATTAAAAAAACGGCTTTTTATACAATACATCTGAGAACGGTAAAATGCAATCGAAAACAGGAATTCACACGCCCAAAAAGGTGGTCGGGTTTACCACAGCACAACATCAGAATCGCTTATGGCTGCTCGGTTCCCCGCCTGACCAGGTTCACGCCCGATGCTTGCATGGGACCCGACCGTCACAATGAATAACGATGTCTTTCCCAGTACATTTTGAAGAAGTAATGTACCAAAAAAAAACAAAATTTCCACTGAAAAATCATAAAAAATATTTCGCAGACATTGATCATCAGATATACTAAGAATGGACCATCAAGAGTCCGGCTTTCTGGACAAGAGAGTACCGTAGTTTAATCGTAGGAGAAAAATATGATTGTGCACATCGAAGACAATTGTACTGCCTGCGGTCTTTGTGTAGATACCTGCCCCGAGGTTTTCCAAATGGGCAGCGAACATGCCGAGGTTATCGTTAAGGAAATCCCGGCAGAACTGGAGGAACTTGTCCAGCAAGCTGCTGATGAATGCCCTGTCGAGGCGATTGTAGTCGAATAATTACCATTCTCAACAGTGAACGTCGCCAAAACAGAGATACAAACAGAAGGTGCATTTTAATCAGCCGTCCCTATCACATATGCAATTCGAAAAATAAGTATTGTGTCAGATTGTCTTGAAGACTCTGCCTGTTTTTCACTATAACAAATGCCATCTGTTTTGTGTGGATTTTTAATAACGAAAGGTTTTAATCGTGCAGAATACGGTGAGTAATATCCCCAAGCCGCTAAATGAAACGGTTTATTCTTATGCCCCCCAAACAGCCCCTCGAACTCTACTTAAGCAGGAACTCCACCGGCTTGAGCAAGAGCAAATAGAAATCCCTCTGATTATCGGCGGAAAAGAGGTTAAGACCGGTCATCTGGGCCGCTGTATTCAGCCTCATTGCCATAGCTCCTGCCTGGCGGTTTTTCATATGGCAAGCGAAAAGGAAGTTCTCATGGCAATAGAAGCGTCCCAAAAGGCCAAAATCTGCTGGCAGACCATGCCTTACCAGCAGCGGGCATCTATCTTCTTAAAAGCAGCTGAATTGCTGTCTTCTAAATACCGCTATACACTGAATGCGGCAACGATGCTCAATCAGAGCAAAAACGCTTATCAGGCGGAAATCGACAGTGCTTGCGAGCTGGTCGACTTTTGGCGATTTAATTGTTATTTTATGCAGGAGTTATACAAAGACCAGCCGCTCTGTTCCCCGCAAGGAACATTAAACTATGTCGAATATCGCCCCTTGGAAGGATTTGTTTTTGCGGTTACACCTTTTAATTTCACCTCCATTGGAGGCAATCTGCCGACAGCGCCGGCTATGATGGGCAATACGATAGTGTGGAAACCGGCTTCAACGGCCGTGTATTCCAACTATTTCATTATGAAAATTCTTCAGGAGGCGGGTCTTCCTGACGGTGTCATCAATTTTATACCCGGTTCCGGCAGTCAGATAGGCAAAACAGTTCTGGCTTCGCCCCTTTTGGCTGGTCTGCACTTTACCGGCAGCAGTGAAGTTTTTAATGAGATGTGGACGTTCATCGGCAAACACATTCGAAATTATAAAACCTATGCTCGAATTGTCGGGGAAACCGGAGGAAAAGATTTTCTTGTGGCCCATATCTCCGCCGATCCCGAAACGCTTATTGCCGCCGTTATCCGCGGGGCCTATGAATATCAAGGGCAGAAATGTTCTGCCCTGTCGCGGATGTATCTGCCGAAGAGTCTATGGCGAAGGGTACGAGATGAGCTGGTCGGGCAGATTAAAAATATTAAAGTGGGCCCCGTGCAGGATTTCAGCAATTTTATGAATGCGGTTATTGATAAACCGGCTTTTGATAATGCCCAGCGCTATATAGACCATGCCCGCTGCGCCTCCGACGCAGAAATACTCTGCGGGGGCGGCAGCAATGATGCGGAAGGCTATTTTATTGAACCGACACTCATTCTTACATCAAATCCTCAGTATAAATCAATGGTGGAAGAAATTTTTGCTCCGATTCTAACGGCCTATATTTACGAAGATGAAGATTATGAAAAGATGCTGGAATTATGCGACCAAACCAGTTCTTACGGCTTGACAGGTTGTGTTTTTGCACAAGACCGATATGCAATCTGCAAGGCATATGAAACACTTCGCAATGCGGCGGGTAATTTTTACATTAATGACAAACCTACTGGGGCTGTAGTCGGTCAGCAACCCTTTGGAGGTTCACGCGGATCGGGGACCAATGATAAGGCCGGTTCACCGCTTAACCTTCTGCGATGGATATCCGTACGGGCTGTAAAAGAAAACTTTCTGCCCGTTCGGAATTATCGCTACCCGTTTATGGAACAGGAATAATACTCAATATCCCATTTACCGGTGTAATTATTAATTTTCCTGTTCAGCTTCCCGGGATAATTCCAAGCTGCGGTCGCGCGCTCGTTTTATAGCCGCAAATATGGTTCCGCCGAAATCCCGTTCAAGAAAGACATGAATGGCTGCTTCTGTTGTGCCGCGCGGGGATGTTACTTTCCGGCGAAGTTCTGCAGGACTTTCGCCGCGGGCATAGGCCTGATTTACCAGCATTCCGGCTCCACGGGCTGTTTGAAATACAAGTGTTTCAGCAATATCGGCCGGTATATTCAATTCTTCTGCTGCGGTAACCATTTCTTCCATAAGCAGGAAAAAATAGGCCGGACCAGAGCCGCTGACAGCTGTTACTGCGTCTATCAATTCTTCTCGGTCCACAACAACTGCTTTTCCTACGGCCGAAAAAAGACGGATGGCGTGTTCTACACCTTCTTTTTTGGCTGTTGCCGAATATAACGCGGTTGCTCCTTCTCCAACCATTACAGGGGTATTGGTCATAGCACGGATTATTTGGATATTGCCGAGCCGGTTTTGAAGGTATTTCGTCGTAATTCCGGCTGCGATGGAAATGACCAGCATATCAGGGTTTAGCTTGCCGGCTATCTCATCCAGCATACGGGCAACCTGCTGGGGCTTTACACAAATAATCAGTACCCGGGCATAATTAATTAATTCGAGATTATTCTGCGTGGTTCGAATACCGTACTCTTTGGCAATATAATCCAGTCGTTCCGGCCGAACATCCGAGGCAATGACTTCATCGGGCAGATACAGCTTGGACGACAAAACTCCACGGATAAGCGCTTCACCTATATTCCCTGCCCCGATCAAGCCGATGGTATTCATTGTTTCCCCTTTTTTCTGTATGGAATTTTCTTCAAAGTTTGATGCTGGGTAATTTTGACCATTGTTTTATCTGTTGTTGTATTCAACTGCTCACTTTCAGTAATGTCAAGAAATTCTTTTAAGACCATTCCGATTTTCGTCTGCATATACAGCGTGTGAAAGTCCATTCCAAGCCTCATTTGGTCAGCAGGTCAAACTGTTCGGGGCTCAAACTTTGCCGCAATTTCTGTAGCGCCTGCAGTTCAATCTGTCGTATCCGTTCCTGGCTTAATCCCAATTCCTCTCCGATCTGTTTGAGGGTTTTGGATTTTTTAGGAATCGCGCCGGCATCGAGCGCATAATGGTTCAGGATAATGTACTGTTCTCGTGAATCAAGATTATTTTCAATAATCTTCCGTAAGTCGCGCTGTGCCTGTTCAACTGCGGCCGCATCTGACAGCTGCTCCAGCCGAAGATCGGCAGGCAAATTTGCCAAGTCTGTTCCTGCCGCCCGATCCGGACGCCTGCTTTCTGCCGGCAGCAGGCGGGCAAAATCTTTGGCAATCGCCCAGCTTGCATACGTGCTGAAGCGATACCCCCGGCGGTAATCAAATTTTTCAACCGCCGCTAGCAAAGTCATATTCCCTTCGCTGACCAATTCATTTAGTGTTTGCCCCGAAGACAGATGCCTGCCGGCTATGCTGGCAACCAGCGGCATATTCGCCTCGATAATGATATTTTTGACTTCTTCAGCTTCCTTCAGAAGCTTTTCAATTCGGCCTAACTGTTCTGAGCGGATACACCTGCGTTCCAGCCGGCTGCGCTCCTGAAAGGCCAGATATTTGAGATAATTATAGCGGCGAAACAATTCTATTTCCTGCTGTCGGCTTAATAAAACAGTCTCGGCTTGACGTCCGGAGAGCAAGTCGCCTAATGGCATCTGCAAAATAATTTGTTCAGCATCACCGCAATGAAATTCATCACTGTCAATGTACTCTAAACGGCGGGCCAGCAGTTCCTTGGCACGCTGCTGATTGATAATCCGGTAAATAGAACAACGGCTGCGTCTGAAACGCTGCATCAGGTCGGGAATGGAGCAGCCTTGCTGCCTAAGCTTATATAACTGAGCGGCTTCTCGCGGCCCGATTTTTCCCCGTGTAAAGGGCATGCACGGCGGATTTTTCTCTTCTTTCTGCCATCGATTTAGAACCGAGCGTATCGTTTGACGCGACCGGTGCAGACGGGAAGAGATTTCAAGAATAAGCTCGTTGCGGCTTCGAAAACGGCGGGTTGCAGATAATTCCCGAGCCATCGCTTTAATCTGCAGTATTTCTTCGCTTTTCAAAAGAGAGAATCTGCTTGATCGCTGTATTTGTTCCGAATGGGCTTGAGCAAAATCCTGCACAGCCGATTCCAAAAAACCCATGCGCTTGCGGCCGTCTCTAAATACATACATTTTGCCTGTTAAACCCCGTTTCTGCCAGCGCCGGACAGTTTTGGCCGATACGGAGAATCGGCGGGCGATCTGCTGGATTGTAAGAAGGGGTTCGGGCTGCTCATCCGCTTGGATATGAAGTTCGCTGCTGAGCTGCGCGATCCATACCCGCAGATCTAACAGCAGGTCCTTGCCTGAAATAAGCGGCAGCGGCGTATCCATACGGGGACGATAGCCCGTAATCCGATAGACAATGAAATCATAAGGATATTCCTGCTGGGAGTCAATGATCATACCCAGCTGTTCGGCGGCAGCAAGCTGCTTTTTCTTTTGGGACAGAGGCGAAAAACGAAGCTGGTCGAACAAATCTCTCAGCGCTGGATGACTGATGCGGATTCTCATACATCCTTCACCTCTGCGATATCTTGTTATCGTATCTCGATGCGGTACTGTTTTTCAAAAACTTCGGCAAAACCGAAGACATCGTCAAAATCCTCGATAGTATCGGTTTCCTGCGAGGTCATCCAGCCGGAATCAATCATCAGATAAACAATTTCACCAAAGTCCCGGGTGGTATGTACGCCCCAGTAGCCGAGAACCATCGCCGCCAGCCGTCCCCAGCGTTTCTGTGCTGCTTCAGCCAACCCCCAAGCCAGTTCCTGCCCGGTAATATGACGCGGAGCTGCTTCAGGATCTTCCTGCCGACGGAGCTTGTCGATCGTTGCGGCCAGCCCCTCAAAGACAAACTTCAGCGCCCGGGCATCATAACGGCCATCCTGATGAGCAATCTCCTCTATTGTTTTTTTCACTGCTGTCTTTCCTGCTGTTCTATGAAATAATTAGATTTTCCAGCAAAAATCTTTCAAGCAACTGGGCCTTACGAATGTCCAACAGCACCTAAATTGGCTGCCCCTATATTAATGAACCCGCTGGCCGGGCTTGGCGCCGGTGTCAGGACTGATAAGAAAGACTTCCGTCCCACCCGGTCCGGAAGCACAAATCATTCCTTCGGATATCCCAAATTTCATCTTGCGGGGTTTTAAATTCGCCACACAGACTACCAGCCGCCCTACCAATTCTTCGGGCCTATAGGCCTTGGCAATGCCGGCAAAAACATTTTTCTTTAAGGCTCCCAAATCCAGTTCCAAAGCCAGCAGTTTATCGGCTCCCTCGACCGCAGCAGCTTTGGTGATCCGGGCAATCCGCAAATCCACCTTCATAAAATCCTCTATCGTGCACTCTGCCGCTAAGGGCTCATCCAGTGATACAGGTTCTGTAACGGCCGGCGCAGCTGCCTGCGGTTTGCTTTCTTCAATCATAGCATCCACCTTTTCCTTTTCAATGCGTTCTATCAAACGAATAAATTTTTGAATTGTATGATTTTCCAGCGGTGTTTCTGTATCGGCAAATGTCAGCGGCTTAACATTCAAAAACTGTTCGATTTTGGCCGCAAAGGCCGGCAGGACCGGCTTTAAATAAAGGGTCAGCACCCTGACAGCATTCAGGATAGACGTCAGAGACGTACGGGCATACTCCGGATTGGATTTGATTGCCGCCCAAGGCTGGTGCTGTTCAACATACTTGTTGCATATATCTGCCAGTGACGTAATCCTGCGAATCGCTGCTGCATAATTCAGGTTCTCATAGCTATAGACGATCTCTTCTTTGGCAGCCGCAAGCTCCTTAAACAGCATTTGACCCTCTGTATCCAGACGGCCGAGTCTGCCGCCCAGTTTTTCCGTGAGCATCGGGCCGGAGCGGCTGGCCAGATTGGCCAGTTTGCCTACCAAATCGGCATTAACGCGATTGACAAAATCCTCAACATTTAGGTCAATATCTCCCACATCTCCAGACAGTTTAGATGCATAATAATACCGCAGATACTGCGGATCCAAATGCCGCAGATAGGTTTCGGCCATAATAAATGTTCCTTTGCTCTTGCTCATTTTTTGGCCATTGACCGTCAAAAAACCATGAACAAAGAGCTTATCCGGCGTCCGCAGGCCGGCAGCAAGGAGCAGGGCCGGCCAAAACAGGGCATGAAAGTACATTATGTCCTTGCCGATGAAATGATAGATTTCATATTCCCCGCCGTTCCAGACCTGCTCAAAATCCAGTCCGTTCCGATCACAGTAATTTTTGCACGAGGCCATATAACCAATTGGAGCATCCAGCCAGACGTAAAAATACTTATCCTCCTCCCCCGGAATCTTAAAGCCGAAATATGGCCCGTCTCGCGAGATATCCCAATCCTTTAGACCAGCGCTGAACCATTCATCCAGTTTATTTTGAACCGTGGCCTGGACATATCCCTGTGCAAATAATTCCTTAAGCGCCGATTCAAAATGACCAAGCCGAAAGAAATAATGTGTGCTTTCTCTTAATACCGGCGGCTTTCCGCTGATGGTGCTGACCGGATTTATCAATTCGGTTGTCTGATAATGCGCACCGCAGACATCACAGGAATCGCCGTATTGCTCTTCTGCTTTGCAGCGGGGGCAGGTTCCCTTAATATAGCGATCCGGCAGCCACATTTTTTCCTGCTCATCATAGGCCTGCTGGATAACCTTTTTGACAATGGCACCAATTTTAAAAGCTTGCTGATAGATGCGCTCGCTCAGCTGCCGGTTTTCTTCCGAGTGGGTGGTGTAATAATTATCAAACTCAATTCCAAAACCGGTAAAATCCCGATAGTGCTCGGAATGAACACGCTGTATCAGCGCTTCGGGAGCAATTCCTTCGCTGCGTGCCCGAATCATTACCGGTGTACCATGGGTATCATCCGCACAGAAATAACGGCACTCATTCCCCATCATTTTTTGAAAGCGCACCCATATATCCGTTTGCAGATATTCTACTAAATGTCCAATATGAATTGGGCCGTTCGCATATGGCAAGGCTGAAGTTACCAGTAATTTTCGCATAGATGCTATTCTCCAGAGGGGGCAGAAAAAGGTTGATTGGACGATGAATCCGATGGATTGGACCGGGTTTGTCCATTCTGGCTGGCAAGGTCCCGGCCGGCGTTGCCGGCCGGAGCGTTCTGCGGTTTTCTGTTTTTATTTTTTGACCTGCGGCGGCGGTTTTTACTGCGATTAATCTCCTGAGATGAGCCGTTTTGCCGCACAGCCGGAGCGGACTGCTGATTTAGGCGGCCATTTTGCGGTTCTTCAGACAGCGGCAGAATCCCTTCCTCATCGTTCAAATCATCAAGTACCGAATTCTCTTCTAATGCTTCATCTGCTTTTTTACTTCCGCCGGCATTATCATACACAAAAGGCGGCTCTTGAGAATTGCTGCTCTGTGCCGGCTTGTTTGCCGTCAGCGCTTCTGCCTCTTCTGAAGAAAGAATCTTTATCTCTTCCAGCGGCCATGCTTGACGGTCTCCTGATTCAGTCTGCACAACAACCAATTGTGTTAATATCTGCATATCTACAATCTTGCCGACACCTTTGGGAGTTTGAACTGCCGTACCGCGATGAGGCAATCGCTGCTTTAATTCGAGATACGTTTCATCTTCATAGCGAAGGCAGCATTTCAACCGGCCGCAGTGCCCGCTGATTTTTGACGGGTCCAGCGTGGCTTTTTGGAGTTTAGCCATCCGCATATTAACTGGTTCCAGAATCTTTAAAAACCGGCTGCAGCAACATTGCTGGCCGCAGGTTTCATAATCGCTGATTAAACGCGCTTCATCACGCGAACCGATTTGCCGCAGTTCAATTCGTGTCTGATATTCCTTGGCCAACCGCTTCACCAAGTCACGAAAATCCACGCGGGTTTCGCTTGTAAAATAAAAAATGATCCGTTCTCCTCCAAACAGATGCTCGGCTTCAATAATTCTCATATTTAGACCTAACTCATCTGCTATCCGCTGGCAGCATTTCGCTTCTGCAATTGCATTTTTTTCAAGGTGTTCCTGCTCATGCAAATCCTCTCGTGTGGCAAATCGAACAAATGTACCCCCTTCGCCTATCGGATAGTCTTTGGTGCGATTATAATAATACTGCTCAACCTGCTCGGGAGTACTTTTAAATTGTCCAGCACGATAACTGTGAATGCCGACAATTTCCCCCAATTCCAAGCCCCGTTCTGTTTTAATAACAACATGCGAGTTCAGACGCGGGATGCGCGGCTCATGATGTTCAAACCATCCGAGCAATCCAAGCCGTCCATATCGAACGAGCATCAATTTGACATTTTTTGCTGCTTTGCTTTTTGTACTGTCAACCTGCGACATCTTATATAAAACTCCTCAAAGACGCAGAGAATAAATCCGACTAATTATGCAAAATATCTAATTATTTTATAAACTATACATTATATCCGAATTTGCAATATTAAACAAGAGTTGTTCATAGATAAGTTTTTCGTTAACGCTTGAATCAACCCAGTTCAGCAGCCGATAACATATTTCAACCTGTTTAGCGGCCGTTTCTGCATCATATTTGTCAGCTAATTTGTGAATACTGTCGAGCTGGTCTTCATTAACCAAGTCTGAAGAAGAGAAACCGCTGGCCAGCTTCATCGCATCATTTAGAGCAAAAACCGCCATTTGGATCAGTCCCTTTTCCACACGCCGGGTAATATCAGATATGCTGACATTTTTAGAAATGCTATTCCAAGCCGCTGCAATTTTTTTTGTATTTTGAGACAACCAATCCGCAATATCCAGAACGTCCGGCAAATTTAGTGATGCAATCTTTTCAATAAGCTCTTTTTTGACAGCAAAAAGGCCCGCATCATCGTCAATCTGCAACTGTGACCAAGCCAATGCTTGCCCAATGCTTCCTTGCGAAAAGCGGCTCCAGAAGACCGCCTCTGTCTTGGAAACACCTCCCGAGCAAAGCCGCTGAATAATCCGTTCTTCTGAGACCGGACCGAAACGTACCAGCTGGCATCGAGACCGGGTTGTAGGGAGCATTTCATCCAATTGAGAACATAATAAAATTATCACACAATATTTCGGCGGTTCTTCCAGTGTCTTGAGCAAGGCGTTCTGACTTTCACGATTGACTTTTTCTGCTTCGTCTATAACATAAACAACATATTGCCCCATCATGGGGCGATTGGCAATTTTTTCAATAAGAAATTCACGAATGACATCAATTGGCATCTTTATCGGTGTTGTTTTGTTTTTACTCTCCCGGGTAAATTGAATCAGCTCTTTGGTGATCATTTGAAAATCCGGATGTCCTCCGCCTTCAAATGTTCTGCACGAATGGCACTGGCCGCAACTGTCTGCAAAATAAGGATTTTGGCTGATAATCCGCTTGTTTTCACAAAGGAGCATTTTAGCCCATGCCCGTGCTGTTGTTCTTTTGCCGACACCATCATCGCCGCTGAATAAGTATGCATGTGCCATTCGGCCTGATGCATATGCATGCTGAAGGATTTCAACAGCTTTATCTTGACAAAATATATCTTTCAGAGCCATTAAACCTGTTGTATCCAATTTAAGATATCCCGATGCACATTTTCAATAGACAGCCGACCGTTGACAATCCGGGCATTCGAATCATAGTCAGGAAGCTTCAAGAATCCTTCCCGCACCTTTGCGTGGTAAGCATCTCCTTTTTGTTCCATCCGGTCCAGCTGCCGGCACATCCGCTGTTTAGCTGTGTTTAAATCAACATCAAGGATAATAGTTCTGTCGGCCCACACACGTGTCAAGGCATCGGCGGCAATTCGTATCACCCGCTCTATCCCGAATCCACCCGCCCAGCCCTGATAGGCACACGTGCTGGATACCCACCTGTCCATCAGTACACATCTTCCGGCTGCTAAATCCGGACCAATATGCTCGAGCCATAATTGTGCCCTTGCTGCCATATAAAGCAATACTTCAACATTATCCCCCATCCCTTCATGTGACGGATCCAGCAGAATAGCACGTATTTTTTCTCCGACTACAGTTGTGCCGGGATCCCGATAGGACACCACATCTATTCCTGCTCCGGCGATATGCTCTGCCAGAAGGCGAACCTGTGTACTCTTGCCGCAGCCGTCGGGGCCATCCAACACTATAAATTTACCCTTCAGCATGCTGCTCATTCGGTATTTTCCTCTTGTGAATAATGCTCTTTGTCATACTGCTGCTGCATCCACAATACAGCTGTCAGTGCAGGCATCAAAAATACAAAAGAAAAGATAAGATGATGCAGACCCATAAAAACAACATGCCAAATTGTCTTTGGTGTTATTGTTGTGCCCAGCAGTGTCGTTAACGCGATTACACCCACACCAACTAAGGCCAGTTGTGGCAGCGAGTCCATATGCACGATTCTATAATATCGTACTTTGACAAATGCCTCTAATGCAGATTCGTCATATACCAGCACCCGGGCCGGCACCAGCAGCATCGGCTTAAGCACAATCAGCAGTGCTGCAAGCCCGCACAATTGACCAAACCATTCCGGAATCTGTGAAAGAGGCCGCCCTTTCCAGAAAATAGCCCCTCCGATACCCACCAAAATCCCATTGATAAAAAACACAACAAATCCCAGCAGCACCTGAAAGAAAACAATTCGCCAGAAATAAGGCCGTCCCGAACGCACCAATTCTGTCGGCACTTGTGCCTGCCGGCCTTCAGCGGCTGCGGTCTTGAGAAATCCAAGGTATATCATCTGCCACAATACTACATATAATATAGAGCCCATTCCGAGCAGAAAACCAGCCCAGAAAGACAATTGAGGCGGTTTCACTCCCTGTTCAATCTGAGAAATCGAAAGAAGCTGCTCTGCCAGCAACATCAGCGCTGCCTGCAGGACCACAATCAGAACGGCTTCGGGCCAGCGGGCTTTGACTATATCAAATGCTTTTTGTACCATCTTTTTACACAACTAATTTAGTGTACATCCTCAACAAATTTGGACAAGAGTCTAATGTCGCAACAGTTTGACTTTTCCCCGCCCTACCACTGTCTCCATTTTACGGATAAAGTCCACATCGGCCCGGACATTGAGCGTTTTATCTGCCAAGGCAACTATCTGGTAACCGCCGGGTGTCTGCACGCTTATATTTACAGGGCTTTTGCCTCGGTGAGTAGAACACAATTGACGGATTTTTCTGATTTTTTCTTCTGTTACATCCAGCGTCAGCAGATCAATTCGGACGCGGGCAGCCAGTTTCTCAGCCGCTTCATTCATCGAATACAGCTCATCGCAAACAATATTCGGCAATTCCCTGCGGCAGTCCACCGTTCCCCGAACAAATACAATCTCATCTACCTTCAGCAGGGCGCCGTATTTTTCCAATGTTTTCGGGAACAAAACAACTTCGCACTTTCCCTGCACATCTTCCAGATCAAATACGGCCATTTTAGATCCGGCGCTTTTGCCGTTTTTAGTGACCGTATAGCGGATTTTGGCTATCATTCCCCCGATGATTACTGAATGTCCCTCGCCTTTCTGTGCCAATTGGCTGGTGTTGGCAGTCGAGTAGACACTAATCATCTCGGCATGGCGGCTGAGTGGATTGCTGGTAACATAAAATCCAAGTACTTCTTTTTCATACTGCAGCATCTGCTGTTCGGGCCAAGGCGGCACATCGGGGAGATTTTTTGCATCCTCCTGCGCGGTTGTATTCAATATCCCTGTGCCAAAAAAATTCATCTGTCCGCTGACCCGATCGGCCTGCATAGATGCTCCGACCTGCATGGCCTTTTCCAGTGCCGCCATCATCTGCGCACGGCTGCCGCCCAAGCTGTCAAACGCCCCGGCTTTTATCAGTGCCTCAAGAACCTGCTTATTAACCGCCCGAAGATCAACCGTTTCACAGAAATGAAACAAGCTCTTAAAACGCCCTGTTTTTTCTCTGGCCGCAATAATCTGTTCGACTGCCTTTTGGCCAACGCCTTTAACCGCCGCCAAGCCAAAACGGATAACTCCTTTGTCTGGGTGCGGGCCGCGCTGGGTGTTGTAAATGACCGTAAAATCAACGAAGCTTTCATTAATATCCGGCGGCAGAACTTCTATTCCCATCTGCTTGCACTCTTCAATATACTCAACCACCTTATCGGTTGAGCCCATTTCATAGGTCAGAAGAGCCGCCATAAATTCCACCGGATAGTAGCATTTCAGCCAAGCCGTCTGATAAGCCACAAATGAATAGCGGGTCGCATGGCTTTTATTGAATCCGTAGCCGGCAAACCGCTCAATCAGGTCAAAAATTTCCTCTGCTTGAGATTCCGTCAGGCCTTTTTTAAGGCATCCTTCCACAAAGCGTTTTTTCTCGGCCTTGATGACCTTTTCTTTCTTTTTGCCAATGGCCTTGATGAGGGCATAAGCCTCCCGCAGGGGAATATCACCCAAGCGGTTGCAGATGCGCATGACCTGTTCCTGATAGACCATAATACCAAACGTTTCCGCCAAAACCTCACGCATAATTGGATGAGGCACATCCCACTTCGCCCCGTGCTTGCGATCAATATAATCAGGAATCAAAGCCATTGGCCCGGGCCGATACAGCGCATTGGCTGCAATCAAATCCTCAATGCGGTCCGGCTTGAGCTTCATCAGTAAATCCTGCATCCCGCCGGATTCAAACTGAAAAACCCCTTTGGTTCGTCCGGACCCGAAGATGTCCCGAAAGACTTTTTGATCTGCAATATCGATAGACTCGATATCAATTTTTTTCCCGTGCAGACTTTCTACCAAATCCACCGCCCGCTGGATGACGCTTAACGTCTTAAGCCCCAGAAAATCCATTTTCAGCAGGCCCACCTTTTCAACGGTAGGGCCTTCAAACTGCGTAATCAAATCATCGGAACCAGCTTGTTTATAAAGCGGCAGAAAATTCGTCAGCGGCTCATCGGCAATAACCACACCGCAGGCATGCACTGAGGCATGGCGAGCTAAACCCTCCAATCTTCGCCCGATATCAATGACTCGCTTTGTAGCCGGGTCTTTCTCATAGGCCGCCTTCAGGTCAGGTTCAACTTCTAACGCTTTATCCAGCGTCATTTTCAGCTCCGCCGGAACGAGTTTTGCCAGTCGGTCTGCCTCTGACAGGGGCACATTCATCACCCGGCAAACATCCCGAATGACGGCGCGGGCCTTCATGGTTCCGAACGTTATTATTTGTGCAATCTGACCATATTTCTGCCGGACATATTCCAAGGCGGCCGGACGGGATACTTGACAGATATCTATATCAATATCAGGCATCTCCGTCCGCTCCGGATCCATAAAACGCTCAAAAAGAAGGTCATAACGGATGGGATCCACATCGCATATCCCAAGGCAGTAGCCAACCACTGTTCCGACGGCACTGCCTCTGGCGCCGACTGGAATATTGTTTTTCTGGGCATAATTGCAAAAGTCCCACACAATAAGAAAGTAGCTGGCAAATCCTTTGCCGGATATGACAGTTAATTCCCTTTCGATGCGCTGTTCAATCTCACTGGTTAGTCTGCCGTATTTCTTTTTTGCCCCTTCATATACCAGTTTGCGCAGATACTCTTCCGGCGTGCTGCCGTTTTCCGGCCGATAAACAGGGGCATGGCGGGTGCTTAAATCCAGCTCAACACAGCATCTTTGGGCAATCAGAAGCGTATTATCACAGGCTTCCGGCACATCGGAAAACATCTCCCGCATCTGCTGAGGGCTTTTCAAATAAGCACTGGGGGGATATTTCAGCCGGTCAGGATCCGTAATTTTTTTCCCTGTGTTGATACAGCAGAGTACCTCATGCGCCTCGAAATCCTCTTTTTCGAGAAAATGGACATCGTTTGTCGCTACCAACCGAACACCCATCTCTTTTGCCAGATGAATCAGCTTGGATCGCAGGTCAGGGTATTCTTCGTTGTCATGCTCCTGTATTTCAATAAAAAAACGTTCCCTGCTAAAAATATCCAGATATTGGCTGACCGCCTTTTTTGCTCCCTCCCAATCATTTCGAATAAGTGCAGACGGCACCTGCCCTGCTATGCAGGCCGTTGTACAAATTAGGCCATCATTCATTTCAGCCAATACTTGCATATCAATTCGCGGGCGATAGTAGAAACCTTCTGTGAAGCCGATACTGCTGAGCTTAAGGAGGTTCCTGTATCCTGTGAGGTTTTCAGCCAGCAGCAGCAAATGAAAGGCATTTTCCTTAACACCACCACCTTTTTGTCTGTCGAAACGGCTTTCCGGGGCAATATAAGCCTCCATCCCCAATATGGGCTTGATGCCCGCCTCTTTGGCTTGAATATAAAAATCTACTACCCCGAACATATTTCCATGATCGGTAATCGCGGCTGCACTCATTCCCAATTCGCTGCATCGGCTGAACAGTTTTTTAGCCGAAATTGCCCCGTCCAGAAGGGAATACTGTGTATGTAAATGAAGATGCGTAAATCCTTTATCTGCCATCGAACCTTCCTGTAGATTTCAAGTCTATCAACTAAAACCGTATCATAATAATGGAATCGTAAAAAATCAACCATAACATCGGTTGCGTATGTTCGAATCAGTATGATCCTGAATAAATTTCAAAGTGCCGAAAAAAGGGGTTGACGAACTCAAAAAAAAGTGTATATAGTGCTTTTTTGCTGCGGATGTGGCGGAATTGGCAGACGCGCAGGCTTCAGGTGCCTGTGGGGGCAACCCCGTGGAGGTTCGACTCCTCTCATCCGCATTATTATCGGCTGTCAAAAACAAAAAGCCCGCCTTCTTAGAAAAAGGCGGGCTTTTAATTATCCTATTCGCTTGTTTTCTTTCTTTACGGCAAAGGATAAACAATCTCACAGGGAGTGCAGCTCCTGTATGCAACCATCGAGTTGTTCAGCCAGTCCAGCTCCTTTGTAATGGCCGACCTTTCTGCGTTTGTGCCGGAAGCCCATTTAGCAAGGGCTTCACTTATCAGCACGGATGCCTGCTTCCAGGTGCCGTCGGACAGAAGAATCCAGCTATCGGGTCCGCATTCTGTCAGCCGATGACGCACATTCAAAATAAATGCATACAGCTGCTGTGCCAACTGAAGTTTTACAATGCTGTTTTTGTAAACCAGAAAGATAGATTGTTCGGCCTTGGGGGTCCCTGCTGGAGCAATGATTGCTCCCCCGACCTTTGCAGCAGGAACATTTGAACCGCTGCAGTATTTACCATTGATGGGGCCGAACGGCTGGGTATTTGTACTGCACGCCAGCCAGGGGGCAAGGGTATTGATGTAGGCAATATCTGCATCTTCCGTTTCATCAAGTCCATTCTTGTTATGCCAGTATCCTTTGGTATTGAAGTCGGCAAATCCGCCGCAGAAATTTCCAAAATCGAAGGATATATCCTGTCCTTCCTCCAAGGTTATCTGACGGCATTCATCTGTGGTAGCCGTCCAATTTATCGGCACAACTTCACATAACTCATAGCTGCCGGGCAGAAGGCCGGTGAATGAAACGCAGCCGTCTGCGCCTGTATAGGCAATTAAATCTACAGATTCGCCTCTGATGTTGGATCCAGAAAGAACAAAACGGACACCTTCGACCGGCAATTCACCGATGTCCCTGATTCCATTGACATTCTCATCGTTAAACTTGCAGGCGGTGATGCTGCCGGCTTGGATGTTCCCGAACACAACTTCGTGTACTTCGTCGCATCCGGCTGATACTGTTACACCTGCACAAAGCGAAATCGGCATTGCGGCAGAATCCACAAACAGCGCTATTTGAATCCAGCGGCTGTCATACTGCTCACAGATTTGCCAAGTACCTGTCAGCGTTGTTAATACCGTCAGCGGCGACAAATAGGTATTAGGACTTCCGGCTGGATCGGTAATATCAATCAGCCATTCAAGATCTGGTTCGTTGGCATCTTGAATGCCATTGGCATTTGAATCGTGAAATTTCCTCACGGATATGGTTGATGGAACACACACAGCCTCTGTTTTAACCTTGGTAACATCCCCCATTTTTAGGTCCATTGACTAAGTTAGGATTTCCCTGTAAAGAGGTCTTGAATTATTGGAATTACAGGAGAAATCGTTATGCGAAAGAAGCGGTTTAGTGAAGAGCAGAT